>ERZ1645192.1039-NODE-1039-length-23385-cov-11.709559_pt1 | contig 23385 bp, 16 predicted proteins | sample MGYA00575354_ERZ1645192 | MGnify/ENA primary metagenome ERZ1645192 (study PRJEB40844, sample SAMN11349763) | freshwater sediment metagenome | isolation source: river sediment | host: Sediment | place: India: Faizupur Khadar , New Delhi | collected 2017-02-21 ... | reverse complement strand
GCCAGCATGGTTATCGGCTCACCGACGGCCAGTTCAATGCCCTGGTCTCGTTCTCGTTAAACATCGGGGCGGGCGGCCTGCAGCGCTTGACATTGCGCCGCAAAGTCATCCGAGAGGAGCACGCCGCCGTGCCGGCCGAGTTAATGAAATGGGTGTGGGCCGGCGGTCGCAAGCTGAAGGGGCTGGTGCGGAGAAGGGAGGCGGAATCGGCTCATTATGCGAGCTAATCGAATGTATGGCAGCAGATTCCGATGGGCGCTTCTTCAACATGGTTTCGCGCGCATTACGCGATGACCTTTGAGACGCAGACCTTTTGCCCGAAGGACAGCATCCCATCCGTCTCGTGTGCCAATTCGGCTCACGTCTTCGTACAGTCCGTGAGACTCCTCGATGCGGGTGAGACGCGCGAACTTGGCAAATCTAGGATCCTCTTCCGGCAAAAACGTCTCTTTCCGGTGTAAAATCGGTGGATTACGGTATCGGGTGTAATCTCGCGTCTTCAAGCGAAATGTCTGAAGATGAACGGAGAATGACGAGGCAAGCGTCGGGTGAGGGTCGTTATCAAACTCCGGATAGCTTAAATATGAAATTTTCGGTTCTAGTCGATTTAGCTTGATGATATTAGCGCCCTCCACACGTCCGATGTAGCCACGCGCGCATCCTTCAAAAACCCGTAGGATAGGCGGCAAGCGCTCGACGGCACTTTCATGAACGTAGAGAGCCTCTGGCGTCAGCTTGCCGACAGATGAACCCGTGCAACTTTCGTTCACCAGCTTCATGTCTCCGACTGAAAACAAGAGATCGTCAGCGGCGGCGCACGCGCTAGTGTACGACGAGAAAAAGCTTCTGATATCAAGCTGCAGCTCGCGTGGAAGACGTGAGAAGTTAGGTCGACCATCGAAGCGGGAAAGTGCCAGGTAGATCAGGACATCCTGAGCGCGGCCGGCGGAAATCTCGCTCCATTGCTTCGCCTCCGTCGCGCGCTCGATTACCCGGAAAGCCCGCCTCAGCGTGCCAAACACCTCCTGTTGCGCAGCAGTGTTGGGAAGTTCGTCGTCGGCCGGCAGACGCCCCCGCCGGGCTACGAAATCCATAAGTGGCTGCAGCAACTGTCTGTGCTGCTCGAAAAGTTCGACAGGCCGAGCTAACCTCGGGGTAACGATATGCCGTCGGAAACGGGAGGCCATGAATGCTGAGCGCTCTTCCTCGTCACAGAAGACGTAGAAGACACCGGCACCCGCAGGCAGTGAGGAAACGCCCAAGGATTGATCAATCCAGGTCTTCAGCTCTTGCTGCTCGAAGAATTTTTGGAACGTCCCGCGAGACGTAAGACAGCCATCGGCGTAACCGTCGGCCGCGGCCAAGCTCTGCGCTTCCGCCGCAAGGCGAGCGCTGACGATGAGGATCCGCTCGGCCAAAGACCACGCCCGCTTCAGCGTTTCGAGACGCTCTTGCGGCTTCTCGATGACATTGACGACGTACCCGAGGTTGACAACCGGCGCCGAATTGATCGGTGAATGTGGACGATGGATAGGGTCCCATCCCGCGCCCTCGAGGCCCATCGCTTTCAAGATCCGAAGGTCGTCCCCTCGGCCACAGCCATAATCAAATACGCGGGTTTGTTCGTTTATGAGTCCGTCCGCTAACGCCAGCTTGATCGGCCGAGATAAGGTGCTTCGGCCGATGGCGGTCTTATGCCGCGCCACCTCTTCTAAGACCTTCATAATGAGCCAACCGCCATCGCGCTCTCGCACCGCAACTTTGTTACGACAGCATTCTTACATTTTGAGTTGCCCAATGATCCTTAAGCTGTTTGAACCGGATTCATGGCAGCCAATTTGGTCAGGGCGTTCTCGATCAGGCTCACCGCCTCTTCCAAATCTGCATCGGTGGTGCCGGCCCCGATACTGAAACGAACTGATGATTCAGCCTCATCACCCGAGAGCCCGATCGCCCGTAAGACGTGAGACGGCTCTGGAAATCCCGAAGTGCAAGCTGAGCCTGTCGAAGCGGCAAGGCGCGGTTGGAGTATGCCGAGAATATCGTGGGCGTTGAAGCCGTTGAAGCGGACATTTGCATTGCCGGGATGGCGCTGGATGCCGGTTGGACCGTTGATTGAGATTGGCCACGGTAGGCTGGTCAACTTACGAACGAACACATCTCGGCGAGCACGCACCAGCGCCCGTTCTTGCTCAGCTTGGTCTGACTCCAGCAGCGCCGCCGCAGCACCCATACCTACACAGAGCGCTACCGGCACCGTTCCTGACCGAAGTTCTCTCTGCTGACCGCCGCCATAGAAGAGAGGTTCTATGCGATCCTGCAGTTCGCGGCGAATGAAAAGCGCACCGATGCCCTGCGGACCACACATCTTATGGGCAGAGAAGCTTAGTAAATCTACAAATGATGAGAATTTTGCCAAGTCAATTGCACAGGGGGCTTGGGCTGCATCGCAGTGGAAGACCGCTCCTGTTTGCCGTATTAATTCGGATATACTCTTAATATCCTGAATTGTGCCGATTTCATTGTTTACGGCCATGATAGACACAAGAAACACGTCATCTCCCAACGCTTCTCCGAAAGCGTAGCGGTCAACACGACCCCAGGTGTCGACGGGCACGGTTTCGACTCGGTAGCCGAGCTGCTCACGGAGAATGCGGCCGACGGCAAACACGCATTTATGTTCTATGGCGCTAACGAGGATGCGTCGGCGCTTGCCTCCAACCGCACGCTTACCGAGGCCAAGAAGCCCGAGATTATTTGCCTCAGTAGCGCCTGAAGTGAAAACGATCTCGTCGGCGTCCGCACCTATCAGGTGCGCCACGCGTGCACCGGCTTCTTCGACTGCTCTTGCCGCCCGCCAGCCAACGCAGTGATCGACGGAGTGCGGGTTTCCGAACGACCCTGCGAAAAAAGGTGCCATCTCTGAGAAAACTCTCGGGTCGACGGGGGTCGTCGCCTGATGGTCCAGATAGATCGTGTCGCCAATTCTCATGGAATCACAACGCCATATTTCCAACGTTCGTTGACGAACTACGCTTGGGCTCCGGGTTCCGAGCTGGACGATGCCACCAGGTCGCCGCTTGACCCTACCATATGTTGTACGTTAAGTTCGATTTGGTAAAGACATTTGGGTCGGGAAAAATGGCACGCGGACCGCTTTTCCAAGACGATTATCGCCCTCAGCTGTCGGGGCACGAGACGTTCCCGCTGCGCTACGGATGGCTCAAGAAAGCCTACAACGCTGTGGCGGCCACCGAGGGCGATGCCGAAAACAAGTCCGTCTTCCTCGGCGACGATGCCATCGCCCGATTCGGCGTCGGCAAAAACATGGTCGCCTCGATGCGCCATTGGGGCTCCGCCGCCGGCATCTTGAGCGAACCGCAGGGATCGCCTGTCATCCGCACCACTGAGCTCGGCCGTTTGCTATTCGGCGCGGGCGGGCTCGATCCGTATATGGAGCAACCGGCGACCCTTTGGCTTGTGCATTGGCATTTGTCGGCGCGCCCCGACAAGACGACGTGGTTTTGGACGTTCAATCATTATCCAGCGCTCACTTTCGACCGCGAGCATTTGGTCAAGGGCGTCAGCCGTTTGGCAAAAGACCGTGGGTGGTCGCGCGTAGCCGCTGCAACGGTCAAGAACGATGTTGCCTGTTTCATCCGCACTTATGTGCCGCAACAGCCGTCCGGTCAGGCCGGCAATGACGACGCGCTGGAATCGCCGCTGACCGAGTTGGGACTCATCAAGGCGATCGGCAAGCGCGATGGATTCCGGTTCGTTCGTGGGCCGAAAGCGACCTTGGGCGACGGCGTGTTCGTCTGGGCCTTGCTCGACTTTTGGTCCCGCTATTCCAAGAAGGCGGCGACGCTGTCGTTCGAGGCGATCGCGCACGAGCCCGGCGGCCCGGGCCGCGTCTTCCTTTTCGACGAGAATGACGTTGCCGACCGGCTTGCAGATTTGGACGATGCAACGGGTGGCATGCTCCGGTGGTCGGAGACGGCCGGCCTCAAGCAGGTCGTGCGCGACCCCGGCCTGAATTTTGATGCAGCACTTTCATACGTCGAAGCGGATTATGCTCGCGCCCCCCGGCAGGAGGCGGCCTGATGACAATGAAAGAGCGCGTGCATATCGCGCGCCGGTTTCTGCGCTCCATCCGCATAGACACTGATCTAGGCGATGCGAATGCCCTCGAAGGATTCGTATGCCCCCAATCGTCGGGTGATGTGCTGCTCACGATGGCGCACCACGTCTCGGAGACGGGACAAGGCGCCTTTACGTGGACCGGTCCCTACGGCAGCGGTAAATCGAGTCTTGTCATTGCGCTTTCCGGCCTTCTCAACGGCAACGCCAATCTTCAGAAGCAGGCAGCCAAGGTTTTCGGGCACAGGCTCACGGCGGCAGTTTGGAGTGCTTTACCGACCGGGACTAAGGGATGGCGCATTCTGCCAGTTGTTGGCCGCCGCGATCATCCTGTCCGTGTCATAGGGGAATCGATGCAGGCGGCGGGTCTTGCCGCCCGCCCGCCGCGCGGCGGATGGTCGGAAGGCAGCTTGATTCAGGCGGTGAAGGAAGCGGCGGCGGCGGATCCCGGTAGCCGCGGCGGCCTCATCGTTTTCATCGATGAAATGGGCAAGTTTCTTGAAGCCGCCGCGCAGGATGGCACGGACATCTATCTCTTCCAGCAGCTCGCCGAAGCCGCGTCGCGCAGCAACTGCCGCCTTCTGATCGTAGGCGTCCTGCACCAGGCGTTTGAAGAATACGCCCGGCGGCTTTCCCGCGAGATGCGCGACGAGTGGGCGAAAATCCAAGGCCGCTTCATCGATCTCGCCGTCAACACGGCGGGCGAAGAGCAGATCGATCTGATTTCGCGAGCCATCGAGAGCGACCACAGGCCCAAGGCGCCAAGCAGCCTTTCGCGCACGGTGGCAGCGCTGGTCCACCGCGACCGCCCGGTGGATTCCGAGCGGCTCGCCCTGATGCTGGAGAATTGCTGGCCGCTCCACCCGGTCGTTGCGTGCCTCCTCGGCCCCATGTCGCGCCGCCGCTTCGGGCAGAACCAGCGCAGCATCTTCGGCTTCCTCAATTCCGCGGAGCCGCACGGCTTCCAGGATTTCCTGCGCCGCGCCGACGATCACGCGCTCTATGGGCCGGATGAGCTATGGGACTATCTCCGCGCCAATCTGGAGCCGTCGATCCTCGCCTCGCCTGACGGCCACCGCTGGGCTCTGGCGGCGGAGGCGCTTGAGCGATGCGAATTGATCGGCGGCGATGCGCTGCATGTCCGGCTGCTCAAAACGATCGCCGTGGTTGATTTGTTTAAGGAGCGCTCGGGGCTTGTGCCGAGTTTCGCGCTCTTGTGCGCCTGTCTGCCCGAAATGTCAGAGAACGCGCTCAGAAAAGCGCTGGGCCAGCTCCATAGCTGGTCCTTTACGCTTTTCAAGAAGTTCCTTGATGCCTACGCAATCTATGCCGGAAGCGATTTCGACATCGACGAGGCGGTCAGAGCTGAGCTTGCGGCGGTCGACGCCGTCGATTTCTCGGCGCTGAAGGCACTCGCCGGCCTGCAACCTGTTCTGGCCAAGCGCCACTATCATGAAACGGGCGCGCTGCGCTGGTTCGAGGTTAATCTCGTGCCATTGCGCGACATCGGGCAGCTGGCGGCGCAATATCGGCCGGACAACGGAACAGTGGGTCAGTTTCTGCTGGCGCTCCCGACCGAGGGAGAGAACGAGGAAGAAGCGGCGCGGCTCTGCCGCGAGGCCGCCCGCCACAGCGACAAATGGGACATCGTTGTTGGCATCTCGAAGCGCTCGTGGGCGATTATGACCCTCGCGCGCGAGCTGATCGCGCTCGAAAACGTGCGGAATGACCGGCCGGAACTCGCCGGCGACGCCGTCGCCCGCCGGGAGGTCTCGGCGCGCCTCGCGGCCTTCCAGGGCCGGCTTGAGAGCGAGCTGCACAAGGCGTTCGACGGCGCCTTGTGGTTTCGCAAACATCATTCGCCCAAGACTTACCGGCTCGCCGATCTCAACAGCCTCGCCTCCGAGTTGGCGGACCGGCGGTTCGACAAATGTCCGAAGCTGCACAATGAACTTCTCAACCGCCAAAAACCCTCAAGCAGCGCTGTAGCCGCGCAGAACATGCTCCTGCGCCGCATGGTCCTCAATGAAGGCGAGCCGAGGCTCGGCATTCAGGGGTTTCCCGCAGAGGGCGGCCTCCTCGCCTCCGTGGTAGAGGCCACCGGACTCTACGCAAAAGGCGCGAAAGGTTGGTACTTTGCGCCGCCGCAGGACGATGATCCCTGCCGCCTTGCACCCATGTGGGAGGCAGCTGCCGACTACATCAGGAGCCACAGCCACCGCACGATCGCCGTCTCCGAAATCTACGACCTCTGGCGCGCGCCGCCCTACGGCGTCAAGGACGGGCTGTTACCCGTCTTGGCGGTCGCCTTCATTCTCTCCCAGCGTGGTAGCTTGGCCGCCTATCGGAGCGGCATATTCCGGGCGCGCTTTGACGACGTTGATGTTGATTACCTCGCCAAGGATCCCGCGATCATCCAGTTGCGCTGGATGGACCTCTCGGATGTGGCCCGCCGGCTGCTTTCCGGAATGGCAGAGATCGTCAGGACACTCGATCAGGAGAACACGCTCGTTCATCTAGAGCCCATCGACGTTGCACGGGGCCTTGTCGGTATATTCGAGAATTTGCCGCCCTGGACCAAGCGCACGATGCGCCTGTCCGCGAACGCCGTTCGCGTGCGCGATCTTTTCAAGCGGGCACGCGATCCCAATCAGTTCCTGTTCGACGATATTCCGGCCGTTGTAGGGGCCGACGTAAGCCGCGCGACCGATAAGGAACTCCACCGTGTCATCATCGGGCTTCGCGAGGGCCTTGAGGAGCTGGTGCAGGCGTACCCTTCCATGCTGCATCGCCTGCGCGACATCATGCTCGCCGAATTGCAGGTGCCGAACCTTGCGCCGCAGTCGCTTGCAGAGTTGCGCGACCGCGCCGAGAACATCCGGCAGCTCGCAGGTGACTTCCATGTGGAAGCTTTTGTCGGCCGTCTTTCGCAGTTCGACGGCACGGATGCGGCGTTCGAGGGCATTGCGAGCCTTGCCGCTAGCAAGCCGCCGCGCGATTGGGTTGACCCAGACCTCGACCGGGCGATGGTCGATGTCGCCGACATGGCGCAAAAGTTCTTGCGCGCGGAAACTTTCGCCCGGGTCAAGGGGCGTCCCGAGAAACGGCACGCGATGGCTGTCGTCATCGGTATAGAGGGGCGGCCAGCGCCGCTCCTTGAGGAGTTCCATGTCGCGGATTCCGACCGTGAGGCCATCGAGGCGCTGATCGAGCGCGTTGCCGCCGCGCTTGAAGAATCTGATACCACCCGGAGAAGCATCATCTTGGCGGCGCTAGCCGAACTCAGCGCGCGCTACATGGCCGAGCCTTCCAAGCCAAAGGCCAACGGCAGAAAGAGGGCCGCCACCTGATGGAAGGAGTCGAGAGGCACGTTCTCGGACTTTCCGGAGGCCGCGATAGCGCAGCCCTTGCCGTCTATATGCGGCAGCATCATCCCGAGTTGGACATCGACTATTTTTTCACTGACACGGGAAAGGAACTGCCGGAGGTTTACGAGTATCTCGGCAGGCTTGAGGGTTTTCTCGGCAAGGAAATTTGTAAGCTCAACCCCGACCGCGATTTCGACTTTTGGCTCAAACAGTACAACGACTTCCTGCCGTCGCCGCAAACCCGCTGGTGCACGCGGCAGCTCAAGCTGCGGCCATTCGAGCGCTGGCTCCGCCCCATGCTCGAAGAGGGCGCCACCATCTACAGCTATGTCGCCATCCGCAGCGATGAGGAATACCGCGACGGCTACAGCTCAAAGCACGACAGGCTCGTTGTCCGGTTGCCATTTAAGGAAGCCGGCATCGACAAGGCTGGCGTACTCGACATTCTGGAAGCGGCAGGACTCGGCTTGCCGCAATACTACTCCTGGCGCACGCGCAGCGGCTGCACCTTTTGCTTCTTCCAGCAGAAGATCGAATGGGTGCGCCTCATGAAGGAGCATCCCGAAGCGTTCGAAGAAGCGAAGGCCTACGAAAAGACTGCGTTAGATCACGGCTCGCCGTTCACGTGGAGCCAAGGCGAGTCGCTTGAAGAGCTAGGACGGCCCAAGAGAATTGAACAAATCAGGCAAGATCACGAACAGCGGCTTGCGCGGATGCGCGCAAAGGTCCAGCCCAACCCGTTGCGACCCGATAGCGAACCCTTGGACATCGACGATCTGTACGGACACGCGAAGGTATGTCTAGCCTGCCATAAATAGATCAGGCATCTGTTCCAGAAATGTCGATAATTTTTATAATAAAGGGACCATTTCGCTGACTGCCCGTTATCGCGTCGCCGTCCTTTATCGCACCATTGCGCACGATGCGCAGGTAGATCAGGTTTCCACCGGAGCCTTTCTCTTCCTTGAATTTATTGGCACTCTGAGGGAGATGAATTAGCCCTCGCTCAAAACGTGTAAAGAACTCTGTATCAGTTCTCATTGCCATCAGACTCGGCCGAGCCCATTGGCACACGATATTGTCCGCCAGATCGATGGCAGCGTTCCGTAGCGCGTCGCAAGCCGCCTCACTCAGCACTAGACGGTCTACGCGCTTGGATTCCTCGTCTCGTCCGACAAAGCAAACCGCGGCATCCAATCTCGGAATTGCCAGCGTACGAGCGATCGCAGCACCGCCTTCGCCCTCGCAAACTTGGAAAACCGAAACTGCTACTGGGAACGTAGCGGGCGGATTCGCTGGCTGACCAATGCGTCCCATATCAGCGAGCAATCTTTGCTGTATTTCAACGGCGTACATTTCCCGGATGCGTCCTATACGTTCGATATCGCCATCCCGAAGTTTCTGCAAAAGTGCCCCGAGTGTCCAAGTATACCGATCCTTCAGGTCCCACCTGATCCAAGATCGCGTGCCATCATCCGCAGTGAATACGGGAGTGCGAACGGCGCCTGACCGATAAGACCAATCAGCCACCGTAAGCGGCTTGAGGTCTCCTGGCAGCAGCAGGACATTCGCGTCGGTACTACAACGCGCCAAGTCGCACGCTGGCGTCACGACAAGACACACCCTAATCGGTACCGCCGCCCCATTATCCCGATCGACTAACCGAAAAACGTCACCGAATTGCACTTGGACGTGTTCCCAATCCTCGGAGAGCTTCAACCGCTCCCGATGCTGAAAAATCATTCGATGCGCCAGGTCCTGCAAATCCGGCGATCCGTCCAAATGAGGCGCGGGATACTTGCTTAGATCGATCTTACTAAGTTCCTTGGCGGCTGCGATTGTCGGAGCGTCAGCTTCGATCTCGTGCTGAAGAACCCGATCGGAAATATCCAGAAGATACTCGCCCGGCTTTTGCCCTTCGAAATCGAGCAAGAGTGTTTGCACCTGTGCAAGATCGGCGAGGTCGAGTCGTCGAAGAATCTTTATAAATCGCTCGCGCGCGGAGTTCAGTCCTTGATCCCACGCGTAAACAAAGCCGGCTACACGCTTCGCATCTTCGTAGTGGCTTGCCAACCGCGTCAGCAATGTCGCCAACATACCGTCTTTCGCGAGATCGGCTTTGCTGATGACTCGGAACGTCGAGCCAAGGAGAGACGCTTGATCGCGAAATTCGTTTCGCTTATCCCACAACCGCCCGCTTCGCGACATAAGGACAACGAGCGGAGGCCGTTCGACACGCTCCCCGACGAGCGACTTCACGCGTTCAATTGCGTCCGCCATATCGCCGTCGGATTGGGTGAACCCTAGGAATAGATCGACAAATACCAAGTCTGCCTGGTTCGCGTCTTCCGATAGCAGCCGGCCCATCGTGGTGCAGGTGAGCCCAAGCTCTCCCAGTGCGCGAACTAATTCATCCAGACGCATTCGCTCCGTAGCGTTCGTATTCTCGTATTCGCTGAACAGGGGGCAGCATTTTTCGACGAGCTTGCCACGGTTCTCCCACAGAGCAGAAATGAACTTCTCTGAGTGCTGCAGGTCCTCCCTGCGAGTGCCTTCGTAGTCCGGAAAAATCTCCGCAAGAAGCCTTTCGTCTTCGTCTCGAAGATCATCGAAGAATACCGACCAATTCTCTGCTGGCATTTCGTCCGGACGCGGGACCGCATCGTAGACATCATCGATAACGACGGCCCTGCGAATACCCCGTTGCTCCAGCAATGCCCGCAGCTCCGTCATTAGACGACCACCTCATCGGGCAACTCCAGCCGGAACTGGTGGAGGCGTCCGGTCTCGCGGTTTACATGGCTGTCAAGGACAAGGGTGCCGCCGTGATACTCTGCGCACTCGCGCGCAATGAACAGGCCAAGACCGCGTCGCTTGGATTTCTCCTTCAGCGAAAAAAAGGCACGAAATACCTTTTCCTGGTATTCCTTGGCAATGCCGCGCCCATTGTCTTCGTAGAGGACGCTCAGCGGGTTGATATCGAGCTTGATCTTGATCCGCGGCTGGAAGTCCGGTTCATGCTGTCGGCAGAGGTCCAACCAATACAGCGAGTTTGAGATCAGGTTTTCCAGGATTTGGACCATCATACCCTTGACGGCGCGAACCCGGACCGGATGCGACGGTCTGGCAATGTTTAGCTTGACGCGATGACGCTTGAATTGGAGCTCGTGTCCGCTCAACACGTCCTCGATCAACGTCCCGAGATCGAACACCTCTTTCCGTTGCCGGCCCGACACGCTGAGAGGGTCAAGAACGCGCACTCGCTTGCTGACGGAAGTCATCTCCGCGCGCAGCGACGCTAGCAGGCCACCTATTTGTTCCGGAACATCTCGGCCGCGCAGCGCTTCGAGGGCCGCCAGGGCATTCTCTGTTGATCGCGCCAATTCATGGGCGACGACCTCCACCAAGAGGCCTACACCGGCCATTTGTACCATCTGCCGATTTTCGTTTTCTACCTCAGCGATGCGGCGCTGCGCCCTGTCGAAGAATTCCTTTATTTCAAAGAAGGTGTGCTGTAACTCCTCCAACAGCTCCGAGGATTGTGGGGCCATTCTCTTTATCTGCCTGAAGGCGGCAGTTGCCCTCTTCTCAAGGCTGGCCACGTCGGTTTTCGCCTCTTTCATATCAAGAGGCTGATCCTTGTGGCGCTTCTCGACATCCCTCAGGAACTCGCGGAGCTGATATTGGATCGCTAGCTGAAGCAGGCCGATGAATGCTTGTTGTTCGGGGCAGACCCGCAGTCCTTCGCGATTTGTCTGGTCGATCAAAAGAGGGTTTCCTAGACGGGAAATCGTCACCCGCCCAACGAACTGGGCTTTGTTCAGAAGGTATCCCGTGCTTGACAGCGCCCGACGATCGAGCGCCAGCCAATCGTCTTCGTCCTCGCCATATGGAAGCACGCGAAAACCGTCCCGGAACAAGAGAATGCCCGACCAGCGGCGCTGGAGGTCTCTCACAACCTTCTGGTCGCCTATGCCGTCAATACGGCTCAATCGCTGTCGATTGAACCAGTAAATTTCGAACTCGAAAGCGCCTAGCTCCAACAGAGCTGAGACTGGAACCTCACTCGACGTGCCGCTGATCGAGCCTTCGAGGTCGGGCAATGCGAACTCCCGCCGCTCAACCTCGAGCGGATGCTCGAAGCCAAGATCAAGCGCCTCAAATACACATTCAAGCACCGGCGCCCGATCTTTGTAGCGAAACTTCCCCTTCACTGCGGCATGTGCGTGGGCCAGCAGATGCCTGTCCATATGCGCGACGGGGAGGCGCGTTCCGTTCCAGAAGATCGCGATGCGTGGGCGACGCTTGGCGTCAGCGAAAGGGTCGGTGAGCCGGCCAAGATCGTATTCACCCAGACGCCTCACACGATCATGGGTCCAATCGGCAATAACCGAGCCGATGATCAGACGTGTACCACTCCAATCCGCCTTTGGTTTTGTATCGCCTTGCTCGGGAGCGATATCGATTTCATCGAGCATGGCGTCGAGATCGTTGAAAAGCGACCAATCTATGTCCAGGACATTGATCCGTTTGTCGTCCTGCCGAGCGGTTTCCACCCTTAGCCTCTCGCCTAGCCGCATCGCGGAAAGGCGGCCAATTCCCTTTTCGCCCAGATACGGCGCCCGGTCTGTAGAAGCGTCACGCTTCGAAAGTGCGGCATCGATCGCGCGCTTCCGCGACGCAGTTCCGATGACAAGGTAGTTGTCGGTTAAATCCTTTTGCGACATGCCCGTGCCCTCGTCGGACACGACGATCCGGTTTTCTGCCGCGTATGCCGCATCGAGGGCGGAAAGCAGGGCGTTGCGGTTCTTAGCTCCTCCGATGGTTTTACGGAAACGTGCCAGCGAGTCTTGAGGAGCGGATGGGTCGAGCGCCCCCAGAATCTCTTCTTTCAGGGTGTCGATGTCGAAGGATTGCTCGGTTCGCTGGCGCAGCTTGAGGTACAGATTTCTCCTGAGCGCGATTTCAAATCGAATTTCCGCCCCGACCGGAGACTGCGCATCAAACGCGTTCTTGATAAGCTCATAGAACGCGATGACGTCAGAGCTGATTAGCTCTGCCCCAAGCTCCAATACTGCCCGGGCGCAAATTTTGAACAAGCCCGTCTTCTCCCTTCTTAACTATCGGTCCACAACGAATGGCACTCTGTGTCAATGCGTTCTCTCCGGTTGTCGCCGCGCAAGCGCGTGCGAAACACCTATGCGGCCTTCTCCTTTCGCAACAGCCCGTCCAAGGCATCCGAAATATTCCAGATCGGGTCGGCATCGCCGACTTTCAGCATTTCCACCACCTTCGGCAGGCCGGCCACCGCAAGGCCGTTGGCGAGCGCCATCATGCGGCGCGGCTCGGAGACGATCTGCACGTCGCCGCTGTGGCCAATCGCCAGCAGCATCAGGGTCTGGACGCGCCACGGATCGCTGCCGAAAATCGAGCCGTCGATGATCTTCTTTGTGTCGTACTTGCTGATGTCGGCAGGCTCAAGGCCGAGCCTCGCCGCCACGCAGATAGCGAGAAACCAGAGATCGACCATGCGCGGAAACGGGCTCTGATCGATTACCGCATTTCCACCTGTCTGGCAGTATCGCGTAAACGCCTCGTGGAGATCGACGGGCACGTTGATGTCGATGGCCTGAAAGGGGTTGAAGTAGCGGTCTGCCATCGTCGCCTCCTATACCGCCATCTGCAGTTCGACCTGTGCGTCCGCGCGGCGCTGGCACAGGCGACATTCGTTCCGGTGATCGCATTCGCAGCGGAGCACCTTGCGCTCTGCTACCCCCGGATCGTTGACCAGCATCTTCGGGTAATGCGCCGGGTTCGTCAGCGTGAAGACTGCTCCTGCCGCCTCGTCGATGATTTCCTCGCAACCTGCGATCTCATCATGAGTGAGGAACAGGACGAGCTGGGCAGTCTCGCGCACCGCCGTCCTCAGGATCGAGCGCTTGACGTATCCGCTGGTCATTCCGAGCGGTGTGTCTATCACGTTGGGTGCCTCGACCTCGCTGACCTTCGTAAGAGCAAGGATAAAAGCAAGGGTCAGCGCGCGGCGGGACGCACCGTTCAGGTCGCGGTCCGGGTTAAGGGTCCTGTTGTTCGGGCCATAGACGATGATATCGAACTCGGAGCTTATCTCGGCGCGCCTGATGATTGCGCCCTGCTCGGGATCGGCCCCGATCATCTCAAGGAAGATGCTGTTCATGAGGTCGCTGACCTTGCGCAGCTCTTCACTGGTGATCCGGTCGTAGGCGCTCTGCAAGACGTTCGCCACGTCCTGCGTGACTTCCAGTTCGGCAATGATGCGCGCACCTCTCTTCTGTTCGCGCAGAAGCCGGTCGCGCTCCTGCGAAAGCCCCTCGCGCTCCCGCTGGAGGCCGGAGAGCCTAGTATCAATCTCGGTCCGCTTGGAAAGATAGCGGTCGCGCTGTTCCTTGTACTGCCGCCGGGTCTCTCGCAGGCCTTGGATATCCATGTCAGGAAGCGCGTCAAGCTGAAGTTCTAGCGCCCGGAACTCCCGGCCCGCTTCGTCGCGCAGGAGTTGCAGCCCGTCTCGGCTCTTTACCACTTTCTCGTAATCATCGAGCCACCGGACCTCGTTCCCTGCCGTCTGCTGAGGGCGGGCTTCGTAATAGAGCCCGGTGATCGTTTTCTGGATCGCATCAGCCCGCTGGCTGTCATCGATCAGCTTCTGGATGTGGGCCCTGCGGCGGTGGCTCTCAGGGTCGCCGGGCTTGAGCGATTCACCGCAGATGCAGATTTCAGCTTCGAGCCGGTCTTCGAGCACAGGGACGGTGGTGTTTGGAATCTTGCCCTGGTCATGCAGCTCTTCCAATTTCTCGAACGCGCGGCCGAGAATTGGAGCAAGAAGGTCGCCGGCTAGGCGGCGGCTGCGAAACAGCGCTGCATGTTCCTTGTTCGCGGCGGCGAGCTGATCGTCTAGCTGCTTGATCTTCCGCTTCGCCGTTTCCAGGTCCTTCTTGAGCTGCTCCTTATCGCCCTTTTGCAAGGCCGCCGCGATCTTGCGGTCGGTCTGTTCAACCTTCTCGTCGAACGCCACAAACTGCTGTTTCGCGTCGTCCAAGCCGCTTTCGAGTATCGTGGTTTCCTCGTCGATCATCTCGAGGCGCGAAGCGATCTTGTTGAGTTGGCTGCCGCCGCCAATCTGTTTCGCCTGTTTGTTGACCTCTGTCGCTGCCTTACGGACATGCTTGATAGCATCGTCGATGACGCCGAGGCCTAGGAGCGAGCGGATAGCGCGCTGGACACGCTCGCGCTTGGTTGATAGAGCGACATCCGCTTCGATAAAGCTGAGCGCCCGGTCGCCGTCCGTGAAGAATACATCGCGCAGTTCCGGCGGCAGCTCTTCGTTTATCAGCGCTTCGGGCGCATCGATGGGGGAGGCGCCCGTTTCGTTCAGCGCGAAGAGCTTCACGGTCGAAGGCGAGCGCCTAGCCGTGCTGTCCACTTCCTCGTAGGCGGACCGCACGATGCGGTACTGCCGGCGCGTCTCACGAAGGCCGCCGGCTCCGCGGCGGAACGTGGTCAATTCAAACTCGACCGTCGCAGTGATCGGCACGCGCCGGCCGTCGGCAACTTCCCAGTCGATCGGATGCAGCCGGAAACCTTCGCCCTTGGCGGGTAGAGCGGCGTCGCCATAGAGCGCCCATTGCAACGCGTGTAGTATCGTCGTCTTGCCGGACTCGTTGGCGGCCCTTACGACCGTCAGCTTGCGCTCGGTATCGCTTGAAAAGTCGAGTTCAAGATCGCGGAGAAGCCGGAAGTTCTGGAACCTGGCGCGGAGAAGTTTCATCGCTCGATCTCCTCCACCGGGCTCCCGCCGCGCTTCTCCGTCAGGAAGCGCGCTGCCGCGTTGCACTTGTCGTTGATCTTCTTCTGAATGTTTGAAGCTTGAACGCGATGCTGGCGCTCGTATTCGAGAATGTCCGATATGACATCGACGATTTCCTCCCGGTAACCGTCGCAGCGCTCTTCAATCTCGCGCGCCTGCTCCAGGATGATCGAAATGATTTTCTTGTCGTTAAGCGGCATCTTTCTTATCCTCTTTTACGAAAACGCGGCATCAACAAGCTTGTCGAGAACTTCCAACGGCCCATCCGGCCGACCCGCGTTTTTTGCCAGCCGCGCAAACTCCTGCGCCCGGCGTAGCTCCGAACGCACAAGGCTGCGGGCGTCGGCATCGAGTCCTTCCTCCATATTCGGCGGCAGCGCCACGAAATCGTGAATCGCGCTGTATGTCTTGCCGATAGCCTTGCATGTTCGTAGCAGCCGTCCGCGCCGCTGAATCCACTGCCGTTCGACTGTCGTGCTCGCCAGTATGTACGCTTTGCAGATTTGCGGAATGTTGACGCCCTCATCGAGCACGCGCTTGGCTGTGAGGACTTGGATTTCACCGTCCTGAAACGACCTGATGATTCGCTTTGTCTGTTCCCGGTTGGCCGTTTCCTCGGCCGTGAGCTGATGAAACAGGACGCCGTTCTCGCGCAGAAGCAGGTTCACTGCGTCCAACTGCGCCGGCGCCTTGTCCGTCGCATAGATCAGCGTGTGCCGCAGGCCGTTCCGGTTCTCCTTTGCAAGGAGCGCCGAGAGGGTCGATAGCTTGCTTTCGGCCGTCTCCAGTAGCGCGCGGCGGTCGCGCAGTAGCTTCGCGAGGAACTCGTCGGGTTTACCGTCCTTATCCCGCCAGGCGTTTTGCCTAATCTTGTCGGTTAACTCGTACCACTGATCCATTTCCAGCGGGCTGAGATAGACCGGGTGGATAAAGTAGTCGTACTCGACTAGACACCGGCCGATCGCCTCTTCAAGTGTGAACTGGAAAACTACCGGGCCGAAGAAGGCAAAGAGCGCATCCGTGCCTTCCTGGTCGTATTGCCGGATAGGGGTCGCGGACAGCCCCAGCCTATACTCAAAGAACAATGGTGGATCGGTTATGAAGCCCTCGGCCCCCAGATTGTGGACTTCATCTGCGATCAGCAACCGTCCGCAATCAAACTTCTTAAGCTCGGATTTGAAGGCGGTGTCACAAAGCGTACGGTGAGAAACAACTACGGCTTCCACATCACTTGTCCCATTGCGAATCCGCCGCTTGATCCTGTTCAGCTCGTTTGCCCGCCCACGCGCTCCGGTGGCCAATGTCAGATTGACGGGCCTCAGCCCAAAGGGCGCAATCTCATCGCACCATTGCTGGATCAGAGGCACGTAGGGCGCCGAGACGACGATCAGCAACGGCTTATGCAGCTCGAATAGCCGGTGAGCGCCGATCATCGCGGTGATGGTCTTGCCCGAGCCGGTGGCCATTTCGAGCACGCCGCGGAAGGCCGCCTCGCACCATGCTGTGACGGCTTTCCCCTGATGAGCGAACGGACCGTCTTTAAACTGCAGTCCGGGCGGCATGGCGAAAGCGGGCTGGCCTTCCTCGAATTTTGCCGCGCGACCGTAAAGCGCGCGCAACTCGGCTTCTGTCGGCGCCGTGTCCGAGCTGTATGTCCGAAGCAGCTTGTCCTTAACGGCCTGCGGCAGTGGGACAACGATGCAGCTATCTTCCTTGTTGTCCCACAGGCGGTGGAACTGATACCCGAGCTTGTCGGTGATGTAGCACTGGTTGGGGTCCGCCCAGGATTTCGAGACTGCGACCTGTTCGATGTTCTTCTTGATGCCGGCGTAGGTTACGTTGCTCGATCCGTGCGCCGCCATCACATCCCCGCCCGCCTTGAAAAGCCAAACTTTCGGATGGAAGAGCGCGTCCTTCATCAGCGCGACTTGGACCTCCATCCGTCCGGCGCGCAGCATGTAGGACAGACACTTGAGCGTGTGTTGCTGGAGCAGGTCCTTGGTGACCACCATTGCTTCGAGTATGTCGTGTGCCACGCTTTCAGGGGTACGCACACCCTCTTCGATTGCAGCGAGGTCTTCTGGCCGCAGCAGGGGGCTGATGATGAGACGGAAACTGTCCTGCGCACGACTGATGTAGGTAGCGAGACCCGGGGCGAGGGAAGCGAGCACCTCGCTTGAGAAGAAGCCCACCATGCAGTCGACTTTATCTGCAGCCCGGAAGCACGGAATGAGAACCTCTTCGGCCAAAGGGTCCTGCGGGAGAAAATACAGCGGCCGGATGTCCTTCAGTGATCGCAACGCAGCCGAATCGTCTGCGCCGGTCGATAATTGTTTCTTCATGGCGGCAACATCACGGCTAGCCCATGCCCTCCAATCCTACTCTTTCTGCCCGTGTCGCATGAAAGGCTTATTCCTCTGCATCAGGTCGCGCCTAAGAGGCGGGCGGTTCCGGTTTGTGGAAGGCCCGAACTGAGCTTGGAGCGCGGTTAACCACGCTCTGAGAGGCCCCACTGGAGCGAGGTGGATAAGCCACCCGCATGTGCACCCGATTGAAGACGAAACTCTGCTGCACCCTAGCACCGTGCGGGGTGACGGATCCAGAAATCGAGGAGTGACATTGAGTTATCCGATCGGACTGCAGGTCGACATCCACGCCAACCATACATCCGCTCAGCGTTTCCTGTCCTTCCCTGCGTTAGCGAAACGGGGACCTGATTTCCATGGCCGAACGACGCCGCACCAACGCACAACTGTCTTATCACTGAGCGGCTTTTCCGGTGCCAGCGAGCAGCTTCCGCAGTGCCGCGTGCGGGTCGGCGGTGATCGGCGCGCCGTGGTCCATGCACAGGACCCAAGAACGGCAGATCGAGCAGACGCTGCACGCTGTCGCGCGTCGCCTCGGGATCGTCGTGATACTCCGCCGGGATGAAGGCCAGCTGGCCGTCGGCCCCGCGCATGATTAGATCCGCGCAGAACAGCACGGACGGCGAACGCTCTCGCCAGAAGGCATAGTGGGCGTCTTCCGGCCCGGGCGTGTGGATCGCCTTGAGTCCGCCCGGCAGCAACTCGCCAGCGCGATACCTGACGTCGGGCTCTTCGTCCATCGCCCGGCAGCCGTCAGGCGCATGGACCTTGACACCGTAGGTCCGCCGGTATCGCCAAACCGAGCGCTGGTGGCAGGCCGCAGTGAGACAGATGGCGACGATCAGCTCCAGCCTCTTGAGCGCCGCCTCGCGCAGCGGCAGCGGGTCGATCAGCACAGTGCCGCCTTGGTCCGAAACGGCGTGCGCGTCGCTCTCGGCGTCGATGCGCTCGTCCAGGACGTGCCAACGCCAGACGCCGGGGACGACCTCATCGACGGTTTCGGCCACGGCCTCCGGCTCGCTCACGGCACACCTCCGCGCATCGCTGGAATCGAATTCCAGCCTATACTGTAGCAGGTTCCTGGCCGGCAGGCGCGGCAAGGCTGCTCGCACCGGTTGGAACGGCAACGGGATGGGTGGGGACGATCGTGGTGCGCGGCCCAGTGCGGATCACCGACGAGGTCTTTCAGGTTGGCGGGCCGCAGCTGACGGCGCCGCAGGATGCGGCGATCTACCTGATCAACTTTGATGGGCACGTTGCCTTAACACACTGCACGTGAAGTGCGATGCAATCGCGCTATAATTGCTGGCCTACATCTCGAACCCGTTCGGGAGGAGACCCATGACCCTCGATGATGTCATCGTCGAAGCCATCGCGCTCAGACAGAAGACCGAAGGTAGCGACCTGACGGCCGCCTACGCAGCGATGGAGCGCGATCTGGCCCGACTATCGCGGGAACTCGACGTCACGACGCTGTTGCCTGGCGGACCCGATGCCGCACTTGGCATGGCCGCCAAGGAAAAAAACGCCAAGCGCTTCTACGCGGTCTTCAAGAAGCGCATTCGCGCCAACCTTTGCGATGGCGACGGCGAGTTTGCAAAGCTGATCCGCGCGAGCATGCAGGGCTCGGTCGGTGCGATTGTCACCGCACTCGCGGCGGCGTTAAGTCTGCCGGCTGCGGCCCTCACGATATTGGTGCCGCTCGCCGTCATTATCTCACATTCCGGCCTCGAAGCCTTCTGCGAGGTGACGGAGGAGGGCGATTGAGCGCAGGCGAGATCATCTCAGTCCTCGCGGAGAAGGGGTCGTTCAACGCCCGCCTTCTCCACTTCGACTTCCCCGTCGAGGTGATGGACCTCCTGTCGCTGGGGCCGCGTGCCTTTTTCTCGATGCTGACGGAGGAACCAAGCCGACTGTCCCTCGACGCTATGATCAACGACAGGTGGCGGAACGACCCGCTCGCCACCTGCGCCTATCGGGGGCTGACCGCCGATGAACGCCTCGAAGTTCATGCCATCATCGGCTTCGTGCTGCACGAGACGACCCACAAGGTCGATTTACTTGTCTCGCCGTTCGGCATGCAATACCTGGCTTTACTCATCCGCGAATATCAGCTGCTGCAGGACTACCTGCCGCGGGCGCTTGATCATCCGCAGTACATCGACGCCCTGCGGGTGTTGCCGAAACTGATGCAGGCGCCGGAAGGGATCCTCAAGGAGGGCGCGCTGCGGGCGCTCTGGGACGAGCTGACGGAGGTAGTTCGCAAGACGCTGGCCTGGGGCGACCTCGGCGCACTGCGGCCGGCGGCCGCCGACGTGGCGGCGGGATGGGACGCCTTTTCCCCGCTGAGCGGCGACTTCTTCGGCAGTGGCGAGCCGATCGAGCTGGTCAAAGTGCTGAATAGCTTCTACAGTTTCCGTCCCGAGGGCGCCGGCAACTGGTACTTGCGGCCGATGACCATCTTCGAGGCGAAGGCGCTCGCCAACACCATGCTCTACTTGCTCGAGATTTCGGGCAGCGTCGATGACATCGCGTTATATTACCGGCGGGTCTACCTCGATCACGCCGAAGCACTTGAGCCCGACTACCTCTTTCTCTTCGATACTCTGGCGCGCATGCACGGACTCTCGGATTTCGCCGCGGCGCTCGACAGCGGGAACGTCGCGGGAGTGCGCCATCTGCTCATCGCTACGGCGGCGCTCGGCTGGTTTGCGTTGCAGGCACCGCCCGTTCTTCCTACCGACAAGGGTTTAGGTTCCGCCGGCGGCAACCCGGTGCTGCGGCTGTTCGCCGCGCTCCACCACGTGATGGACTTCTTTCGGAAGGACAATGCGGCGGCCGGCACGACGATGGCAGACATTTTCCTGTCGCTGGAGTGCCAGGATCTGTTCCCGGCGCTCGATCAACCCACGATCGGCACCGCACTAGCGGCCTGCCGCGATGCGCTGCGACGGCTCCGCGAGCAGGTTGCCGAGATCTGGAACCCAAGCGTGCGCAGGCACTTTTCGCGCGTTCTTGACATCATGGCGCCGCATTTCGAGGGCCGCACGGACAGCTACCGCTCGTTCCTGGGGATGCCCGACAACGGCAACCCCCGCTCCTTCGTTAAGGACGAGGCGGAAATGGAGTTGTTCTACCATGACCATGCGGCCGCCGACGCCTACCGGGAGTGGCTGGGCATGCGCGGCGCCGTCTTGTTCGCCCACCCCATGCCGCGCGCCGACCTTGTCAAACGCCTTGATGAACACTTTATGGCGAAGCTGATGGTTGTGCTGTGCGACGGGTGCCAGATCGGTCTGCACCAATATTGGGTGTCGCGTTTCGTTAAGGAATATACGGTCGTCTGCCCCATTTCTGGCCGGCGGCAGACGATCAACATCGATGATGCGACCCATATCGTCGTGCCGGGCGCGACGTAGTGGACGCCGTTGGACGTCTATATTCGGTTGTGCCACCCACGGGGCCGGGCTTTCTGCACGCGGGGCAGAGAGGTTCTGGACCAATGCTCTCGACAAATATTCGCCTCGCCGTTCTGAGCACTTTGCCGCCCTGGCACCGGCAAGTGCCCGGCGCAGGGCGTCAACGCCAAAGACCTCGACGAGGTGATCCGTCACGACCTCCGCGGGCCTGAAGATCGTGTTCGCCCAAGATGTCCACGGGCCGCTGCATCCGAGCCTGCTATCGAACGCGGCCGATTATCAGGCTTCCCTACAGCGGCTAATCGATCTCGATGCCGACGTCCTGTGCGAGGGGCACTACGGCATCTACAAGGGACGGCAGGACATCGTCCGCTTCGTTAGCTCGTTCATGGGGTAGGCTGGGGTTGCTCCGTTAGCAGCTGGCCGCCGCCTTGCTTCTCTCCTCCCCGTGCACCGCCTGCGCGATCACTGACGACACGCTCTCCGCCGCCGCTTTCACCGGATCGGCGGCGAGATGGGCGTAACGCGCCGTCGTCTGCACCTGCGTGTGGCCGAGCAGCTTGCCGATCATCGGCAGCCCCTGGCCGGCGGCGACGGCGGCCGAGGCGAAGGTGTGGCGCAGGTCGTGGATGCGGGCGTCCTTGAGCCCGGCACGAGCACGAACGCGTTGCCAGAACGGCTGCAGATCGGACAGCCGCGTGCCCGGGTTCTTGCCGGTGATGACCCAGGGGTTGCCGGGCAGCCGGGGTGTGGAGCGCAGGACGTCGACCGCCGGCCGGCCGATGTGCACGACCTTGGCGCCGGTCTTGGAATCGGGAAGGTTCAGCGTGCCGGCGCCGAGATCGACGTAGCTCCATTTCAGCGTCATGATCTCGTTCAACCGGCAGCCGGTGAGGATGAGCAGCCGCACCGCGGCGATCGCCGACGGCATCTCCAGCCCTTCGGCCTCCATCTCGTCGAGCACCTGGCCGACGCGGCGCAACTCGGCCGCCGACAGGAACCGCTCGCGCTTTTCCTCCCGGTACTTCTTGATGTGTTTCCGTGGGTTGGAGCCGTCCGGTCTGAGCCCCCACAGCTCGGCGAGATTGAACATCTTGGAGAGGATCTCCAGGCAGCGGTTGGCCTGGTAGGGAATGTGCCGGTGCTTATGGTGGAAGCGGGCGATCTCTTCGCGGCTCACCTCGGCGATCGGCCGGTTGCCGAAGCAGGGGAGGATGAACTTCTCCAGGCTGCGGCGGTACTCCTTCTGCGTTGAGGGCTTGAGGTGTACGGCGATGTGCTCGGCATCGAAGCGGGCGGCGAGGTCGCCCACCGTCACCGCATCGCGGCCGGCATCGCGCTCGGCCAGCGGATCGATCCCCCCTCGCAGCGCGGCCAAGTGCTGGATCGCCATCGTGCGCGCCTGCTCCGGCGTCACGACGTTGACGTAGCCCAGCACCATCCGCCGCGACCTGCGGCCGGCGCGGTACTGCAGCACGAAGCTCTTGCGGCTGGACGGCATCACCCGGACGCCGAAGCCGGGGATGTCGTTGTCCCAGGCGATGTAGTCGATCTCTCTCGGCGCCAGCGCCTCGATCGTCCTCTTCGTCAGCTTGCCCATGCGCGGTTCCTGATCGACAATCTGCTACCCGATCAGGCTCCGGCGGCTCCTTCAGTCAGCACTATGTCAGCAGAAGGGAGCGAAATTCGTCGTAGCCGATCGCAACGGAGCATGCCGCGCCGGCTCGCAAAAGTCAACAATATCAGCGAGTTAGCGTATTTCTGCGTAATCGCGCGTAAAGGATCGAAGTCTCGCCCGTAGCACTCATAACCTGAAGGTCGCAGGTTCAAATCCTGCCCCCGCAACCAAACTTGCCACATTATAACAACGTGTTACGCGAACGCTGCGGTCGCTGGAAACCGGCGTTTCTTGTCCACGGTCAGCACCAAGGTAGCAAAAAAGGGTTCATCGACGTTTCAAGTGGATTGGAAGAGGCCTCTGAGGGGTGCGGCGATCAGGTAGATCATGGTCGCAAAGGTTGTGGTGTTGCGGTAGCCGCGGGCTCTGGCGCGGGCGGACTGGAACAGGCCGTTCAGGCCCTCGATGCGGGCGTTGCTGTGCGTCGACGTCCAGCGCTGGAGGATGCGCTCGAAGTGCTTCTCGAAGGAGGTCCGTGCCTTGCGGACTGAACCGCCCCACCCCGATTGGTGCCACAAACCTGGAAGCTTCGTTTGGCGAGGTCAATCGCCAGGATATGCACGTCTGACAT
>ERZ1645192.1037-NODE-1037-length-23436-cov-11.727214_pt1 | contig 23436 bp, 21 predicted proteins | sample MGYA00575354_ERZ1645192 | MGnify/ENA primary metagenome ERZ1645192 (study PRJEB40844, sample SAMN11349763) | freshwater sediment metagenome | isolation source: river sediment | host: Sediment | place: India: Faizupur Khadar , New Delhi | collected 2017-02-21 ... | reverse complement strand
GCAGCTGCCGCTGCCAATTCAAATCGCGGACGTGCTGGCAGCGGGATAGCGCCTTGGTTTTTTTCGTGATAGCGAATGCACTGCGCCCGATGAGGAAGCTAAAGAAATCATGTCAAATAAAAATTTTATATAGATAATATGACTATGCGCATTTCGGCTATTCCATACTTCAGGGATTGGATAATTGCTAAGGTCTACACCCATAATTGGATTTTTGTTGACTTGCTTTTCCCTCTCGCTTATAATTTGTTGCTCGAGGGGAAGTGCTGGAATTGGCAGACAGGCATGACTTAGGATCATGTGCGGCAACGCGTGAGAGTTCGAGCCTCTCTTTCCCCACAGCATTCATAAACATCGAGAGGTATATTTTGAAATTACAACAAGAATTTACTGACGACCAGCAGGTCAAAATCACCGCGGAATTTGAACCGGAACTCTTAGAGCAGTATATGCACAAAGCTGCCCGCAAGATTTCCCAGCGCACCCGCATCCCCGGCTTCCGCCCGGGCAAGGCTCCCTACGCAATGGTGCTAAGTCATGTTGGCGAAGCAAGCATCAAAGAAGAAGCGCTGGAACTGCTTCTGGACAAGGTTTACCCTGAAATGCTGGATGAAGCGCAGATTAAACCTTATGGTCCGGGCAATTTGGACGAAATCAAGAGCGAAAATCCCCCCATTTTCCAGTTCACCATTCCGCTGGAACCCGAAGTGGAACTTGGCGCGGTGGAAGACCTGCGCGAAGCCTATGTTCTCCCCAAGGTTAGCGAACAGGAAGTAGACGATTTCATCCTGCGGGCAAGACAGAATTCAAGTACAATCGTCCCCCTGGACACGCCTGCAGCGGAAGGCAATCTGCTTTATGTGACCCTGGAAGCTGTCGATCTTGAGCCTAAGGAAGGCGAAAACCCCGATCTGATAAAAGCGGCGCCGCAGCAGGTTCTCATTCCTGCTGAAGCTGAACAACGCGACAGCGAATGGCCTTTTCCCGGTTTCGGTCGCGCGCTGATTGGCTACAACGCTGGTGAAAACGCGATTATCACGCATGAATTTCCGGAAGACGCATCAGACGAGGAACTGCGCGGCAAGAAAGTTCGTTTTACTGTCAACATTCAGTCTGTAAAAGCGATGCAGCTGCCTGAAATGGACGAAGAATTTCTTTCCCAGCTTGGAGATTTCAAGACAGTAGAAGAGCTCAGAAGCGCCGTTCTCAAGCGTCTGGAAACCGAAACTGCCGCCGAGTATGATGATAAGTACTATCTTGATCTGGTAGACCGGGTGCGTAAAGACGCCAAAATCAAATATCCTCCCCAGATGCTCGAGGAAGAAGAAGAACAAGTCCTGCATCGGTTTGAGCATGAGCTTTCCCACCGCAATCTCGACCTTGATGTGTATCTGAAGATGCGCAAGACGGATAAAGAAGAATTTATCAAGCAGGAAGTCACCCCAACCGCGATCAATCGTTTGGAACGCTCTCTCATCATGCAAGCCTTGAGTAAGAAGTATGACATCAAGGTGACCAACGAAGCCCTCGAAAGAGAAATTTCGACGATTGTCAACGACCTTGTGGTGAGCGGTGAACTGCAGGATGTTCAGAAAGAACTTGGTGAGAAGAAATTCGCCAACGCGATTTCGATGGAAGCCGCTAACCGCGCCCTGGAAACTGCCATTCGCAAGCAGCTGCGCACGCTTGCCAGCCCGGAATCACTCCCGGCTGAAGAACCAGAAGCTGAAACAAGGGAACCTGCTCTGCCGGAAGCAGACGAAAGCGCACAAGAGGACAAGTAAGAACCGTATGATGGGCGCCTGAAATTCCAGGCGCCCGCTTTATATAACAAATATCTAATAATCCTAAGCTAAACTCTTCAAAATATCTATGAAGAAAAGGAACCCAATGGATACAAACCTCATTAAATCAGTGATTCCAATGGTTGTGGAATCTTCCGGCAGCGGCGAACGCGCGTACGATATCTATTCGCTTTTGCTGAAGGAACGCATTATCTTTGTTGGTTCGGCCATTAACGATCAAGTAGCGAACCTTGTTGTCGCCCAATTGCTGTACCTCAGCCGCGAAGACCCGGACAAATCCATCCAGATGTACATCAACTCCCCCGGCGGCTCAATTTACTCCGGTTTGGCCATCCTCGACACGATGCAGATGATCCCGAACAAGATCAGCACTGTTGCTGTAGGCGTTACTGCCAGTTTCGGTACTGTACTGCTGGCCGGCGGAGCTAAGGGCCAGCGCTACGCGCTCCCGCACGCCACGATCCACATGCATCAACCGCTTGGCGGCGCGGAAGGTCAGGCGACCGACATTGAAATTATGGCGAAAGAAATCTTGCGGCTTAAGGATGCCCTCAACAATTTCTTTGCGGGCGCTACCGGTCAGCCAATTGAGGTCATCAAGCGCGATACAGACCGCGACTTCTTCCTGACCGCTGAACAGGCTGTCAGCTATGGCATCGTGGATAAAGTGCTCCAGCCGCCGGTAAAGTAAACCAAAACACAAACTAGCCGGAGGACGGATGCTGACAGAAAAGTTCCCCAATCTTAAGGGGCTTATTTTGGACATGGATGGTGTCCTCTGGCATGATACGCAAGCCATCGGAAATCTGCCTGCCTTGATCAGGTCGATTTCCGATCTAGGCTTACGCTATGTTTTCGCGACCAACAATGCCACCAAAACTATAGGCGAATATCAGGAAAAGCTGCTCGGTTTCGGGCTGGAAGTTTCGCCGGAGCAAATCATCACCTCCGCCGGCACCACCGCGCTTTATTTGCAAAACCGTTACCCTCAGGGCACCTGCATCTACGTGGTTGGTTCCGACTCCCTCAAGCAGATCCTCCAGCAGCAAGGATTTGCGATCTCCTCCGTTGAAGATTTCCAGAGCGCTCAAATTGTTGTCGTAGGTATGGATGTTAGCATGACTTATGAAAAAATCCGCAACGCAGCACTGCTTCTACGTAACGGAGCGGACTTCATCGCCACCAATGCCGATGCTACCTTCCCCACCCCGCAAGGATTATTTCCTGGAGCGGGAACGATGGTCGCGGCGATTGCCACAGCTTCCGGCAAAGACCCGCTAATCATCGGCAAGCCTTCCACCGCGATGTACGAGCACGCCTATCACGTCCTGAAGTTGGACCCCCGGGAAGTGATGGGGGTTGGCGATCGGCTGGAGACAGATATTGCTGGCGCGCAGCGTGCTGGATGCCTGGCCGGGCTGGTACTTTCAGGTGTATCCACCCTCGCCCAGGCGCAAGCCTGGCAGCCTGCGCCGGATATCATTGCGGCAAACCTGGACGAGCTGATCCATGGCTAAAGCGCTTCTCTACGATCTGGATCTTGAATCCCTTACCCAGGCGCTAACGGCTATGGGGCAGCAGCCGTTCCGCACCAGGCAAATCTGGAGCGGTCTTTATCAGCAATATTATGAGGACTTTTCGCAGTTCTCCAACGTCCCAGGCAATCTGCGCACAGCCCTGGCGGAGCAGTATCTGCTCAACCCCCTCACCCCACTCGCTACAATTCGCTCCAAGGACCAACTGACCGAAAAAATCTTGTTTGGGCTGCCCGACGACCTGAATGTTGAGACCGTGCTCATGCGTTACGAAGAGCGCAACTCCTTGTGCATATCCACACAGGTCGGCTGCCCGATGGGCTGTGTTTTTTGCGCAACAGGCCAAATGGGATACCAACGCGGCCTGTCCACGGGAGAAATGCTCGCCCAGATTATTCACTTTATGCGTCTACTGAAGACGGAAGGCAAAAGCCTGACCAATATTGTATATATGGGCATGGGCGAGCCTTTCCTGAATTACGAAGCGACAATGGATTCCTTGCGCAGATTGACCGACCCAAGCGCCTTCAACTTTGGAGCTCGGCGGATCACGGTCAGTACGGTCGGCATCATCCCGAAAATTGAAAAATTCAGTCACGAAGGACTTCAGGTGAATCTGGCGGTCAGCCTGCACTCCGCGGATAACGAACTCCGCAGCCAGCTTGTGCCAGCCAATCGGATTTACCCGCTCAAGAACCTGATTTCCGCCTGCCGCGCCTATACTGATGAAACCCACCGGCGCATCAGCTTTGAGTACGCGCTGATCAACGACGTGAACGACTCAACGGCTGCAGCAGCCCAGCTTGCGGGTTTGCTAAAAGGCATGCTTTGCCATGTCAACCTGATCGCTTTGAACCCCAGCAAGCACTATTCCTTGCAAGGCTCCCCGCGCGAAAAGGTGCACGCATTTGCGGATGTGCTCTCCGAACGCGGCATCCCCGTGACAGTCCGCCTCCGCCGGGGAATCGAAATCGAAGCCGGCTGCGGTCAACTGGCAAGCAGCCAAAACCCGTTATAATTCAATTCCTATGAGCGATTTACTCAAAAAGTGGCGTGAAAGCCTGACAAAAACCCGCGACGTCGCCTTTGGCAAGGTATCAACATTCTTTGGAGCCACCCAGATTTCGGATGATAGCTGGGATGAACTTGAAGCTTTGCTTATCCAGGCGGATCTCGGCGTGGACACAACCATTTCCCTGATCAACAACTGCCAGGAGCAGGTAGACCGCCAGGGTCTGACCAAAACAGAACAGCTTTATGCTTTGGTTAAGGCGGAGCTTATCAATTTACTGGACCAACCATCTGAGCCAGAATTGAACCATCATCCTACAGTCATTATGGTTGCCGGCGTGAACGGCTCAGGTAAAACGACCACCATTGCCAAGCTGGCTGCACGCTACAAGAACATGGGCAAAAAAGTACTGCTGGTTGCCGCGGATACCTACCGCGCCGCTGCTGTGGACCAGCTTGAGGTCTGGAGCAAGCGCGTGGACGTGCCCATCATCACCGCCCAACCGGACAGCGATCCTGGCGCGGTGACTTATGACGGCATAAAATCTGCCATTTCACGCGGCAGCGACGTGGTGCTGATTGATACAGCCGGCAGGCTGCATACCCGGTACAACTTGATGGAAGAAATCAAGAAGGTCTACCGCGTGGCGGATAAAGCACTGCCCGGCGCGCCGCACTATTCCTGGATTGTGCTGGATACCACCACCGGTCAGAACGCACTCCAGCAGGCCGCTGCTTTTGCAAAAGCCGTCCACCTGAACGGCGCTCTCCTGGCGAAACTTGATACTTCTGCCAAGGGCGGGATGGCGTTCGCCATCAAAAAGCAGCTCGGGCTGCCAATTCTGTTTGCCGGCTTAGGCGAGCGCGTCGATGATTTACAGCTTTTTGACAGGGAAGCCTTTGTAAACGGCATCCTTGAGCGATAATTTTACGGAGAAACTTTATGTCTGACCTTGCCAACCGCATAGAAACAATCGAAGCGCAATGCCGCTCCCTTCAGGAGCATCTTTGACCTCCCGTCAAAGCTTTCAGAACTAAAGAATCTCCAGACGAACGCAGAACACCCCGATTTTTGGAATAATCCTGATAGCGCCCAGCAGGTCATGAAACGCGTCTCCGAACTCTCCGGGGTTGTGGAAGAATGGCAAGCGCTTGCCGCAGATATCCAGGACCTGAAATCTCTTGCGGAGATGGACGATAGTTCGCTCATGGATGAGATTATCGCTCAGGTCGATGAGCTGGAAAAGACGCTGGCAAAAAAAGAAACGGAACTGCTGCTTTCCGGTAAGTATGACCACGGCAACGCCCTGCTGGCCGTGCATTCCGGCGCTGGCGGCACCGATTCCCAGGATTGGGCCGCTATGCTGGAGCGGATGTACCTGCGTTGGGCAGAACAGCGCGGCTTTAAAACCGAAATTCTCGACCGCACCGTTGGAGAAGAAGCCGGCATAAAATCCGTAACCATCCTGGTGCAAGGTAAACTCGCTTACGGGTATTTAAAATCTGAAAAAGGCGTCCACCGGCTTGTGCGACTGTCCCCTTTTGATGCGGCTCACCGCCGGCACACCTCATTCGCGTTGGTGGAAGTGCTGCCGGAGCTTGAGGACAATGATGAAGTCGTGATCCGTCCGGAAGACATCAATATCGAGGTCTACAAGTCCTCCGGGGCTGGCGGGCAAAACGTGCAAAAGAACATGACCGCCGTACGTATTGTGCATCTGCCCTCCGGATTGGTCGTAACCTGCCAGAACGAACGCTCACAGACCCAGAACCGGGAAAATGCACTGAAAGTGCTGCGCTCCCGCTTATTTGAGCTGCAAATGCAAGCCCATGAAGAAGTGGTGGCTGAGCTGAAAGGCGAATTCAAGAAAGTAGAATGGGGCAGCCAGATCCGTTCGTACGTGCTTCACCCCTACCAAATGGTCAAAGACCACCGCACGGAATACGAAACCGCCAATACCCAGGGCGTGCTCGACGGGAGTATTGACGGTTTTATTGAAGCGTATTTGAGAATGAAAAAGGCTTAATCCAGCATCTTAGCCAGACGAACCATTTCCATATCCAATCCCTTTGTTTTGCCAATCACATCCTCAAGCGGTGTGGTGACGATTTTTGACGCAATCTGACCTACCAAGACACCGGTTTCGCCGCGTTCCAGCGCTTCAATTGCGCCGAGACCAAAGCGGCTGCCCAAATTCCGGTCATACGCACTGGGGGTGCCACCGCGCTGAACATGCCCGAGGATGGTGCTTCGGACGCTGAAACCCAGCCGATCACGGTTGGCGACAAAGAATTCGGTGAGCTTGGCAGCGTTGTAATCCGCGCCCTCGGCGGCAACCACCAACGCGTGTGATTTACCATGTTCGTAAGCTGCTTGCAGGGTTTGCGCCAATTCTTCCGGGTCAGTGGGAATTTCCGGCAGAGTAATCGCTTCTGCCCCGCCAGCGATGCCGGACATTAAAGCAATGTACCCGCACTTACGCCCCATTACTTCGAGAATAAATGCCCGTTGGTGTGAAGAAGCAGTTACCTTCAAACGGTCAATAGCCTCCAGCGCGATATTGAGGGCGGTATCGACCCCGAGCGTGATATCTGAGCCGCACAGGTCGTTGTCAATGGTAGAGGCGATGCCAACCACCGGGAAGCCCATCCGGTTAAGCTCATAGCTGCCGGTCTGGGAACCATTTCCACCGATGACTACCAGCGAATCTATACCAAGCTGATTCAAATTCCTGATCGCCAGCTTACGGCCGTCAACCGTCAGGAATTCAGGGCAGCGCGCGCTGCCCAGCATCGTCCCGCCGCGTTGAATTATGCCGCCGACGTCCCGGGTGGTCATTTCGTTGATATTACCGGAAATTAGACCTTTATAACCGTGTTGAACGCCGTACATTTGCCAGCCTTTGCTGACCCCACAACGCACAACCGCGCGGATGGCGGCATTCATACCGGGGGCGTCTCCGCCGCTTGTCAGAACCGCTACTCTTTTTGTCATAAGGCACCTCTCTAGTCTGGACGGATAATTGCTTTTCACAATTATAATTCATGTCTACTGGTCAATTTGGAAGGAACCGGGTCACAATGGCTAAAGATATCTTGGTAGCAATTGTAAGTGATGATATTTATGCGCGGAATTGGATGTCGCTGCTCCTGGTTCGCGATTGGCGCACCCGGGTGGTCTCAGAAATCACCTGCCACGCTGACTTTGCCAGGCTGAAAGAACCTGGCCAACCTCAGCCTGACCTCTTCCTGGTGGATCTGGATTCCTATCGTGATAATCCCGGCATATTGACAACATTGAATGAACTGGTTGGAAAACACGCCCGGATTCTGTGCGTAGGCACCCAGGTGATCTCCAATGTGTTTCTGCGGCTGGATGCCGCCCTTTTCGCCGGTTACCTTCTCAAAAATGAAATATCGTCCTCGCTTGCCTGGGCGATCACTTTCGCTTACGAAAACAAAACTGTGTTTACCCCCGGCGTTTTGGATGCGCTGCAAAACGATACGTACAAACTGCCCGCAAATAAGATGATCATCCGCGGCCGCAACTTTCCCGGCCTGACAGACCATCAGGAGGAAATTGCGCGCCTGGCAATTGTATTCTCGATTGGCCGCCGAGATCTGGCGGATGAGTTGAAAATTTCCGACCAGTGGAGCTACGGCATGGTAAGCGAGCTTTACAGTAGGCTGGGACTTGAAGAGCTATTCACCGGTGATATTGACCCCTCCCGTTTTATCGGCGATGACCCCGTAATTCTGGAGCACCTGGAAGAGATTCTGGACGAATTGGGCGGCTCAAAAAAAGCGCGGGACCTTGAGACCCTGGCCTTTCACCTTTTAACGATGCCTTCAATAGAAGCTTGATATCCTTTTATGGCTACGCGCAATAAAGAAAATTATTCAATGATAAGCACCGCCCGGGCAGGCGCTGCCTCACGTCCAGTCAGTTTCATTGGCAGGCATACCAGCTGGTATACTCCCGCCTTTGCCTCGCTAAGATCGATACTTTCGAGGATCACCACTTTTGCCTGCAGCAGCAGTATATGCGTCGGCGAGGGTTCGTCATATGGGGCAATGGAGAGATAATCAATTCCCACCAGACGCACGCCGTGCCGCACCAGATACTCAGCCGCCGAAGCGTCGAGCGCGGTAAAATCCTGCCGGAATTGAGAGCCTTCACCCGACCAGAATTGGCTGTTCCTGGTTTTCAGAAGCACTCTTTCACACCGTATTTCCTCAAGCATGCTCAAAACTTCCGCTGTGATCAAGGTCACATTTTCTGGTACTTCGAGCACCTGGGCTTCTCCTACCAATGTTGAGAGCGCAATACTGTCCAGAGTGCCTCCATCTGGAAGAAAATGGAGCGGAGCATCAATGTGAGTTCCTGTGTGCGCGCCGATGTTAATTGCCGTGATATTAGACAAATCCCCCGCGGAAATTCTACCGATCCAGGATAACTCCGGCTTTGGGTCGCCAGGCCAGACTGGCAGGTTTTCATCAATCCCCACACTAATGTCGAAAATCTTCATGTGCGCTCCAATTCATGCTCTTTTCTGGAATTATACAGAAAGAAGATGATTTTGAGAGCTTTCGAGAGGATATTGGAATAAAATCCCTACTGTAATCCAAAAAATAAGAGGTTGCGATGCAGAAAATATACATTGCCGGGGTGGGACAGACACCTGTCCGGGAAAACTGGGAAAAATCACTAAAAGAGCTGGCTGGCGACGCTGCGCTTCTTGCGCTGGAGGATGCCAACCTGGGCTATCCGGAAGGCATCTTCGTCGGCAATATGATGTCTGGCAGCGCGAATCACCAGCTGCAACTTGGCGCTTTACTGGCGGATTGGCTGGGGATGCACCACCGGGAAGGTTTCGGGCTTGAATCTGCTTGCAGCTCAGGCGCGGCCGCTTTTCGGGCAGCGCTTATGGCAATAGCATCCGGCGAACTTTCTTCAGCGCTGGTGGTTGGCGTGGAAAAGATGACTGACTCGCCGCTCGCTGAGATCACCAGCAGCCTCGCCACCGCGGCCGATGCGGACCTGGAAGGGGATTTTGGTGTGTCATTTGTAGCGTTGAATGCCCTGATCATGCAGCGCTACATGTACGAATACGGCTGGAAAACCTCAGATTTTGCTGCTTTCTCCATTAACGCGCACGCGAACGCGGTCTTCAATCCAAACGCGCGCTTCCGAAAAGCCATCAGCCTGTCGGATTATGAACACACCGGCATGGTATGCGAGCCGATCAATTTGCTCGATGCTTCACCGGTCAGCGACGGCGCTGCCGCCTTGTATCTCACGGCTGCTCCCCCCACCAAAGACAGAAGAATCAGCGTGGCTGCCTCCAGCGCGGCGACAGATACGATTTCACTGCAAAACCGCACAAATTCGCTGCGTTTGTCAGCCGCTGAAAAATCCGCCCGAATAGCCTATCAACAAGCCGGTATTACCCCGCGTGAAATCGGACTGTTTGAATATCATGACGCCTTTTCAATTATGGCAGCGCTCTCGCTGGAAGCGGCGGGGTTTTGCGACCCCGGTCAGGCTCCGCGCCTTGCCAATGACGGCAGCATCGCGCTCAACGGCAGAATTCCTGTCGCAACGATGGGCGGGCTCAAAGCCCGCGGGCATCCGGTTGGCGCCACGGGTCTCTACCAGCTTGTGGAAGTGGCGCTGCAGCTGCGCGGTGAGGCAGGACAGACCCAGGTTGAAGCCGCCCGCTGGGGCATGGCGCAAAATATCGGCGGGTCAGGTTCAAATATTATTACCCACATCCTTCATCAGGGATGATACAATTTCACGGGTAAACTTAATTACCGCTGCAGCGCGGTGACCCTTGCGCTTTCAACAAAGGAGAGATTTCCATGATGGAATTCCACGTGTCACGCCTTTCCCGTGAAAAATATGGCTTTGATCAGCTGTTGTTTTCGCTGAATGGCAATGTCATTTTTGCCAATTTTCAGGCTGCCCGCAAGTTCGCGCAGCAAATCAACGCGCAGAAAAGCCCAGGCGATACCGGCTATGTCTCAGCGGGTCAAATCAACGCGCTGGGCTTGATTGACGAAATATTCCATCTTGTCGTCGCCGAGTACTATCAGGAATACGGGAAAGACCTGCGCGACGCGCTCTACATGGACATTTCCACCAGGCTGGGTGAGGAGAAATTACTCGCCACCCTCACCGCATTTTGCGGCGAGTTTCCACCAGTCCAGGTGTTTCAGGGGCAGCTCACATTAAAGGATTACCTTGACGGCTCGACTGAAGGCGTTGCGAACACAAAACTCGCGCTGGAAGAGCTGCTGATGCTGTGGCTTACTAACCGTAACCCTGCCGCGGGGATTTATGTTGAGCTTTTCGACGACGAAAACCTGCGCGTGAAAACGGCCTACGAACAGGTGATTGATGGCATTAAAGTTTTCTTTTCCCATCAACCGACCTTCGGTCCGCAGCAGCAGGACCTGGTAACCATGCTGCGCACGCCCGCGATCATGGTGCCGCAGTCCCTTAGCGGTCAACTGGAATTCATCCGCCAGCATTGGGGAAAGCTGCTCGGTAAATATCTTTACCGCCTGTTGGGCAGCCTGGATTTCCTGAAAGAAGAACAGCGCGCGATTTTTGCCGGCCCAGGCCCGACCATGGTGCCGGATTACCGTTCGGAAGGTTTGGGGCTCTCAGAGGTTGAACGCTTCAGCCCGGACAGCGACTGGATGCCCCGCGTGGTGATGATTGCCAAGAACAGTTTTGTGTGGCTGAACCAGCTTTCAAGGCAGTATCAGCGCCAGATTGAGCGCCTGGACCAAATCCCCGATGAAACGCTGGATAGACTTGCCGCCTGGGGCTTTACCGGCTTATGGCTGATTGGCTTGTGGGAACGCAGCGACGCGTCCCGTGAAATAAAGCAGCGCTGCGGCAACCCGGACGCAGTCTCGTCGGCTTATTCCCTGGCACGTTATCAGATTGCTGAGCGCCTGGGCGGTGAGGAAGCTTACCGCAACCTGAGCCACCGCGCAGGTTTACGCGGCATTCGCCTGGCTAGCGATATGGTGCCCAACCACATGGGAATTGATTCAGATTGGGTCTACGAGCATCCAGAGTGGTTTATTTCCCTAGATTACAGCCCCTTCCCTGGGTATACCTTTAATGGCCCAGACCTTTCGAAGAAACCCGGCGTCAGCATCAACCTCGAAGACCACTACTACACCCGCAGCGATGCGGCTGTGGTGTTCAAACGCTATGATCACGGGAACGGGCAGACCAAATACATTTACCACGGCAACGACGGCACCAGCATGCCCTGGAATGACACCGCCCAACTCAATTACCTCGACCCGACGGTGCGCGAAGCGGTCATCCAGACTATTTTGGAAGTTGCCCGAAAATTCCCGATCATCCGCTTTGACGCTGCCATGACGCTAACCAAGAAGCACTATCAACGCCTATGGTTCCCGCAGCCGGGCACCGGCGGCGACATCCCCACGCGCGCGGATCATGCCATGACCAAAGAGGCATTTGACAATGCCATGCCTGAGGAATTCTGGCGGGAAGTGGTGGAGAGGGTCGCCAAGGAGGTTCCGGATACCCTGCTGTTGGCAGAAGCTTTCTGGTTAATGGAGGGTTACTTTGTGCGCACGCTCGGTATGCACAGGGTTTATAACAGCGCATACATGAACATGCTGCGCAACGAGGAGAACGACAAATACCGCCAGCTTATTAAGAACACACTGGTTTACGATCCGCAAATCCTCAAGCGCTACGTCAACTTCATGAACAATCCTGATGAAAAGACCGCTGTGGAACAATTTGGGAAAGGGGACAAATACTTCGGGATTTGCACCGTGATGTCCACCATGCCCGGACTTCCAATGTACGGACACGGTCAAGTGGAAGGCTACGCGGAAAAATACGGGATGGAATATTACCGCCCGTACTGGGATGAAACCCCTGATCCTTACCTCGTCCGCCGACACGAAACCGACGTCTTCCCGATTTTACACAGGCGCCGCCTGTTCGCGAACGTCGAGAACTTCATGCTTTACGATTTCCACGCCGCGCAGGGCGGAATTGATGAAAACGTGTACGCCTACTCTAACAGCGATGGCGATCAGCGCGCTGTAGTGGTTTATAACAATCGCTTTGGGGAAACCGCCGGTAGGATTAAGAGTTCTGTGCCCTTCCTCGTGAAGAGCGACAACCCGCACCAGGAAACGCGCGAACTCGCCCAGGCGCTTGGTCTCCCCAACGATCCCAACGCGTTTGTGACCTATCGTGACTACACGCACCATCTTGAATATATCCGGTCCGCAAAGGAAATTCACGAAAGTGGGATGTACTTCAGTCTCAATGCCTATGGGCATCAAGTGCTGATGGACTTTTCCGTGGTCTACGGACAGGATTACGCAGAACTGAATGCCCACTTGAACGGCAGAGGCGTCCCGAACCTGGACGTCGCCCGCAGGGAAATTGTGCTCGGACCAATCCTCCTGCCTCTGGCTGAAATTCTGGACGCAGATAACATCAGGAACCTTTTTGCTTTCAGCAAAGACACGCTTTCCACGGACAAGTTTGAAACGCTGCTCACCAAAAACCTGGACCTTGCAGAGCGGGCTCAATCCGGCATGCGCTGGACAAACCAACTTCCCGACTGCGCTGACCCCCAAAACCGGCAATACCTTGAGAAGCTCCTGCGCCAGATACTCGACCTGGAACACTTCTCCAAGAATGCAGGGCTGTCCCTCACCAAACTGACCCCTCTTTTCAAGCAAACGCTCAGCGCTGAAGCGCTTGAAGATCCACGGCGCGTCTTCGTCCTGCTTATCTGGGCTTTCATCTCAAGTTTGTCCGGCAGCAGTGCGGACGAGGAATGCCGGACGGCCAGCCGGAAGGTGCTGGATGAAGAACCGGCCATAAGATTGGTGACCAGTTCACTTGCGCAGCTGGGATTTGGCGACTACGAAGCCTGGAAAGCCTGCCAGGCGGTGCGCTGGATGATTACCAACACAGCATGGCTGCCTGAAGTCCAGGACCTGGAAGCGGCCACCCTGTTCGAGAAATGGATGAAGGATGAACAGCTGCGCGAATACATCGAAGTAAACGAGTATAACCAGGTGCTGTGGTTCAATCAGGAAAAATTTGTGGACATGCTCTGGTACATGCGGGTTGCATCCGTCCTCTGGTACGCCTCACAAGCGGATGTAAGCGCAGTTGACCTGCTGGAAAAGAATATCCTGGCAGAAGCGCTCTTTGCCCGCCTGCTGGATGGGTTGAAAACGTCTGAATATCAATTAGCAAAGCTGCAGGACGCGCTGAGCTAACTCACGCATTCTTCTTTTGCGCGTAACAGGGTCTGAGAGAAGACGGTATCTCCTTTCAGCCCTGTTTTTTGGCTGTGCACCTGCCCAAGCAGCGCGAGAGCGGCAGGCGCTAAGTCCAGTCCAGTTGCCCGTTCGGTCAGAAAAACTGCCTTTGCGGCGTAAGCAATATTGTTTTGGGGTTCAATGCGGTGAAATTCGTCGTGGTAAAAACCGCAGGAAGTGAACATGCGCTGGCGTTCGTACTGAGCGGAGAGCAAATCTTGAACGCGGGCCAGCTGTTGGTCCCGCCAGGCTCCATCAGAAAGCTCCAGGCATAACTCCCTTGTGCTCATCTGGCGGTTCATCACATCAATATATCTGTGGCGCAGTTCCCACGGTTCCGGGAACATAGGCGCAATCACATCCAGAAAAGCCGCGTCAAGCCATTCGCCAATTTGATTCAGCGCCTCCCGGAAAGGAGTCTTCCAGTATGCCTGCGGTGTACACCCGCATACCTTCTGCCAGCGGTCCACCCCGTGCAAGCAGGACCAGGAGGTATTCTTAACCAGGCTTGCCCGCGAGCTAACCGTGTGCTCTTTGAGCCACTTTCCTGGATAGGTCCATTGCACGCCGCGTTTCTCAGCCGCGCCGTTCAATACATACGAAAGAAACAGATCCCTGAAAGGTTGGTGGTGGCCGTAGAGTTCGCCATCGCTGGCCACCAGCGTCAGCCCATCCGGATTTTCCGCGCGGTTGCTCAGGATACTATCCAGAAATAGATCCCCATTTACCGTAGCAGACGGGAAGAAACTGACGCGGGTGCTTAATTCCTGGTCGTAAGTGAAAACCACAAAAGGATCCCGCCCGTCAGGTAAATCGATCAGGTAAGGTCCTGCTGCGCCATTCTCCGGCAGCACTTGCCAGGGCGCCAGGATAGTAAATTGGATGCCGTTATCTGCCAGTGTACTGAGTGTGTCAATATCCACCGCGGTCTCAGGCAGCCACATCCCCGCAGGTTTATGCCCGTAATGCAGCTCGAAATCTTTGATACCCCAACGCACTTGCGTGATTTTGTCCTGCTTGGTCGCCAATGGCAGAATGCTGTGGTTGTAACTCTGCGCCATGCCGTTCCCGACACCGTATTTTTCATAATTCCAGCGTTCTTGGGTAATGATGTCCGCGTAGGTGTCTGCAGCAAAGTCATCCATCCAACGCATAAGGGTTGGCCCCACATTAAAGCTGATTTTCTGGAAGCTGCCATAACGCGCATTTGGCGCGTAACATTCTGACAGAATGCGTTCGTTCCAGTTTCCGAATGGCTGCGCGCCAATTTCATCGGGAATGTAATTGGAAATGGGGTCTTCTCGCGGAGGTTGATAGAAGTGACCGTGGATACAGAGGTTCATTTTTTCCTTTTTGTGGTACCGAGGTAGCCTATTTTTTGTTGAAATCTTGCAGGATTAATGCCAAAAGTACGCGGGAGTGAATCCAACGCGCAAATCCGGTTTTCAGCCAGATAATCCATCCAAAAGGTTGAGCCAGGAAAGTCCTTGCGAATGCTCTGAATGAACTGGATCAGTCGGTTCATCCGCATTGGGTTGAGTTCCATCAGCTTTTTCCGGGAGTGTATCCGCTCAGCAATGAGGGTGAGGACTTCCCGGAAACTGAGGTGCTCCGGTCCCCCAATTTCCAGTATGCTATTCACAGTTCCGGGCATGTTTAACGCCCAAGCCAGGCAAACTGCCAGGTCACGCACCCAGATTGGCTGCAGCAGCACGCTGCCGTCCCCGGGAATAGGCACGAAAAATGGAAAAACCTTTAACAATCCGAGCAGGTAGGAACTGAACATGTCGCCTTCCCCGTACACCATGCTGCTGCGGATAATTGTGTAGGGAACGCCGCTCTGCCGGATAGCGTGCTCAGCAATGCCTTTTGCTTTCATCAATCCGAATGCGGAGGCGCGGTCCGCGCCTAAATGGCTGAGATAAAAAAAACGTTTCACTCCGCAAGAATAGGCTGTGTTTGCCAGTATCTCCACATCCCGGACTTCAACTTGCTGCAAGTCTAAATGCCCGGCAATCTGTTCGACAGAAGCAAGGTGGTAGATGACATCCACGCCTTGCAGCGCCGCTCTTATCCCCCGCTCGTCGGAAAGTGAACTTACCGCCACGTCGATATCAATATTTCTTGGAATAAGGTAACTCCGGTCGCCCGGCTGCAGAAGATAACGGTACGGCATACCCATTGCGCTTAATTGTTTGACAAGCTCCCCCCCGATAAATCCAATACCGCCAGTTACTAAAATCATCGGCGCAATTATAGCAGGTATTCTCTTTTCAATTTGGCATAATACTTGCACTTAATTCGCTAACGGATAGTGTTTCTCACGGATGTGACCATGAACAAAAGACTCGGATTTCATTACTTTCAGGACTTAAACCACTACCAAGCCCGCGATCTGAATCTCTGGCTGCCTGAATTACAGGCGCTCAACGCTTCGTGGCTGGTCATCAAGAGTCCTTTATCCCAGGCAATTCCTGAAGATTTCATCCAGGGACTCGTCAAAGGCGGGATTCAACCGATTGTTCAGTTTGATATGCCGGTCAACTCGGAAATCAAACCGGAAGATTTGAAGGTGATTCTGTCTGCTTACGCCCGTTGGGGTGTCAAGTATGTGACATTCTTTAAGAGCCCGAACGTAAAATCTTCCTGGTTGGATGGAACCTGGTCCCAAGGCGATTTGGTAGAAAGATTTCTGGACCATTACCTGCCGTTTGTCCGCATTGCAGAACAGAACAACCTCATTCCAATTTTTCCGCCACTGCAGCCCGGCGGCGATTACTGGGATCTTTCATTCCTCAAAAAAGTGCTGCAGCTGGTACAGCAGCGTAAGTCCCTGGATTTCAGCGCGAATTTACACATGGCTGTAAGCGCGCAAACCTTCTCGAGGCCGCTCGCCTGGGGAAAGGGCGCGTCCAAACGCTGGAAAACCCTCCGCCCGTACTCCAAAACCGAAGTCGGGGAAGAAGACCACCTCGGTTTCAACACCTGGCAGTGGTACTCAGAACTGGTTAAATCTGCTCTGAACGTCACACCCAAGCTGATGCTCTTCTGGTTCGGTGCCGCCAGCGTTGAAAAGAATATGCTGGACCCGAATTTACGTTTTGACGATTTGTTGAATTACACGCTGGATGAAAACGCAAAAGCGGGTGCGGAAAGCGCCCTTCCAAACGAGGTTCTGGGTTGTTTGTTCTGGCTCTTAAGTTCTGCTGAAAATGACCCGGCAGGGAAAACAGCCTGGTTTGACGAAAACGGTCAGCCCAAACAAAAAGACCTGTCCACTTACAAGGAAAAAATCGAACAGACTCGCAAACAACAGGTGGAATACCCGGTGGCGAACCGCGTAGCGCAATGGATGTATCCGATTGACCATTATCTGCTGCTCCCTTCATACGATTGGGGTATTCCGGAGAATATATTGGAACGCGTCCGCCCGATTATCCGGGAAGTCCGACCGACCATCGGCTTCTCGCTCATCGAGGCCATGAACGCGCGCAAAGTGACCATATGGAACGAAGATTCCGCCTTTTCGGAACATGACATTCAGATGCTGAGAGAAGCTGGCTGCCTGATTGACGAAAAAGTCAGCAAAAGCCTCAGCGTTGCAGCTTAATTGCTAATTCAGAGGAGAAATCATGAACAATCAGCCTGTTTACGTTATGCGAACACCCATTTCCAGTTCACTTCCCAAGATCGTTGTAGCTGGTCTTGGCGGCGGCGGATGCAACGCGATCAACCGCATGATTGAAAATGGTATGCAGGGTGTCACATTTGTTGCCTGCAACACCGACGCGCAGGCATTGGCACATAACTTATCCCCTAACAAAATTCAGCTGGGACCAAAATCCACACGCGGATTGGGCGCGGGCGGCCTACCTGTGGTAGGTGAGACCGCGGCCGAAGAAAGTTACCGCGAGCTTGCCTCCATCATGGAAGGCGCTGAGATGGTCTTCCTTACCGCAGGCATGGGCGGCGGCACAGGAACCGGTGCCATACCAGTGGCTGCCCGGGTTGCCAAAGCCGTCGGCGCGGTCACAATCGCAATTGTGACCCGCCCCTTCTCTTTTGAACTGGGCAGAAGGCAAAAAAACTGTGAAGCAGGCCTTGAAAAGCTGCGCCAGTATACAGATACCCTGATTGTCATCCCAAATGACAAACTAATCGAAGTCGCTCCGCGCGACCTGCCGCTTGAGATGGCTTTCACACTCGCTGACGATGTCTTGCGGCAGGGCGTTCAGGGTATCTCGGAATTGATTACGGAAACCGGCCTTATCAACGTCGATTTCTCGCATATCAAAAATGTCATGCAGCAGGGCGGAGGCGCTTTGCTCGCGATCGGCACCGGCTCTGGTCCGGACCGCATTAAGCAGGCAATCGAAAAAGCGCTGCATCATCCGCTGCTCGAGGAAATCGACCTGTATTCAGCCACGCATATGATCGCGAACTTTACCGGCAGTGCCAACATGTCCTTCCGGGACGTTACTGATGCGCTGCAGCTGCTCCAGGAAGCTTCCGGATTCCATGCTGAAATTATCCCCGGCGTGATAACAGACGCCCGAATGGAAGATCGTGTTCAGCTAATCCTCATTGTCACTGGCATTGGCGTGAAAAAAAACACCCCGACCAAGTCCCAGCCTGAGATGATATTCAGGGAACCCGCCCCACAGGCACCCGGTCAGGCACCAACTCCCGCGCCGCAGCCCAATTATCCGAATAAAAATGCGATTTTGGCAGGAATACAGGAAGTGGATACCAATAGTCTGGTTGGTCAAAGAGTTGATCAGGATGAACGTCTGGATGTGCCGGCTTTTCTGCGCAGGCGCTCATTCCAGAGCAAATAGGAGCATTTATGGATTCCGCAGTCATCAGCAAAGTAAACAAGGAAGTCTATAAAAGGCATCCTCAGATGGCTGGCACAAGCCCCAAGGTCAGCCAGCAGACGGATAACAGGTATTTGCTGTTGTACACCAGGAAGCTTGAAATTGCTGCCGGGCGGAGCATGGAACAAACAATTCGGGTGACTGTCGACCAGTTGGGAAATGTCCTCAGAATGTCAGCGTCCAAAAGTTAGCAGGTATTTATGAGCCAGATGATGAACTCCATTGAAATCGGGTTTTGGAACGCGCTGCTGCCGATTATCCGCAAGAAGGCGCGCCAGCAAAGCCAGGAAGAACCACCCCGCTCCGCTCCGGATGAAGTCCGGTTGGCGTTCCTGACTCAGACTTCTGATGAGCCTTTGCATGCTGAGCCTGTAGGCTCCCTTTTGAAACAAGCTTCCCCGCTGGAACTGCAGAGTTTTCAGCCTACCGTCAAAATTGCTGTTCGTGAAAATAGAACCCCGGTATTCGAAGGCGCCACAGTCGCGACCAAAGTTGTGGTGGACGCGATAAAAAAGTCGCACGCGTTTATGGTCCTCAGTTCCTCCTTCCTGGGACTATTGATTGGCGTGTTGATAGCGTTTTTTCTCAAGTAAGCAAGACCTCCTCTGACAGAAGAGCTGGTACCGCGCCAGCTCTTCAAATTATCCCTGATCGTAAGATGTGTAATTAGTGGCTACGCGCAGCTTGTGGCTGTCTATAAGAATTATCAGAAAGCAGGCCTCAAGATTTGGGCGAAGCATCATTACCGAACAAGGCAAATCAAACTAAACTTTCTTGTGGTTAGGCTTTGTACCTGCCAAAGCATGCCAATTGGCATGGAATGAGATCATAAAACCCCGCATCTGGAGGGCAGAAACACCCAATTGATTAGCCTGGTCTCACAACCGCGCTATTTTCTCTCAATCATCAAAGAGTTTTGAGCTATTTTCCACCTACAGCTACTCATACACGATACCCATGTTGTTTAGAACGCCCCACGATGTCAGGAACACATCTGCCGGCACGTCAAAAAAAAGTCCATTGTTTATGTACCGCACTGTTGTCAGGTCATACCCGGTGAGGATCACGGCATGCTCGTAGGGCGCTACCAACACATCCTGCCCCTGTTTATCGGTATACACCACTGGCTGGCTGAACTCCATATTACCAATCACCCAAACCAGGATGGGTTTGTCCTCTGCCAATTTCTGTTTGACCTGCTCCAGCGTCCAACCGCTAATGGTTTTGGCGGGCAGTCCATACTTCACGAGTAAATCAGCTATTGGACCAGCATGCACCCCATAGGCAAATGGCGGAATCTGCCCCCAACTATCGGTGAGCACATCGCCGCAAAAACCCAAATTAGGGTTGTCTGATAGCGGCAGTCCCATCTGAAAGTCGTACTCATAGATGTTCATCCCAAAATAAGCTGCCCAGTCTACTGCGGCGCTGGCCTCGCAGCTCAAGGGGTACGCCTGTTCATGTCCGCTAATGACGATATAGTGCGACTCAGGGAAGCTCGGCGTGGATGTCCGGATGGGAGTTGGGGTTTCAGGTAAGATGAGCACGGGCGAAGATGAAACAATCGGCACGGGTTGAGGAGGCATGGAGGTAAATACAACAACCGCTTCGCTTGGGTTTGGGGTCAACTTTGTTTCGCTTTTTTGGCTGGAGCAGGCAACCAAACTTACAGCAAAAAACGCGATTATCTCCCAAACAAACCATAACCGTTTCGTCATCTTGTGGCAAGTTTACTCCATTCCAGCTGTCTTAAATCGCATGTGCCTGTATCATTTACAGCTCATTAGTTGTCCTGTAAAAAATTGCCAGTTGAGGAAAGCTCTGAATTGATAATCAAAGGCAGGTTGATAAATGCGTCGATGAGCTGGCCGCATTTCTAAATATCGAAAGATCATAAAGTGCTTATGAGAATTGAAATGCAGGATGAGGCCTGGAGCTCAAAAAACTATTTGGTCTCCCGACTATGCAAGAACGGAGACCTACTCCTTCAGAAGAGTCATTCCCGCGCTCGCTCTTTACTTTTTTCCTGGTTGGTAGATTTGTATTTAGTGGCTACGCGCAACACGTACCAGCTTTTAGCTATCTGAAATTCTGCCCGCGCGTTCACAGCGACGACCTTATCAGGTATAATCGAAGCAATATTTGATTTTTCGAGGGAATCATGGCATTACTTACCAATCCAATCCAAGAGAAACAATGGAAAGAGCTCCAGATTACTCCAGATGATCTGCAAGCGCTGTCTGCCTACCTTTTCGAGAAGGAATCTCCAGTACCCATTGAAGGTCTGGCGCGGGTTTTAGTTTCCAACCGCCTCGAAAGCGCCCGGGTGGAACTCAAGCGCAAACAAAAGGATCTTGGCAAGATCTACTTGCCCAAAGATCTGCACGAGCCAGGCGAGCGGATTGTGTTTCCTCAGCGCTCCTGGGAAAGCGGAACCGTAACGGCTTCTCATCCGGGCAACAACCCTGAAATTGGAGACTTCACCGTCCTGACTGTTGAATTCTCTGATGGCAGCAGTAAGGAATTTGCGTCAGGCGTGGCAGAACATTCCCTAAACGAGGTGGACTACGAAGCTGGCGCCGACGGAGAAGCGGTCCACAAAGCCATCTGGCAGCAGTACGGCGCTGAAATCAAAGCAAAACTGCGCGCGGCTCTCGATAACCAGACGGACCTGGTGCGGATTGGATACACCTGGTTCCCGAAATCACTGCTCATTGACATCGGCCCTGGTCACCTGAACCTGGTGGAGGCGCTGCTGGACGCCCGGGACGGCGGACCGATGAGCTCCGCTGAACTGTTGAGCCAATTAGAACTCTCGGACGGCGAAAACGACAAACTGATGGAGTTCTCGCTCAACTACGAATTGCAGGAAGACCCGCGTTTTGACGAAGTCGGAACCACTGGAGTTATCGCCTGGTTTCTGAAAAAATTTGAACCGCAGTTTGTTTTGGAAACACCGCTGTATTTACGGGTTCCCACCCGAACGCCTGGGGTCGAGGATATCTCTGAAGCTACCGATAAAATGCTGCTGAGCACCTGCGACGAGCAGTATCGCAACAGCACAATTGTCCCGGAAGGGTCGGTATCCGAGGCTTCGGTCGTGTTAAACTTCCCGCATTGGCGTTCTGGCACGCTCCCCATCACCGCGGAAACCGCAGCAATCTTTCCCTCCGCGCTGGAAACGGAACACGTCAAGTTCTCACTGGTAGATGCAGCCAGCGGTGAGCAAATTTCTGCGTGGGTAGTCCGCAAACAAAGTTACGTCTATGGGCTGCGGGATTGGTACGAAGCGCAAAATCTCATTCCCGGAAGTATTGTGATCCTCAAAGCTACGGACAATCCAGCGCTTATCAAGATCCAACCCCTGAAAAAGCGCTCCAACAAGGAATGGATTAAGACCGTTCTGGTAGGCGCAGACGGCGGACTGGTGATCGCCTTACTGCGTCAAGCTATTTACGCTGGTTTCCACGACCGGATGGCCATTGCGATTCCCGACCTGAGCACAATTGACAAACTTTGGGAGGACCGCAAAGCAAAGAACATTTCCCTGAAATCAGATGCAATCCGCATGATGAATGAGCTATCTAAGCTGAATACGCAAAAGCACGTGCACTTCCTCGACCTTTACGCCGCTTTGAATGTCATCCGCCGCACACCTCCCTTGGATTTGTTTTCCATTCTTTCAACAAACGAAGAATTCAAGCATGTCGGCGACCACTATTATCACCTAGCAGAAAGCGATTAATCGGAGCAAGTATGGATTCGAGAATATCTGCCCTAATCAAACCAACGCTGAAAACAAAATTCAAGGTTGATTTCGAGTGGTGGAAGGCGCAGGACAGCAACTGGAAGGTTTACCTGCAGTCCTTTTTGTGTCCCGAGCACCAGAAACTGCTTGCAGATTATTCCTATTCCGACCAAATCGACCTGATCAATCCCTCCACGGGTGAGGTAACCCGGGTCGACGCGCTGCTCTACACCCTCGTCGAGCACTGCGCCAAACAACCGGAGTTTCTTTCAGGTAATAGTGCCATGGTAGACTCGATCTTTAAAATTTTCCTCGTGAACGGCAACACCCCCTTGAATTCTATCGAACTGTCAGGTTTACTCAACAAACCCGCGGAGACAATTCTTCGCACCATCGGAGCTGGCAGAGTATACAAGGGAATCAAACCTGTCTGAAGTAATTCCTTTGTGATAATATTTCCTTTCTAGCCCTTGTAGCTCAATGGACAGAGCACCAGCCTTCTAAGCTGTTGGTTGCAGGTTCGAATCCTGTCAAGGGCGCCACCTATTAACCTTAGATTTTCTAGCTGCCCTCACTCTTGATTGTGCCATAATGTTATTAACAACTAAAGTGAAAGGAACATGAAATGAAATTTATAACGCGTTGGTTGGTAATCATGCTCGCGCTTTTCCTGGCGGCATGGCTGGTCCCCGGCATTGAAGTCTCCGGCAATGGTTGGATTGCCTACGCTGTGATGGCAGCAATCCTGGCGCTGCTGAACGCCACGCTGCTTCCGCTGCTCAAGTTTCTATCCTGCGGTCTGATCATCCTGACTCTGGGATTGTTCAGCCTGGTGTTGAATGCCGCAGTTTTCATGCTTTCATCCAACATCGCTCAGAACGTATTCCATGTGGGCTTTAACGTGGAAGACTTTTGGGCGGCTTTGCTCGGCTCGCTGATCGTCAGCGTGATCACGATTTTGTTCAGCCAGGAAAAACGCAAAGAGTCAGATTAATCTCACACGGTTTACATAGTGCCGGCTTCCGCCGGCACTATGTGATTTTTTGGCTTACTTGAGGGTGTTGAAAAACATTGGTTAATCGATTACATCCAAATTTTTCAAAGTT
>ERZ1645192.1036-NODE-1036-length-23450-cov-11.798889_pt1 | contig 23450 bp, 21 predicted proteins | sample MGYA00575354_ERZ1645192 | MGnify/ENA primary metagenome ERZ1645192 (study PRJEB40844, sample SAMN11349763) | freshwater sediment metagenome | isolation source: river sediment | host: Sediment | place: India: Faizupur Khadar , New Delhi | collected 2017-02-21 ... | reverse complement strand
CGCCAGCCGGGCGTCGCGCCCTCGCGCCGCGAGCGCGAGGCGGTCGCCGCCGCCTATGCGGCGCGCGGCTTTGCGCCGTTCTGGCTCGACGGCGACAAGGCGACGCCGGCCGCGCTCGCCGCGACCGCGCGGCTGACGCGCGCCGAGGACGACGGCCTCGACCTGCGCGCCTATGTCATTTCCTCGTTCCGCGACAAGTCCGGCCTGCCGCTGGCGCAAGCCGAGGTCGAATTGTCGATGGCCGTCGTCGGCTACGGCCGGCAGGCGAGCGGCTCGCGCATCGAGCCGAACCGCATCGCCGCGCTGATCACCAGCAAGCCGCAGGTGGCCGACGCCGCGAGCATCCTCGACCAGACCGCGCGCGCCGGCGCTGCCGCCGGCGAGGCGCTGCAGGCCTTCAACCCGCCGCAGCCGGGCTATGCCGCCCTGCGCGCCAAGCTCGCCGAATTGCGCCACGAGCGCCCGGCCGCCGCGCCGATCGCGAAGATTCCCGGCGGCCCGGTGCTGAAGGTCGGCATGCGCGATCCGCGCGTGCCGCTGATCCGCGCCCGTTTCGGCCTCGACGCCGGCGAGGCGACCGCGCCCGAGCACACCGTCTACGACACGCGGGTCGCCGGCATGGTCGCCGATTTCCAGCGCGCCAACGGCCTGCCCGCCTCGGGGCAATTGACGGCGCGGACGATTTCCGTGCTGTCGGGCGGCCAGCCGTCGCGGCTGGAAAACGAGATTCTCGCCAATATGGAGCGCTGGCGCTGGATGCCGCGCGACATGGGCGCGAGCCGCATCGAGGTGAACATCCCCGATTACGCCCTGAAGCTCTACCGCGACGGCGCGGTGGCGCATCAGACGCGCGTGGTGGTCGGCAAGACCAACACGCCGACGCCGGTGTTCTCGAACAAGATGCAGTTCGTCATCGTCAATCCGTACTGGAACGTGCCGCCGTCGATCCTGAAGAACGAGATGCTGCCGCGCCTGGCGCAGGATCCCGATTACCTCAAGCGGCAGGGCTACGAGGTCATCCAGCGGCGCGGCCAGATCTCGGTGCGACAGCCGCCCGGCGCGCGCAATGCGCTCGGCCGCATCAAATTCATGTTCCCGAACGAACACGCCGTCTATCTGCACGACACGCCGTCGCGGCATCTGTTCGCGCAGGAGCGCCGCGCCTTCAGCCATGGCTGCGTGCGCGTCGACCAGCCTTTCGCCTTCGCCGAGGCGGTGCTGGGGCGCGGCAACGGCTGGAGCGAGGAGCGTGTCAAGAAGATGATCGGCGGCGGCGAGCGCACCATCAATCTGAGCGAGCCGCTGCCGATCCACATCCAGTATTTCACCGCCTGGGTCGACGACAGCGGCCGGCTGCAATTGCGCGACGACATCTACGGCTATTCGGGCCGCGTGCGCGCGGCGCTCGGGCTCGACGGCTGAGCGCTGCGGCGTCTGTGGCGATTTGGCCATGGACGCCAAGAAAATTGTGCGCCTAATATGGCGACGGCCACTTTTCGCCATCTTGTGTCGCTACGGCGATATCGGGGTCGGGAAAATGAAATTCGGGCGAATGAGCTTGAGCTTACCGCGCGTTAACGCTTCTCGGCAACAATCCGCTCACCATATCGCCGCCCCGCCGCGGCGTCGTACCTTGTGAGTAAGATTTTGCTGATAGCGCGCTTCACGCTGGTGGTCCGCTCGTTCAAGGCCCAGTCGGCCGCGGTCCTGCTGGCTGGCTTTTTCGCCGCCCTACTGCCGACATCGCTGCAAACGGCTGTCGCCAACGGCGATACAAGAACGATCTACCTCTACCATTCGCACACGAAGGAATCGATCGCGGCGACGTTTCGCGTCAACGGAACCTATGATTCCGCCACGCTGAAAAAGCTCAACTGGTTCCTGCGCGACTGGCGGCGCGACGAGCCGACCGAGATGGATCCGCGCCTGTTCGACACGGTGTGGGAGGTCTATCGCTCGACGGGCGCCAGCGATCCCGTCTGGGTCGTCTCGGCCTATCGCTCGCCGGAGACGAATTCCATGCTGCGGCGGCGCTCGCGCGCGGTCGCCAAGCATTCGCAGCACATGCTCGGCAAGGCGATGGACACGCATATGCCGGGCCTGTCGATGGCGCGCGTGCGCGAAATCGGCGTCAAGCTGCAACGCGGCGGCGTCGGCTATTACCCTTCCGCCGGCACGCCCTTCATCCATCTCGACGTCGGCAGCGTGCGCTCCTGGCCGCGCCTGAGCTACGACCATCTCGCCCGCCTGTTCCCCGACGGCAAGACGGTGCATCTGCCCGCCAGCGGCGGTCCGTTGCCGGGCTATGAGCTCGCCCGCGCCGAGATCGAATCGCGCGGCGGCCAGGCCTATTCGGTGGCGGAAGTCACCAGCACGCGCTCCAAGGGCTTCTTCGCCTCGCTGTTCGGCGGCGGCGACGAGGAGGAGGAAGAAATTCGCCCCGCCCGTGGCCGCGGCGGCCGTCAGGTCGCCTCGCTCGGGCGCGGCGGCGCGGTCTCGGCCTATGCGCCGCAGGGCGACATCGGCGAAGACGGCGGCCGCAATTTCTTCGTCGCGCAGGCGCGTCCGGAGGCGGTCGTGCGCGCCGAAAGCAATCTGCCGCGCGGCGAAACCTACATGCAGCCGGCGCCGGCCGTGGTGAAGCCGACGCCGGTGGAGGAGCCGGCGAAGATCGATCCGCGCGCCCGCGCGGTTGTCGCCAGCCTGGCTGCGCCGACGATCGCCGACGCCGCGCCGTTCGATACGAAGAAATTTGGCGAGCTGACGCTGGCGCCCATGCCGCCGCGCCGCCCGACCGATCTGACCATGACCGCCTTTGGCGCAGACGTGCCGCTGCCGCCGTCCCGGCCGGTGCGGCTGGCCGCGCTCGGCGACGTCAGCGCCGCGCCGGTTTTGGCGGCGAAGGGCGGCAATCTGCCCGCCCTGATCACGCAGGGGTCAGGGCGCGACGGGGCGCGTCTGCCGCCCGCCGCCCTGGCCTATGCGCCGACCGCCGCGCCGATGCCGCCGGCGCGTCCCGCGGCCATGTCGACCGCCAAGGTTTCCAGGGCCGCGCCCGCGTTCAGGGACGCGCCGGCCGCGCCGCGCCTCGACCGCGGCAATTTCCGCAGCCTGACCTCGGCCGCGCCGGCCGCCTCGGCCAAGCCGCAGGCGGGCCTTGCGCCGCCGGTCGCCGGCCTGCGCCGCGCCGCGCGCGCTGAGGCGTCGATTCTCGCCGCTGCGCCGGCGGCGGGCTGGTCGAGCCAGTTCGGCGGCAATGGCGCGATCCTGCCGGCGGGCTCCTTCAGCGGCGGCTCGCGCAAGGACTAGGCCGCGCACGGGGTGCAATGGCGGCATGTCAGTGATATGACGCCCGCCATGACTCACATGCACGACACCCAGACACCGCCGCGCGCGATCGTTTCCGGCCTGCGGACGCTCGACCTCGAACGCGCCGGCATCGCCGCGCTCGCAGCCGCGCTGGCCGAGGGCGAGCTGGCGCAGGCCTTTGACGACGCCGTCGCCATGATCCATGCCGCGACCGGCCGCGTCATCGTCACCGGCATGGGCAAGTCCGGCCATATCGGCCGCAAGCTCGCCGCGACCCTGGCCTCGACCGGCACGCCGGCCTATTTCGTCCATCCGGGCGAGGCGAGCCATGGCGATCTCGGCATGATCCAGTCGGGCGACGTCATTCTCGCCCTGTCATGGTCGGGCGAGACGGCGGAGCTTGCCGACATCATCACCTATTCGCGCCGGTTCCGCGTCAACCTGATCGGCATGACCTCGGGACTCGACAGCGCGCTGGCGCAGGAAGCCGACGTCCGCCTCGTGCTGCCGCGCTCGGAGGAGGCCTGTCCCAACGGGCTTGCGCCGACGACCTCGACGACGATGCAATTGGCGCTCGGCGACGCGCTCGCCGTGGCGCTGCTCGAGGCGCGCGGCTTCACGGCGCAGGATTTCCGCGTCTTCCATCCCGGCGGCAAGCTCGGGGCCAAGCTGACCTTCGTGCGCGACATCATGCACAAGGCGCCGCGTCTGCCGCAGGTGGCGCTCGGCGCGACCATGGGCGATGCGGTGGTGGAGATTTCCGCCAAGGGCTTCGGCTGCGTCGGCGTCACCGACGAGGCGGGCAAGCTCGTCGGCATCGTCACTGACGGCGATCTTCGCCGTCACATGCGCCCCGACCTGATGGCGGCGCGCGCCGTCGACATCATGACGCCCAATCCGCGCACGGTCACGCCGGAGACGCTGGCGGTCGAGGCGCTGGAAATGCTCAACGCCCGCAAGATCTCGGCCTTGTTCGTCGTCGACGCCGACAAGCGCCCCTGCGGCATCGTGCATCTGCACGACCTGCTGCGGCTCGGCGCGGCCTGAAGCGCCGCGGCGCGAGAGCCTCGGCACAAAACAAAAGCGCGGCCGTCGAGCCGCGCTTTTTCATGTTCGGGCGATTGAGGCCGGCCGTTCAGACGCGGACGCGCGACGCGCCGTCTTTCGCGACATTGTGGTTCGGGTTGACCACCAGCGCGCGCTGGTAGGATTCCGACGCCTTGGTGCGGTTGCCGCTCTTCTCGTAGGCGAGGCCGAGGCCGGCCCAGGCGTCGGGGTTGCGATTGTCGACGTTGAGGGCGGCGTTGAAGTCCTCGATCGCCTGCGCGTATTTGCCGACCGCGATCATGCTCTGGCCGCGCGCCTGATAGGGGGCGGCGGCGAAGGGGTCGCGGTCGATGGCGTTGTCGAAATCGGTGATGGCGCGCTGGTCGTTGCCGTTGCGCTGGTGGATCAGGCCGCGGGCGTGGAAGGCCTGGGCGTTTTCCGGATTGAGGCGGATGGCGCTGTCGAGGTCCGTCATCGCGTCGGTCAGGTTGCCCTGGGCGCGCAGCAGGTTGGCGCGGCCGAGATAGGCGCCGGCGCGGTTCGGATTGGCGGCGATGGCGCGGTTGAAATCGGCGAGCGCGGCGTCGTTGCGGCCGGTTTCGCGATAGGCCAGCGCCCGGTTGGTGAGCGCCGGAGCGTGGTTGGGGTCGAGGCGGATGGCGTTGCTGAAGTCGGCGATCGCTTCCTGGTAGCGGCCGATCTTGGCGTAGGCGACGCCGCGCGTGTTGTAGGGCTCGGGGTCGTTCTGGTTGCGGCGCACGACTTCGGTCAGCGAGGCGATGTTGGCGGCGGAATCCTTGGGGTCGGCGTCGATGCGCTCGACCACGCCCGGCCCGCGCGACATGGCGCCGCCGACGCTCTCGCAGCCCGCGAGGCCGACGGCCAGCGCCACGACGGGAAGGGCGCGCGCCAGGCCGGTGCGAAGAAAGAGCGCGGGCGTCATCGTCTTGGTCATGGCTGTCTCGATCAATCCGTCTGCAGGCGTTGATCCCGACTGGCATGAAAAGCCGGCGGGAATAGGACGCTCAAATCACCACGGTTTTCTTAACGCTTTGCTGACGCAGCGCTAAGTCGTTCTGCAAAATAACAAAAGCGCCCGAGCCGGACATGGCCCGCGGCGCCGAAAAATTCAACCGTCGCATCCGGGCGGCGACGAGGCCGCCCGCGCGCAGACAGATCAGCGAGCGCCCGCCATGGGGCGCGGCTTCATCGGCAGCAAGCCTTCGCGCTGCATCTTCTTGCGGGCCAGCTTGCGGGCGCGGCGAACCGCCTCGGCCTGCTCGCGCGCGCGCTTTTCCGACGGCTTCTCGTAATGGCCGCGGAGCTTCATCTCGCGGAAAATGCCTTCGCGCTGCATCTTCTTCTTGAGCGCCTTGAGAGCCTGGTCGACATTGTTGTCGCGAACGAGAACTTGCACGAGGGGTCAATCCTCTGGTCTGGGGCCGGGTTTTGCGCCGGCGTGAGAAAAAAAGCTGTCCGGGGCGCTTGTCGGGCGCCTCGCCGTTGGTGGCTGCGTATAGCGGAAGCGCGGGCCAGTGTCTAGCGGCTCAGGCCTTTGTCTCCGGGCAAATCCGCGTCACATGGCCCATTTTTCGCCCCGCCCTGGCTTCGGCCTTGCCGTAGAGATGCAGGCAGGCGCCGGGTTCGGCGAGGATTTCGCGCCAAGCGCCGGCCTCGTCGCCGATGAGATTGCGCATTTCGACGCTCGCGCCGTGGCGGGCGGGCGAACCGAGCGGCCAGCCGCAGATGGCGCGAATGTGCTGCTCGAATTGCGAGGTGACGGCGCCGTCGAGCGTCCAATGGCCGGAATTGTGGACGCGAGGGGCAAATTCGTTGACCCGCAGCGCCTCGACCTTGCGGCCATGGGCGTCGAGCTCGCGCGTCAGGAACATTTCCACCGCGATCACGCCGACATAATCGAGCGCGTCGGCGATTCGCCGCGTCATGTCGACGGCGCGGGCGGCCGTCTCGGGGTCGAGCGCCGCAGGGGCGATCGTGCGGGCGAGAATGTGATGCTCGTGCACGTTCTCGCAGACGTCGTAGGCGGCGAATTCGCCGCCAAGGCCGCGGGCGGCGACGACCGAGACTTCCTTCTCGAAGGGCACGACGCCCTCCAGGATGCAGGGCGCGCCGCCAAGGGCGCGGAAGGTCGCGCCAAGATCCGCGCCTTCGCGCAGCATGGCCTGGCCCTTGCCGTCATAGCCGAAGCGCCGCGTCTTCAGGATCGACGGGCGGCCGATGCGGGCGACGGCGCGGGGCAGCGCGCCGCCGTCCTCGACGTCGGTGAAGGGGGCGGTCGGAATGCCGAGCTCGGCCATGAAGCGCTTCTCGACCAGGCGGTCCTGGCTGGCGGCCAGCGCCGAGGCGCCGGGGCGCACGGCGCAATGGGCGGCGAGCACTTCGGCCGTGCGGGCCGGCACGTTCTCGAATTCGTAGGTGACGACGTCGACGTTGTCGGCGAATTCGGCCAGCGCCGCCTCGTCCTCATAGGCCGCGATGGTGCAGCGGGCGGCGACGTCGAAGGCCGGGCTGTCGGACTCGGGGCAAAAGATGTGGCTTTTCAGGCCGAGGCGCGCGGCGGCGAGCGCCAGCATGCGGCCGAGCTGGCCGCCGCCGAGAATGCCGATGGTTCCGCCGGGGAGGATCTTGTCAGGCGTCATCTTTGGGGCGCTCCGCGACATCGGCGGTCTGCCGCGCCCGCCAGGCGTCGAGCCGTTCGGCGAGCGCCGCGTCGTTCAGGGCCAGAACGGCGGCGGCGAGCAGGGCGGCGTTGATCGCGCCCGGCTTGCCGATGGCGAGCGTGCCGACCGGAATGCCGCCCGGCATCTGCACGATGGACAGGAGCGAATCCTGTCCCGACAGGGCCTTCGATTCGACCGGCACGCCGAAAACCGGCAGCGGCGTCATCGCGGCGGTCATGCCGGGCAGGTGGGCCGCCCCGCCCGCGCCGGCGATGACGACCTTGAAGCCTTCGGCCCTGGCCCCCTTGGCGAAGGCGACGAGCCGGTCGGGCGTGCGGTGGGCGGAGACGATGCGGGCGTCGTGGGCCACGCCGAGGGCGTCGAGCGTTTCGGCGGCATGGCGCATGGTCGCCCAGTCGGACTGGCTGCCCATGATGATGGCGACGGGCGTCTGTGACGTGGACAAGGCTCGGGCTTCCTCGCGCGGGTTGGCCAAAGATTGCGCATAGCCGAGCCGGGCTGGCGGCGCAAGGCGTTCGCGGCGCGCAGCGCGCGTCTCAGGCGATGATGTCGGGGGTCAATTGGTCGTCGAGAAAGCTCAGGCGGTCGCGCAGCGCCAGCTTGCGCTTCTTCAAGCGCTGGATCTGCAATTGGTCGACCGCGCCGACGGCGAAAAGAGCGTCGATGGCGGCGTCGAGATCGCGATGCTCCTGTCGCAGGCGCTCGATCTCGGCCGTGAAATCCGTGCGATCCTGCTCGCTCAACTTGTCAGACATGGACGCCATTCTTGAGTGCCGCACTCCGGGCGGATCGGATTGCAAAAACCCGTCGCGTCCCCTCAAGCGGGCAATTATGCGTCCCAAAGCCTGCGCCGGCAAGATCCGCGCGCGTGCAGGCGGCCGAGATTTGCGCTGCGACAAATTGCGCCCCTCCCGACAAGAATTGAGCAAGCCAGACTGCAAATGGCGCTTGCAGCGGCGTCATGTCAGCGTCACACTTTCTTCGTGCGTTTCCGTAGAAAGGAGCTGTCGCATGTCAGTCGAAAGCCATCTCGCCGAACTCGAGCGGCGCCGCGAGGCCCTGAAGAAAGAGATCGAGGCCGCCATGGCGCATCCGTCTGAGGACGACCTGCACATTGCCGAACTTAAGCGCAAGAAGCTGCTGATCAAGGACGAGATCGCCAAATTGCGTGGGGAGGCCGCTCACGCGGCGCAATGATAAGGCGCACGATCGCGCGCCAAAATGCGGCAAAGACAAGCGGGCGGGCGGACGCAAAGTCCCTCGCCCGTTTTCTTTGAAGCTGCGTCAGTCCTGCGCCTCGGCGCTTTCGAGCGGCGCGGGAACCTCGCAACCCGTCGCACAACAGCGACCCGGCTGTTTCGAGACGCGCTTTCCCTCATCGAGGGCGCCTCGGTCGAGCAGCGCTTCGACCAGCTCCATCTTTTCCATCACCGGATAATTGCGCCAGATCTCGCGCTTCATCGCCTCGGGCGAGCCGCCGCCGTGCAGCGACATGACCGAGTACCAGCCGGCCTGGTTCGACACGGTGAGATCCTCGATGAAGCGCGCCACCTCGCGCCGCTGTTCGGCCGGGATGTCGTCGCGGCCGCCGAGCACGGCGGCGAGCGAGGCGCGGGTCTCGGGATTGTGGTCCTCGTCCGGGCCGGGCAAGGCGACGACCAGTCCGCCCGAAACATAATGGGCGAGCTTGTGCATGTCGTAGATCTTGGTCGCCAGCAAGAGCTTGCCGATGTTGGAGAACACCGCGTCCGGCATGACCGAGCCGGCCGGGTCCTTGACGCAATAGACGGATGAGGCGACGCCGCAGGCGTAGAAGCTCTCGGTGATGGTGATCAGGTCGACCATCGCCTCGCGGATGTGGCCGTGACGGTCGGGGTCGAGGCCGTTGGCTTCGACCATCAGCGCGCCAGCGCCGATCAGCAGGTCGCCGAAGCCGGCGCGTGCGCCAATGCAGGACTGGCGATGGTGCGTCGCATAGGAGGTGGTGAGGAAGCCGCCCTCCTCGGTTTCGCCGGCAAGGAAAACGCGGTCGTGCGGCACGAACACGTCGTCGAAGATGACGACGCCGGTCGACTGGCCGTATTTGGCCGAGAATTTCGCCGCCGCCTCGCCGGGGCGGCCGGCGCGCCGGGCGATGATGGTGACGCCGGGCGCATCGACCGGCACGGCGCAGCAGACGGCGAAATCGGCGTCCTCGCGCGTATGCGTGCGGCAGGGCATGACGAGGAATTCGTGCATGTAGGGCGCGCCGGTGACGATCGCCTTGGTTCCGCGAATGACGATGCCGTCGGCGCGGCGTTCCTTGATGTGGACGTAGACGTCGCGGTTGGCCTGCGCGCCGGGGCGCTTGGCGCGGTCGCCCTTGGCGTCGGTCATGGCGACGCCGAGCGTCAGGTCCTTGTCCTGCGCCTCGTGCAGGTAGGCGAGGAAGCGCTGGTGGTAATCGGTCGCGTGCGCGTCGTCGGTGCGTTTGGTCGCCTGGAAAATGCCATTCAGCGCGTCGTGCGACAGGTAGCGCTGGGCGCAGCCCGAGGTCTTGCAGACGAGGCGGACAGCTTCGAGCTTGTAGAGCAGGTCCTGCGAGGTCTCGTCGATGTGCAGCATGCGGTTGACGGTCTTGCCCGACGTTCCCTGCACGGCGGTCATCAGCGTCCTGTGCTCGGGCATGTGGGCAAAATCGTAGGTGACGCCGACGCCGGCGATGCCGGGGGCGAGCAGCGGTTCGTCGGCGACGCTGGCGACGGCCTGTCCCTCGACGAACAGGCGCGGGCGGTAGGCGCGCAGGGATTCGCGATAATCGGCGGCGGTCATCAGCATGCGCGTCTCTCCCGGATTTTTATTGTTCATAAATTTGAACAACGTTAGATTTATGTCAAGGCGGTCGGGAGCGGCGCGGCATGGCGGAGAACAAGAGGACGGTGCGACGGCAGGCGGTCAGCGACATGAAGCGCGGCCTGATCCTGGAGGCGGCGCGCGCTGTGTTCGAGGCCGACGGGCTGGAGGGGGCGAGTCTGCGCGCCATCGCGGCGCGGGCGGGCTACACGCCGGCGGCGCTGTATTTCCACTTCGAATCGAAAGAGGCGATCTACGCCGAGGTGCTGCAGGCCTCGCTGAGCGCGCTTGCCGACCATGTCGCGGCCGCGGTCGCCGTCGAGCGCTCGGCGGCGGCGCGGCTGCGGGCGGCGGCCATGGGCTTCTTCGGCTTCTACGCGGCCAACCCGCGCGATCTCGATCTCGGCTTCTACCTGTTTCGCGGCGGCATGAAGCCGGCGGGCCTGGGGCGGGCGCGCGACGAGGCGCTCAACGCCTCGCTCGAGGCGGCGCTGCGGCCCATCGCCGAGGCGGCGCAGGCGCTCGGCGCGTCGCGCCGCGAAGCCGACATGCTGACGGTCGGCCTGTTCGCCCATGCGACGGGCCTGCTTCTGCTGCTGCACACGGGGCGCATCCGCATGTTCGGCGCCTCGGCCGAGGCGCTGATGGCGGCCCATGTCGACGGCGTCGTCGCGGATCTGGCGCAGCGGCAAAGCAAGACGGGCGAGGATCGCTCCCCGCCCTCCTGAACATGATTTGGGTCTGCCGCCTCAGACCTGCTTGGCCATTTCGCGCAGCACGTATTTCTGCACCTTGCCGGTCGAGGTCTTCGGCAGGTCGGTGACGACGATGTGGCGCGGGCACTTGAAGGCGGCGAGGTGCTGGCGGCACCATTGCTTCAGGTCGTCGATCTCGACGCTCTGGCCGGACTTGATCTCGACGAAGGCGCAGGGCGTCTCGCCCCATTTCTCGTCCGGCTTGGCGACGACGGCCGCCGCGGCGACGGCCGGATGCTTGTAGAGTGCGTCTTCGACCTCGATCGAGGAAATGTTCTCGCCGCCGGAAATGATGATGTCCTTCGAGCGGTCCTTGAGCTGGACGTAGCCGTCGGGATGCTTGACGCCGAGATCGCCGGAATGGAACCATCCGCCGGCGAAGGCGTCGTCGGTCGCCTTCTTGTTCTTGAGATAGCCCTTCATGACCGTGTTGCCGCGGAACATGACCTCGCCCATGGCCGCGCCATTGGCCGGCACCGGCTCCATCGTCTCGGGGTTGACGACGTCGAGCGCTTCGAGCACCGGATAGCGCACGCCCTGGCGCGATTTCAGCGCCGCCTGGTCCTGCGCCGGCAAGCTATCCCATTCCGGCTTCCATTCATTGGCGACGGAGGGGCCGTAAACCTCGGTCAGGCCGTAGAGATGGGTGACGTTGAAGCCGGCTTCCTTCATCGCGGCGAGCACGGCTTCGGGCGGCGGCGCGGCGGCGGTGAAGAACTCGACCTTGTGCGGCAGCTCGCGGCGCTCGTCGTCGGCCGCGCCGAGCAGCGTCGACATGACGATCGGCGCGCCGCACAGGTGCGTCACCTTGTGGTCGGCGATGAGGTCGAACATCAGCTTGGCGCGCACCTGGCGCAGGCAGACATGCGTGCCGCCGACGACGCTGATCGTCCAGGGGAAGCACCAGCCGTTGCAATGGAACATCGGCAGCGTCCACAGATAGACGGGCGCGCGGCCCATCGCCCCGGTGATGACGTTGCCCATCGCTAGCAGATAGGCGCCGCGATGGTGATAGACGACGCCCTTGGGATCGCCGGTCGTGCCGGAGGTGTAGTTGAGGGCGATGGCGTCCCATTCGTCGTCGGGCATATGCCAGGCGTAATCTTCGTCGCCCTCGGCGAGGAATTCCTCGTATTCGAGCTCGCCGATGCGGTCGCCGGCGCCGGTATATTCGGGATCGTCATAGGTGATGACGAGCGGCTTGACCTTGGCCATGGCGAGGGCTTCGGTCATCAGCTTGGAAAATTCGCGGTCGACGATCAGCACCTTGGTCTCGGCGTGGTCGAGCGTGAAGGCGAGGATGGCGGCGTCGAGCCGGGTGTTGAGCGTGTTCAGCACCGCCTTGCACATCGGCGCGCCGTAATGGCATTCGAGCATGGCCGGGGTGTTGGCCAGCATCACCGTCACCGTGTCGCCGCGGCCAATGCCGCGCTTGGCCAGCGCCGAGGCGAGGCGACGGGCGCGGGCGTAGAAATCGCGGTAATTGCGGCGCAGCGCGCCATGCACGATCGCGGTGCGGTCGGGGAAGACGGCGGCGGCGCGCTCGAGGAAGCCAAGGGGCGTCAGCGGCTGGTGGTTGGCGGCGTTGCGGTCGAGGCCGACGTCAAAGATCGTATTCGGCATTTTTGCCCTCGCATGGCTGCAAATCAGGCGGGGAGATTAGCCGATCCGCGTTGCGCCGTCAGGGCTTTGGGCCTCCGTCAAAAGGCAGCGAAGGCGCGCAGGCCGTCCCACACGAGCTTCAGCCCGACGAAAAAGGTGAAGCCGTAGATGAGCAGGTAGAAGCTCTCGGCGCGGACGCGGCGCACCAGCCAGACGCCGGCGAGCGTCGCGGCGATGGCGACGGGAAAAAGCACCACGGATGTCGTCAGATTGGCGACCGAGACCTGGCCGATGGCGATGAAGGCGAAGAATTTCACCAGATTGATCGTGGCGAAGAACATGGTGGCTGTGCCGGCGAAGGTCTGCGGGCTCAGCTTCTGCGGCATCACATAGACCTGAAACGGCGGCGCGCCGGCATTGGCGAAGAACGAGGTGAAGCCGGCCATCGCGCCCCAGAACACGCCCGGCGCGACGCCGGGGACGCGCGGCTCGCCCTCGACCTTGCGGTCCTTGAACCACCAGACGAGGACGAAGCCGACGGCGATGGCCCCGACCAGCAGCGTGACGAAGGCGTTGGAGACGTAGACGGCGAACGCCGCCGAAAGAAAGATGCCGATCATCGCGCCGGCCAGCAGGATCTTCAGGTTGCGCCGGTCGAAATCCTTGCGGAAGGCCCAGACCGAGACGACGTCCTGCACCATCAGGATCGGCAGCACGATGGCCGCCCCCTGGATCGGCGGGATGACCAGCGTCAGCAGGGGCATGGAGAGCAGAGAGACGCCGGCGAAGCCGCCCTTCGACAGGCCCATGAGCACGACCGCCGGCACGGCGGCGAGGTAAAACGTCCAGTCGGTGATCACGCGGCCCGCGCTCCCATTGCCATTTTGTCGCAGGCATTGGCCGAATTTACGAGACGGCGCATGATTGCCTTTATCCGTCCGCCGTCGCAACAATCCGGCGAATTTTCGTCAGCTCCGCGGCAGCGGCGCCCGGCGAGCCGAGCGACGCCCGGACGGCGTCGAATCGACGGAGAACACGATGGCGAGCAATTATCCGCAAGTCTACGCTCAGTGGCAGTCCGACCCGCACGGTTTCTGGGCCGAAGCCGCGCGCGAAATCGACTGGATCAAGCCGCCGTCGAAGATCTTCGACGAAAAGGCCGGCGTCTACGGCCGCTGGTTCCCGGACGCGACCTGCAACACCTGCTGGAACGCCGTCGACCGCCATGTGCAGGGCGGACGCGGCGCGCAGGACGCGATCATCTACGACAGCCCGGTCACCGACCAGAAGCGCAAGATTTCCTATGACGAGCTGCTGACGGAGGTTTCCACGCTCGCCGCCGTGCTGCGCGAGCAGGGCGTCGGCAAGGGCGACCGCGTCATCGTCTACATGCCGATGATCCCGGAAGCGGTGATCGGCATGCTCGCCTGCGCCCGCATCGGCGCCATTCATTCGGTGGTCTTCGGCGGTTTCGCCGCCAAGGAGCTGGCCACCCGCCTCAACGACGCCAAGCCCAAGCTGATCCTTACCGCTTCGTGCGGCATCGAGCCGGGCCGCGTCGTCAAGTACAAGCCGCTGCTCGACGAGGCGATCAATCTGGCCGAGTCGAAGCCCTCCTCCGTCATCCTGCTGCAGCGCCCGCAGGAGCAGGCCGCGATGATCGCCGGGCGCGATCATGACTGGGCCGAGGCCGTCAGCGCCGCCAAGGCCGCCGGCAAGGCGGCCGAATGCGTCGAGCTGGCCGCCACCGACCCGCTCTACATCCTCTACACCTCGGGCACGACCGGCGTGCCGAAGGGCGTCGTGCGCGACAACGGCGGCCATATGGTCGCGCTGAAATGGTCGATGAAGAATCTCTACGGCATCGAGCCGGGCGAGGCCTTCTGGGCGGCCTCGGACGTGGGCTGGGTCGTCGGCCATTCCTACATCTGCTACGCGCCGCTGCTGCACGGCGCGACGACGATCGTCTATGAGGGCAAGCCGGTCGGCACGCCCGATCCGGGCGCGTTCTGGCGCATGATCTCGGAATACAAGATCGCCGCGCTGTTCACCGCGCCGACGGCCTTCCGCGCCATCAAGAAGGAAGACCCGAACGCGGAATTCCTGAAGAAATACGACATTTCCTGCATGCGCACCCTGTTCCTGGCCGGCGAGCGCGCCGATCCGGACACGGTGCAATGGGCCGAGAAGATCACCGGCGTTCCGGTCATCGACCATTGGTGGCAGACGGAAACCGGCTGGTGCATCGTCGGCAACCCGATCGGCCTCGGCATGCTGCCGGTCAAGCATGGCTCGCCGACCGTGCCGATGCCCGGCTATGACGTGCAGATCGTCGACGAGGCGGCCAAGCCCGTCGCCCGCGGCCAGATGGGCTCGATCGTCGTCAAGCTGCCGCTGCCGCCCGGCTGCCTGCCGACGCTGTGGCAGCAGGACGAGCGCATGGTCGACAGCTACCTGTCCGAGTTCCCCGGCTTCTACAAGACGGCGGATGCGGGCTTCATGGATGAGGACGGCTATCTCTACATCATGGGCCGCACCGACGACATCATCAACGTCGCCGGCCACCGCCTGTCGACGGGCGGCATGGAAGAGGTGCTGTCGTCGCATCCGGACGTCGCCGAATGCGCCGTCATCGGCGTCAAGGACGCGCTGAAGGGCGAGCAGCCCTGCGGCTTCATCGTGTTGAAGTCGGGCGTCACCCGCTCGCCGATCGACATCGAGAAGGAAATCGTCGCGCTGGTGCGCGAGAAGATCGGCCCCGTCGCCGCCTTCAAGATCGCCATCACCGTCAACCGCCTGCCCAAGACCCGTTCGGGCAAGATCCTGCGCGGCACGATGAAGAAGATCGCCGATCACGATCCGTGGACCATGCCGGCGACCATCGACGATCCGGCGATCCTCGACGAAATCGCCGCCGCCATCGACATCAAGGGCGTGTGAGGCGCGTCGTCTCGGGCCTGAAAAGCACGACGCCCGGCCGCAAGGCCGGGCGTTTTTCGTTTCAGGCGGCTGGTCCGGGCAGGATCAGGCGGCCAGATCGATCAGCGGCTTCAGCGCCGGGTCGATGCGCGGCGATTCCCGCGCGATGAACAGCAGGATCTTGCGGGCGTTCGGCGTGATGCGGCCGGCGCGGCCGATGCGCAAGGCCAGCCAATTGGCTTCGTCCTGCGTCACTTCGCCGTCGCGGACGATGGCGGCGTCGAGGCGGGCGTTGAGCCGGGCAAAAGCGTCGGGCGCGTCGTCGCGCATGATGAGATGCGCATCGCCGAGCATTCGCGCCAGGAAGCCGCCGACGTCGACATCGGCGTCGCTGTCGAGCCAGGCGCGGCGCGACAGCGCCTCGGCGCGATCGGGCGGGGCGGCGAAGCTCGCCGCCAGGACGCAATTGACGACCGCCTTGACGAAGAAATCGTCCCACGCCGCGTTGGGCGCGGTGATCGCGTCGTTGATGTCGAACAGCAGGTCGGCCTCGTCGCGCGACACGCCGACGCCGCGGTCGCCGCCGACGGCGAACAGCATGCGGCGCAGCAGGTCGACTTCGGCCTGTTCGATGCAGCCGGCGGCAGCTGCGGCGCGCAGCGGGCCGACGCCCGAGGCGACCGCCTTGCGGATCTGGGCGATGGCGAAGCGGATGAGCCCGGTCGGCAGCGCTTGCGCCTTTTCCATTGTCACGACCAGCATTTCGAGTTCGGCGGCGCTGGCGACGCGGCCCGAGCGGCCGATGCGGGCGACCAGCCAATCGGCCTTTTCCTCCGAGACGAAGCCCTCCGGCTCGTTCTGGACGACGAGCCAATCGGACATGACGTCGGCGAACAGGGCCCGCCATTCCGGGCAATCGGGATAGTTGGCGGCGGCGAGGTCGAAGACCGCCTCGGCCTCGTCGCGGTCGATCAGCGCGTCGCGATAGACGAACTTGCGCAAGGCGCGCACGTCCTCGATCTGGATGCGGCGGCGCTGGGCGATGGTGGCGCAAATAGTCGGAATGACGCTGTTGGTGCTCATGGCTTGCCCCAGGAATTTTCTTCTGCGGGCAGCATGGGCCGGCCAAGTTGACGCAAGGATAACCCGCAACGTCAGCTTGGAAACGGCGTTAACAGGCGTCAAACAGACGCCGTTGCATTCAAGAAAAAAGCAACGGGGGCCAGAGGCCCCCGCGCAACGTGCGACAGATCGCCGAAGGATCAATCCTTCTGCTTGATGTCCTTGAGCTTGGCGAAGACGCTGGCGACGTCGATGTCCTCTTCTTCCTCGCGGGCGGGCGCGGACGAGGCGCCGAACACGTCGGTGTGGGTGCGCGGCTCGGGCTTGGTGGTGATTTCGGCCGGCACCAGCGTCTGGCTTTGATCCTCGACGATGGCCGGGCGGTCCTTGGCGGCGCGCTGCACTTCGAAATCGAGATCGATCTGCGAGCACAGGCCGAGCGTCACCGGGTCCATCGGCGTCAGCGAGGCGGAATTCCAGTGGGTGCGGTCGCGGATGGCCTGCAACGTGGTCTTGGTCGTGCCGACGAGGCGCATGATCTGCGCGTCCTTCAACTCGGGATGGTTGCGCACCAGCCAGAGAATGGCGTTGGGGCGGTCCTGACGGCGCGACAGCGGCGTGTAGCGCGGGCCGCGATGGCGCTTGGCCTCGGGCAGGCGCACCTTGGACACGGCGAGCGTCAGCGCATGGCTGCCGTCGCGCTCGGCCTTGGCGATTTCCTCGCGGGTCAGCTGGCCCGAGGTGACGGGATCAAGACCCTTGATGCCGGTGGCGACTTCGCCGTCGGCGATGCCCTTGACCTCGAGCGGGTGCAGTTTGCAGAAACTGGCGATCTGGTCGAAAGTGAGCGACGTGTTCTCCACGAGCCAGACGGCAGTCGCCTTCGGCATCAGCGGGGCATTGCTCATCGCATTCTCTCCTGTTGGCGGCTTTGTCAGCCGGGCGCGCGTCGTCAGGCTCCGGCCGGCCGAGGCGAAGCCTCAAATTGTCTATCCATGACGGGAATACTTGCAATATAGGACCAGAAGGCAGCAAAAGCAACGCGAAAGCGGCGCGCGCGCCTCGCAATATCGCGAGCGATCGGTCATGCTCGCCGTCATTACAGGCATTGGGGAGAGGCGCCATGGCGATTTTCGACGACGAAGCCGGAGCGCAGCCGCGGCCGGCGGTCGGCCGACACGAAATCGGCCAGCCGCTCGACCTCTTGTCCGTGCACGAACTCGACGAGCGCATCGCCGCGCTCCGGGCGGAAATCTCGCGGTTGGAGCAGGCCCGCGCCGCAAAGGCCGCGTCGCGCGCCGCCGCCGACGCCTTTTTCAAGCCGGCGTGAAGGCCGCCGCCGTCCTGTGCCGAAATGGCGCGCCTGCGCCGTTCTGGCACGTGCCGAAACGAGGCGCGTAACTGCGCCGCCTGCACAATGTAAGCCTCGCTTAACCAATCTGTTTTACCAATGGGGCGTCCCGCGGGTGCGGGATTCTCGAGTGGCTCCTGTCCACTTCGTTGACGCTTCCCCAGTTGTGACTTCAGGGCCGCCGTTTGGCGGCCCTTTTTTGTCGCGCCGCCGACGTTCCTTCAATTTGTTGCGATCACGTTAAGGTTAATCAAAACTAAACAAGCTAACAGCGGCGTTTGGCGTTAGGATTGCTGCATCTGATCGACAAAGCCGGGGCGGTCGGTCCAGACGGCGAAGCTGAATGAGGCGTGCGATGAGTCTTAAAGTTATCCTTCCCGTCGAGGTCCCTGTCTCGTTCGGCCAGAAACTGGCGTCGTCGGAGGCGTTCAAGTCGCTGTTCCGCGAAGGCATGACGCTGGTTGAAGGCGCCGCCAGCTATCTGGACGGCGAGGGCCGCGAACAATCGCGCAAGCTGCCGCGCATCGAAGCGCTGGCCTACGCTTCCGAAAGCATGCGGCTGACGACCCGGCTGATGCAGCTCGCGTCCTGGCTGCTGCTGCAGCGCGCCGTCAACGAGGGCGAGCTGACCCAGGCGCAGGCCGCCAACGAGAAGCGCAAGGTGCGCCTTGACGCGCAGGAGCAGACGTCGAGCGCGGAAGTCTTCTCCCGTCTGCCGCAGCGCCTGCGCGAACTCGTCGAGCACTCGCTCGTGCTGCAGGACCGCGTCCTGCGCCTCGACCGTATGATCTACGACGTCGAGGACGACGCGCCGCGCCGCTCCGCCGTCAATCCGGTCGAGATCCAGCTCGACATGCTGCGCAACGCCCTTCAGATCAACTGAGCGCGCCGGTCGGCAAGCGGCGACAGCACAACAAAAAAGCCCCGGGCGATCCGCCCGGGGCTTTTTTTCGGCCTGACGGCCCGCCTCTTACTTCTTGCCGAAGGAGAGGTTGCCGAAGCGGCTGTTGAAGCGCGACAGACGGCCGCCGCGGTCCATGAGCTGGGCCGTGCCGCCGGTCCAGGCCGGATGGGTGTTGGGATCGATGTCGAGATTCAGCTTGTCGCCTTCCTTGCCATAGGTCGAGCGCGTCACGAACTCGGTGCCGTCGGTCATGACGACGGTGATGTTGTGGTAGTTGGGATGGATGTCGGCCTTCATTGCTCTGTCCTCGCCGGTCTCGTATGGGGCTGAGCTGACGCCGCCCGAATGTCTCGTGTCGCTGGCGGCAATAGTCATGCGTGCTCGCAAAACCGGCAGCCATGCGGGAATGCGCCCCTATAGCGCAGGCGCGGCCCGCCCGCAAGACGCGGCAAGCAGCCCCGCGCGGAAAAGACTTCGAGATTGGCCCAAGATCGCGCTATAGAGCCGGCCATGACCGATCAAACGCTTCCTGCGGCCGAGGGCCGCGCTCCCCGCCAGTCTCTGAAAGCGCTGAAGCCGCTGCTGCCCTATGCCTTCAAGCACAAGGCCTGGATCCTCGGCGCGCTGGCGGCGCTCACCGCCGCCTCGGGCGCGACGCTGGCCGTGCCGCTGGCCGTGCGGCGCATGATCGACTTCGGTTTCTCGACCGACAGCGCCGGCATCATCAACACCTATTTCATCGCCATGGCGGCGGTCGTCGGCGTGCTGGCGGCGGCTTCGGCCACGCGCTATTTCCTCGTCATGACGCTGGGCGAGCGCGTCGTCGCCGACATGCGCGCCGACCTCTTCGCCCATCTGGCGCGGCTCGACGCGGCGTTCTACGACACCGCCAAGACCGGAGAGCTCGTGTCGCGCCTGACCGCCGACACGACGCAGCTGAAATCGGCCTTCGGCGCCTCGGCCTCGATCGCCCTGCGCAATTTCTTCATGTTCGTCGGCGCCATCGGCCTGATGATCTGGACGAGCCCGAAGCTCTCGGGCCTCGTTCTGATCGCCATTCCGATCATCGTTCTGCCGCTGGTGGCGTCCGGCCGCTCGGTGCGGGCGCGCTCGCGCGCGGCGCAGGACACGCTGGCCGACGCCTCCGCCTTCGCCGCCGAGAATCTCGGCTCGGTGCGCATCATGCAGGCCTTCGGCGCGGAAAAGACGACGATCGCCCGCTTCGCCGCGGCGGTCGACGAGGCGTATCAGGCCGCCAAGTCCGCCACCGGCGCGCGCGCCATCCTCACCGGCGTCGCCATTTTCCTCGCCTTCGGCAGCGTCGTCGGCGTGCTCTGGCTCGGCGCGCAGGACGTGCTGGCCAAGCGCATGTCGGGCGGCGAACTGTCGCAATTCGTCCTCTACGCCGTGCTCGGCGCCGGCGCGCTTGGCGAATTGAGCCAGGTGTGGAGCGAGATTTCGGCTGCCGCCGGCTCGGCCGGACGCATCGCCGAATTGCTCGCCGTGCAGCCGAAGATCGCCGCGCCGGCCCGGCCGCAGACGCTGCCGAGCCCGGCGCAGGGGGCGATCGCCTTCGAGCATGTGCGCTTTGCCTATCCTTCGCGCCCGGATGATGCGGCGCTGCATGACCTGTCGCTGGCGATCCGTCCCGGCGAGACGGTGGCCATCGTCGGCCCGTCGGGGGCGGGCAAGTCGACCGTGTTCCAATTGCTGATGCGCTTCTACGATCCGGCCTCGGGCCGCATCGCGCTCGACGGCGTCGACATCGCGCAGGTCGATCCGGCCAAGCTGCGCGCCGAAATCGCGCTCGTGCCGCAGGAGGCGGTGATCTTCGGCGCGAGCGTCGCCGACAACATCCGCTATGGCTCGCCCGACGCCAGCGACGAAGACGTGCGCAGGGCGGCGGAAAAGGCGGCGGCCGACGAGTTCATCCGCGCCATGCCGCAGGGCTACGCCACGCGCGTCGGCGAGCGCGGCGTCACGCTGTCGGGCGGCCAGCGCCAGCGCATCGCCATCGCCCGCGCCATCCTCAAGGACGCGCCGGTGCTGCTGCTTGACGAGGCGACCTCGGCGCTCGACGCCGAAAACGAGACTTTGGTGCAGGGCGCGCTGGAAAAGCTGATGGCGGACCGCACGACCCTGGTCATCGCTCATCGTCTGGCGACCGTCCTGTCGGCCGACCGCATCCTCGTCATGGAGGACGGCCGCGTTGTCGAAGAAGGCACGCACGCCTCTCTCGTCGCCAGGGACGGGCTTTATGCCCGTCTCGCGCGCCTGCAATTCGAGAGCGGCGCGGCGGCGCTGGGCGACGCGACGAAGGCGGCGGAATAAGGCTCTGACGCGATGAGCGAACAACTTGTCGAAAAGCTGCAGGCGGTCAATAACAGCGCCGCCTTCAATCGCTGGGCAGGCCTGCGCGTGGTCTCGGTCGCCAAGGGCGACGTCGAGATCGAGATGCCGTGGCGAGAGGACTTCGGGCAATATGCCGGCTTCCTGCACGCGTCTCTGGTGTCGGGGCTGATCGACACGGCCTGTGGCTTTGCCGCCTTTACCGTCGCGGGCGCGGTGCTGGCCTCGCATGTCTCGGTGAATTTCATGGCGCCGGCCATAGGCGCCTCCTTCATTGCGCGCGGGCAGGTCACGCGCGCCGGGCGGCGGCAGATCTTCACCCGCGCCGACCTGTTCGCGGTCAACGACAGGGGCGAGCGCAAGCTGGTCGCCAGCGGCGAGACGCTGCTGATGCGGGCCGAAGCTTGAGGCGCGCGCATTCGGGGCAAAACAAAACGCCCGGCCGCGAGGCCGGGCGTTTGCATTAGGTGTCGCGAGGGGCGTCAGGCCTGCGGCTGCGGCTCCATGCCGTCGGCCTCGGGGCGCGGACGGCCCTTGCCGGCGGTCGGAACGGCGGAGCCGCGCGGCGCGGAATCCTCGGCCGATTCGCCGCGCACCGGCGGGCGGCCGTCGAGCAGGCCGATGATCTCGTCGCCCGACAGCGTCTCGTATTCCATCAGCCCCTTTGCCAGCGCTTCGAGATGGTCGCGCTTGGTGGTGATGATGCGGGTGGCCTCGGTATGGCCGAGTTCGACCAGGCGGCGGACTTCCGAATCGATCTTTTGCGAGGTCGCTTCCGAAATGTTCTGCTGACGGCCCATGGAATAGCCGAGGAAGACCTCTTCCTGGTTCTCGCCATACATGACCGTGCCGAGTTCTTCCGAAAAGCCCCAGCGCGTGACCATGGCGCGGGCGAGCTTGGTCGCCTGCTCGATGTCCGACTGCGCGCCGGAGGTGACCTTTTCCTTGCCGAAGATCACTTCCTCGGCGACGCGGCCGCCCATCAGCACGGCGAGGCGCGAGGTCATCTGCTCGTAGCTCATCGACAGCTTGTCGCGCTCGGGCAATTGCATGACCATGCCCAGCGCGCGGCCGCGCGGGATGATCGTCGCCTTGTGGACGGGATCGGTCGCCGGCACGTTGAGCGCGACGATGGCGTGGCCGCCCTCGTGATAGGCGGTCAGCATCTTTTCCTGCTCGGTCATGACGAGGGTGCGGCGCTCCGCGCCCATCATGATCTTGTCCTTGGCGTCTTCGAATTCGGACATGGTGACGACGCGCTTGGAGCGGCGCGCGGCCATCAGGGCGGCCTCGTTGACGAGGTTCATCAGGTCGGCGCCGGAGAAGCCGGGCGTGCCGCGGGCGACGACCTTGAGGTCGACGTCGGGCGACAGCGGCACCTTGCGGGCATGGACGCGCAGGATCTTCTCGCGGCCCATGACGTCGGGGTTCGGCACGACGATCTGGCGGTCGAAGCGGCCCGGACGCAGCAGAGCCGGGTCGAGCACGTCGGGGCGGTTGGTCGCGGCGATGAGGATGATGCCCTCGTTCGCCTCGAAGCCGTCCATCTCGACCAGCAATTGGTTCAGCGTCTGCTCGCGCTCGTCGTTGCCGCCGCCGAGGCCGGCGCCGCGATGGCGGCCGACGGCGTCGATTTCGTCAATGAAGATGATGCAGGGCGCGTTCTTCTTGGCCTGCTCGAACATGTCGCGGACGCGGCTGGCGCCGACGCCGACGAACATTTCAACGAAATCCGAGCCCGAAATGGTGAAGAACGGCACGTTGGCTTCGCCGGCGATGGCGCGGGCGAGCAGCGTCTTACCCGTGCCGGGCGGGCCGACGAGCAGCACGCCGCGCGGGATGCGGCCGCCAAGGCGCTGGAATTTCTGCGGATCCTTGAGGAATTCGACGATTTCCTGCAAATCTTCCTTGGCCTCGTCGACGCCGGCGACGTCCTCGAAGGTGACGCGGCCGTGCGCCTCGGTCAAAAGCTTCGCTTTCGACTTGCCAAAGCCCATGGCCTTGCCGCCGGCCCCCTGCATCTGCCGCGACAGGAAGATCCAGACGCCGAGGAAGGCGATCAGTGGCAGGCCGTTGACGAGCAGCGTCACCAGCCAATTGTTGCCTTCGGACGGCGGGCGCGCGGTGATCGAGACGTTCTTCTTGTAGAGCGTCTGGACCAGCGAAGGATCGCTCGGCGCATAGGTCGAGAAGGCGCGGTTGTCGGTGTAATGGCCGGTGATCTCGTGCCCGGCGATGGTGACCTCGCGCACGCGGCCCTGATCGACGTCCGTCAGCAATTGGCTGAAATTGATGGCCTGCGACTGCTGATGCGAGCCCTGGCCCTGGAACAGCATGACAAGCGCCACCACGAGCAGGAAGATGATGACCCAGAGGGCGAAGTTACGAAAATTCGGGTTCATCGAGCGTCCTGTTCGACCAAAAACTCAAGAGCGCGCAACGCTTCGCGCCGCCGCTCCGAAAGCCAATGTAGTTTCGACACGCCCCCTTGCCAAGGGAAGCGCCTCAATTCAAGCCTTTTGACAGGCCATGACCGGTTTCAGCGCTGCGGCGCGCGGCCGCGCCGGCGCTCCGGCTCGGGCGCGATGCGCAGCCGGCCGCCCGGCGCGAGCCGCAGC
>ERZ1645192.1035-NODE-1035-length-23451-cov-7.088605_pt1 | contig 23451 bp, 14 predicted proteins | sample MGYA00575354_ERZ1645192 | MGnify/ENA primary metagenome ERZ1645192 (study PRJEB40844, sample SAMN11349763) | freshwater sediment metagenome | isolation source: river sediment | host: Sediment | place: India: Faizupur Khadar , New Delhi | collected 2017-02-21 ... | reverse complement strand
GTGTTGCTTCACGCATGGTCATACTGTCAATTTTTACATAACCTAAATAAGGTAATTTGATTTTTCCGTCAAATTCTACTAAAAACTCAATACCGGTATTTGGATTTGCTGCCGTTGTCATCGTTCTTATATCTGCCATTGAAAACATATCTAGAAAATCTTCTCCATTTTGATAATAAACATTGATTTTCAGAAGGTCATTTGGAGCAATTCTATATTCTTTTATAACATCTGTTGAATCAAAGGTTGAAATTTGATCTTTTGATGTAACCTTTAACATCCGCGATGGCAAAAAAACCTTGCAAGAAGATAAAATCAAAGAAGTTATAAAAATAAATATGATATATTTTTTCATTCGGATGTTCTTTTTAATGTTTTATTTAAATACAACTCAATTATAGATAATAATATATAAATCAATATAATAAAAGGGATAGCCTTTAATTGCAAACATCCTAGTAACAGGACACTTATAAATATAAGTATATAACGAAAAATATTATCTTTTGGTTTCAAATTTTTAAATTTTAATGAAAATAAAGGAATGTGCGACACCATCAGAAAAGAAAGTAAAAGTATAGTAATCGTATAAATAATGATAGGATAATCGTTTATATGGAAAAATGGGAAGGATATTAATACAAATGCAGCGGCAGGAGTTGGCAATCCTCTAAAGTTTTCTTTTTGAAGTGTATCCAAATTGAATTTAGCCAAACGATACGCCGCAAAACAGGCAAATAAAATAGGGCAAATTAAAGCAGGGATATTAATCCCATAATTGTTTGGGATAAAATCATGTGACTGTAAATATAATTGATACATCATAATAGCCGGAGCAACACCAAAAGAAACAACATCAGATAAAGAATCTAATTCTTTCCCGATAACTGTATTTACATGTAGAAGCCTAGCAACCAATCCGTCGCAGAAATCAAACAAGGAAGCGACTATTACCATTATAGCAGCAGCATATAGATAATCATGCAAAGCTAGGATAATAGCTACTATGCCGGAGGCTAAATTAAGTAAGGTAATAATATTTGGTATGTTTTTCTTCATATATTAAGTATTATTCATCGAAGAGTGTAGGATGAATGTTTTCAGTTTTATTGATGTGTAAGTGATGATACGCCAAATCGGTTACTTCTCTGCCGCGAGAGGTTCGTACAAGAAAGCCTTCCTGAATTAAAAAAGGTTCGTACACTTCTTCTATAGTACCGGCATCTTCACCAACAGCAGTAGCTATGGTTGAAATACCTACCGGACCTCCTTTGAATTTTTGAATAATAGTAAGCAGTATTTTATTATCCATTTCATCTAATCCATACATGTCAACATTTAATGCGGAAAGTCCGTATTTAGCAATCTCCAAATCAATAATTCCTTTCCCTTTTATTTGAGCAAAATCACGCACTCTACGCAATAAAAGATTTGCTATACGAGGAGTTCCTCTGCTGCGACGCGCTATTTCGTTAGCTGCATTTTTATCAATGTCAATATGTAGTATAGAAGCCGAACGTGTGATGATTCTCTCTAAAGTTGCAGTATCATAATAATTTAATCGTAAATTAATGCCAAAACGCGATCGTAAAGGAGCTGTCAATAATCCAGAGCGTGTAGTAGCTCCCACCAAGGTAAATTGATTTAACCCTATTTGAACATTACGGGCATTAGGACCTGATTCAATTAAAATATCGATGCGATAATCTTCCATGGCAGAGTATAGATATTCTTCTACAACAGGAGAAAGTCGGTGAATCTCATCAATAAACAATACATCGTTTGATTCGAGGTTGGTAAGTAATCCTGCTAAATCACCGGGTTTATCTATTACAGGACCCGAAGTTACTCTTACATTAACTCCCATTTCGTTAGCTATAATATGGGATAGAGTTGTTTTCCCTAAACCCGGAGGACCATGTAACAAAACGTGGTCTAAGGCTTCACCTCTCTGTTTGGCGGCACGAACAAAAATTTTTAAATTTTCAACTACTTTTTCTTGCCCGTAAAAATCACGAAAATCACTCGGTCGAATAACTTTTTCTATTTCTTTTTCAGAAAGATTTAAATTTTCGGCATCCGGATTTAAGTTAGGATTAATCATGGTTATTAATAAAAAAACAATTTTTACAAAAGTAAATGAAAAAGCAATATAAAATAGTGCTGTATCAAAATATTTGTTTAGAGAATTTACGATTATAACTAAAAAAGTTTTACCTTTGCATCCAATGTTTTTTAAAGAATTTCTATGTATAGTTTATTTGTAAAAGAAATAAAAAGTTTTTTAGGTTCTTTGGTCGGATATATCGTTATGGGTGTTTTTCTGACTCTTACAGGGTTGTTTTTATGGATATTCCCTTTTTCTGATAATATAATGCAAAGAGGTTTTGCGGATATAAACGGCTTATTTAACTTGGCGCCTATTGTCTTTTTACTGTTAATTCCTGCCATAACCATGCGTTCTTTTGCAGAAGAAACTAAATCAGGGACCATTGAATTATTACTTACGTATCCTATTAGTGATAGTAAAATTATTTTAGCTAAATATGCGGCAAGCATTGTATTATTACTGATTTCACTTTTACCTACCTTGATTTATTTTTTTACAGTTTATGCGTTAGGGTATCCAAAAGGTAATATTGATCAAGGAGCTATGTGGGGATCATATATCGGTTTGATTTTTTTGGGAGGCTCTTTCGCAGCTATAGGTTTATTTGTATCACTAATGACAGATAATCAAATTATTGCTTTTCTGTTTTCTGTTTTAATTTGTTTTATTATTTGGTTAGGATTTGAATATGTGTATTCTTTTGATATTTTTGGCTCATTCGGTTATATAATTAAAACATTGGGCATTAGTCATCATTATGAGTCTATTAGCAGAGGTGTTGTTGATACAAGAGATATTATTTATTTTTTAAGTATCATTATTTTGTTTTTATATTTATCATCACTTCGCTTAAAAAGTAGAAATTGGTAAAATTGCAAAAATAAAAAATTATGAAAGAAAGTAAAAATATTCGAAATATAAAAAGAAATAACCTTATACAATTTTTTGCTGTTTTGGCAATTATCCTATTGATTAATATTATTTTTTCTTTCTTTTTCTTACGATTTGATTTAACAAGCGAAAAAAGATATACGCTTTCTCCTTCAACGGTAACATTAGTTGAAAACATTGAAGATATTATCTTTGTGAAAGTCTATTTATACGGAAAAAGTTTACCTCCTGATTTTGCTGAATTGTCATTGAAAACACGAGAATTTTTGGATGAGTTAAGGGTTTATTCCAAAAACATTCAGTATGAATTTATTGACCCTTCCGAGGGGAAAGATGAAAAACAATTACAAGCTTATTACGGACAGCTATATAAGCAAGGACTACAACCTCAACCAATTCAAGATGTGGATGTGGGAGGTGTAAATACACGCTATATTGTTCCGGGAGCAATTATTATGTATCGCCAACGAAAAACCCCTGTGTCTTTACTCGATTCAGATGAAGGCATTCTATATAATCGGGAAGAAATCATTAAATTCTCAATAGAAAAACTTGAGTATAATATAGGTAATGCTATTCGTCGCTTAAGCAACCAACAAAAAGCAAGCATTGCGTTTATTAAAGGACACGGAGAATTGACAAATGCCGAAGTGTTTAGTGCAGCAGTTGGAATTGCAGATTTTTATAAAGTAGACTCCGTTATTTTAGATAATAAAATTTCTAAAATCTTTAATGTAGAAATCATTGATTCCGTCGATGTAGATTTTAAAATTTCAACAAATAAATATGATTTATTAATTGTTGCAAAACCAAGACTTCCTTTTTCTAACTATGAAAAGTTTTTATTAGATCAATTTGTTATGAGAGGAGGCAAGATGTTATGGTATATTGATCCGGTTTTTGCAGAAATGGATAGCCTGCAAAACTATATGGAAATGCCTTGTTTAGCCATGGATTTGAATCTTGAAGATTTATTTTTCAGATATGGAGTACGATTAAATACAAATTTATTGCAAGATTTGAATGCCTTAGCTATTCCGGTAAAAATCAGCGAAATGGCAGGTCAAGCACAGTATACATTTATTCCATGGTATTTTTTTCCTCTCATAACACCATATTCCAATCATCCTATAGTAAAAAATTTAAATGTATTAAAAACTGAATTTATTAGCTCTATTGATACTGTTGGAACGAAAGAAGGGTTAAAGAAAACGATTTTATTGACAACATCCGCCACAACAAAAATGATTAATACTCCTGCTATTATTAGTTTGGAAAATCTTAAAAGAAGAGCTAATTATAGAGAATTTTCACAAAAACATTTTCCAGTAAGTGTATTAGTTGAAGGTGTTTTCCCTTCTTTATATTCCGGTTTTAACAATATGAAAGATCAAGAAAAAATCGGATTTAAAGAAAAAAGTGTTCCAACAAAAATGATTTTTGTTTCAGATGGGGATATGATTAAAAATCAATTTGATTCAAGAAAATATCCTTTGCCTTTAGGTTACGATCAATATACAGATGTAGCCTATGGCAATAAAAACTTTCTGTTGAATGCTGTCAATTATTTATGTGAAGATGAAGGCATTGCGGAAGTTCGATCTAAAGACTTTAAAATGAGATTGTTGGATAAAGATAAATTATTAAAAGAGAAATCGTTTTGGCAAATACTGAATATGACACTTCCCATTTTATGTGTTTTGATATTGGGAATAATTTTTGCTATTATCAGAAATCGAAAATTTGCAAGATAAAAAACAAGGATGAATAAAAACACTAAGAAAAGTATATTAATACTCATAATAACAGCTATACTTATTATAATAGCCTTAATAATGCTTATTAGTAAAAAATCAGGAACATTAAGCTATAATTCTGACCAATTTGCAGTTAAAGACACCGCTACTATCATTAAAATATTTATTGCCGATCATTACGAAAGAACCATTTTATTAGAGAAACAATCTACGGGCGAGTGGACTGTTAATAAAAAATTCCTTGCCTTAGATAAAAATGTATTTGATTTATTAAATGTAATTAAAAATATAAGCATACGTGAACCGGTAGCATTTTCTGCGCGTGATAATGTAAACAAATGGTTGGCAACTGGATCTATTAAAGTAGAAATATATTTTCAGGATTTCAGGATTAAGATAGGTAGTTTTAAATTTTGGAAATATCAAAATAAGAAAGTGTATTATATTGGAAATATTACCCAAGATAATTTAGGCAATTATGCTTTACTTGAAGGAGATGAAGAGCCTTTTATAGTGAATATGCCGGGATTTCGCGGATTTATTTCTCCTTATTATTCTCCTTTTGAAAGCGATTGGAAAAGTCATAACCTGATAAAACTGAAAATATCAAAAATTAAAAAAGTTGAAATTATCGACTATGAATACCCCGAAGAATCGTTTAGCATTATACGTAGTGGAGAACGGTTTTTTGATATACTTACAAAAGAAAACCAACGGCTTCATGCATATGATACTGCGAAACTTTTTGATCATTTATCCGAATACCGAGATTTGAATTTTGAATTTTTTGCTACTGACTTAACGCAAGGAACAAAAGATACTCTATTTAGCCTGAAGTTTAAAGATATTATTGTTGAAGATATAGATAATAATAAAACAAAAATTACGATGTTTTATATGGAAAATGTATTAGATACGGCTAATTATATTTATGGTGATGATTTTATAGATAAATTTAACAAAGATAAATTCTATGCTATAATTAACGATAATAAAGAAGATATTGTGATTTGTCAATATTTTGTCTTTGATAGAATCATTCAACCTTTACGATATTATTATCCGGATAACCAAACGCTAAGCATACCTAAATAAACGAAGTTAATTAATTTTAAAATTTATAGAAGATGGATATAGAAAAAAATTATGTTAAATCAGAATCGAATATTTTATCAGAAAATAAAACCTTAAGTAAGAAATTCATGGCAAATGTTTTTACATGGATGTTTGTCGGATTAATGATAACGGCAGCAATTGCTTGGCTTTTTGCAAACTCTTCACTTATCAATCTTTTACTAACAGAAACAGGATTGAGTATGTTGGGATGGATAGTGATGTTATCACCTTTATTAATGGTTATATTTATGTCATTTGGATTTCAACGCATGTCGTTTACTGTATTAATGACTCTATTTATTTTGTATTCCGTATTGATGGGAGCTAGTTTAAGCTTTATTTTATTGGTTTATACGGCTCAATCTATTGCAATAACTTTTGTAATTACTGCAGGTATGTTTGGCATCATGGCCGTTGCCGGGTATACTACTAGTGTAGATTTAACAAAATTCGGTTCAATTTTATTTATGGCACTTATCGGATTGATTATCGCTATCATTGTGAATTTATTTATGAAAAGTAGTGGATTAGAATGGATTATCACAATTGCCGGAGTACTTATATTTACCGGTTTAACAGCTTGGGATGTTCAACGAATGAAAAAAACCAGTTATATCGAAATGATAGGAACAGAAACAGGGAATAAAATGGCTTTAATGGGAGCTTTGTCTTTATATTTGAATTTTATTAATTTGTTTTTATTCCTTTTACGTTTTATCGGAGGACGCAATTAGTAAGGAAAATAATCCTTTTTAAAGAAAATATAAATTTCAAAAACCGTTTTATAACGGTAAAATAAAGAAAAGAAGTAAAAAAATTATGCTAAATCTTCAAAATTAAGATTATCATCATTAGCAGATTCTTTTTTTACAGTTTTGATTGGATGAATCTTTTCTTTTTGTGAATTAATAAATGAAATAACTTCATTTAATTGATTGCCAAAATTTTCTATATCTTGAATGTATAAGAAAATTTTGTGTTTTTCATAGAAAAATGTTCCCTTTGCTTCATCAAATCGTCTTTTACTTTCTGTAATTGTTAAATAATGTTCTTGATTTTTGGTTTCTTTTAAATCAAAAAAATACGTTCTTTTCCCTGCCCGAAGCACTTTCGATAAAACTTCGTTATTCTCTTTATAATCACCTTTTTCCATAACAAGTTCTTTAAAAATCTATCATATTACAATAATTACGCAAAAATAAAATATTTTTTTATATATATACTATTTCTATAAGATTTTTTGAAAATTTCTATGTAATTTTTAAAATAGTTACAGTAAAAATAAGAATGACAATAACATATAAAAGAACAACAGAATTGAAAAATTTTCAAATTTTTATGGAATTAACAAATGACTTTTATGCTATGTTCTTTTTTATCATTGATTAATGGGATTAATTTATTTTTTAAGAGTTTGTCATCCAAAATGATACTACTAACGAACGTAGATTCGTATTCTTCTTTCATGCGCAGAACTTCAATGTGATATAAGGTATCGAAATATCGGTATTCCATTTGAAAACTTTTCCAGGAGGAAGGTATTTTGGGTTCAAAAGTGAGAGTATCACCTTTTTTTCTAAAACCTAAAATATGTTCCAGCCCTACTTTGTAAGCCCAACTACTAGACCCCGTATACCATGTCCATCCGCCACGTCCGGCAGATTGGGGATTGGAATATATATCCGCAGCAATGCTATATGGCTCTACTTTATATTTTATAGTGTCTCCTATATTAGAGGTTCTATTAATTGGATTAATCATCGAATAATACGAATAGGCTTTGTCAATATAACCTTCTTTTAACAATGCCATAATATACCACATGGCACCATGCGTGTATTGTCCCCCATTTTCACGTATGCCTTCTAAATAATCCATGATGTAACCGGGATTATTTTTCGAGTTTTTAAAAGCAGGAGTTAATAGTTTAATGATTTTATTTTCATGGTCAACCAAACGATTTTCAGTTTCTCGAAGAATTCTTTGTTTTTTATCTTCATCTGCTACATCTGTTAAGAGACTCCATGATTGAGACAATAAATCTATTTGACATTCTAAATTATTACGAGATCCTAATGTTTCGCCATTATCAAAATAGGCGCGTAAAAACCATTCACCATCCCATGCATTGTTGATTAAAGATTGAGTAAAATCGGGAATGGTTTTTTTACATTGATTAACAAAATCTTCATCCTGTTTATACGTAGATAAATGAATGGTCTTATGCAAAATATCCAACAAGAAAAATCCTACCCAAACACTTTCTCCTTTGCCCAAATTTCCGATTTTATTCATGCCATCGTTCCAATCCCCACTACCCATTAAAGGGAGCCCGTGTTTCCCGAATTGATTCAAGGATTTGTTAATGCATAATTTCAAATGTTCATATAAACTTTGTTTCTCTTTTGTAAAATAAAAATGTATCCCTTTTTCTGTTTCACCTTCTTTTAATTTTTCACCTTGAACAAATGGAATTGCTTCATCCAAAATAGAATAATCACCGGTCATAAGGATGTATTCATAGCTTACATATACCAACCACAAATAATCATCGGAGAAAGTAGTACGCGATCCAAAGGATAATTCTTCGTGCCACCAATGTAAAACATCTCCTTCAAGAAATTGATGAGAAGCATGTTTGATAATTTGATTTCTTGCTATTAACGCATCACTATACATGATACTCATGGTATCTTGTAATTGATCGCGGAAACCATATGCTCCACCCACTTGATAAAAACCGGCTCTTGCAAATAATCGCGCCGCATATGTTTGATATAAATACCAGTTATTCATCACATAATTAAAAGATGTATCCGGTGTATTAACTTTAATTGCCGATAGTTTTTCTTTCCAAAAGTTAGTTACTTTATGAAATTCTTTTTCAACAGTACTTAATTGAATGTGTGTTATCGGTGTATTAATGTCTTTTACGCCAATAATAAAAGCCATTTGTTTTGTTTCTCCTTCCTGAATATAAACCTGTGTTTCAATGCATTTCTGATTAGGATTACTGTCGTTGTAGCAAATCAGTTTTTCAGTGGAAGATAAATACACATGTGTATTCTTGAAAGAATGATTATATACATTGGTAAAATATAAACAATTATCTTCTTCACTCCAGTTTGATAGAAGATGACGGTTTGTTTTTTCTTCGGTAACACCTAAAACTAGTTTAGTTATCAAACTTAATTGTATATTTTGATCAGAGGGAATAATATTCTCTATATTAATAAGATAATATTTAATTTTATCTTGTAAGGAAGCAAATACTTTTATTTGAATATTAAAAGCATATGAATTTGCCATGAATAGTGAATAGCCAAATCCATGACGAGCGGCAGTAGGAATAAAACGTTGCTTATTTATTAATATTAGTTCCGAAGGAGGATCTCCAACCATGTCGTTAGACCAAGAGCTAATTTTATAGGCTTGGCTGTTATATGCATACGTAAACCCACTCATCCAGCCACTTATAATAAAACCAAAATCAGGATTGGCAATTACATTAATCCAGGGCATGGGAGTATTAATATTTGTAATATAATATTCGTTTCCATTATCGATAAATCCTCCGAACTCATTATAAAACATTAAATTTTTAGGGTGTTTTATATCTTTTGTTAACAGTGCGGTATATTTACAATCATCGGCACAGGAGAATAAATCAGTTTCCAGTTCTTGCATTTGCTTTTCCAAAGATTTACCGCTTGAAGTATTAATGCTTATACGAGCAATGGTATATAAAAGCGTTTTTTCTTCTTCACTTAATTCTGAAGAAGAGAGAGTATGTACGTTCCCCGATGAATTTTCAAAATAATTGAAATAGTAAATTTTATTTACTAAATCAGAAATATATTTTTTTAATAGTTCCTCATTCGATTCTTTTTCATTGTTAATAATAACAATATCAACGTAAACGCCTCTGCTTTTATAAAATTCATAGGCTTGTAAAACATCTTTTAATATTAATGCGTTTTCGATGGCATCTATTTCTATTAAAATAATCGGTAAATCGCCGGAAATGCTGAATTTCCATAGATTAGTTTGATCTAATGTATTTTTTCTCAATATAGATTTTCGGGATTCACTATTCGATGATGTTTGAAAAATATGTTTTAAAATAGTATTATACAAACGCATTTGAACTCCCTTTAACTGTGAATATCCGGTTCTCATATTATTTAAAGCGGTAGCCATTTCAAAAGCAACAGTTACATCAAAATTGTTACGAAATCCATTTACAATATCTAAAACCTGCTCACGCGATTTTCCGAAGGCAACACTTAGAAAAATGCTTTCTTTTTGTCCTGCCCTTACAATAATCTCGCGACGAATACTCATGATAGGATCTAAAGAAGAACCTAATCCTTTTGACAGATTTCCCCTGTTTATAATGACATTGGGATTTCCTGTGGTATTATTGCGACCGATAAAATGTAATCGGGATGTTTCATATTCAATCTTTAAATCGTTTTCATTGTCAAAAAACATGCGTGAAGCTACGTAGTATTTAGTATCTTTATTATGGCGAGATTTACGCGTAAAAATTAAAGTGGAGCTTTGTTCATCGAATTCACTGTAAATCGTCATGCTGTTGAAAGAACGATGTGCTATATCCCTGTCGTTTTGACACATAATAACTTCTCCGTAGGAGGTTAATTCTAAAACCACATCTTTAGAAGTTTGATTTTCAAAGGATATTTTTCTAATTTCTGCATTCTTATCTTTAACCACACACATTTCAGTTGTAGTAATAATACCACTGTCTTCTCGAATGTATTTAATGCGGTCGGATGCAAAAATAACACGATATTTATCAGGTTTTACATTTAAAGGGGCATAGGTGTTTGACCATATTTTTCCCGAATAAATATCACGGATATACATAAAAATACCGTAATTTTCAGCGGTTATCTTACGATACCTATTGATGTAAATATCTTTGTAACGGCTAAAACCACAGCCTCTGTCATTGATTAATAAGGTATAATAACCATTCGATAGAACTCCTATTTCCGGAATCGGACTTAGATTGTCATATTCACGTATGTCGTTTTCTTGTCGTTCTTTGGGATATTTAAATCGTTTGTATTTAGATATTTTCAAGTCAATATAAGGCTTAATTTGTGCCTTTTCTTTGAGTAGGGTTTCCATCGATTGGATTTTTTTATCTTGATGGAAATAATTTTGTATACAGTTTGATTTTAAATAATTAGTTAATGATGCCAATATCATTCCCTGATGATGAGCGTAATGGGCTTCTACATTTACTTTATCTTCTTCATCATAAGATTCAAAGAACCCGAATTCAGAGTACATATTCAATTGTTTGAATTTTTGAATATTTTCATATACTTCTTTGTCTTTGGTACTGATAACCATTAGTGAACTGTAAGGAGAAATGACTATACGATTAGAAATAGTATTTTGAAATTTTAAATAAGGAACACCAAAGGCTTTATATTTATAATTTTGGGCATCATCCAATTCATTATATCCTGATTCCGAAATTCCCCATGGGAGGTTTTTGTCTATTTCTTTCATAAATTCTTTTTGTGCGTAATAGGCAAATGCATAGGTCTCGTCCATAAGCGTATGCTTAAATGTTTTCATAAAAATCAAGGGCATGAAATATTCAAATAGAGTACCATACCATGAAGCAACTCCTTTGTAGAATTTATATTTTGTCAGGGTTTTATCCAAACAAAACCAATGCTTATAAGGAGCATCACCTTTACTGATGGCTATGAAACTTGTTAAACGTGCTTCTGAAGCAAAATTGTTATAGTGATAAGGGAGTAAATGCTGATCACGATAATCAAAACCTATACTGAAAACATCCAAGTCCTTATTGTATAATTTGCTGAAGTTAGTATTGTCGATAAGACGTAAGACATTATTTAAAAGTATTTTATTATCTATTTTTTTTAAAAATCCCTTGACAACATATAAACAGGCTACAAAATTTCCACTATCGGCAGAAGAAACGAAATATGGATTCAGTTCTTCTAGGCTATAAATATTGTACCAGTTAAATAAATGCCCTTCCCATTTTTTCAATTTGGTAACAGTTTCTATAATTTTTTCGAGAAAATAAGAGGCTTCTTTTAAAGAAATAAAACCTAATTCATAGGCAGAAATCACACTAAGCATGGAATATCCAATATTCGTAGGAGATGTTTTATAGTCTGTTTTCTGTGTTCGACTTAATTGATAATTGTCAGGGATTAAAAAATTTGTTTCTTCATGTAATAATGTATGAAAGTAGTTCCATGTCCGGAAAGCAATTTCTTTAATTTCTTCCAGTTGTTTTTCTTGCAGATGTTTTTCGTCTGTTTTAATTTTTTTCCCAAGCCAATACATCCTAAACGGAGCAAGACACCACAAGCAAGCAATGAGGATGGCAACCATCAGGTAAAGAGAAGTTTCTTCTGTTTTAAAATACCAAGTTCCTGCTATAAACAAAAGGGCAAATACAAAATTGACACGGAAATTACGAATATAACTTTTGAGTGTGTTTTTCGTCATCTTCTCCGCATCTTCAGAAGTAATCCAATTGAGTAAATTCTTTTTACTTATAAACATTCTGTATAAAGCCCTGACAATCGCATCGAAATACATAAAAGCCTCTTTTGGCAGAATAGATAAAACAATTAAAGACTTATTGATAACTACTGCAATGCCACGAGCTAAGGTCATATAATATCGAAGATATCGGCTGTATTTTCGTTTAAAAATAATTCGCGATAACAAATAAAAAAGAATAGGAGTTGAAACTACTATCAGGACAACCATTAAATATATCAATGGATTGTGTTTGCCGAAAGTAAAACCGAAAAAGAGTAAAATTAATAAAGACATACTCATAACACTGCGTCGCAGATTATCGAATATTTTCCATTTACCAAGGGTATTGATGGGATTGCGAACAGTTTCCCCTTTTTCGTTTTTCACGTTTTTCTTTAACCATTGTATGATTTGCCAGTCACCTCTTACCCATCGATGATGACGCTTAGCATCATCCAGATAATTGGACGGACTATCATCAAACAAGATTACATCGTTAATTAACCCGCAACGTAAATAATTACCTTCCAATAAATCATGACTAAGAATCAGGTTTTGAGGGAATGTGCCGGATAATATTTGTTGAAATATTTTTAGGTTATAAATCCCTTTCCCGACAAAACTCCCTTCATTAAATGTATCTTGATATAATTCATAGGAAGCGGTAGTATATACATCTAAGCCTCCTAACCCCGAAAATAATTGGGCATAACGAGATTTATTTGTGACATCAATATCAACATTTACACGTGGTTGCATAATAGCATAGCCCGAAACAACATGCTTGCCATCTTGTGAAAGTACCGGTTGATTCATCGGATGGGCAATGGCTCCTATCAATTGAAAAGCGGAATACAATACTAATTGTGTATCTGTATCTAAAGTAATAATATAGCTTATCGATATGTCAAAATTATCCAATGTTTGACATTGGAAAAGTTCTTTTTTCTTTTCTTCCGATAAATTACCAAGTAATAAATCGTTGAAATGAAGAATAGCTCCTCGTTTACGTTCAAAACCAAGGAAACATCCTTCACTTTCACTATAAAATCGTTGACGGTACACAAAGTTAAAAATGTTCTTATTGTACTTTTCGTTCAACTCTTTCACTTTTTTCAGTCCGGTTGCTATGAGCTCGGTATCTACATCGCTATATTTACTTGTTTCTGAAGAACAATCTCCCAATAAGGTAAAATATAAGTTATCGGAAAAATTTGAAAGATAGTATACTTCGAGCTTATCAAACATTTGATCTATTTTTTCTTTGGTTTTGATGATGGTAGGAATAATTACCATGGTAGCGTATTCTTTTGGTATACTGTTTTCAAATTTTAATTTCAGCGTACTATTAGGTTTATGAAGGTATTGCAACAATTGATTGAAAAGTTCTATTACAAACTGACTTATAGGAACTAATAATAATAAAAAGGCAAAAGGGCCCATGTATAAGGAGAGCAAAAAAGACAGTATAATTGTAAAGAAAGCAACAATAGATATATATGCATAAGAGCGTTCTCTGTATTTTTTCGGTGTGAACAAGGTCCAACCTACATGTTGATTAATTTTATTTGCTTGTTCAACAACTTGTATAGCATATTGATATTCGGAGATATGTAGTTTTTTAGCGTCTCGAATTATTTTTGCGCGATAATTATCTTTATTGTTATCGTACATTTGATTGTACATTCCTACTTTTTCATTGATTAAAATGTTTTCCGTAAAACTAATATGTGAATAGAATTCGGAAATTTCGAATTTTGTCATTTTTTTCAATGAAATAAAAAGGTTTGTTATCAATATGTTATTAGCAGCAGATTCATCCATTTGCTGTTGTAATATCTTGTGCGATTTGATAAATATTTCTTTGAAATGAAGATGAAGTATTTCCGGTATGTTGTTGATGCTATTAAATAAATTGTTTAATTGATCTAGAAAAAACGGATTTTTTAGATAGCTTTCATTTTGAAGTATTTGTTTTATTTGTGAAGTTAAATCATTAGTGCTTAGCTCTTCTTTTTTTAAGTTATTAAAAAAGTTTTCTGCCTCAATTTTAGCATGCAATTTTATTTGTAAATGCTGAGATAAATTACTTATTTTTTGTATGAGAATAATTCTAAATAAGATATATAGGAAAGAAATTTCAGTATAGGAAAAATAATCGTTTTGCTTTTGCTGGTATTCATTGATTTCATTAAAAATAAGATTAATATCTATTTGGTAGTTGGATTTATATAAAATGGCATCCAGTAATTCATACAAAAGTTTTTTACGTTTAGATTTGATACTTTTTATTACTTTTGAACGAAGTTCATCACGAATTGATTTTTCTTGTTCACTAATAATAAAATAATTATCCAATATCCACTCATTGGTACTTCCTACTGTTTTTTTGTTTTTAGTTTCTTCTACTAATATTTTATAATAAGTAGTGATTTGTTGAATACTTAAAACAAACTCTTTATAAATCATGTTTTTTTGAATGAGTTAATTTAATATTGACCTTTAATAAATAATGGCAGACTGTGTTTTCTTTGTTTTTTTTAATTCTGCAAATGTACAAAATAAAACAAAAATAAATGAAGATTTTATCGTTAATAAGAAACATATTCTTTTAATTGAATACTGATAAATATTGTTAAAATCGCATGTGAATGAAAACCAGCATCAAATTCATGTCATAAAAATTTGATAAAGAGATTTCATCTATATGGCTAAAAAATGTACTTTTGCATCATATAAAAAAACAGAGAGGATACATTGAATACCTAGCTTAATACACACATAAAGCATTTGATAATGGAAACAACACGTCAACAAAAAGTTGCCCGATTAATACAAAAAGAAATCGCAGAAATTTTTCAAACAGAAACACATATTATTCCGGATCAGAGTTTAATTACTGTTACTCGCGTTAGTGTAACAAAGGACTTATCGATAGCGCGTATATTTTTAAGTGTTTTTTCCGGCAAAGACAAAAAATTCAGTATTCATTTGATAGAAGAAAAAAATAAAGAAATACGTTATAAATTAGCACAAAGAGTTAAACATCAATTACGTATCGTACCTGAATTAACTTTTTTTCTCGATGATACCTTGGATTATTTAGAAAACATTGAGAATTTATTAAAAAATTGAAAACCTCTTTTTTTATAGCATTTCGTTACCTTTTTGCAAAGAAATCGCATACGATTATCAATGTGATTTCTATAGTTTCTTTGGTCAGTGTTATGGTGTCGACAGGAGCCTTATTTGTGGTGCTTTCGATATTTAACGGTTTACAAAATTATGTTTCATTAAATTTTAATTCTTTCAATGCCGACCTTGCCATATTTCCAAAGGAAGGAAAAACGTTCAGCATGTCAAAAGCTGATTTACAAAAAATACAACAACTTGAAGGTATTTATTACCTTACGGAAGTCTTATCTGATGTGTCTGTATTTGTATATGAAGATCGTCAATTTATTGCCAAGATAAAAGGAGTTTATCCTGATTATTATCGATTAAAACGCTTGGATACCATGGTTTATGCAGGTGAATATTTATTGCAAAAGGGAGATAATTATTTTGCTATTTTGGGATCCGGTGTGGCAAATCGCTTGAAATGTGCGACTTCTCCTTTGATTAATAATTCTTTAACCATATATTATCCCAATAGAAATAAGAAATTAAATCCTACAAATCCATCACAGAATATCATTACAGAACGTTTAACCCCTTTTGGTTTTTTTGCGTCCGGTACGGATTACGACGGTTCTTATGTGTTTGTCCCCATCGATTTTGCACGTAAGTTGATGAATTATACAAATCAAGTTACATCCATAGAAATAGGAATAAACAGCAATACTTCAATAAAAAATATAAAAGAAAATATTATTGCCATTATTGGAAGTACCTATGAAGTAAAAGATGCATATCAACAAGAAAATGAGCTTTATAAAGTAATGAAGTCAGAAAAGATGGCTATTTATCTTATTCTTTCTTTCATTCTTTTAGTGGCTTCTTTTAATATTATTGGTATGATTGCTATTTTAGTGCTGGATAAACAAAAAGATATTAATGTTTTATACAGCTTAGGAGCAGATAATACGTTCATTAAGCGTATATTTATGTTTGAAGGGATGCTTATCAGCTTGTCAGGAGCCATTATGGGTTTGATTATAGGAGGTATTTTTTGTTGGCTGCAAATAAGATTTCATTTTATCCATTTTGGCGACGGTTCTTATTTGTTAAATTATTATCCGGTTCAAATTTATGGAAGAGATATAGTATTTATTTTGCTTACTGTTACCGCAATCTGTTTCCCTGCTACTTACATTCCAGTAGTAAAAATTTCAGAAAAAATATTTAAAAATTCAATTTTAAAGTAATTTTCGTTTAATTTCATGTATGCCTTATATTCTGAAAATTAATTATTTATTGGCAAATAATGTCAATAAAAACAGGAAGATGATCAGAATATCCACCTTGGTATCGAAAGCCTGTATAGGTACGAAAAGTTTTTTGGCCTAAATACATTTCATCCGGTATTAAAAGAAAATCTGCATTAAAAATGACAGCAGTAGATTTAATTTTCCATCCAATATTTTTAGTTATCATGGCTGAAGAAACAATTATTTGATCTAAAACACCCCAATGCTCTTGGTATTTGTGGGTCCCGACATTGTTCATTATAAGATAGGGGTAAATGGTATTCAATAATTGTTTTTCGCTTATATTTCTCGGATTTATACTTGCATTGAGATATTTTGTAATGCTTTCATCTGTTGGGTAATCATTAAAATCTCCCATAATTAGTATGGAAGCTGTGTTATTATTGTTTAAAATAGTATCGATTTTTGCACGAAGTACATTAGCTGCAAAATTTCTTTTTTCGATACTGGCAGCATAACCCCCATAACGTGAAGGCCAGTGATTGACAAATATATGCAAGGTGTCATTTGTTTGATGAGGTAAAACGCCCATAACATATAAAATATCTCTTGTCCCGGAACTTAGTTTTGATGAGTCGATAATTGCTATCGGATTAGAGTGTAAAATTTTAAATTTATCAGGTCTATAAAATAATGCGACATCAATACCTCTAAAATCATTGGATTCATAATGGATATAGCGGTAGTTAAATTTTTTCAATGCCGTATAATACAATAGCTGTTTGATTACTTTTTCGTTTTCAATTTCACAAACACCTATAATTTCAGGAGGTTCCCAGCCTCCAATGGCAATAAAAACTTTGGCTATGTTGTTTAATTTCTTTTTAAATTTAAAATAGTTCCAATGATTCAATCCTTCGGGAGTAAAAGTATCATCATTTTTCAAGGAATCATTTTCACAATCAAAAGCATTTTCCAAATTATAAAAACAAACGCGCAAGCCGGTTTTATCTCGCCATTCATCAGTGTATTTCCCAATAGGAATATCGGCTTGTTGTGCTTGTATAATATTTAAATTCAGTATGATAATACTATTTATTAATAAAAAAATGTTTGTATTACAATTTGTTTTCATACGAAAATCTGGGTTGAATTAAAGCAACATATATTTATTTTAATAAGGGTCTACGTCAATATGGATTTGAATCGATTTAAATAAAGACAAAGAAATGATATTTTTTATCTCATGTTTACATTGTGGAAGATTTTTGGAAGGACTTATTTTTAGAATTATATCTTTCTGATACAAGTTTTTAAGTTTCATAATGGGGGGATATTCAGGTCCCAAAACCTGATGGGGAAAAATTTTTCTTAATAAAATGGCAAATTCTGCTGCCAAATGATTTAAGACTTCATTTTTTTTATGTTTTAATGTTATTTTAATAAACCTACATATAGGGGGATAATGGAATTGTTTTCGCTCTAACATTGTTTTATCAAACAAACTAAAATAATCATTAGTTAAAACATATTGAAAAATAGGATGTCCAGGATTAAATGTTTGTAACAATACAATTCCTTGTTTATTTTTTCTTCCTGCTCTTCCACTTACTTGAGCTATGAGTTGATATGCGCGCTCTAAGGAACGGAAATCGGGATAAAATAACATATTATCAGCATTTAATATACCCACTGTACTGACATTATCAAAATCCAATCCTTTTGTAATCATTTGAGTGCCAACTAAAATATCGATTTTTCTATTTTCAAAATTAGATATAATGTCTTGATAAGCTGTTTTGCTGCGAGTACTATCGTAATCTAAACGGGTTATATTGGCGGAAGGAAAAATAATATGTAAATCTTCTTCAATTTTTTCTGTCCCGGTTCCTCTCATTTCCATGTTTGAATGTTTACACATATCGCAAGCTTTGGGAACTTTTTCGCTATAACCGCAATAATGACAACGTAGTTGATTGATTGTTTTGTGATATGTCAGTGTAACATCACAATTTTTGCATGTCGGTATATAATTACAGACTTTACATTCCAGATGTACGGAAAAGCCTCGCCTGTTTTGAAATAAAATGACTTGTTCTTTTCTTTCCAAAGCCTTTTCAATGTGATGTAATAAGGATTTCGTATAGGGGCTATAACCTTGCTCATTCCGACCTTCTTTTTTGATATCTACTATTTTAATTTCGGGTAAAGCCAATCCACCATAGCGATGATGCAATGTAACTAATCCGAATTTATTTTTTATAGTATTGTAGTAGGTTTCAATGGAAGGCGTTGCAGAACCCAATAGTGTTTTGGCTTTGTGAATTTGTGCTAATACAAGGGCACTATCTCTGGCATGATAATGTGGATTGGGATCAAATTGTTTATAGGATACATCATGTTCTTCATCGACAATGATTAACCCTAAATTGTTAAAAGGAAGGAATAAAGCTGAACGAGCACCAATAATTATTTGATAACTTGATTCATCGCTTGAAACAATGTGTTGCCAGATTTCTACGCGCTCCGATTCGTTAAAACGTGAATGATATACTCCTACTTTATTGCCAAAATATTTTCGCAGCCGATTAATGATTTGGGTAGTAAGTGCTATTTCAGGTAAAAGATACAATACTTGTTTTCCCTTATCAATTTCTTCTTGAATAAGCTTAATGTAAATTTCTGTTTTTCCGCTTCCCGTAACACCATGCAATAATACTGTATTAGAAATCTCAAATTGTTGTTGAATGGAAATGAAAGCGTTTTGCTGGTATGATGAAAGTTCAATAAGAGAGGGCTTTTTTTCGGGATAAAACATAGGTAGACGGCTAACAGGTAATTTTACGCTGTTTAAAATCCCTTTTTTTATAAGGGTATTTAATTGGCAATTCGTTATTTTATTTGAACCCGTAAGTTTATTTTTAGCAACGATAGGGTTTTTTTCCTGTTGCAATAAAGATAAAACATAAAGTAATACATCGGATTGTTTTTGTGTTCGTTTGGAAAGTTCCAATTCTTGAAAAAGCTGATTCAATGCTTCTTCATTTGATGTATATTTCTCCGAGAGGGATAGGTATGTTTCCATTTTTGCTTTATATCTCGATTCCACTTCTTCTGAAAAAATAATAATTCCCTTATCAACAAGTGTTTTTATTAAAGGAAGCACATATACATGTTGGCATATTTTTTCAATTTGTTTGATAGAAAGAGTTTTACTATATGTTAAAGAACTAACAATTTGTATCTCTTTTTCCGACAATAAGCTAATATCTCCATCATATTCGGGATGAAGTCCGATTTTCGATTCACTAGCCAGTTTAAATGCGGAAGGCAAAGCAACAGCCATTACTTCCCCGTAAGAACACATATAATAATCTGCTATCCAAATCCATAATGATAATTGTCTTTCATTGACAATAGGTGTTTCATCCAATACATTTACGATAGCTTTGGTTTGATATTTTGTAGGTTTTTCGGAATGAATAGTGTAAATAATGGCAGCATAAAACTTATTTCTACCAAAAGGTACTAATACACGTTTCCCTATTTCAATTTCATTTGATAGTATTTCGGGGACGCCATAGGTAAAAAAATCAGGTAAGGGTAAGGGCAAAATGACGTTTACGAATAATTCTTGTTTGTTCATACATATTATCTATAAGTAACTCCTAATACTTTTTCTATGTTCTTAATTACTTCTTTTATATCAACTAAATTTTTAAGTAAAATTGAAATATCATCGACCTTATCCGTTTTAGTTAACTCTTCTTCGTGTTTTTCTCTGATAGCTCTGAGTTTAATTAATCGTAAAACTTGTAAACAGCGAACTATATGTTCATGTATTTTAGCGTTGTTATTATCGATGGTATTGATAAAACTTTTTATTTTTGAACTTTCCCATAATGGGCTGGGAAGAGGTTTAATATCAACGAGATTTAAGAAAAGTGAAATAATATTTTTATCGGGATGATTTTTCAATTGACTTACAATATCGTTAGGATATTTTTCGGCAATATCCGCATAAGCATTAATGAATTGTTGATAAAGGGGAGTTTCCAATTGAATGTCATCACTATCCAGATTATTAAAAATAAATTGGTCTACCCGTATGGAAAACAATTTCTCTTCAGATTTTTTATCTTCATTAGGAAGATATATTAATGTATTACCATAATTGACTAATAAAAACAGAATTTCTTTTTCAACATCACTTAAATGAAGGGGTGAGATATCAGTATAAATCGGTCTAAGGGGTTTATCGACGGGTGATATTACATTAATATCAGACGTTTCATTTACTTTTTCGCTACTTCCTTCTTTGTAGTTTTTTATACGTATTTTATTGATTGTACGGAATAGGATAGCTTCTGAAATTCCTAATAAACTGCTACATTGTTTAACAAAAAGAGAAACTTTAATAATATCCGGGATGCTGGCGATATCAGCGGCTATTTGATTAATGAATTCAGCTTTTTTAATAGGGTCTTTGCCGGCCTCTTTCGATAGTAGATTGATTTTGAACTGAATAAAATCTTTTTCATTATCAGTGAAAAAATCTACAATTTGTTGTCTGTCATTATTCCGAGCGAAAGAATCAGGGTCTTCTGTAGGAGGAAGAATGATGATGCGAATATTTAGATTTTCTTTCAGCAACATGCCAACGGCACGCACAGCAGCATCTATACCAGCACTATCACCATCATATAAAATCGTAATATTATTTGTTAGTTTAGTGAGCTGTTTTATTTGTCCTTGCGTTAAGGAGGTTCCCGAAGAAGCGACTACATTTTCAATTCCTGCTTGATACAATGAAATAACATCGGTATAACCTTCAACGAGATAACATTTATCAGCTTTTTTAATAGCATTTTTTGCTTGAAATATACCGTAAAGAATATCACTTTTATGATAAATAGCTGATTCGGGAGAATTTATATACTTTGCGTGATTTTTATCTTTTGAAGTTAAAATTCTGCCTCCGAAACCGACCACTTTACCCGAGAAATTATGAATAGGGAAAATGACACGTTCCGAAAAACGATCATAACGAAGAATGGAGCCTTCTTTTTGTTTTACAATAATAAGTCCTGATTTTTCGAGATTATCAAGAGTATAGCCTTTTTTTAATGCATAATTTAGCAATGAATCTCGCTGTTGTGGAGCATATCCTAATTGGAAAACATCGATGGTTGAATCGGTGAAGCCTCGCTCTTTCAAATACGAAAGTCCTACCGATTTTCCTTCTTCGTTTTCATATAAAATAGTGGAAAAAAATTCACACGCAGAAGTCGAGAGCGATAAAAGAGCTTCTCGTTCGTTAAGTAGTTTTAATTCCTCGGATGTTTGAGCAGATTCTTGTATTTCAATGTTATATTTTTTAGCCAAATAACGAAGAGCTTCTACATACGAGTAATTCTCATGTTTCATAACAAAACTTATCGAATCACCGGCGACTCCGCACCCAAAGCATTTACAAATTCCTTTTGACGGACTTACTGTAAAAGAAGGTGTTTTTTCATTGTGAAACGGGCATAAACCAATGTAATTGACTCCACGTTTATGCAAACGAACAAAATCTCCCACCACCTCTTCAATTCGGCAGGTATTTATGATTTCGTCTATCGTTTCTTGTTTAATCATCATTATTAGAATATGAGTTGAATCAATGAGTAGCTATTTTTTTGGGCTAATGGTAGGAGTTATCTGTTCTTCTTCAATATCGCTATAGGCATTAATAATTCTGAAATCTTTTAATTTGTAAATATGTACAAAAGTATTTTCTTTACAATGTGTGGGGCTTTGTTTAAAATATATCTTGGTTGATAATAAAGGAAGCTCCATTTCATTGATTTCCAACCCAAAGTTACTCCCATAATTCATCAGGGCATTGAGAAAATAATAGGTGATATCGTATCCTTGAAAAGCAAATTTATCCAATGTTGGCTCAATTTCATATTTTTCTCTGAATTTATCTATAAAAGTAATCACATTCGGATCGGAATAATCCACAAAAAACGGATCGACGTAATGCGTTTTTAGCGACATGAAATATTCTGTCTCAATATTATCGTATTCTTTCCAAAAAGAAGGAGCAAATAGCGTTACATTTTCATAATTAAGTCCATACATGCGTTGCACAAAATTTGTTATATTTATTTCTCCTGTGAAAAAAGTAAAAAGATAATTTTCGCAATTAGGATTCATTGCAGCTTGTATACCGCCTATGCCTTCTTTTGCATAATTTATCTCTTTAATTGAAATTTGTTTAGTGTCGGGAATAGCGTTTAACATCCCTGTTTTGTATGCCGTTGTTTTCATTATATCACCGCTACTTTGATTGTTAATTAAAATTATTTGTGCTTTATCATGTTTTTGAGTAATATATTTTACAATTTGTTCTGCTTGTTGTTGATACGAAGCAGTAACTTTATAGGTGTTTCGATTGCATTCGTCAAAAGTAATCGAAAAAGGATTGACTAAAATAATATTTTTATTTTTTACATAATCAGATAATAAAGCAAATTCATCACTGAAAAAAGGTCCGAGTATTAAATCTGCATCGTCGAAAACACCTTTTTGAATCATTTCCTTCAGTTTGTTTGTGTTTTGATCATTTATATCTTCCACGTAAAGTTTA
>ERZ1645192.1034-NODE-1034-length-23458-cov-12.306328_pt1 | contig 23458 bp, 19 predicted proteins | sample MGYA00575354_ERZ1645192 | MGnify/ENA primary metagenome ERZ1645192 (study PRJEB40844, sample SAMN11349763) | freshwater sediment metagenome | isolation source: river sediment | host: Sediment | place: India: Faizupur Khadar , New Delhi | collected 2017-02-21 ... | reverse complement strand
CATCTTGTAGAGGATCGAGGTCGCCTGATAGCTCGCCTGCATCTGGGTCTGCAGCGCCAGCAGCTTGGTCGCGACTTCCGTCTGATCGGTGTTGATCGTGTCGTCGATGACCTTCTGATAGGTGGCGGACATCGCCGTATGGCGCGTCTTCGCCTGAGTGGCGGCCTGTGCCGCCCCGGCGAATTCCACCTCCACCGCTTCGATGCTCTGCACACCGGCCGGCAGACCGAGATTGCCCTTGGTGCGCAGCAACAGTTGGCTGTGGACGTCGCTGTCGGTGGCGGTACCGCCCGAGACGTCGACCGCGGTGAGCACCGCCATCTGCCTCAACGCCCAGGAGAAGGCCTCTTCGTTCGCCCGCATTCCGTAGGAGACGGTCACCGAGGTGTCGACCCGGGCGGTGGCATCGGCGCGCGCCGATGTCGCTTCGTTGGTGCCGCGATACCACTGCACCGTCGTCGCATGGGCGACGTCCGTGACCAGTGCCGTCGCGGTGTCGAAGGGCGGGCCGTCGACCCGGACGGGGGCGCCACCGTTCGCGGTGTCGAAGAACTCGTTTCCCGCCTGGACCGCCGAGGCTGCCACCAGATCGGTGTCGGCGAGTTTCTGGATCTCGCTGTCGATCAGAGCCGCGAGATTGTCGGCGGTGTCGGCTGCCGTCGCGCCGATCTGGAAGGTGTTCGCGGTGGTGTCGGTGGATGCACCCGCTTGGAGCTCGATCTTGCCGGTGCTGCCGTCCGGCAGCGCGAAGGTCACGGTGAGGCGATCACCCGCCTCGGGCTGACCCGAGAAGGCGATGGAGAGCGTTCCGGGAGAGCCGGCCGGGCCGGAGACGGTGGCATTCGACAGGGTCGAGGTCACCGCCGAGAGCTTCATGCCGAAGGGATGGGTGCCGTCCTCGGCCAGCGTCACCGTCCCGGCGACCGAGCCGAGTGTCAGCCGCCCGCGCCCGTCGGCGCCCTGGTCCGCCTGGAGCCGCTCGTCGATCACCTGACGCAGACCGGCCTTGCCGTTGGCCCCGTCGAGCATCTCGTCGACGCCGACGACGGGTTTGGTGTCGGTGGCACTACCGGAGAACATGTAGCGACCGGCGACATCGGTATTGAGCAGGGCGGTGAAGGCGTTGAGCGCGTCGAGCGCGTAGGTCTGGGAATCGGTGACCCCGGTTGTCGACAGATTGAAGGAGTTGGGATCGAGTCCGCCCTTCAGTTCCGATGAGATCTTCGACAGCTGCAACAACGTCTTGTCGCCGACCTGCATACGCACGTCGAGCGTCCCGATCGTCTGCTGGAAGGCTTCGACCCGACCGAGTTTGGTCTGGTAGGCGAGCGCCAGATCACGCGACGTACCGAGCCCACCGTAGGTCTGCGAGCGGACGCCCGAAGTCAGTTGCTGCGACAGGTCGTCGAGCCGGCTTCGCATCGTCGCGAGTTGGCCGACCAGGAGATCCGAATAGCCGGTATGGCGGACCGTGCTCATGTACTCACTCCACGCTCACGCCTCAGACCTGCATCAGGGCGTCGAGCATTTCCTTGGCGGTGGACATCACGCGGGCGTTGGCGGCATAGGCCGACTGCAGTTGGATCAACCGCGCCAGTTCCTGATCGACGTTGACCCCCGAGGCGGTCTTCATCCGCTCTTCGAGATTGGACTGGATGGTCGACTGGCTCTCCAGAGCCGACGCCGCCGACGCCGATGCTGCGCCCCAGTACGACACCATGCGATCGGCGAAGGTGGAGAGTGTGGTGGAGAAGCCGTGACCTTCCGCGGCCAGACCGGTCTCCGACCCGAAGGTGTAGGAGGTCGTCTCCAGACGCGCCAACAACGCCAGAGGCCGGGTCGCGTCGCCGGCCGCGGTCGCCGGGCTCGTCTGCCACTTCACCAGCAGCGAAGGGTCGGAGATCACCGCCGGGTTGACGGTGATCCGGGCGGCGAAGCCGATCTTCTGCGATCCGTGCTCGAAGCTGCCGGTATAGTAGTCGTCCGCCGCGCCGTCGGTGAACAGCGGCATTCCCGTCTCGCCGTCCTGCAACGCCGTCGAGGTGATGTCGGCGGAAAGACCGGTGGCGCGGGTGGCTATACCGCCGTCGTCGAGGATCTGCAGCACGTTGCCGGACGGGTTGGAAACGGTGAAGTCGGTCCCCAGCGCCGCCTGGATCTGCGCCGCCACCGATCCCATGCCGCCGGAGAAGTCGACGGCATGGACGGTGTCGTCGGGATCCGGGGTCGCGGTGTCGTCGATCGCCGGCGCGCTCGGGTCGTCGACGCGAACGATGGTGACCGTCTTCGCCTTCCCGGTCACCGCGTCGGTGTAGGAGAGCGTGACGCGATTGCCCTGCTGCAGTCCGGTGAGATCGATGTCGAAGCCGTTCGACGCGCCGGAAGTCACCGCCGTACCGTCGACCGTGTGGTTCGACATGGCCTCGGCGAGTCCGGCGGCGATGCCGTCGAGCTGCGCCTGGGCATGGACCAGCGTGACGTCCCGCAACTCGACCAGCGCCGCGATCGACCCGGAGCGCAACGCATCGGTGGCGATGAGATCGACGACCTGAGAGCCGTTGTCGGTGACCCGGATCGTGCCGACGCCGCGTGCGTCGTCGTCGGCCGACCACACGGTGTTGGCCGTCAGAGTGCCGCGAGCATCGAATTCGAATTGCGTGCCGTGATCGGAGACGAGCGTCAAGCCGGTGGTGGTGAACACCGAGAGATGGCCGTCGGTACTCTCCAGCGTACCGATGTCCATGTAGGTGGCGAGCTGACGAACGGCCTCGTCACGCGCGTCCTGCAGATTGGTGACGTCCTGACCGGCGTTCTCCTGGCCGACGATACGGGCGTTGAGATCGGCGATCTTCGTCGTCAGCCCGTTGACCGCGTCGATCTGGCCGGCGATCTCGGCCTCCACCGAGGTGCGGAGCGCCTGCACGTCGTCGGAGGCCTGATTGAGCTGGCTCGCCAGCACCTGTGCCTTGTCGACCATCGCCATCTTGCTCGACACGTCGTCCGGGCTGGTGGCCAGACCGTGCAGTGCCTGGTCGAAGTCGACGATCGCGGAGGCGACGTTGGCGCCCGCGTCGGTCTTGCCCATCGACTGGTCGAGTTGCGAGAGGTACTTCTGCTGCGTCTCGAGATAGGCGTTCGGGGAGCTCGACTGCAGCAACTGGCTCCAGATCGTCTTGTCGAATTCGCGGCTCACCACCGCGCGGAGACCGAAGACTCCCTGGAGTCCCTGATAGTCGATCGTGCCGACCCGCTTGGCGGTGTACCCCGCCTGGCCGGCACGCGCGATGTTCTGCGCCACCACGCCGGTTTCGGTCTGGTTCAGCTGCATGCCGGCGACCGCGATCGAAAGCGCAGATCCGATGGTCATGAGGAGAACTCCGAAACCGGGAACGCGGGGTCATCGTCCTCAGCGGACGATGGCGAGGATGTCCTGCATCATGTTGTCGGCCGTCGAGATCACCTTCGAATTGGCCGAGTAGGCCTGCTGGGTGATGATCATCTTCGAGAACTCGTCGGCGATGTCGACGTTGGAGGCCTCGAGCGCCTGGCCGGTGATCGTGGCACCGGAGGATTCGACCGCCGGACCGGAATCGCGCGTCACCGAGAAGGCACCGCCGTCCATGCGCTTCAACCCGGCGTCGCCGGCGAAGGAGAAGAGCGTCAACTCGGCGACGTCGACCTGTTGACCGTTGGAGTAGGTCGCCGTCAGACGGCCGGCGGCATCGACCGCCACACCGGTGAGGTTGCCCGAGGCGTAGCCGTCCTGGGAGATCGAGTTGACCGTCACGGTGGCGCCGGTGGTCGAATACTCGGTCAACCCGTCGGCGCCGTAGGCGAGCCGGATGGTACCGAGATTGTTGCCGTCGACGGTGAGGTCGGCGAGGTCGAGGTGATCGGTCGGCGAGGTCAGCTTGCCGGCGGAATCGAAGCTGAAGTCGGTGCCGGCGGCGGTCCACATCGCGGTCGTACCGGTCGCCGCCGAATCGGTCTTGTAGAACATTTTCCAGGTGTCCGGGCCCGACGCCGTCTTGGCCCAGCGCAGCTGCACGTTCACCGCCGAGCCCTTGGCGTCGTAGCAGGTGATCTGGCCGCCGTTGAGCGATGCGTCCTGGAACGACTGGTCGTCGGCCGCTTGAACGGTGGCCAACGTCGGATCGCCCCAGGTGGTGGCATCGACGATCGGAACCGACGCGTTGGCCGGCAGGTTGGCGTTGTAATCGACCTGGGTCGACGCCTTGGCCGCGAGCAGGCCCGTCGGCAACTTGACCGGCGACGTGGCGTCACCCGCCGGGTTGCCGGTGGTGGTGTCGATCGTCCGACCCATCAGGTAGTAGCCGGCACCGTTGACCAGATAGCCTTCGCGGTCGATCTCGAAGTCGCCGCGGCGGGTGTAGTAGCTGGCACCACCGAGCACCGTCTTGCCGTCGGATTCACCCGCCTTGATCTGCACCTGGAAATAGCCGTCGCCGGAGATCGCCAGATGGGTCGCCGACGACGAGGTCGTCACCGCACCCTGCAGCGTATTGGTCGCCCGCGACAGCGCCAGCACCGACCCGGCATTCTGGCGGATCGCCGCGGTCGAGGCGCCCGAGATGAGGTCCTGGAAGGACGTGTCGACCCGCTTGAAGCCGGTGGTCTGCGAGTTGGCGATGTTGCCGGAGATGTTGGTGAGCGCATAGGCCTGAGCCTGAAGACCCGCCACCGAAGTGATCATCGCATCGAAGATACCCATTCCACGCTCCTCGTCGACAGATGTCGTGCTGCAGGCGGACCTGCGTCGAGAAGACGGAAGCAGAAGCCGTGCCAGCCACCTCACCGGTGCCGAGTTTCTTGTTTTTCAATGAGTTGTGCAGGGAGATCGAATCGACTTCGGAAGCCGCGGCGGCACCTTCCGGTAATTCCTGCCGGGTCGCCCCCGTCGACCCGGTCGAAACGCCCCGGCTCCGTGGCCCGCCGAGCCGGCTTGTGCCGACGCGCGGCTTCCGGTTTATGGAAGGAGAGCGAACCGAAGATCACCGCGAGGACCGATGCGCTTCGAAGGCACTTCCGACTACGTCGCCACCGAAGATCTCCGGATCGCGGTCAACGCCGCCATCACTCTCGAGCGCCCGCTGCTGGTCAAGGGCGAGCCCGGCACCGGCAAGACCGTGCTCGCCCGCGAGGTCGCACAGGCGCTCGGCCTGCCGCTGATCGAGTGGCACGTCAAGTCGACCACCAAGGCGGCGCAGGGCCTCTACGAGTACGACGCGGTGTCGCGCCTGCGTGACGGCCAGATCGGCGACGAGCGGGTCCGCGACATCCGCAACTACATCAAGCGCGGCAAGCTGTGGGAGGCCTTCACCGCCGAGACCCGGCCGGTGCTGCTGATCGACGAGATCGACAAGGCCGACATCGAGTTCCCCAACGATCTCCTGCTCGAGATCGATCGCATGGAGTTCTACGTCTACGAGACCGGCGAGACGGTGCGCGCCAAGCGCCGCCCGGTGGTCATCGTCACCTCCAACAACGAGAAGGAACTGCCCGACGCCTTCCTGCGCCGCTGCTTCTTCCACTACATCCGCTTCCCCGACGCCGACACCATGACCTCGATCGTCGAGGTCCACTTCCCCGGCCTGAAGAAGCGTCTGCTCGAGGAGGCGCTGCGCATCTTCTTCGCCGTGCGCGACGTACCGGGGTTGAAGAAGAAGCCCTCGACCTCGGAACTGCTCGACTGGATCAAGCTGTTGCTCAACGAGGACATCGACGAGACGGTGCTGCGGCAGTCCGATCCCCGCAAGGTGATCCCGCCGCTCGCCGGTGCCCTGCTCAAGAACGAGCAGGACGTCCATCTCTTCGAACGCCTCGCCTTCATCTCGCGACGCGAGGGCCGGTGAGCCTTGTGCCGGCCGGGCGGACGGGCCGGCGGGCCCGTCAGTCCCCGGCGAACGCCGGGCACCCCCCGGTGCCGCAGGCGCCCATCGGCGCGCCGCAGGCCGGCCCCGTCGAGGCCGCGCTCGGCTCGACCGGCTTGGCGATCAGCGACAGCTGCCGCTCCAGGTCGACGGCCGCGCAGCTCGGGCATTCCGGCGTCTCGCCGCCGCGCACCAGCGTCGAGAACTCGTGGCCGCAGGATCGGCACTGATAGGCGTAGATCGGCATGGACAGGCTCCTCGTCTCCCGCGCATAGGAAAATCCCACGCGCCGATCAAGTCCGCAGGATGCCGCGCAATGGCGAGATCCTCGCCACCCGCCGTTCACGAGGCCGGACAGACCTTCGCCTCCGCCGCCAGTTTTTCCGCCCCGACCAGGGCGACGAGATCGACATCGGCGAGGATCGGCAGGTAGTCACCGGTCTCCGCCGTCTTCATCCAGGTGGAGACCGGGAAGGTCTTCGGCACCGGCGCGCCCTCCGGCCGGCAGCCGTCGATGCCGACCGACAGCGTCCCCTGGAAAGCGCCGGGCTCCTTCTCCGCCCGCGCCCTGGCCGCCGTCCGCGCCTCGAGAAGCCGCGCCACCTCGGCCGGGGGGATACGGAAGGCGCGGATCTCCTGCCCCGGCTTCGCCCGAACCGCCGACAGCCCGGTCTCCGCGGCGAGCGGTACGGATTCGAGCGCCAGTTCGATCTTCGCCTCGTCCGAGCCGTCGCGACGCGCCTGGGTCATCACCAGCTTCGCCCCGCCCCGCGTCGGAAACGCCTCCTTCGGCATCGCCACCGCCGCCCGGAGGTGCACCGGATCGGTGGTCATCGGATCGAAATTGCGCAGGGCCCACAGGGTCTTCGCCGGAACATGCGAACAGCCGCCGAGCGCCAGAATGCCGACGACGAGCAACCGAATGGATTTCATGACTTACCTCCAATCGAGATTTTTTTATCGTTTGACATTAATTTTTTTGCATGTCAAATGATGCCCATCGAAAGGAGTCCCCGATGACCGAACCCGCCCCGTCCGCCGCCGTCGCTGCCCTGCGTGCCCGCATCGGCACGCTCTGCCGGATCCTGCGCCTCGCCGCTCCGGCCTATGCGATCTGGGTGTTCGCGTTGCTCGCCATGCACTGGTCGGACGGCGCCGACGTCGCCCGCGCCTACGGCCACTGGCTCCGGACCGAGCTCACCGACGTGCCGATCGTCTCCCGCGCCGCCGGCTTCCTCGTCCACATGGTGGTATGGGGCCTGATCGTCGGGTCCTGCATGAACCTGTGGCTTCTGTTCTCGGGCTTCCTCGCCGGCCGCGTCTTCACCGTCGACACGGCGAAGTGTCTGCGCCGCCTCGCCCTCTTCGGTCTCGCCGCCGAAGCGGCCGACATGATCTCCCGACCGATCCTCTCGGCATTGGTGACGCTCCACCTGCCTCCGGGCAGCCGGCATATCGGCATGTTCTTCCAGCCGAACGATCTCCTGAACCTGATGTTCCTCGGCGGGCTCCTGGCACTCGCCCACATCTTCAAGGTCGCCGCCGAGATCGCCGAAGACCACGCCGCCATCGTCTGAGGGCCGCCCATGCCGATCGTCGTCAACCTCGACGTCATGCTCGCCCGCCGCAAGATGCGCTCCCGCGAACTCGCGGAGCGCATCGGCATCACCGAGCCGAACGTCTCGCTGCTCAAATCCGGTAAGGTGAAGGGCATCCGCTTCGACACCCTGGACGCGATCTGCCGCGTCCTCGACTGCCAGCCCGGCGATCTCCTCGAACATCGCCCCGACGGCGGCGAAACACCTTGAATATCAGCAGGTTCGTCGCGGGTTCGCAGAACTGCGTCATGACTGTCACACGTCTGTCATGGTATCGTTCCCGACGCCGTGCTATCGGCTCCGATCGGTGGACGATCCCAGCGAGAGACGACGTCGATGCCCCGCCTGCTGCTGTTGCGCCATGCCAAGTCGTCCTGGGACGACACGTCCGCCGACGATTTCGACCGGCCTCTCAATGCCCGTGGCCGGATGGCCGCGCCGGTGATGGGCAGCCACATCGCCGCCCACGGCCTCGCCCCCGACCGGATTCTCTCGTCATCCGCCCGCCGCGCCCGCGAGACGCTCGCCGGGATGCTGCCGCATCTCGACGGCGACATCGATATTCGGCTCACCCGCGATCTCTATTTCGCCGGGGAGGACCGCACCATCGATCAGATCCGCGCTCACGGCGGCAACGTCGCCACCCTCATGGTGATCGGCCACAACCCGGGCGTCCAGGAGACGGCTCTCGCGCTCCTCGGCGATGGCCCGGCGACGATCCTCGAGAGCCTCGCCGCCAAATTCCCCACCGCCGGCCTCGTGGTCATCGATTTCCCGGCGATGAAATGGGTCGACATCGAGCCCAAGACCGGCAGGGCCGTCGCCTTCCTGCGCCCGCGCGGCCGCAAGCTGGTCGAGATCCGCGCCGACGACGAAGAGGCGTGAGCCGCGCCACGTCCGCCCTTGGCGACAGGCCCCCACGATGCCTACATGGGGGTGGTCCCGCCGCCGAGGCCCCCCGATGCCCACCCCCACTCCGCCGTCCCTCACCTTCCTCGATCAGGCCCGTACCGCGCTCGCCAACGCCGGCGACTTCGCCATGGGCCTGGCGACCCCGACGTTGCGCCTCGGCGTCACCGGCCTTTCGCGGGCCGGCAAGACGGTGTTCATCACCGCCCTCGTCCACAATCTGCTGCACGGCGGCCGCCTGCCGCTGTTCGCCGCCGCCGCCCGCGGCCGCATCTCCACCGCCCGTCTCGACCCCCAGCCCGACGTCGACGTGGCACGCTTCGACTACGAGAACCATGTGAGGACGCTGGTCGAGGAACGCCTGTGGCCTTCCTCCACCCGCCGCGTCGCCGAGCTGCGCCTCACCCTCGAGTTCGAGAGCACCTCGCTCTTCGCCCGTGCCTTCGGCCGCGGCCGACTGCATCTCGACATCGTCGACTATCCCGGCGAATGGCTGCTCGACCTGCCGCTGCTCGCCAAGTCCTATGCTGAATGGTCGGCCGAAACCCTCGCTCGCGCCCGTCGGCCGGCTCATGCCGCGATCGCCGGTCCCTGGCTCGCCGCCACCGCCGCCACCGATCCCGCCGGCCCCGAGGACGAAGCGAAGGTGCGCGACCTCGCCGCCCTCTTCACCGACTATCTGCGCGCCGCCCGCGCCGACGAACATGCACTCTCGGCGCTCCCCCCCGGCCGCTTCCTCATGCCGGGCGACCACGAGGGCACGCCGGCCGTCACCTTCGCGCCGCTCCCCCCCGGGGGTGAGGGAGTGTCGAAATCGCTCGCAGCGATGATGGAGCGCCACTACGAGGGCTACAAGGAGAAGGTCGTCCGCCCCTTCTTCACCGAGCACTTCGTTCGCCTCGACCGCCAGATCGTGCTGGTCGACGCGCTCCAGGCACTCAACGCCGGCCCCGGCGCGGTCGCCGATCTCGCCGAGGCGCTGGGCGACATCCTCGCCTGCTTCCGCCCCGGCCGGACCTCCTGGCTCGCCTCGATCCTGACCCGGCGCATCGACCGCATCGTCTTCGCCGCCACCAAGGCCGATCACCTTCACCGCTCCTCCCACGACCGGCTGGAGAAGATCCTGCGCCGCCTCGTCGGCGACGCCATGGCGCGCGCCACCTTCGCCGGCGCCGAGGTCGACGTGGTGGCGCTCGCCGCCGTCCGCGCCACCCGCGAGGCGATGGTCGACCACGACGGCGAGAAGCTCCCCGCCATCCTCGGCGCACCCCTGCCCGGCGAGACCCTGGACGGCGAGAAACTCGATCCGAACGCCGAATTCGCCTTGTTTCCCGGAGATTTGCCGGAAGATCCGGAATCACTTTTCCCGCCGGCGGCGAAGTTGCGCGAAGCGGTGGATTCATCACCTGAAGTCCGAGCGAATTCCGATTCCCGATCAACCGCTTCACCACGGTCGGCGGACTCTCGTCCCGAGGTTTCACCACCCGAATCGGAATCGGAACATGAGGAACCGGTGGTCGAGTTCGTCCGCTTCCGGCCGCCCCGACTCGAGAAGACCGCCGAGGGCTTCACCCTGTCGCTGCCCCACATCCGCCTCGACCGCACGCTCGAGTTCCTCCTCGGAGACCGGCTGACATGACCGATGCCCCTCGCCGGCCCCGCGCCTTCCGCATCGATGCTCCGGGCGTCCATCTCGCCACGCCGGAGAGTGACGCCCCCCTGGGCACCCGCACCGTCGTCACCCCCGCCGACGAGCCGCACGACATCGTCGAGCCGGCGATGCCGGCGCCCGCCCGCCGCTTTCCCTGGAAGACGATCTTCCTCGCCGCTGTCGGTGGCCTCGTGTCGCTCGCCCTCGGCCTCGCCCTCGATCGCCTGATCTCCGACCTGTGGGCCCGCGCCACCTGGCTCGGCTGGACCGGCATCGGCCTCCTCGGCCTCGCCGTCCTCGCCCTCCTCGCCCTGGTGATCCGCGAAGTCGCCGGTACGCTGCGGTTGGCCAGGGTCGAGCACCTGCGCGCCCGTGTCGCCCTCGCGGTGACCAACGACGATCGCGCCGCCGCCCCCGCCCTGGTCGCGGACCTCGACCGGCTCGCAGCCGCGCGCCCCGAGAGCGCGCGGTCCCGTACCGCCCTCGCCGCTCACCGCGCCGAGGTGATCGAGGGCCGCGATCTCCTCGCCCTCGCCGAACGCGAGCTGATGGGCCCGCTCGACGCCACCGCCCGCAGCCTGATCCTGGAGGCGGCCAAACGTGTCTCGGTGGTCACCGCCATCTCACCCCGCGCGATCGTCGACATCACCTATGTCGCCTGGGAGAACCTGCGCCTCGCCCGCGCCCTCGCCGATCTCTACGGCGGCCGGCCCGGCACCGTCGGCTTCCTCAAGCTGCTCGGCCGCATCCTCACCCATCTCGGCATCACCGGCGGCATGGCGCTCGGCGACACGCTGGTGCAGCAGCTCGTCGGCCAGGGGCTCGCCGCTCGTCTTTCCGCCCGCCTCGGCGAAGGCGTGGTCAACGGACTCCTGACCGCCCGCCTCGGCCTCGCCGCGCTCGAGATCGTCCGACCGATGCCCTGGGTGGCGCTCCCCCGTCCCGCCCTCGGCGACATGGTGAGCGAACTCGCCCGGCCGACTGCGACGGCGAAACCCGAGGCCTCCACCTGAAGCAGGGGAGCCCCGCAGCGCCGGCCTCCCTCTTGCTTGACCTCGCTCAATGCGCAACTTTGGTCGAAGCCTAGAGTCGCAACAGGAATTTCACTGAACACACGGCGCTTCCGTCGCCGGGACGAGCCGCGACGAGGCGACGAGGAGGGCACGAGATGTTCACCAAGATCCTGGTACCGGTCGACCCCAACGAGATGGACTTCGCCAAGCCGGCCGTCGCCGCCGCCGCCAATCTCGCCATGCAGTCGAACGGTCATGTTCTTCTCGTCGGCGTCCTGCCGGTGATGAACGGCTACGTTTCGGAATTTCTCCCCGCCGACTTCGAGGCCGGCTTCGAGAAGGAGACCGAGACCCGCATCCACGCTCTCGGCACCGCCGCCGGGCTGAAGCCCGACCGGTTCTCGGTCAAGCTGCGCACCGGCTCGGTCTATCACGAGGTGATCGACGAATCGAAGGAGAGCGCCGTCGACCTCATCGTCGTCACCTCGCACCGCCCGCAGATGTCGACCTACCTGCTCGGCTCCAACGCCGCCAAGATCGTCCGCCACGCCACCTGCTCGGTGCTGGTGCTGCGGAACTGATCCGGGCTGCGACGCCGCCCCACCGCGATACCGACGTCGACCGCCGCGCAGGAGCGGCGGTCGAAGAGTTTTCGGCGTCCGCGTGCATCCGGCGGATCTGCTCGGTCGCCTTTACCACTCCTAAGAGAGATTCGAAGAGACTTCGCCCCGTGTGAAGCCGGTCGCGCGACCTCGACGGCACGACCGTCACAGGGGGCCGCCACGCGACGATGCGGGCGGAAGCAACATGTTCGATCTGTACGGGACCATCCGCCCTTTCGATTTCCTCCGGGCCATGGCGTATCGCCTCCTCTGGCTCGGCGTCTTCACCTTCGGCTATCCATTCATCCACTCCACGATCCTGCGCGCGACCGGTTGCGGGATGGACTCGTGCGGGGCGGTGGGTCTGGTCGCGGCGATGGCGATCAAGCCGACCGCCGTCACTCTGGTTCTGCTCTCCCTGCCCGCCCCGCTGATGGGCCGCTGCCGCGACGCCGGCCTTCCCGCCTGGCTCGGCCTCTTCCCCCTGATCTTCCTGGCGCCGGCCGTCACGACCCTGGTGGTCGCCGGCGCACCCTGGACAATGTCCTTCTCGCTCGGTCTGATCGGGCCGCGCCCCGTTCCTTGGAACCTCCTCTTCGCCGTCTGGCTCTTCGTCGTCCTCGGCGCTCTGCCGACGCGTCCACGCCGCGACCGGAAGGCCCGCCCGCTCACGCCCCTCGAACTCGCCACCGCCATCGCGCTCGCCTATCTCGCGGCGACCAGCATCCTGGGCCTGGGCCTCGCGCCCCCCGGTGACCTGTTGCTCTCCGTCGTATGGCTGGTGAAGATCATCTTCTTCCCGGTGTTCTGGCTGCGCTTCGCCGTCGTGGCCGCGACCGCTCTGATCCTGTGGTCGGCGTTGCGCGAAGACGGCACGGCGACGACGAGCGCCGGATCCACGACCCCGTCGTCTCCCGCCGAGCCGTCCACCTTCGGCCGCCGGACGACGTCGGAACCGGCGGTGTTCGAACGACGCCACAGCTTCACCGCCGCGAATACGGAGAACGCGACCCCGGGGGACACCGCACCGCGGATCCCGGTCGCCACCGTCGTCGCGGTGGCCACGGCCGCGGCCGTGATCCAGTGGTTCGCCGTGGCGAGCGGGCCGCGCGCCCCCCTGCGCTTCGCCATGGAACTCTCCTCGGTGATCGTCCCGACGGCGGCGCTCGATGGCCTGCTCATCGTCGCTCTCTGGTTCGCCGTCGCGACGCGGACGAAATGGTCGGTGATCCTCCTCCTCGTCGCGGTCACTCCCTTCGGACTGTGGGTTCGCGAACTGGCCGTGGATCACCGTGCCCGCGTCGGCCAAGCGGCCGAGATCGCCGCCATCCCGGTCACACCGCTCACCGCGCGCCCGACGACCCTCGTCATCCACGCTCCGGCTCTCGTCGACAGGGCGTTCGTGTCCGTCGTGTCCACCGCCGGCGGCTTCTCGACCGTGCTCGTCGAGCGCTCCGATCACACCTATTGGGACGCCACGCCGCCACGGCCCGGCGCCGTCGGACGCGCTCGATCGGCCGACGAGAAAGCCTCACCGCCAGCCGAACACCTTCGCCTCCTGATCGGCCCCGAGAGCTCCTTCTCCCAGCCGCCCGTCCACTTCCCCTCGAAGCGGGGACCCTTCGAGCTCCGCTTCCATACGGCGACGCGCGACGACCTCGTCGCCGTGACCTACGACCATCTCCGGCGGCAACGGGTGCTCGTGCCGCTCCTCGGCATCACCGGATGGCAGCTCGATGTGGCCGACGAGGCCGCGGACGGCTGGGGCGAGATCCCGGCCGAGTTGATCCGGCACGCCGTGTACGGGCTGTCTCCCGGCCGCTGACCACGCCGCAGCACGTGACCGGCCGATCGGCCGTTCACCGCGCCAACTCGCGCGCCGCACGGTCGAGGCCCTCGATCGTCAGCGGGAACATGCGGTCGCCCATCAACTGCTTCATCATGCCGATCGACGGAGTGTAGCCCCAGTATTGTTCCGGTGTCGGGTTGAGCCACACCGTCTTGGGATAGACCGTCGTCATCCGGCCGAGCCAGGTCGCTCCGGCCTCCTCGTTCCAGTACTCGACCGAGCCGCCGGGATAGGTGATCTCGTAAGGGCTCATCGAGGCGTCGCCGACGAAGATCACCTTGTAGTCGGACGGGTACTTGTGCAGAACCGACCAGGTGTCGATCTTCTCGGTCGCGCGCCGGGCGTTGTTCTTCCAAACGAAGTCGTAGAGACAATTGTGGAAATAGAACCACTCCATGGTCTTGAACTCGGTGCGGACCGCCGAGAACAGCTCCTCGCAGACGCGGACGTGGTCGTCCATCGAGCCGCCGACGTCGAAGAAGACGAGCAGCTTCACCGCGTTGCGCCGTTCGGGGCGCATCTGCACGTCGAGCCAGCCGTGCTTGGCCGTCTCGCGGATGGTGCCGTCGAGATCGAGTTCGTCCGCCGCCCCCGTCCGGGCGAAGCGACGCAGGCGCTTCAGCGCCACCTTGATGTTGCGGGTGCCGAGTTCGACCGAACCGTCGAGATCCTTGAACTCGCGCTTGTCCCACACCTTCACCGCCCGGCGGTGTCGACTTCCCTCCTGACCGATGCGCACTCCTTCCGGGTTGTAGCCGTAGGCACCGAAGGGCGAAGTGCCGGCGGTGCCGATCCACTTCGAGCCGCCCTGATGGCGCTCCTTCTGCTCCTCGAGCCGCTTCTTCAGCGTCTCCATCAGCTTCTCGAAACCGCCGAGCGCCTCGATCTGCGCCTTCTCCTCCTCGGTCAGGAATCTCTCGGCGAGCTTGCGCAGCCATTCCTCGGGAATGGCGACCTCCGCCGCCTCGCTCATCAGGTCGAGGCCCTTGAAGACGTGGCCGAAGACCCGGTCGAACTTGTCGAGATGCTTCTCGTCCTTGACCAGACAGACACGGGCGAGATGGTAGAAATCCTCCACCCGCCGCTCGGCCAGATCCGCCTCGAGCGCCTCCATCAACGTCAGATATTCGCGCAACGAGACCGGGATCCCGGCGCCTTTGAGCTCGGTGAAGAAGGTGACGAACATCGGGCCTCGCCGCACGGTTTCGTGCGCACAATCTGCGCCGAACCGTCCGCGTCGACAAGCGACCGCCGGAGGCCCGCCCGCGACGGCCCCGCTCGTGCCGGTCCGCCGCCATGCCACCGAGAGCAGCAGCGAGTTAAATGAATCTGAAGAAGTTGCTCGTAGCCTCGTCGGAAAGAACGAAGCACGCTGGGAGCGGGTCGAGGGGGGAGCATGCGCTCACGACGACGGATCGCCGACTTCGCGCACGACGAAGCCGGATCCTTCGTCGCGCTCACCGCGTTCATCGTCTCGCTTCTGGTCGTCGTCGTCGGTGCCACCACCGACTACATCCAGGCGATCAACCTCCGGAACCGCTTGCAGTCGGCGGCCGACGCCTCGGCGGTCGCCGGTGCGGTGGCGGCCCGCGACAGCGCGAGCGGAGGCACCAGCCAGACCGACCGCAATGCCGCGAAGGCACGCGCCGACGCTCACTTCGCCGAAGCCGCCGGGCGGATCGGCTCCACGTCGAGCGGAACCTCCTCGGTCACCTACGCCGACGCCACCATCACGGCGAATCTCACCTGGCAGGCGACCTTCATCCCTGCCTTCTCGCGCATCGTCGGCATCGAGACCTGGCCGGTCTCCGGCACCGCCCAGGCGTTGGCGCCGGTCAGTCTGCCGACCTACATCGACATCCACTTCGTCCTCGACACCTCCCATTCGATGGCGATCGGCGCCACCGCCTCCGATCAGTCGATCATGATGAACAAGATCGGCTGCACCATCGGCTGTCACATGCAGACCGGCACCGACACCGTCGCCCGCGCCCGCAACTATGGCGCCACCTTACGTTTCGACGTGGTGAAGTCGGCGGTCGCCGCCATCCTGACCAAGGCCAAGTCGATCCAGGACAAGTCGATCGCCGCCGGCCGCGGCTCGGTGATCCGGGTGGCGATCCACACCTTCTCCAACACGATGAAGACGCCGTTCGCGCGCTCCACCGACATCGCGGCCGCCGCCACCGCGCTGACCTCGATCGACATCGACCCCGCCATCGGTCAGAGCGGCACCAATTTCCACACCCTGTTCACCTCGCTCGGCACCGCCGGCCTCGCCTTCGGCGACGGCAAGACCGCCTCGACCCCGAAGTCCTTCGTCATCCTGATGACCGACGGCGTCGAAGGCTCGGTGACGCAGCGCTCCGGCAATCCGCAGTGGACGCGCGACAGCGCCTTCGTCAACTACGCTCCCTACGACCGCGACACCTCGTTCGGCTTCAACTGGGACATCCAGGGCTTCGACCCGTCGCTGTGCACCTCGCTGAAGTCACGCGGCGCCTACATGATGACCCTCAACGTCGAATATCTCATTCCGACGCTGGCGCCCGACAGCAGCGACGGCCGCTATCTCTTCGTCAAGAACTCCCTGAAGTCCCGGATCCAGGCCCACATGTCGAGTTGCGCCACGACCTCGGAGATGGCGCTCTACGCCTCGAGCCCGGCCGACATCACCGCCGCCACCGACAAGCTCTTCACCCTCGCCGTCTCCACCTCCGCCTATCTGGCCAAGTGAGGGACGCGCCGGGATGTCCGGCGTCATCGCGCGCCGGGATCGTCCCCTCGCCGAGCGCGTCCGGCAGGTCCGAACAGTCGCAGGCGTCCTCCACCATCACCATCGGCCAGCCCATGTTGGCGCCGGTGCGGATGGTGGTCGAGACGCACATGTCGCTCGCCCAACCGATACACCACACCTCGGTCGCACCGAGCCGGCGCAGGCGCAGATCGAGATCGGTGCCGATGAAGGCGGAATTGACCGACTTCACGACGAGCCCCTCCCCGGGTCGCGGCTCGAACCCGGGGCGCAGTGCGTTGCCGGGGTGATCGGGGTGGAACCAGGACCCGGCCTCGACCGAATCGTGGCGCACGTGGATCACCGATCGACCGGCCCTGCGAAATGTGGCGATCACCGCGGTCGCGTTGGCGTCGAGCTTCGGGTTGCCACGTGGCGGTCGTCCCGGCAGATCGATCGCTCGCTGCATGTCGATCACCACCAGCACCGCGCCCTCGGGAATCGTCATCGCTCCGCCCTCGTTCGTCGTCCTCGCCTCCGGCTCGGCCATCGATCACGCCAGCGCCGAAAAGCCTTGCCGAGACGTCCCGACCGGCATCTCATGGAGCCCCCCGCCGGTCCAGCCGACCCGCCGGGGGGCTGCTCTGCCGAAAACCCGTGACCGGAAGGTGTCGATGATACCCGCGCGCCGTCTCGCTCCCCTCGTCGCCGCCGCCGTCCTCGCCGGCTCCCTCCCCGCACTCGCCGCGTCGCGACCGGCGGTCGAGGGCGGTCGCGGCATGGTGGTCACCGCCAATGCCCGCGCCACCGAGGTCGGGGTGAAGATCCTCGAGGCCGGCGGCAACGCCATCGATGCGGCGGTGGCGGTCGGCTATGCGCTCGCGGTGGTCGATCCCTGCTGCGGCAACATCGGCGGCGGCGGCTTCATGACGCTGAGACTCGCCGACGGCCGCGAGCTTTTCCTCGACTTCCGCGAGACCGCGCCGAGAGCGGCGAGCCGCGACATGTATCTCGATGCCGCCGGTGAGGTGGTGAAGGACGCGAGCCTCACCGGTTGGCGCGCCTCCGGCGTGCCCGGCACCGTCGCCGGCCTCGACCATGCCCTCTCCCGCTTCGGCAGCCTGCCGCGCGATCGGGTCATGGCCCCGGCGATCGCGCTCGCCCGCGACGGCTTCACCCTCGCCCGCCCCGACACCGACATCCTCGCCCGCGGCACCGCCCGGCTTTCCCGCGACCCGGAAGCCGCCCGCATCTTCCTTTCCCCCGAAGCTCGCACCCTGAAGCCGGGCGACCGCCTGACCCAGCCGGACCTCGCGGCGACGCTGGAGAAGATCGCCGCCACCGGTCCCGATGCCTTCTACCGCGGCGAGACCGCGGCGAAGGTGGAGACGGCGATGAGGGCTGCCGGCGGCACCCTCACCGCCGCCGACTTCGCCGCCTACCGGGTGAACGAGACGACGCCGGTCACCTGCACCTATCGCGGCCATCGCCTGATCTCGGCGCCGCCGCCTTCCTCCGGCGGCACCACCGTCTGCCTGATCCTGAACGTGCTCGAGGGCTTCGACCTGAAGGCGATGGGCTGGCATTCCGCCGCGGCGGTGAAGACCTGGGTCGAGGCGATGCGCCATGCCTTCCTCGATCGCAATTTCCTCCTCGGCGATCCGGCCTTCGTGAAGGTGCCGGTCGACAGGCTGCTGTCGAAGGACTACGCCGCCGCGATCCGCGACCGCATCCGCGCCGACGGCCGCATCGCCTCGAAGTCGCTCGCCCCCGGCGTCGCCCCGCACGAGAAGCCCGAGACCACCCACTATTCGGTGGTCGACGCCGCCGGCAACGCCGTCGCCGTGACCTATACGATCAACGGCCTCTTCGGCGCCGCGGTGGTGGCGCCCGGCACCGGCCTCCTGCTCAACGACGAGATGGACGACTTCACCGTCAAGCCCGGGGTGCCCAACCTCTTCGGACTGGTCCAGGGCGAGGCCAACGCGATCTCCCCCGGCAAGCGCCCGCTCTCCTCGATGTCGCCGACCATCGTCCTGAAGGACGGCCGGCTCTTCCTGGTGCTCGGCTCACCGGGCGGCAGCCGCATCATCTCGATCGTCGCCGAGACGATCGTGAACATCGTCGATTTCGGTATGAGCCCGCAGGAAGCGGTCGATGCGCCACGCGTCCATCATCAGTGGCTACCCGACGAGGTCTATTTCGAGCCCTTCGGCCTCTCGCCGGACACGTTGGCGATCCTGAAGACCGAAGGCTACGTGCTCAAGGAGCAGTCCCCCTGGGGCGCGGCCGAGTTGATCGTCGTCGCCCCGGCGGAGACCACCGCCGGCCCGGCGAGTTCCGGCAACGATTCGGCCTCCTCCGGTGCGGTGCTGTCCGGCCGCCTCTACGGCGCCAACGACGCCCGCCGCCCGGCCGGAGCCGCCGCCGCACCGCCGTGAGGCGGCGGGAAGCGGGCGCACGCCGCATGGATGGGTCCGCTCCACCATGTCGCCTTGACTCGGTGTCGTCCGGCCGTCCAACTTCGACCGACGGGGCCTCGCCCGGCCCTGCGGCAAGGAGATCCCCCATGACGGCGAGAAAGACCATCACCCGCATCGCGGCAGCCGCGCTCGGCGTTGCCACTCTCGTCGGCGCGACTCTCGCGACGGCACAACAGATGTCCTTCTTCCGCATCGGCACCGGCGGCACCGCCGGCACCTATTTCCCGATCGGCGGCCTTCTCTCCAACGCCATCTCCAACCCGCCCGGTTCGCGGCCCTGCGACCAGGGCGGTTCCTGCGGCGTGCCCGGCCTGATCGCCACCGCCGTCGCCTCCAACGGTTCGGTCGCCAACATCAACGGCATCGTCGCCGGCTCGCTGGAGAGCGGCCTGACCCAGTCCGACGTGGCCTTCTGGGCCCATTCCGGCACCGGCGTCTTCGACGGCAAGCCGAAGGTCGAGGAACTGCGCGCCATCGCCAATCTCTATCCGGAGACCATCCATCTCGTCGCCCGCAAGGGCTCCGGCATCAAGTCGCCGGCCGATCTCAAGGGCAAGCGCGTCTCGCTCGACGAGCCGGGCTCGGGCACGCTGATCGACGCCCGCATCGTCATGGGCGCCTACGGCGTCACCGAGAAGGACGTGAAGGCCGAGTATCTGAAGCCCAACGCCGCCGGCGACCGGCTGCGCGACGGCGCGCTCGACGCCTTCTTCTTCGTCGGCGGCTATCCGACCGGCGCCATCTCCGAACTCGCCACCTCGGCCGGCATCGAGCTGGTGCCGATCGGCGGGCCGGAAGCCAAGAAGATCCTCGCCGACTACAAGTTCTTCGGCCCCGACAAGGTCCCGGCCGGCACCTACAAGGACGTCGGCGAGGTCGAGACCGTCTCGGTCAACGCCCTGTGGGTGACCTCGGCCAAGCAGCCGGAGGAGCTGATCTACGGCATCACCAAGGCGATCTGGAACGACAATTCGAGGAAGCTCCTCGATGCCGGCCACGCCAAGGGCAAAGTGATCCGCAAGGAGACGGCGCTCGACGGCGTCGGTGTGCCGCTGCATCCCGGCGCCGAGAAGTTCTACAAGGAAGCCGGTCTGCTGAAGTGAGACGAGGCGCGGCGCGGGCCATCGCCCGCGTCCACTCGATGCCGCGTCTCCCGGCGCGGCCCCCGGTGCCTGCCGAGATCGGATCTCCCATGTCGCAATTCGAACTCGACGAAGCGAAGGCCCGCGACCTCGAGGAGAAGTTCGACGCGGAGATCCGTTTCCGCCCGCTCGCGCCCCTCGGCGGCGCCATCGTCGGGGCGGCGCTCGTCGTCCTGTCGATCTTCCACTACTGGACCGCCGGCTTCGGCCTGCTGCCCGAGCTGACCCATCGCGGCGTCCATCTCGCCTTCGTGCTCGGGCTCGTCTTCCTGGTCTTCCCCGCCCTGCGCATGCGCGAGGTGGCGGCGACCGACGCCCTCCATCCCCTCGGCATTCCGGTCTGGGACTGGGGGCTGTTCGCGCTGGCCATCGTCGCGGTGCTGCACGTGCCGCTGATCCCGCTCGACGACCTCGCCTTCCGGGTCGGCAACCCGTCGACGACCGACGTCTGGCTCGGCGGCGCCCTGGTGCTGCTGCTGCTCGAGGGGACCCGGCGGACGACCGGCTGGCCGTTGCCGGTGATCGCCATCGCCTTCATCGCCTACGCGATCTTCGGCCGCTCGATCCCCGGCATCTTCGTCCATCCCGGCGCCACCCCGAGCCAGTTGATCAACCACCTCTATCTGACGACCCAGGGCATCTACGGCGTCCCACTCGGTGTGGTGGCGACCTACGTCTTCCACTTCGTGCTCTTCGGCGTCTTCGCCACCCGCATCGGCCTCGGCCAGCTCTTCCTCGACTGCGCCGCCTGGGTCGCCGGCCGCTACGCCGGCGGACCGGCCAAGGTGTCGATCTTCGGCTCGGCCCTGTTCGGCATGATCTCCGGGTCGTCGGTCGCCAACGCCGTCACCGTCGGCTCGCTCACCATCCCGATGATGGTCCGCCTCGGCTACAAGAAGCACTTCGCCGCGGCGGTGGAATCGACCGCCTCGACCGGCGGCCAGATCACCCCGCCGATCATGGGCGCCGCCGCCTTCCTGATGATCGAATTCCTCGATCTGCCCTACACGACGATCATCCTGGCGGCGATCGTCCCGGCCTTCATGCACTTCCTCGGCGTCTTCGCCCAGGTGCATTTCGAGGCCAAGCGCGACGGTCTGCGCGGCCTCTCGCCCGAAGAGATGCCCGACATCAGGGCAGCCTTCGCCCGCGACTGGCCCACCGTGATCCCGCTGATCGGGCTCCTCTGGATGCTGTTCTCGGGCTACACGCCCTATCTCGCCGCCTTCACCGGCATCACCCTGTGCTTCCTCGTCGGGCTCTTGAACCCGAAACGGCGGATGAAGCCGATCGAGATCTTCGAAGGCCTGCGCGATGGTGCCAAATACGCTCTGGCGGTGGGTGTCGCCTCGGCGACCGTCGGCATCGTCATCGGCGTGGTGACGCTGACCGGCGTCGGCTTCAAGATCTCCTTCATCGTCACCTCCTCGGCCCTCGACTTCGCCCAAGGCGTGGCGACGTGGCTTCCAGCCTGGATCATGGGGGTGAAGACGCTGACGCTGCTCTTCACCCTGATCCTGACGGCGCTCGTCTGCATCATCATGGGCTGCGGCATCCCGACAACCGCCACCTACATCATCATGGTGACGGTCGCCGCCCCTGCCCTCGGCCTACTCGGCGTCGAGCCGATCGTGGCGCATTTCTTCGTCTTCTATTACGGTGTACTCGCCGACATCACCCCACCGGTGGCGATCGCCGCCTACGCGGCGGCGGGCATGGCCGGAGCCGACCCGTTCCGCACCGGCAACACCGCCTTCCGCCTGGCACTGGGCAAGGCGCTGGTCCCCTTCGTCTTCGTCTTCTCGCCGTCGATGCTCCTGGTGGTGAAAGGGTTCTCGTGGAACGAGATGATCCTGGCGACCGCCGGCTGCATCGCCGGCATCGTCTTCCTCTCGGCGGCGTTCTCGCGCTATTTCCTCACCAACACCAAGCCGTGGGAGCGGCTCCTGCTGGCGGTCTCGTCGATCCTGCTGATCGCCCCGGAGCTGTGGTCGTCGCTGATCGGCCTGGCGCTGGTGGTCCCGGTGGTGGCGACCCAATGGCGGCGCGTGCGGATCGAAGCGCGCGCGGCGATGGTGTGAGAGAAGGCGGCTGCAACGGGGCAATTCGTCGTCGTCGGATACCGCGATTTCAGGCAGTTTCGGCGAGTCTTCGGACCCAATCCTTCATGGCATCGAGAAGTTCGAAGGTCGGGTAGTCGCGGATGTCGTCTTCGGAGAATCCCAGAGCGATCTGTCGCTCGTAGTGCCAAGCTTGGAAGTCCTCGTAGCGATCGAGGATGCGCCGCGGTCCCATCGTCTCGGTTCCGGCGACCTGTGCCAGCCAATTCCTGACCTTGCGTACCGCGATCTGAAAGTCGGCGCCGTGTGCCGCGATATCGCAGCCCGCGAGGTCGGAGAGAGCCGCCTGATAGCGGAACGGCCTTTCCTCGAGGATCAGAATGTTCTTCGTCGCCCAATGTGCTCCGGCGAATTGCCGGCAACCGTAGTCGACGCCGAGCTCGAACGGCATGTTGAGACGATACCGCTCACCTCGCTCCGTTGCTTCACAACGGCTGAGATCGTGGATCGAGTAACGCGATGCCGTGATGAGTCTTTTGATCTTTTCCAATCGAACCTGACCGGAATCGACGGTTTCGGTCGCGATTCTGGGGATGAAGCCGAGGGCGACGACGCAGAAGAGAGTCGCCTGGAGAATCGGCGCGTAGTCCGGGTCGAACGGGCAGTTGATGAAGACGGATCGGTCGAAATCGTCCGACACATCTCACCCCTTCGACGGGCAGAAAGTGCAATTATAGGAACAACGTTCACGAATTCGACCGTCTCGGCCGTGAATATAGAGTTCGGTGCCCTGGGTCCGAGCGAGATCGCGGGCCCGTTCGATCGCTTCGATCTGTGTGTCGAAGATACCGGTGGCCCGCGACGCACCGGTTCGCCGAACGATCCACTTGCTCCCACGGGGAGCAACGTGTTGGCCATTCCCGCTCATCTCGGCAGTCTCCCGAACCGACCCCGACAATGTAGGAGAGTTTCTCCTTGTTCGCCAGTTCGCCGAGCAGATCCGCTCGTGGATGGCCCTTCGGACCCTCCCGGCGCACCCCTCAGTTCACCCCGAGCTTCTTCTGCAGGTTGGTCGACGAGGTGGTGTACTGGAAGACGATGCGCTTGTCGGGGTCGACGATGCGCTTGGCCGCCTGGGACATCAGCGCCGCCTCGTGGAAGCCGGAGAGGATCAGCTTCAGCTTGCCCGGATAGGTGTTTATGTCGCCGATGGCGAAGATGCCGGGCTCCGAGGTCTCGAACTTCTCGGTGTCGACCGGGATCAGGTTCTCGTGGAGATTCAGGCCCCAGTCGGCGATCGGGCCGAGCTTCATGGTGAGGCCGAAGAAGGGCAGCATGCGGGTGGCAGGGGCCTCGACGATGGTGCCGTCGTTCTTCTTGATCACCGCGGCGGAGAGATTGGCGCCCTCGCCCTTCAGCTCCTGCACCTGACCGATGACCAGCTCGACCTTGCCCTCGGCGACCAGCTTGCGCATCTGCTCGACCGAGTGGGGGGCGCCGCGGAAGTCGTCGCGGCGATGGACGAG
>ERZ1645192.1032-NODE-1032-length-23504-cov-7.295791_pt1 | contig 23504 bp, 17 predicted proteins | sample MGYA00575354_ERZ1645192 | MGnify/ENA primary metagenome ERZ1645192 (study PRJEB40844, sample SAMN11349763) | freshwater sediment metagenome | isolation source: river sediment | host: Sediment | place: India: Faizupur Khadar , New Delhi | collected 2017-02-21 ... | reverse complement strand
GTCCTCAGCATCGGTCACCGCGGCGATTCGCTCCACGCCCCCGAAAACACCGTCGCCGCTTTCCGCTCCGCCCTGGGCAAGGCCGACCTCGTCGAGACCGATGGCAGATTAACGAAGGACGGAGTGCTCGTCTGCATGCATGATGCAACGGTAAACCGAACGACCGATGGCACCGGCGATGTCGTGAACCTCACCCTCCAGCAAATTAAACTCCTCGATGCCGGAGTGAAGTTCTCCACGAACTTCATCGGGGAACGGGTGCCGACTCTCGAAGAAATGGTCACCAACTGCCTGCCCCAGGCCATACCGCTCATCGAGCATAAAGCCGGCTCAGCACAGGATTATCTCACGTTGCTTCAAAGACTCGACGTTATCACAAACGTCGTGGTTCAATCCTTCAGTTGGCCTTTCCTCACCCAGTTGCACGCGCTCGAACCGCGCATCCCTCTCTGCGCCCTGGGCAGCGGCACTTTTACTTCCACCAGCCTCACCAATATCCTCAATACCGGCGCGCAAACGGTCGCGTGGGACAGTGGCGGCGTGGATGCCGCCATGCTCGCCCTCGCCCATTCAGCCGGCTTGCGGGTCTTCGTCTGGACAGTGAACGGACCCGCAATCAAACGCTTCATAGACCTCGGGGTTGATGGCATTATCTCCGATGACCCCGGCAGCGTCCGCGACTTCCAGGCTCCCGTCACAAACGGCCCCGTCGCGCTGGCCGACGAGCTCTTTATCCACTGGCGAATGGATGATGGCCTCGCCAATTCCATGACAACCACGGTCGCAGACTCAAAAAGCAACATCATCACTTCCCTCACCCGGCTGGATGGCCTGTCTCACTGGAATGGGCAAACCAACGCGATGTTCGGCGGGAGCATTGACCTGGACGGGGCTAACGCGTTCATCGCTCTCCCGCGCACGGACATCAACACGAACGGGTTTACTTTCGCCGCATGGCTTAAACTCCGGGATCTCCCCTCAACCATGAGCACCAGCTACGGCGCACTCCTGGATTCAACCAACGATTGCTACGTCCTATACCTCGACAAAGCCAACAAGGAGCTGCGCTTCAAGGTCACAGACATCACCAAGGCCGCCGCGCGCCCCGGCATTCCCCAGGCGTCGCTCCAAACAAACCAGTGGATCCACGTCGCCGCCACTTACGACGGCAATGCCGGCACGTTCGGAGGTCAGACAGCCATTTACCTCAACGGCCAGGTTATGGACATCCACTACGGCTCAGACGCTTCTCCCCCGACAGGACTGCAGCAAAACGTCATGACCAACCAATACGCCGCCATCGGACGCGAAGGTCCCACCGGCGGCAACTACTTCAACGGCCACCTCGATGACGTCGCCATCTGGAAACGCGCCCTTAACCCCACCGAGGTCAAGGCTCTCTACGACGGCGGGATGCTGGGCCAAAGCCTCGCCGACCTGACAAGCCAGCCAACGGATCTGCTGGACCTCAAAAACTTCGAAATCCTCTCCGCCCAAAACAGCATCGAGTTCGACTTCTTCAGCGCAGGACCGTGGACCAGTTTCCGCCTGCTCCGCTCCACAAACCTGTCCGGCCCATACCTCCCGGTTTCCGGACTCGCACCGGTCTCCCTGGGACGCAGCAATTACCGTTTCACCTGCCCCCTCACCAATGGCGCCCGCTGGTTCCGAGTGGCGGCAGAGTGACGAGGCGGAGGCAGCGGCAAAACCGGGAAGCGCGAGAGGCGCTCATCAACGCTCCGCGCGCCCGTCGTGACGCGCCATCTGGCGTCCTGAAGATGAACGCCGCCTAAGCTACCGCTCTTTACAGCCGCCGGCGCAGCACCGCAACACCGCTGACGAAAAACGCCTCACGTAAACCGGACTGAGGTTCTCTTGAAACGCTTGTTCTCGAGCGCCGAAGCGATCCGCCGGATGATGTTCCTGCGTAAATCCAGCTCCACAGGCACGTTCGGGTCCTGGTGCGCTTCGTTAATCCTTGTCCCAACCACGAACTCCACCACGTCGCTCGATAGCATCAGTTTAACAAGGTCCTGCGCGGGGTTGTCCTCCCACGGCTGCGGCACGCGATCGTCCAGCATCTCAGCGACCCTCGCCAGGGTCATGGTGCCTTCGGTGATCAGGTCTATCCCCTCCATCTCGGCCGGCGGCGGTATATCCGGATCGAGTTTCGTCAGCACAGCCCGCACAGGCCGGTTCAACTGCCGCGAAATAATGTTCGCGGTCGTGCCGCCGCAGATAACCTTCCGCCCCTCGAAATTCCTCAGCAGCTCGCCCAGTTCCGCATCCCGATCTTTCGAAAAGGGCGGGCCGGTGACCACCAACAGCCGGCGCGGACGCCGAAAATACACCACACCGCAGGTAATGTCGTCCTTGGCAGTTCCCCGATCGTTCGCAAGGGCTTCCTGCACGATCCGGCGCGAGAGTTCGTTCGCCGAAATCTCCTCGGACCGCGCAATCTCACGCCGCACGAATGCAAGCACGTTTTGAGAACCCCAGCCGAGCGGAAAACCGGGACGCCCAAGGCCGGACTGTGTCACTCCGTCCGAAAAGCAAATGATCCGGTCGCCAAGCTGCGCTTCGAACTCGCTGTACCGGATGGTCCGGTCCTTCCAGTTCTCCAGTGTGATCTCCGCCGGGCTCAACGGCACGCGCTCGGTCCCGCGCAGCAGCAGCAGGCCGGGATTGCCATGCTCGATCACTCGCGTTTGGCCCGCCTCGTGCAGATCCACAATGGTAAAGGTTGAGTAGCTGATCTTGCGCACCTGGCACACCGGCAGGGTGTCCATGATAATCCCCGCGCTCTTGCGCACATCCACAAAAGCGGACGCGTACCGCAACGCCATCGTCGCCGTCAGGTTCGCCAGCACACCGGCTTTGACGCCGCTGCCCAGCCCGTCCGAAAGCACCGAAATGAGCCGGCCCTCCTCCTTGATGCGGCGCGACAGAAACACATCCCCCGAAACCACCTGGCCGCTCTTGGGCTTGTGGCTCGAGTCAATGTCTATAAAGCTTTCGCCAGTCATTCTCCGCCCTGGGCTCCTCCGGCTTTTCCGGTGTGAACGATTCAATAATCGAGTTGAGCGTGATTTCGGATTCGGCGGCATTCTCGCCCAGCAGTCGCGCGATCTCCTGCGTCGTGGCAAGGCTCCGCTGAATCACTTCCTGCGCCTTCCGAATCACCTGCTGCTTCCGCACCGCCGGCTCAGTCACGTCCTGTAAAATCGCCCCCACAATGCAATGCTTCTCAATCGTGAAAATCGATGTGTGCAGGATCGTGCTTTTGTAGCGCAAGTCGCGGTCCAGTATCTCCTCGCCCGTTTTCAGAACGGTGTGAAACAGGTTCGCAAACGGCACTGCCTCCGCCAGCATGAACCCCTCGCCGCTCGCTCCCTCAGCTTCGTCGGTCTTCAGCCCGAACATCTCCGCAAACGCGCGGTTGTGCTCGATGATCCGCATGGCGTCGTTCACAATAACCACCGCCGAAGGTATCTTTTGTATCAGGGCGTTGGCTTTCTTGAGCGCCAGTTTGCGCATGTAGGTCACGCACATCGAGCGCTCGGCTTTCTGGTCCAGCAGGGCCATCGCAAATTCTCTGCACGAATCGTAGCCGCACCCGCCGCAGTTCAGCTCGTCCTCCCGCGAAAACTTCCCCACGGTGCGCAACGCCTCGCGCAATCGCGTTTCCGGCGGCGCCGGCGCCGGCACAGCCGCCACCGCAAACGCCGATTGGGTGTCCACCGAGGCTTTGCGCGGCAGTTTCCCGGGCGCAGACGCGCACTGGCGCAACACGCGGCACCGCTTGGCCGCCGTCCCGTCGCGCTTCGCCGCTTTGGGGCCGTTCACGCATCCGCCCTCGCACGCAAGCAGTTCCAGAAAAAGCGGCGCCTCGGGTGGCTGCTGGTTCAGACCCTCGATCGCCTTGGCCACAGCGCTCAGCCCCGAAAAGGCCATCATCGAAACATCGTTCACGCCGCACTGCGCCTTCATTCCCGCAATCATGCCCCCGTCCACCGGGTACCACGTGCCTTCAGCCGCTCGCTCCGGATAAAACGGCTCCACTACGTCCGGGTCCACCGCCGCGGGATCTATTTTCTCCGCCTTGAACCACCGCCGCAAATCTTCAAACGTCAGGGCGGTGTCCAGTAGTTCGGGATGCGCCGCCGCTTCGGCCTTCTTCGCAATGCACGGCCCGATAAACACGATGCCGATATCCGGACCGAGCACGCGGCGCAGCATCGTGCAGTGGGTCAGCAGCGGCGAAAGCAGCCCTGTAATCGAGGCGGAATCGGCCGGCCGATGCTTTTGCAGAAAGCTCACCACCGTCGGACACGCCGACGAAAACAGCACTTTGTTTCTGCCCGATGTCAGCGCCGCAGCCGCCTGCGCCGAGACTTCCTGCGCCCCAAGCGCGGTTTCCGATACACCGGCAAAACCCAACTGCTTCAGGGCCCGCACCATCTGCGCGGGACGCAGGTCCGGAAACTCGCTCACATACGAGGGCGCCAGCGAGACATACACACGCTCGCGCGCCTTGAGCAACTGACGCGCCTGCGGCAGATCGTCCCGGACACGCTTGGCGCCGTTCGGGCATACCTCCACGCACTGCCCGCACAGGATGCAAAACTCCGGAATCACAGAGGCGTACCCACCCTCGATCTTGATCGCCTTCACCGGGCAGTTGCGAACGCACTTGTAGCAGTCCTGGCACTGCGTCTTCTCGGTCCAGATGGGATTGAGGTAGTTCATGCTTTCTTCGGAATCGAGAAATGATTCAGCAGCCCGATGATCACAATCGGATCCACCTGGTGATACATCTTTCCGTTTATGGTCACGTTCGGCCCCTCTTTGCACGCGCCCTCGCACAAGTGCCCCGTTAATTCCACGCTGCCCGGCAACGTTCCCGAAGAGAGATAGCTCTGGATGACTTCTATGTTCCGGTTGTTGCCCCGCGAAAAGCACGAGCTGCCCATGCAGATGGTTATCGCATTGCGCGAGGCTTTTGCGCCGTCCTGCGAAGTGTTCATGCAGCCTCCTTCAGGTTCGTTGTGAGATTCTTTTCCTCGTTCTCGCGGCCCGATGGCATTGGGGCGTCACGCCGGGCGCTGCCGGGCCCCGCGCCCGCGCGCCGGCCAAGTCGCTTCAACATGTCGTGCAACGCATCGTTCGCGCCTGCCGTCACGGCGTCCACGTTCGCCTTGTCCGGATAAATCTCATACAGCTTTCTGTATTTGGGCGGGGTAAGGTTGGGCATCACGACATTTGCCCCCCGCTGGAGCGCCAGTTCGCGCCCGTCCACTTTGTTGATCGTGGCCAGCGCGGTGGTCGCCGGCATGTTCGCGTGCGGACACATCCGTCTCGCAAGTGCAACCACTTTGTAGGCCATCATCGCGCCTCTCGGCACTTCACCCTGCACAAGCAGCTCGTGCTCGGCCGGAAGCTGGCCCAAAGGCGTGTCCTTGTGCGGAATGAACGGGCCAATGCCGATCATGTCCAGGTCCAGCTCGCGAAATAGTTCTATGTCGCGGGCGAGGCTCTCATACGTCTGGCCCGGAAGCCCCACCCTCACCCCGCTGCCGGTCTCATAGCCAAGTCTCTTGATCTGTTTCAACGCCCCAATCCGGTCCGCCCGCGCCCTGCCCACTCCCGGATGAATCATGTCGAAAAGGCTCCTGTCGGACGTCTCAAAACGCAGCAGGTAACGGTCCGCACCAGCCGCCCGCCACGCCCCGAGTTCCTCCATCGAGCGCTCGCCAAGACTCAACGTCACCGCCAGGCCGGTCTCGGCCTTGATCGCCCGAATGGTGTCTGTAACAAAATCCTTCCGCAGCCCCGGGTCTTCCCCCCCCTGCAGCACCACGGTCCCAAAGCCAAGGCTCAGGGCCTGCCGCGCCGCCCCCACAATCTCTCCCATCTCCATTCGGTAACGCGCCAGCCCGCGATTGCCCGCTCGCAGCCCGCAATAGGCGCACTGCCTGCGGCAAAAGCTCGATACTTCGATCAGCCCGCGCAGGTGAACGTCATCCCCCACATGTGCCCGGCGAGTTTGGTCCGCCCGGGTCCACAATGATTCAAGCCGGCCATGATCCTCCTCCATCAGCCAGCCAAGTATCTCCGCATGTGTCAGGGGGTTTGTCATGGTTGCATCGCCTCCCGCCGCGCGCCGCGCAAGGCCTGCCGCGCCTCCGGGAATGGCTCCAGCGCGCGTTCGAGAATCCCGAGGCTGTACGCAATCGCGAGACCATAATTGGTCACAGGCACCCCCGCCTGCAGGCACTGCTGTATCCGGCTCAGCATTTCTTTGCGGTTCCACATGCACGCGCCGCAGTGAACCACAAGTTTGTAGCACGAAAGATCGCGCGGAAAATCATGACCCTGCACGGTGTCAAACCGCAGTTCGCCGCCGGCGTACTGGCTCAGCCAGCGCGGAATCTTTACCCGGCCGATATCATCGCCAATCGGATGGTGGGTGCAGGCCTCGGCAATCAGCACCCGGTCCCCGGGATTCAGCCGCTCAATGGCCATCGCGCCGCGGACCTGCTCGGCAAGATCTCCTTTAAACCGCGACATGAGCACCGAAAAACCCGTAAGAGGAATCGAACGCGGCGTCACTTTGGCAACGCTTTCAAATGCCTGGGAATCCGTCACCACCAGCCGCGGCGGTTCCTTCAGCCGGCCCAGCGCCCGCGGCAACTCGGGCTCCTGCACCACCATGCAGAAGGCATGATGATCCAGCAGATCGCGAATCGCCTGCACCTGCGGCAGTATCAGCCGCCCTTTCGGCGCTTCTTTGTCAATCGGCACAACCAGGATCGCCATCTCCCCGGGACCCACAAGATCGCCAAGTATCACCGGGTTGTTGATGAAATCCGCCGGCGCCGCCGCCAGCAGCGCCGCCCGCAACTCATCCAGCCCGCTCCCCAGGGCGGCCGAAACAATCACCACCGGATGCTTGCCGGCCTCCAGCCGCGCAACCAGGTCCGGCCCGGGCCTCGAGCATTCGCATTTGTTGAATGCCACGATCACAGGCACGTTCCTCGCCGCCAGCTCTGAAAGGATCTGCTCCTCGAACGGACCCCACTCATGACCTTCAGCCACAAGGACGCCAATCTCGGTCCGGTCATACACCTGGCGCGTCTTTTCAGTCCGCATCGCCCCCAGCGCCCCGGTATCGTCCAGCCCCGCCGTGTCAATAAACAGCACCGGCCCGAGCGGCAGCAGCTCCATGGCCTTCTCCACGGGATCTGTCGTGGTCCCGGGCACGCTCGAAACGATCGAAACCTTCTGCCGCGTCAGCGCGTTCAGAAGACTCGACTTCCCGACATTGCGCCTGCCGAAGAAACCAATGTGCAGCCTGAGCCCTTTGGGTGCCGGTGCGTTCATGTCTGCCTTTATACGAAAACGTCCCGCTTGTCCGCCTGAACGTCCGCAACCAGCCGGGTCGAGATGTCTCGAACCGATTTCTCCATGGTCGCAAGCTCGTGGTTCACATGCCGCTCGCCCACCACCCGCGTCTCCCTGCTGGCGTAATCCAGCAGATACTCCATGCAGCTCGACAGCGCGTTCGGCCCGCAGTGGTGCTTGATCAGCCCGGGCTTGGCCAGGTCCATAAAGTCCGCGCCGGTCCGGCCAAGCCGGTAACACGCGGTGCAGAACGAGGGCGTGTACCCAAGCGAAGCCACATCCCGCACCACTTCATCCAGCGGACGGTGATCGCCCAGTTGAAACTGCTCCTCGTCCGCGGCATCTCCTAATTCAGCATAGCCGCCGGGATTGCACCGGCTCCCGGCCGAGATCTGCGAAACGCCAAGCTCAAAGGTGGCCCGCCGCGTCTCCGCGTTTTCTCGCGTGGACATGATGATGCCGGTGTAAGGCACCGCCAGCCGCAGCAACGCAACGATCTTCTTGAAATCCGCATCCGATACCGGGTGCGGCGGACGAAACGCCATCTCCGAGCCCAGCGCCGGCTCCATGCGCGGCACGCTGATGGTGTGCGGTCCCACCCCGAACTTCTCCTCGAGATGGCGGATGTGCTGCATCATCGCCAGCACTTCAAATTTCCAGTCATACAGCCCGAACAGCACGCCGATGCCCACATCGTCAATCCCGGCCTCCATCGCCCGGTCCATGCACGTGATGCGATAGTCAAAATCCCGCTTGGCCCCGCTGGTATGAACCTGGGCGTAGGTGTCGCGATGATACGTCTCCTGGAAAAGCTGATACGTGCCAATTCCGGCCGCCTTCAGCCGCTTGTAATCCTCCACCGGCAGCGGCGCCACGTTCACATTCACACGTCGAATCTCACCGCGCCCGCTCCGCGTCGCATAAATGGTCTTGATGGCGTCTAATACGTAGGAAAAGTCGTTGTTCGGATAAGCCTCCCCGGCCACAAGCAGAATCCGCTTGTGCCCCTGGTCAATAATAGTCCGAACCTCCCGTGCAATCTCCTCCTGCGTCAGGCTGCGCCGGACAAGCGCCGTGTTCCGCACCCGAAAGGCGCAATAAGCGCATTCGTTCTTGCACAGGTTCGAAATATACAGCGGCGCAAACAGGACAAGCCGGTTTCCGTAAATCTCCTCTTTGACGGCTTTGGCCGCCGCGAACATCTCGGCCGTCAGCGCCGGGTCGGAAATCTCCATCAATACCGCTATCTCGTCGAATTCCAGGCCCCCGAGCCGCCGCGCCTTGGCAAGAACCTGCCGGACGCGCGCAGCGTCGCATTCCCGGGCGGCCGCAAGGGCGCCGGCAATGACGTTCTCATCAATGATGTTCGCTTTCATAAGTCCTTCAGCTCTCTGTCTATCGCCCCGCAGGCTTTTCCCCCGTCGCAGTGGTGAAGGCATTTGCCGTTCACCCGCGCGTTGGGCCCGTGCTCGCATTGCTCGTAGCAGAACGAGGCGCTCACTTCCACGGCATCGCTCAGGCCCTTCTTTTCAACATGCTCGAGCACCTGGTGCAGGGTGCTCTGCGACCCCTTCAAAAAGCAGTTGGTGCCCACGCACACGCCCACTTTCACTTTCTTGTCTCCCGCGCCAAACACGAGGTCCTGGTCCAGGATCCGCTTGCGATTCTGGTAAGTGGTGTGCAGCAGGTGGTGCGCCTTGCCGCCGCCAATCTCGCCCAGGTGTTTCTTGTAAACCTCGGTCACATAGTGGTTCTCCTGCGGCTTGTGCAGGTCAAGGTTCTTGTCCACGTCATAGAGACCCCGCGTCCGCATCCCCCGCGTCTCGCGCTCGCGCGAAACCGGCTGGCCCGCCCCGCCCACACACCCGCCCGGACACGCCATCACCTCGATCAAATCTATCTCCGCCTCGCCGCGAAGCACTTTCTCCGCAAGTTCCCGCGCGTTCTTCAGCCCGTGCACCACCGCAAGGTTCAATTTCGTCCCGTTCACTTCCAGCGTTGTCAGCCGCATCCCCGATTCCCCGCGAACCGCGTGAAAATCAGGATTGGCCAGCGGCCGGCCCGAAATCTTCTCAACCGCGTAGCGCAACACCGCCTCGCTCACACCCCCCGAGTTGCCAAAGATCACTCCCGCACCCGTCTTGAACCCCATCGGCATGTCGTAGGACTCGGCCTCAAGCTGGTTGAAACGCAGCCCCGCTCCCTGGATCATCCGCGCCAGCTCCTGCGTGGTCAAAACGTGATCCACATCCGGCACGCCGTCGTGCCCAAACTCGCTCCGCTTCGCCTCGAACTTCTTCGCCGTGCACGGCATGATGGACACAACCACAAGGTCCCGCCGCGAAATCCCCAGCTCCGCCGGAAGGGTGTCCTTGCATAGCGCGCCAAGCATCTGCTGCGGCGATTTGCAGGTGGACAGGTTCGGCAGCAAATCCGGAAAGTACTGCTCCGCAAATTTCACCCAGGCCGGGCAGCAACTGGTGAACTGCGGCAGACGCTCGCCCCTCGCCTTGCGCTTCAAAAACTCGTTGGCTTCCTCCACCACCGTCAGGTCCGCGCTGAACGAGGTGTCGTAAACTTTGTCGAAACCCAGTCGCTTGAGCGCCGCAACCATCTGCCCGCTCGCCGCCGTGCCCGGCGCGCTGCCAAACGCTTCCCCGATCGCCACACGCACCGCCGGCGCCACCTGCGCAACCACGGTCTTGCCAGGATCATTCAGCGCTTTCCACACTTCATCCACTTCCGATCGCACGCTCAACGCGCCGGTCGGACACACCGCCGCGCATTGGCCGCAGTTCACGCATTCGCCCTCGCCAAGCCCCCGCCCGAACGCCGGCAGCACCGCCGCATCCTGGCCGCGGTGGGCAAAATCTATCGCCCCAACGCTCTGGATCTCCGAGCAAAACCGCACGCAATCCCCGCACAACACGCACTTGTTCGGATCGCGCACCAGCGATACGGATGTCACATCCACCGGCTCGGGCTGATGCACCGGCTTGAATCGCACATTGCGCACTCCCAGCTTGCGCGCAACTTCCTGCAACTGGCAGCTCTCGCTCTTGGGACAGGTTGGGCATTGCTGATCGTGGTTCGCCAGCAGCAGTTCAATGGAAATCCGCCGGATCTCCCGTATCTCCGCGGTCTGCGTCCGCACTTTCATCCCGGGCTCCGCCGGCGTCGAGCACGCGCCCAGCACGCCGCGCCCCTCCACATCCACAATGCACAGACGGCATGCCCCATACACGCTCAGGTCCGAGTGGTAACAGAATGTCGGCAGATCAATCCCCGCCTTCCGGATAACCTCGAGCAGGTTCCTCTCGCCATTGATGGCCACCGGACGCCCGTCGATTTCAAGGGTGTTGTTGTTCCCAGTCATGTGTGTCAAAAAATGGTTTTTTGTTCAGATGCCCACAACCGCGTCGAACTTGCACGTGTCGGCGCACACGCCGCACTTGATGCATTTCTCCTGGTCAATCTCATGCGCCTGTTTCTTCTCGCCGGTAATCGCTCCCACAGGACACTTCCGCGCGCATGCCGTGCAGCCCTTGCACTTCACCGGATCTATGTGCGGCTTGGCCAGCGCCTTGCACTGCCCCGTCGGACAGCACTTGTGAAATACGTGCGCGTCATACTCCTCCCGGAAATACCGCAACGTCGAAAGAACCGGGTTGGGCGCCGTCTTGCCCAGCCCGCACAGCGATCCCTTCTGAACCGCAAACGCAAGTTTCTGCAGCAGATCCAGGGTCTCGCCCGTCGCGCGCCCCTCGATAATGTCGTCCAGCAGCGCCAGCATCTGCCGGGTCCCTTCCCGGCATAACACGCATTTCCCGCAACTCTCGCGCTGGGTGAAATCCATGAAAAACCGCGCAATGCTCACCATGCACGTCTGGTCGTTCATCGCCACCAACCCGCCCGAACCCACCATCGCGCCCGCCCCGCGAAGGGAATCGTAGTCCAGAGGCAAATCCAGGTGCTCCCGGGTAAGGCACCCGCCCGATGGACCCCCGATTTGCACCGCTTTGAATCCGTCCGGATCCACCTTCCCGCGGCGATCGGTAATGCCGCCGCCAATCTCAAACACCACATCGCGCAGGGTCGCCCCGAACGGCACTTCAACAAGCCCCGTGTTCGCCACGTGCCCGGTCAGGGCAAAGGTCTTTGTTCCGGGCGACGCCGGAGTCCCAAGCTTCCGGAATGTCTCGGCGCCCTGGTTGATGATCCGCACCGCGTGCGCCAGTGTCTCAACGTTGTTGATGATCGTCGGCTTGCCCCAAAGGCCGCTCTGCGCAGGAAACGGCGGCTTCGGCCGAGGCATGCCGCGCAATCCTTCAATAGACGCAATCATCGCGGTCTCCTCGCCGCACACAAACGCGCCCGCACCCTCCATCACGTGACAACGCAGCGGCTTGCCGGTCCCAAACACATTGTCGCCCAGAAAACCGGCTTTCTCCGCATCCTCCACCGCCCGGCGCATGCGCTTGACCGCCAGCGGATACTCGGTCCGGACGTATATGAGGGTCTCATCGGCCCCAATCGCCCGCGCCGCTATCATCAGCCCCTCGAGCACACTGTGCGGATTGCCTTCCATCACGCTCCGGTTCATGAACGCGCCGGGGTCCCCTTCGTCCGCATTGCAAATGACGAACTTCTTCGGCCCCGGCTGCGTTCGCGCCGCCTCCCATTTCCTCCCGGTCGGAAACCCGCCGCCTCCACGTCCCCGCAGGCCCGACGTTGCCACCTCCTGGCAAATCTGTTCCGGCGTCATCTCCACATACGCTTTCCGCGCCGCCGCATAGCCGCCGTGATGCATGTACTCCTGGATGCACTCGGGATCGATCGTCCCGCATTCGTTCAGCACAAACCGGCGCTGCCTCTGGTAAAACGGAATCTCATCCACGCCGCGGCAGCGCTTCCGCGTCGCCGGGTCAACATAAAGCAGCCGCTCCACCGGCGCGGACTGCTTGAGGGTCCGCTCAATGATCTCAGGCACATCGCTGACTTTCACTTTGGTGTAGAGCAGCGACTCGGGCAGGATCGTCACGAGCGGCCCCATCTGGCAAAAGCCCTGGCAGCCGCTCTTGTTCAGCCGCAGTTCCCCGGTCGATTCAGGACGAAACTCGGTCTCGATGGGCAGGCCCGCTGCGCGGATCTGCTCCACAAGCGCCTGGTAAACCCCGTAGGAACCGCTGGCCACACAGCCCGTCCCGGCACACACCACTATGCGGCGCTGCCCCGCATGCGCCTTCCCGTTTCCATTCGCGCCGTTGTTCATGCCACCTCCTTCGCCATCACTTCGTCGATCAGTTTCACCGCGCTCTCAGGCGTCATCTGCCCATGCACGGTCTCGTCAATCACCACCACGGGCGCCAGCCCGCACGCGCCAAGACACGCCACAGTCTCCACGGTAAACAGCATGTCCGGCGTAGTCTTGCGACTGCCACTCAGGTTCAGCCGCTTGCGGATGGCTTCAAGGATCGGGATCGAGTCTTTCACATGGCACGCCGTGCCGTCGCACAGTTTGATGACGTGCTTGCCCTTCGGCTCAATGGCAAAGTGCGCGTAAAACGTCGCCACGCCAAACACTCGCGCGGGGCTTATCTCCAGCGCCGTGGCCACATAGGTTAATACTTCCTTCGGCAGGTAGCGGTATTCCTCCTGCACCGCCTGCAGAATGGGGACAAGATTCGACGCCTGGCGCTGATGCCTGTCCAGGATGTCGCACACTTTTACAAACTTGCGTCCAGCCGGTTCAATTTGTGCCGTGATCATGTTTCAAATGGGTTCTTATGCGGGCACTGCGGCCGCCGCAGCCGCGCTCGCCCTGAGGTTCTCGTCAATTCGAAGCTCCCGGCCCAGCTTCTGCGAAAGCGACGCCAGCGAGCAGTAAAGATCTTCGTTGTGGACAATGATGTTCTCCGGCAGTCGCAGCCGGATCGGAGCAAAATTCCAGATCGCGCGTATCCCCGCCTCAACCATCATGTTCGCAATCCCCTGCGCGTGCTCCGCGGGAACGGTGATGATGCCCATCAGGATGTGCATCCTCCGGGCCAGGTCCACAAACTTGTCGAGCGGCAGCACATGCTTGTTGTGAATCATGGTCCCCACTTTCGAAGGCGAGGCGTCAAACGCCGCCACAATCCGCAAACCGCACTCCTCAAATTTCTCGTAGCCCAGCAGCGCGCCCCCCATGTTCCCGGCCCCGACAAGAAACGCCTCGTTCGCCTTGTTCCACCCCAGAAAATCTTCAATCCCGGTAATCGCCATCACCGTCGCATACCCGACTTTCGGACGTCCCGCGACCCCCGCCGTCTCCATGTCTTTCCGCACCTGGGTCGGATCAAGCTTCAACTCGTTCGCAATGTCAGTGCACGAAACGGATTCCCTGCCGCCGGCACGCCACTCTTTGAGAAAACGATGGTACAACGGCAAACGCTTGAGGGTCTGCTCCGACACGGAGCGAGGACGCCTCTCTTCGATTTGTAAGGTGTCGGTCATATATCGAGAATCCGTTATCGAGATAATAATCTCGATTACCAGCTCGTCAACTCCTTTCAGAACTATTTCCGGCCCGGCTCTCATCAAAACAACATACATAAACTATTGCATAACAATAGTATGTAAGTTCATTTTCCATCGAATATCACACCGCTCTCAGTCAATCCAAGGTGATTCTTCGCCAAAAAAGGATAAGTTCCCCTGTCACACGCCCGGAAGAAAAACCGGGAACTCCAACCCAAATACCACCACGAACCCAGCCCCAGCCCGAATATTTCAAACCAAGAACTAAAGTCGGCAAAGGCGGGATTGGCGGGCTTGCTCAATCCACGTCGCGTGGCCACTCACGGGGGACAACTCACACGGATCAATCCTGCCTGTGGCGGGGTTGAAGCATGGCGGACCGGTGCAGCGGCGCGGGATTTGACGCCCGAAACTTCCGCACGTCGTCTTCATTTGTGGACAGACTCCCGGGCATGGCGGGAATTTTCAGCGTACTATGAAATTTTGGAGTGCGGTGGGAAGCCGCGCTGCGTTCGAACCACGTCGGAACCAGCTGACATAAAGTGCTGGGGTCCGAGCGAAGCTGGGGGCGCGCGGACTAAAGAAGCAGCGGGGCGCCACACCGCTTTGAATTTATGTTGGTTGTTGGATGTTTCTTCATTTCAGTTTGCGGCGCTCTGCCGACCCACCGACACCCCGCCATTCATGCCCAGCCCTCCGCGACGATGCGGCTCAGTCCCCGCACCCGCACCTTGGCCTCCAGTTCATGCGCGGCATCCCCGGGACAAACGAGCGTGAGTTGATCCAGCTTCAAGCAGTCCAGCGCCATGCGGCCGGCCGGCGTCAGCTTCGGCGAGTCGGCAAATTTGAATTCAAACCCGAGCCGCCGCCCGTCCTTGACGATCATCAGGTCCAGTTCGCCCTGGCTGTGGACGGCCTAGAAGCTTGGGATTCTCCAGCCGGTCCAGATGCGCCGGGTCTTCGAGGTCGAAGTAATTCCGCTCCGCCTGAAAATCCGGGAGGGCTGCCACAATCTGCCGCGCCAGCGTGGTCTTGCCGGACTGCCTGGGGCCGAGCAACGCCACGACCTTGAACGTGCGCAACAACTCCTGCGCGCGGGTCTGAAGAGCGGTTCGTTGCATGGTCGAAAGCATGGGGTGAAAAGCCGGCGGCGTCCACCGGATTTTCATGGAGACTGATTTAATCCTCTGAAATCAAGAGGTTGCAGACGTGAAGAAACAGGCATTTCCCCGTTCCGGCGTGCTGCTACGGGGAGCGGAGGCGGTAGAACTGGGCGGGAGTGCTGGGGGACGGCGGGAAGTGCAGAGCCTGCGTGGCGTTGGTGGCGGGGAAGGTGAACAGGTTCGTCCACGCCAGCAAATCCGGGCTGGCTTCCAGCGTGTAACCGTAGCCCCAGGCCAGGTTCGTGGCGGTGAGACTCACGCCCGGCGCACCCAGTTGCAACGCGCCCAAGCCCGGCACCACCGGCGGCGCCGAGCCAAAGGAAACTCCGGCGATTAAGCCCGAAAGCCGACCGGCGTTCAGGAACCCCACTTCCAGTATCTGGCTGTGCCTTGTGCTTCATGCGGCCAGCGCATCAATGGTCAGACCGGAATGCCACGACGATATAGACAGAAATCGGAGCAGGCCGGCTAGGCGGCTCACAGCAGCGATTTGCTGTTCGCACGCCCGCAGTTACTGAGCGCTGCGCGCGGGATGTCATTGCTATGTGGTAGAAGGCTTTCAATAGCGGACACTCAGCGCCAGTTCGACGGGGCCGGGCCTGGCGTTGCCGGACAACTCGACGAAAAAGCTTTCATAGGCTGGCCGCCTCGGATTCCGGTAGCGCTGCACGGGAACGGGCACACCATTCAAGCGGGCTTCGATTTCATGGACCTGGCTTGGGTCGGCAAACGCCAGTTCGATAAGAGGGTCGCTGTCGCAACCGGGATCACAACCCCAATCCGCCTCAATAAACGGCAGCACGAACCGGGTGGTGTAGGTCAGGCGTTCACCGGCCGGCATGGGGGCGGTTCGCGTCTCGGCGGCTGCCAGGGCGGGAAGCCGAACGTCTCCGGCCTTTGCCTTCGTGGTGCGCACATCCAGTTGGACTTCGTAATCCTCGGTGAATGCATTGTGCACGAGCGCACCGAGGAACCGGGTCCGATCCGCCGTCGGCAATTCCACTTCGACGTCACCCGGGCTGACGCGCCAGCGGGTGAGTGCCCGCGGGGCGGGCTCGCGCGGGAACTGGACTTCAATGCGCGCGAGGTTGCCGGTCTGGCTCAACACGCGGGCGGCGGCGGGGAAGGTGTACATCGGAACGGTCGGCGTCTGGCGCGCGGCAATTCGATCCACGGCCCACCCCGTCGGCAATACCAGGCCGAGCTCCACTTTCTGTCCCTGGGGCGCGCACAACGCAATCTGGTATCCGCCGTTCGCCGGCTTGATGGTGGCCGGCAATCCGAAAACGGCCGGCAACCTGGCTTTGGAGGCAGGCCCGACCTCGATGATTCGCACGCTGTGTGGCGAAAGAACACAGGCGATTCTGTCGCCGCGTCGGGCTACCGGAAGGGGCTGCTCCACGACCGGGCATTGGCGAGGATACACTTCGGTAAGGGCGAAGGTTTCGCTTGCACTCAGGCCGATCGAGCCGTCCAGCGTGAAAGTCGTCGCGCGGGGGAACGGGTTTTGGTTCACAAGGCACAGGAAGCCATGATCGCGGACAATATGGGCGTAAACTTCCGCCGCGCCCAGGCCGGGCGGATCGCCAACGCGGGCGGTGTGTTTCCACACGTCGAAATGGTCCCGAATAAATTGCAGCCAGTGCCGCATGAAGGCGGTGGCGTGCTCGGCATCCGGACCGGGAATCCGGTTCAGAAACGTGCGCAACTCCGCCGGACATATGTTCGGGGTGACGGCGAGTCCTTGCAGGAAACTGTATTCAAAAACCATGGGATCGGAGAGCCGGCTACGTCGGATGAAATAGTACTCACAATTGCAAAACGCCCGGTACGGGATGAAACAGGATTCATGGACGCTGACCATCTGTTCGCGGCGGCCATCGCCCAGGTGCTTCAGGGCATTCAGATGCGAGGCGTAGGCGCGGGGGCTGGGATCGGTGAGATAGACGTTGGGGTTGGACCAGGTGAGCTTGGGCATCAGTTCAAGCCAGTTGCCGCTATTGGACCAACTGAGGAAGTCCGGGTCGAGCGCGTTCAACTCCTCCATCAGCCGGACAAGGGCGCGGACCTGTTGATAGACGTCGCCCGGCTCGTGGCCATGATTCTTCGAGTAACACGGGCGAATGTTGAGGAAGTCGAGGATGATTAGCTCCAACCCGTACTCGCGATTGTGGGCGACGAGCCGCTCGCGCAACATCTTCGAATACTCGGGACAACCGAGACATTCCGGCCCGACCGGTTTGCCATCTTCCCCGGCGATGAGCCACTCCGGGCGGTTCAGCGACCGGTGTTCGTAGTTATAGTGGCCACAATAGAGTCCTTGCGGATTGGCGTAATCGCCCATGCGCACGCCCAGCCGGCGGGCTTCCTTCTGCAAACGCCGCAGGGTCGCGCCGGTCTTTGCCTCGTCCGGCCAGTCGAACACGCCCTCGAACACCTGGTAATACTCGATCCCGATCTTTGCGCAGAGACGCAGGTCTTCCTCAACCAGGGCCGGACTCAAGGCGAGAGTCGGGTTATCGGCCATCGAATAGAAGATGCGGCCGTCGCGGACGTCGGTCATCCGGTTGACGATGCCGGCAGACAGGAACATCGGCCGTTCAAAGCGCGGCGGGAAACGACGTTCGACATACGCGCTCACCGCCTCGATCTCCGCCCGGTCGAACTTGCCGACCCGCTGACCCGACAAGCGGCACGCGCCGACGGTAAGACCATGCGCGGCATATCGCTGGCCCGCCGCGAGATGTTCTTGCGGCGGGTAGGTGATACCGTCCGCCCCGATACGGCTGTATGGAAAATCGAGCGAGAGGAAGAACGAGACGTCGCCCTTGCGCAGAAAGAGCACGTTGTCCATCAGCGCGGTGGACTGCACCGCGCGCTCAACTCCCGGCTCCCAATCACCTGCGAACCAGCACACGCGCCGCAACAATGCTGACGAATTGGCTGTAACGGTGAGCGAGAAGCTCGTGAATTCACGTTCGGCAACCGTCCATTGTGATTCGATCTGCTGGTCCGCGTCGAGACGGACAAGGTCGCCAGTAAACCCAAGCGTCTGACCGCCGGCGCTAAGTTGTGCGCCGCCGGTCCGCACTTGCACTGATACAGGGATCAGCATCGGCTGACTCCAATCGAAGGGCGCTCCCTCGCCGGCGGGAATCGGCGAACCCGGAGGAGGGACAAGGGTTTGCGCCGGCAAATGCGCCGACGCGGCCACCAGACAAACCGCCACCGCGCGAATCAAGTTGGCATTTCGTGCTGACATATCCTGCTGATCACCCGGCAGTCCGAATCCGAGTATTCCCAATGAACGTCAATCATGCTGGCATGGACTTGCTTTTCGGAAGCCCGCAGACCTATAGGAATTTTCTTTTTGTGCGCCCGATTGTGCTGAGCGCTACGCGGGTGAGGGACAATTGGTTTTTGGTCTCACCGAGCATGGAGCGACTCTATCCACGCCGGGAATTAGCGTCAACCGGCAATTCCTGGCTGTTCTCACAGGGGCAGGCGAGGTTACGACGCATTGGAGCAGGCAGGCAACGGCCCGTGGGTGTTGTGCCGGCAGCGGGGTGCGGTGCGGGCCGCAGAAAGGCGGTTCGCAGGCGCACTCTCCACCCGCAAGCCGGCTCCGGGATGGGGGCGACTCTCAATCCGTGAGCACGTATTCGGAAGCGGCGCGCCGCTGCGCAGGTTTCGTAGCGGCAATGGCCCGGTTGCAGACCGCTTCCGACCTCCGCCTTACACGGTATCCCGAAACCGGTTCGAAACCAGTTCGAGGTTGACAAGACCTCATCAGTGCCGAAGGGTAGCCGCGTTGCATCTGCACGAGAAAAAAGCCCTCCGGGGCAACGATGGGAGTGAAGGTTTCACCCTTATCGAGTTGCTGGTTGTTGTCGCCATTATAGCAATCCTCGCGGCAATGCTATTGCCCGCGCTCTCCAAGGCGAAGGTCCGGGCGCAGGCGACGGGTTGCATGAGCAATTACCGTCAGTTGCAGTTCTGCTGGCTGATGTACCTGCAGGATTTTAACGATTCTTTGCCGGCCAATGCGAGCACGAGCGGGGCAGGGCGTGCCGGCTACTCTGCGACTTCCACCAGTTGGGTGCAAGGGAACGCATGGACGGACCTGGACACCGTGAATATCCGAAGGAGCTTGCTTTTCACCTATAACAAGTCCTCTGGGATTTACAGGTGCCCTGCTGACAATTCGACCGTCCGGGATCTCGGGACGGCAAGGCGGGTGAGAAGCGTGTCCATGAACATTTACATGAACTATCTCCCCGGAACTGCTAACAGCAAGGACTGCTGGCAGAAGCTCTCGCAAATCGTCTCACCCCCGCCCTCCAAGGCCTTTGTATTCATCGACGAGCATCACAACAGCATCGAGAACGGCTTGTTTTACGTCGCCAAGCGGACGTCCCCATCTCCAACAGCATGGACCTGGTATTGGATCGATTCTCCTTCCATGCGGCATTCCGGCGGCTGCGGAGTGAGTTTCGCCGACGGGCACTCCGAGGTTTGGAAGTTTAAGGAGCCCAAGACGTATGAGATCGGGGCAAAAGACGTGAGCGGACTTCCGGATCACTGGCTGCAGAATCAATATACTGTGCAAGGTGACCGGGACCTATCGCGGGTTTTCGATGCGACTCCCATCCTGCCAATTCGCTGAAGCCTCTGAACCCGGGTGCGGCATCCGGCGGTTATGGGCGAAACCATGACGGGGTCGGCGGACCGGCTGATCATGGGACGCTACACCAGAGTGACACAAGCGGTCTCGATGGTTGCCCGAAAACCGGCCAGGCGCCTTGCGCAACTCTGCAGACAGTTGGAGCGAGAGGTGGAACACGCATGAAAACGAAGTCTGTCACAATTATCGGCCCCGTTATAATTCAGCTTCCAGATTCCCTGAATTATTCTATATAGATCCGCAAGGAAAACCTATGGCAAGTAGTTTGTCGGCTGGCGCTAAAACATTTTTGACATTTGTTCCTGGATTCGTGCTTTTTGCAATTTGCAACCTATCCGCATGCGTTGCTGATGAGGTGCTGACCGTCGAACAGGCGGACAATATCATTAAAACAGCGGATTCTTCGGCTCGCTGGCGGCCATATAAGATGAATTTGTTGCCGGCGCAGTGGATTTGGCTGCCGTCACAGAGAACGTTGCCGAGTACTTTTCTCCTGTTCAGGCATGAGGTAACGCTGACTCAAAAAATAACCAAAGCGACCGGATGGCTTACTGCCGACAGCCGTTACATCCTCACTGTTAACGGCAAGCGCGTTCAGTTTGGCCCTGCGCCATTTGACCCGCGAAATATGGATGTTGACCCGATGGACTTGACCGCCCTGCTAACAGTCGGCACGAACGTCATTGGCGTTGAGGTGCTTTTCTATGGTCATGGCGATGGAACATGGCCTGCGGGCAAGCCGGGATTTATTTTCAATTTAGCTCTCAACTATGAAGATGGTAAACAGGAACGAATTGTTTCTGATTCATCGTGGCAGGTGCTTTTGGACAGGTCACACAAGCCCGGACAATACAAGCGATGGTTCTTGCGTTCGCTCCAGGAAGAGTTCGATGCCAGACTGCATCCATACGGATGGGACACTGCCGCATTTACGCCGGATTCGAACTGGATAACCGCAACGCCAATAGAATGCGGAGCGGATAAGCCGGCGACGTGCAGCCGCTATGCAGGCAATGACTGGCTTGAGTGCGTTGCCCCCGGCATGGCATCTCTTCGAATGCGGGAGATTCCGGCATTAAAAGAAACCAATATTCCTGTGATGCGCCTGGTCGATGCCGGTCGTGTTGACTGGAACCGTAATCCTGCCGATTGGTTTGAGTATCGCATGCCGAATTCATTTCGTGTTACGAGTGAACCAGGAATCGCAATTGCGGCTGAGGGCAATAGCTGGCAACTCCCTGCGGCGGCAAACTCGCAGCAGGGGTTGTATGTTATGTTTGAATTCAAGGAGGAGGTTGTCGGCTGGCCCTATTTTACAATTGATGCCCCGGAAGGCACTGTTGTTGATATCATGTGGCAAGAAGCTCACGACATGAAGAATCCACCTTGGCTCGATTCACAATTTCATGCATGGTCAAGATTGACCTGCCGGGAAGGCGTGAATAGTTTTCAGGGATTTGATTTTGAAGCACTCAGGTGGCTGCAACTTCACGTTCGCAATGCAACTGGGCCGGTAACAATCAGCAACGTCGGCGTTCGACGCAGAATGTTTGACTGGCCGAACAAGCCACAGGTGCAGTGTTCAGATTCGGCAATTCAGAAATTATTAGATGCCTCGATAAATACATTATGCAACAGCGCACAGGAAACGGTTGTTGATGGCATGGCGCGCGAACGCCAGCAATACAGCGGCGACTGCGGCCATCAACTGCCGGCAATACGTGGCGTCTTCGGCGAATCACGCCTTACACAGAGATTTATCAGAACATTCAGCGAAGGCCAGCTCCGTGAAGGTTACTTTATGGATTCATGGCCTGCTTTTGACCGGCTTGCACGAATTCCACAGAAGCATCTGGATTCGGCATACTGGGGACCGATTATAGACCACAGTGTTGGGTTCAACTTTGACTGCTGGGAACATTATTTGGATACCGGCGATTTGAGAGCTTTGGATGAGGCATATCCTCGGCTCTTGAAGTTTGCGGATTACCTGAATTCCATTAAAGGCAACGATGGACTTGTTCCGATCAATAATCTTGGCATTCCTGTTGTATGGGTTGATTTTTCAGCATTTCAGCAGGAACGGCATAAAATATGTGCGTTTAATCTCTATATTGCGGCAATGTTGGAACATGCCCTCGCTCCTATCGCACGGGCGCGCGGCGATTCTCACCGTGCTGATGAATTCACTAAACGCAGTCAGGAATTATTAGCCACTACTGTAAAAAAATTCTGGGATCCGGAGCGGAAAAGTTTTGTCAATAATCTTCCATGGATTCAGGAGGAAAAAAATCCGCGGTTTTGCGACCGTTCGCTGGCAACTGCTGTTTTGTTCGACCAATGTCCAGGTGGCGATACAGCCGCATCGGTAAAGGCACTGGCAGATTGTCCGCCGGAGATGGGCATATCCTATCCATGCAATACCGGCTGGCGATATGAAGCCCTTGCCAAATTCGGACGCACGGACGTCGTTATGCGTGAAATACGCGAAAAATGGGCAATCATGCCTTCGGTGGCATTGAATAATACGCTTCAGGAATTCTGGACTGTCTCTCCTGATTCCGGCGACCAGTGGAGCCATTGTGCGATTGTGCCGCTTTACGTATTCTACAACGACATAGCAGGCATTCGTGCGACGACTCCAGGATTCGCGAATTGCCAGATTCGTCCACAACTGGCGGACGTCAACAGTCTCAGCTTAACATACTATACAGTGCGCGGGTCCATTAAGTTTGCCGCCCAGCGTCAGCCGGAAGGTCTGCAAATGAAAATCAGCATACCGCAGGACTGCAATAGTGAACTGCTTTTGCCAAAGGAACAGACGACGACTCTGACAGAGATATTGCCGAACCATCCGCTTGGGCTGAAGAGATTCAAACTGCCGTCAGGACAGGAAAGTTCGTTTGTGATTCGTCAGGGTAATTAGACTGATAGAATCCACTTTTTGTGCGCCCGCTTGTACTGGGCGCTGCGCGGGTGAGGGAGAATCGGCTTTTGGTCTCACCGAGCATGGGGCGACTCCATCCACGCCAGAAATTAGCGTCAACCGGCAGTTTTTGGCTGTTCTCGGAAGGGTCAGGCGAGGTCACGAAGCATTGGAGCAGGCAGACGCCGGCCCGGGGGTGTTGTGCAAGCAGTGTCGCGGGTGGGCCGCAGAAAGGCGGTTCGAAAGGTTGGAAAAGCCAAAGAACAGATCCAAAAGCGCTGACACCAGATGGGTGACCGCGCGGCCCGTACTGCGCGGGCGCGGCGGCCTCGGTCGGGAAGGCGGCGTGGTTGACGCAGCCGCACTGGCAAGTCTTGATCTCGGCCTGATGCTCGGTGACTTCCAGTTTCGGCTCGGGCAGGTCGAAGACTTGGCGGCGTTCAACACGGTTGGGCTGCTGTTGGGCCAACGGCCGGCCGCGCCGCGCAGGCAGCCGGATTTGTCCGGCCCGTTCCAGCTTCAGGAGCAACGTGCGCGCGGCCATATCCTTGGGCCGGCCCTGGGCGTTACGCCAGTTCCAGCGCGCGCACAGTTCGCGGCTCAGGCGCGTGCGGTGCCAGTCGGGATACGTGCCGAGCAGGCCGCGAATCAGATCGAGGTCCGACTCGCCAATTGCTCGCCCTTGAATGATCTGGACGCTGGCCATGCCCCGCAGATTACGGCCAGCGCTGCGGCTGAGTACAGCCGAAAAAGGGAATCTTTTTCTCTTGCGCTCTAACGGGGGGGGGGGACTAGTTTTGTGTCAATG
>ERZ1645192.1031-NODE-1031-length-23510-cov-10.732850_pt1 | contig 23510 bp, 15 predicted proteins | sample MGYA00575354_ERZ1645192 | MGnify/ENA primary metagenome ERZ1645192 (study PRJEB40844, sample SAMN11349763) | freshwater sediment metagenome | isolation source: river sediment | host: Sediment | place: India: Faizupur Khadar , New Delhi | collected 2017-02-21 ... | reverse complement strand
GGTGTGTAGGGCACGAAGTATTTCCGGGCAGGGTCAGCTTCTGTGCCAATCACATCCGAGAGCAAGTCGCCCGTAGCGTCCAATAATGGTTCGTGCGCACGGTAGGTGAGGTCCAGGTCGATCAGCAAACCATTATTCTGTTTCACCCGTTCTTGCTCTTCCCTGAAAACGGTTACATCTGCCCCTCGAAAGCGGTAAATCGATTGACGCATGTCCCCAACGATGAATAAGCATCCGCGATTACCAGCCAAAGCATTGACGATGTCGCGTTGGCGGGTGTTGGTGTCCTGGTATTCATCAACCATGATGGCTTCCAGCTCATTTTGCCAGTGCTCGCGAACATCAGGGCGCTGTAGCAGGCGATGGGCAAGGTCTTCAAGGTCGTCAAAATCCAGCGCCTGGCGTTTATCCAATTGCGCTCGATATGCCTGATGCACCCGATCAAAAGCCTCTCTTAAGAGCGGAAAAAGTAGTTCAAATTGCTCCTCAGCCTCGATTGATGGTTCTTTACCGGGTTTGGCGCCTCCTGTTAGTGGATCAAGCGTAACGTCAAATAGCTTCTGTAACTCTGCGATGATGAGTTTTATCGAGCCACCCCCTTTACCTACATTTCTCCCTAAATAATTCCGTCTTGCCTCAAAAAGATGGAAAGCACACTCGGTTGGTTCTTCATTTTTCAATGCGTCTTCAGCTAAAAGCCAACATCCTAATAAATTCCGAACCATTTCAACCATAAGATCTCCACCTTCCATTTGGAGCTCCTGTGGGCTCAATTCTCGCAACTCGTCAATCAAATCGCGAATCTCAGGCGTAGCCATGCGTGTTTTCAATTCCTCGAGGAGACGCGTTTGGTTGTCTACCTCCAGCTTGAATGCTTGCAGGGCATCTAATCGATTGTCTAAAAGTTCCTTCAGCAACTTGTTCAGGTCTTTAGCTGGGATCTTGAAAAGCAAAGGCAGAAACCGCTCTTCTTCGACGAGCCCTGCCACGGTGTCATCCACCACCTGGTGTCGGATTGCTTCCGCGAGTCCTTCATCAATCATGTCAAACCGTGGATCCACCCCTGCTTCGGCGGGGTGCTTGCGAATTATCTCAGAACACAAGCTATGGATCGTTCCGATGCGTGCCGAATCCATCTGTGCGGATAGATTCGCCCAAAAACTTTGCTGAGTTTCGTCGGTAGCTTGATCCTGCATTTCCATCAGTTTGGCGCGAATCCGTGAACGCATCTCCTGGGCAGCTTTTTTTGTAAATGTAATGGCTGCAATTCTGCGCGGCTTGGTCCCCTCTGCCAACAAGTAAGCATAACGTGCCACCAGCGTGGATGTTTTGCCACTGCCAGCTCCTGCCGTAACCACAACAGCCTTCCCGCGTTCTTTTGCGGCTGCGCGTTGTTTATCGTTTAGATGGAAAAGATTGAGCACCTGTTCGGTCAAGTTATCAGTCATAATTGCGCCCTGCCTCAAAACGCCAACACCAGATCTTTGCCGGGCAATACGTCGGGCAGCCGCCTTTGGGAGATTCCGGCGAAAATTCACCCGCATTAACCCCTTCCATCACATCCAAAACATGCTCCCGGGCTGCCTGGTAAGCTGCTTCAGGTCCTTTTAGCTTTTCATATTCAAAGCTGGAAAGCTGAATCGAGCTGCGTTTGGCATTGTTAATCACCCAGTAAAAGCCTTCAGTTACTTCTCCCTGTTGTAAAGCTTCTTGTGCAGCCAGGGCGTAAATCGGAAGTTGTAACCGGATTCCATTCTGCAGATCTTTTTGTGCAAGGTTAGAACTGCCTGTTTTATAGTCGATAACGCGTAGACTACCATCAGACTTCCTGTCCAGTCGATCAATCACACCATGTATTTTGACTTGCCTGCCGTCGATGTTGAGAACTAATGGCGGGGTTCCTCCAATGCCGAATTTGTGTTCGAAGCCAACTGGTTCCCAGCCAGTTGATGTCTGCTCCAATTCTTCCACGTTTTTGCGCAGGTTCTTAAGCAGTTCGGCTTTCTCAACTTCCCAAAGAGGCGATGGTCTGAATTCAAAAACCTTGGGTGCCGTCGCAAACACTTCTTCGGCGACTCCATCCAAAAGCTCTAACGGTGAAACGCCCGTTTCGACTGCCTTTCTGTAAACCAACTCCATTAGCTTGTGATAAAGGCTGCCTCGCTGCGCGATATCCAAGCCAAGTTCCGGTGGTTCGTTGGTTTCCAGTTTGAGTGTCTTTGCCACCAGGAACCAGAATGGGCATTTTTTATAGGCTTCTAACTTTGAAGCGCTCCATACATAGTTACTGGAGTATTTAATTTCAAGTTGGTCACTGTTGCGCGAAAGATTGCCCTCAAAATCACCGTGTGCAAACCTTGCCCGCCGCGAATCAAGAATGACGCTGGCTTGTTGAAGGTGATGCCAGCGATTTATAAGCTCTTCGCCCTGCAAATATTGCGGGTCATGTTGTTGGACAGCCCAGAAAAGCAGTTCCTGGGTGGAAGCTGCCTCCGACTGAGGTCGCGCCTCGTTGGGACTGATCTTGATGACGGTTTTTTCAGTAAAGAGCTTTCTGGTTGCCTCCCAGTAGATGGATGGCTCCCATTTCTCCCCTTCTTCGGTTAGGTACGGACGTGTTAGCAGCAGATGAGTATCTGCCCGAGTGAAGGCTTGGTAAAAAGTGCTTGCCTGGTGACGTCCCAAGCGCGGCTCCAGCCCCAATACTACGCGCATTTGCTCATCTAAAATGGGGTCAGGGTTTTCTACCACTGGAAACAGACCCTCGGAAAGTCCCAGTAGCACGACGGCGTCATAGCGAACGCCGCGTGCCTGAACCATCTTGCTGACCAATACAGAATTTGAGCGGGATTCTTTGGCATCTTCAACGTGGCTGCCAACCAGCGTGCCTTCAAGATCAGCCAGGAACTGGCTGTAGTCAACGACCTTACTCCCAACCACGCTTTCGCTCAATACCAGGGCGCTCAATGCGTCGCCGAGAGACCCACATGCTTCGCGGTCGTGATCATTGCTGACATTTTCGTAGAACCCCAATGCCTTGAGCAAAGCTTCGAGCCATTCAACCCACTCTGTTTGTGTACGCAAACTCTCGATTGCGGAAAAAAGCAGCCAAAAACTGTCCAGACTCTCCCGCAGTTTAGAGAGGTTTATCCCGACCAGACGGTTTTTCCTACTTCTCTCTTCATCAAGATCTTCCGAAACATTTGATTGCGTTTTTTGCAGAATTTGCCAGGCTTCTTCCCACTGATGCCTGCCGCCGACAATGATTGCTTGCTGGCTGCAGGTTTCCAAATCTTTCAAGTCTTCCGCTTCAAACCCAAAACTGAAGTAAGGCGAGTGGAGTGTGTTGAGAAGACTACGTGTGGGATATCCCTCGAGGGGAAGCCGCAGGAACGAAAGCAGAGCCAGAATGGTTGGTGACTCGCTGAGCGGCTCGGGTTGAGAAAAGTGGATATTGATGCCAAACTCCTCCGCGGCGGACCGTAACAACGGTCGATAGGTTTCGAGGTTGGCAGTGTAAAGCACACAGGCGTCCAGCGGTACCCCTTCGCGGACGTGGAGCCGCTTGATCCAGCGCAGAGCTTCGCGGGCTTCTTCGGACTGTGATCTTGTTTCGATCATGAACGGATTTTGAGCGTTCAACAAATCAACGCTGCGCGGTTCAAAAATATGTTGCTGTATATGCAGAATTTCCGTCGGCAGATGCGGCGGGTCTTGTTTTTCGAGGATAGCAACTGGAAAGGCGCTCTGAAGCTCTTTGAGTACGACCTGCGAACGGGTGTCTACCTGGCGGGTTGAAGTTGACTCTCCGGTCAATGTGATCAACATTTCGCTGCTTTGCCGCGCTAAATGCTTGAGGAAATTTCTTTGCGCAGCCGTGAACGAGGTAAATCCGTCCGCAATCACCAGTCTTGGATAGGAAAAAGACGTGCTGCCGGCTTCAAGCGCTTTGATTGCCTGCCATGCCTGCCCCTCAGCATCCACCCAGCCAACCGCGTTTAGGCGAGCCAAAAACCGCTCATATAGAATCGCCAGTTCATGCTTGCCTGGTGGAGCATCGTGTGTAATTTCGAGAAAAGCTTCAGGCTGAACCATTCCGCTGCGCAGCTCGGCGAAGGCATCACGCAGGACGGAAAGGAAGCCGGATTTTTCTCTAATTGCGGCGAAGTGCGTTAGCACGCCGGACTCGTAGGCTTCGCGGACTGTTTCCTGAATCAGTCGGTGCGAGAGCGCGGGCGTGATAACCGGCGTGAAAACCCCGGAACCCTCCAGAATCTCCTGGTAGAAGGTTCGGAAAGCTCCCACCCTGACGCTTATTCCCCCACCTGCTTCAGCCAGACGTTTCTTGAAGTAGGCTGCCTTTTGGTGGCTCGGAACCACGACCCAAACACGGGTAAGCGGTTGCTCTTTTTGAACTGCCAGGATACGATCGATGCACTCAGCCGTCTTGCCGGAAGCCGGCGGAGCGATAATTAGTTTTGGTGTCATAGCTCGTTGCCTTTTATCAAATAAACCTCATCCATCCTCGGCAGAGAACAAGTCTAATCAGTGAAAAACCAACCGCCCTTCTCCCGGTCAAACTCAATTAGTGCCCCCTAGCGATTGATTTCGAAACTGCGGTCATTAAAAATTACCCTCCTGCGACCTCCAGGATTTTCGCCAACTTGTCGTTGTTCGGGTATTCCCCCTCCCGAATATGCCTGTCAATTTCCATAATCCGGTCCTACTGCTGCCGCTGCGACATTGCCACCTGCCTTCACTGGAAGTGAGTCTACCAAACCGCAGTGCAGCCAGTGTGCACTTGGGAAGCTGGCTTGATTTTACTTGGATTTTGAGCCAGATGGGAAAATGAAGCGCTGGACGCAAACTTAACTTTAATTTCAAAAAACATCCCTTTGTAATAACTCCTGATCAGCCTCAGAAAGATTTTTTGTCGAGAGAACCCAGCCAAAGCTTTACGGCAAGTATTCAACCCCCGCCTTGGCAGCGGTTATAATTAAAAATATCGTAAACCGATGCATGAAGCATACACGGAACGAGATAATCACAAGGCAAACCATGCAAATGACCGTTCTTGAATGTATCCAGAAATACCTGAACTCCGTCAAACTCTCGCGGAGTGCGAATACGTTCCGAACTTACGCCAACGCCATGAACCTGTTCACTGCTGTTCTGAAAGAAAACGGGATTGAAGTTGAGAGTGCGGAAGTTACTTCATTGCCTGAAGACGGGGTGATCTGGATTCTGTCAGCACTGAAGGATTTTTCTTCAGCCACGGAGCAGGTTTACATTACTGCCGTCGTTGGGCTTTTCGAATTCATCGCCGGAGAAAACCTCGCTCAGGTCAACCTCCCCCGCATTCGATTGCTGATCAAACAGCGGGCTCGACGACCGGGCATCCGTCTGCCGCAATTCCCGAAAAACGCGATTGACGTGGTCTTGGATTACGCCTCAGGACTGGTTTCAACTCCAACCGAACAGGAAGCTGACCGGTTAATCAATCTTCGCGACAGGGCGTTCCTGCTGACCCTTTCAGATACAGGCTTGCGCGTGCATGAAGCCTGCAACCTGCGCAGGGGCAACATTGACTGGCTTGAACACCGCGCGATTGTGATCGGGAAAGGCAATAAAGAAGCTGTCGTACGGTTTTCCAAACGCAGCCTGGATGCGCTGAAGCTATACCTTTCTGAAAGGGCAAATCTCGACGGCAACAGCGGCAAAGCTTTGGCTTCCCAGCCAGTCTTCGCGCGGCACGACCGCGGCGCCGGCAAGAAGGTGAAACCTATTTCCACCACAACCGGCAGGGAGATCGTCAACCAGCGCGTGCGTGAGTCATTGGGCGAAGAAGCCGTCGGAACCATCACCCCCCACTCCTTCAGACATTACTTTGTCACCACAATTCTCGGCAGCACAGGCAATCTAAAACTCGCCCAGGTGTTAGCACGGCATACCAACATTGCCGTAACACAGCGTTACTCTCACCTTAGCGACAACGAACTGGATCAGGAATACCAGCAAATCTTCGATTGACGCGCTGTTAGTGGTATCATATTGCCTTGAAACCGCATAGCTGAGGAGTATATGACTGAGAATCGTATCAAGGCTCACCCAATTCTGATCGATGATTCTGTAGCAGACATTCCGTTTTATTGGCAAGATCAAACCTTCCTGGCAAAGGAAGGCGAAATGATATCTTCCGCTCTGGTAGCAAATGGCGTAACCATCTTTGGGCACCATCCGAAAGATCATTCCCCCCAGGGGATTTTTTGCGCGAATGGACAGTGTTCACAGTGCCTGGTCATCGCCAACTCGCTGCCTGTCAAAGCCTGCATGACCGCGGTAACACGCGATATGCGCGTTTTTCCCGCTGAAGGTTTGCCAAAACTCCCTGATGTTCAAATATCCGAAGGCATCGCCGCTGCAGTTACTCCAACTTATCAAACAGATGTGCTGATCATTGGGGGTGGTCCCGCGGGGCTTTCCGCAGCGATCGAGCTCGGGCAGGCAAGCGTGCAAACGATCCTGATTGACGATAAAACCCATCTCGGCGGCAAGCTGGTTTTGCAAACACACCGCTTCTTTGGCTCAAGCGAGGCGGTTTTTGCCGGAACCCGCGGTATCGACATCGCGAAAAAGCTCGAAACAGCTCTCAGGCAGAACCCATCAGTAGAAATCTGGGAAAGCAGCACGGCTGTAGGGATTTTTGAGGATAAATCCGTTGGTGTTTACAAAGATGGAAAAGAATACGTCCTCATTTATCCAAAAATGCTGCTGATGGCAACCGGCGCGCGCGAAAAGAGTCTGGCGTTTCCTGGCAACACCCTGCCGGGTATCTACGGCGCGGGGGCTTTTCAGACCCTCGTAAATCGCGACCTTGTTCGCCCCTGCGAGAACCTTTTTATCATCGGCGGCGGAAACGTCGGCCTGATTGCGGGTTACCACGCGATTCAGGCAGGGATAAACGTCTGCGGTTTGGTGGAGGCGGCGCCAGTATGTGGCGGGTATAAAGTCCACAAAGATAAACTGGTTCGTTCCGGCGTGCCGGTATTCACCTCCCATACCGTTCTCGAGGCATTGGGCAAGGATCACGTTGAAAAGGTGGTTATTGCCGAGGTTGACAAGAATTTCAAGCCAATTCAAGGAACCGAAAGGCAGTATGACTGCGACACGGTTCTGATTGCGGTTGGGCTTGATCCGGTCAACGAATTCACCGGGCAAGCCAGGCGCGTTGGTCTACCAGTTTTTTCCGCTGGCGATGCCAAAGAAATTGCCGAAGCTTCAGCCGCGATCTTCTCGGGAAAGATAGCCGGTCGCGAAATCAGCGGTTATCTCGGAAAGTTGACTGATGAAATCCCCGCTGAGTGGGCGGCAATTGAAGAAATCTTAAAATCACGTCCAGGCAAAGTCGTTGAACCGGATTTCCCTGAGCTTGAAGAAGGTGTCTTCCCGATCATGCACTGCACACAGGAGATCCCTTGTGACCCATGCTCAACCGTGTGCCCGCGCCACCTGATCCATGTGGACCCAGAGGACATTCGCCATCTGCCCGAGGTAGATTACTTTGCAGAAAAAGGCTGCATCGCCTGCGGTCGCTGCGTGGCAGTTTGCCCGGGCTTGGCAGTCACACTGGTGGACTATCGAAAAGGCGGCAAAAACGCGTTGGTGACCCTGCCATTCGAGCAGGACCCCCTTAGCATTTCCGAAGGGGACGAAATTGAACTGACCGGAACCGAGGGAATGCCACTCGGTAACGCGGTCGTCAAAACGATCAAGAAAGTGAAAGAGCTTGCGAATGGAACACGACTGCTCACGGTGGAGGTTCCACGCGAGATCGCAAAACTCGTTTCCGGGTTGCGGATCATCGGAACCAAGGAACCAACCCCGTTCGAGTTTGACGCTGAGCACCCTGAAAACCTTGCTGATGACGCATATATCTGCCGCTGTGAGAGGGTTAAAGCTGGCGAAATCCGCGATTTGATCCGCGAAGGTGTGCGGGATATCAATCAAATCAAAGCCGTTACAAAAGCAAGCATGGGAGCTTGTGGAGGGAAAACATGTCTGAACATGATCAAACGCATGTACCAGGCGGAGGGGATAACACTTTCGGAGGTCACGGAAACACCAGTCAGACCCGTTTTCATCGAAATGCCTGTTCGGGTTTTGGCTGGTCAGTCTGCTGAAGGAGGAGAACGCGAATGACCTCACAAACGAACTATGACGTCATCATCGTGGGAGCCGGCTCCATCGGCACGCCAACAGCATACTTCCTGGCGGAAGCTGGAATCAAAGTACTGGTTCTCGATCCCCATCCCAGCACAGGACAAGGTTCCAACAAACATGCCATCGGCGGCGTTCGTGCCACCCATTCGGACCCATCAAAGTTTTTGTTATGTACCAACGCCATCAACATCTTCTCGAACTGGCAAGAAGAACATGGTCAGGATATCGAATGGCGGGCTGGTGGATACAGTTTCGTCGCCTATGATGACCCTACTGAAAAAACCTTAAGAGATCTGATCACCATGCAGCGTGACCTCGGGCTGAATATTGACTGGCTTGACCGTCAGCAAATGCTCGGGCTTGTCCCGGACATCAATCCGGCGGGTTTACGCGGAGGGACGTATTCCCCCGAAGATGGTTCCGCTTCTCCATTGAAGGCTTCTTATGCTTTCTGGCAGGAAGCAGTCAGGAAAGGCGCGGTCTTTCATTTCAACGAGCGTGTTACAGGTATAGAAACCGCGGCAGGAAAAGTACGTTCCGTAACCACCGACAAAGGTCACTATTCCACAAACCGCGTGATTAATGCCGCTGGCTCCTGGTCCGCGGAAGTCGGCAGGCTGGTTGGGCTGGATCTCCCGGTCACGCCAGACGCGCACGAAGGTGGCATTACTGAAGCGGTTCAGCCAATGTTCTCGCCGATGATCGTCGATATCCGTTCCAGACCAGGCTCGAGCAATTTCTATTTTTATCAGCATCCTTCCGGCAAAATCATTTTCTGCGTCACGCCAAATCCTCAGATCTGGGGAAATCTTGACCAGGACACTAGTGCCTTCCTGCCGCTTTCCAGTAAGCGGTTGATTGAAACCATGCCGAAGCTGGCAAACTGCCGGGTGAGGCGAACCTGGCGCGGTACCTATCCTATGACACCGGATGGCAACCCAATCCTGGGCGAAGTGGAAGGGATTGAGGGCTTTCTGCTTGGCACAGGTGCCTGCGGTCAGGGATTCATGCTGGGTCCCGGAGTTGGACAGCTCCTTTCCCACCTGATCCAGGGCACGTTATCCGAGCAGGAACGCCAATGCCTTCGGAGCATGCGCCTGAACAGGGACTGGACAAGCATGGAAAAGCTAAAGTAAGCCCCCGAATTTTGGCTTACAATTAGCTCTGAAATGGACAAAGAGCAATTCATCAATAAGCTGCCCAAAAGCTACTCGTCAACTGAACGTGAGCTTATTCAAAAAGCGTACATATTTGCGGAAGAAGCACATGCGGGGCAAACCCGTGCCAACGGCCTGCCTTATTTCACGCATTGCCTGGGCGTGGCAAATATACTCCTCGACCTTGAGGCATCCCCAAACATCGTCGCGGCTGGTTTGCTGCATGACGTCCTGATGGATACTCCAGTTTCTGTTGAAACCTTGCGCAAGGAGTTTGGCCGCACCATTACCGGATTTGTGGAAGATGTCACCCGCATCACTGCTCTACCCCAACTTTCGAGGGCAGATCAGCATCCCCCCGAACGAACACCACTGGCGCCATCGACACCTCTCTCTGAACTGAAGCTGTCTGACGATCTGGCTGAGACGCTGCGCAAGATGCTCCTGGCAATCGGCGATGATATCCGGGTGGTGGTGATCAAGATGGCTGACCGCCTTTACAACATGCGGACTTTGAGCTCCCTACCCCTCGACCGGCAGCGGATTATCGGCCAGGAAACGCTTGATGTCTTTGCGCCGCTGGCAAACCGGCTTGGTATCTGGCAGTTCAAGTGGGAGCTTGAGGATCTTGGCTTTCGGTATACCAATCCAGAAAAGTACAAGGAAATATCCGATCAACTCACACTTCGCAGAGTGAAACGTCTCGAAGAAATTGAACGCATCGTGGCTGATTTGCAGGACCTTTGTGCCAAAGCGGACGTAAAGGCGACGATTTCAGGTCGCCCCAAGCATATCTACTCAATCTACAAAAAGATGCAGGGAAAGAGTAAGAATTTTGACTCAATCCGCGATCTGCGGGCTGTTCGAGCTATCGTTGATGATGTGGAGACTTGCTACAAAGTACTCGGCATCGTCCACATGCATTTCCAGCCAATTCCAGGGGAATTTGACGATTACATCGCCGCAAAAAAGCCCAACAATTACCAATCATTGCACACAGCGGTAATTTATAGCGATGGAAAACCGCTCGAAGTGCAAATCCGCACCTGGGAAATGCACCATAACGCGGAGTATGGTATCGCCGCCCACTGGCGGTATAAAGAAAATGCCGCCACCCTTTCGATTGATTACGAGAAAAAAGTGCAATCTATGCGCAATCTTCTTGCGTGGTCACAGGAAGTTGACGACAGCCAGGCTTTAATCGAGGGGATGAAATCGGACATCTTCCACGACCGGGTGTATGTTTTTACTCCCCGAGGAGATGTCGTTGACCTGCCCAATGGGTCAACCCCCATCGACTTTGCCTACCAGGTGCATACGGATATCGGTCATCGCTGCCGCGGCGCGCGGGTGAACGGCAAGCTTGTGACGCTTGATTACACGCTCCATACCGGCGACCAGGTTGAGATCCTGACCGTCAACCGCGGCGGACCGAGCCGGGATTGGTTAAACACGAACCTTGGGTTGGTCAAATCCAGCCGATCGCGATCCAAAATTAAGCAGTGGTTTAAACAACAAGCCCGTGAGCAAAACCTTGAACACGGCAAACTTCTCATTGAGAAAGAATTCAAGCGGATTGGGCTAACGAACATTGATCTGGATGATTATGTATCCAGCTTCAATGTGCGAACCCTCGATGACTTGTATGTTGGCATTGGCTGCGGCGACATCTCTATTGGCAGGTTGATCACCAAAATTGAGGAACTCAGCAAGCCAAGCCTCGCAGAGCTCGATGAACTGATCCCGGAAACTCCCCGCAGCATTGGTGACAGCGCGGCGGTAACGGTTATGGGTCTTTCGGGGATGGCAACCAACTTTGCCCACTGCTGCAACCCTATGCCTGGTGATGAAATCATCGGCTATATCACGCGCGGACGAGGCGTGACCATCCATCGGTCCGACTGCCCGAACGCTCTACGGGTCCGGGACACGGAGCGATTGATCCGGGTGGACTGGGGCAGCGCGACTCAGACCTTCCCGGTTCCCATACAGATCACCTCCTACGATCGGCAAGGGTTGATGGCGGACATCTCCGCCATCCTTTCAAGCGAACCTGCGCGCCTGGTGGACCTCAGTCTGTCCAGCAAGCAGCATATCGTCAAGATTAACCTGATTGTTGAGATTGCCGATATCTCGCAGCTCAGCCGGCTGCTCGCCAGGTTTGAGAATATCCCCAACGTGATTGAAGCAATTCGGGTAAGACCGGGATAACTCACTTGCTTCGCTTTACGGTTTAGGCTTACTAAGGTAAAATGCCCTCGAAAAATAACTATCTTTTTTACGGAGTTTAAGATTATGCCAAGAATTCGCTGCCACTATCTGGATTGTATTTTTTTGGATGAACGCTATTGCAGCGCCGCAGCTATTGAGATTAACCCTGACGCAGGGTGCTTAACCTATTCCCCCAACGAAGAGGATCACGCTGGTTCAAGCTGGGAAGATGAAGAACTGGATGATTGGGATGAAATGGGCGGAGAAGATGACCATGAAGATCTCTGGGAAGTGGAGGACGACGAAGACGATGACGACGACCTCTCTGGAGAAAAAGAGGATTATTAGATTCGCCCGATAGATTCCGCGGTGTTTCCGCGTGAAATGGAGTTAGTATGGAAGACCTAAAACCAGCAGTTGCTTTAAATGTCTTCATCGAACCGTATTTTCGAAAAGAAATCTTGCAAAAGGTTTTCGAGAACCTCGATGCTGTCCCTTCTGAACTGCGCCGTGAGTTGATTGCGGATGTGAAAGATAAGGTTAGAATCAGCGGTTTTCGTAACGTGATGTCTGCTCCCCGAGCTCTGCTACTCAGGAATGCTGAGACGGTCTTTGAAAAAGACACCCGTTTTAGCCTGATCGCTCTGAAAAGCTGGCAGTCCCTCTATTCTAAGCATAGTGAAGAACTGAAGAAAAATCTGGTTGATTTTGGATTCTCAATCTCAGACCAGGCTGCAGCGGGGTATCCCGACCCGATCAACACGTTCCTTGAAGGCTGGCCTGAAGGGATCGACTTTGACACCCTGCATGAAAAGCTCACTGCTCAAGCTGCGAACTATCCTCTCACCAAAGACGAAACAGCCCTTCTGAGCATATTATTAACCGGCTACCTGCTGTAGAAAAGAGAGATCATGGACGAACCAACCGGAAAGACCACAATCGCACCAAGCGTGCTGCATACAATCGTCAGGCTTACAACCCTGGCAACACCCGGGGTTTGCCGTCTTAGCAGCCGCGAAGCCCTCGTATCTGTTCCTGAAGATGGCGTAAAAGTCACGCTGCAAGATGGAAAAATTGAAGTTGAAGTCTACATCATCCCTGGCAGCGAGGAAAACACGCGCCTTGTTGCTCAGGACGTGCAGAAGAGAGTTTCCCGGGCAATTACAGAAATGGTTGGCATGGAAGTTGCTCGTATAGACGTGCATGTAACTGATGTCGATATAGAAGCGTAGGTGCAATGAAATCAAGGACAGAGTCGCGCATTTGTGCTCTCCAATCTCTCTATGAGCTCGACCTCACCGATCACTTGCTTGGTGAGGTCGTTGCAGATAGGTCTGGGGCGATGGGTTTGGATGAATCCCAGTACGAGTTTGCACGGATGTTGGCAGCAGGGGTTCGCGAATACGCAGCCAAGTTAGACCTGCTGATTGCCGAACATGCCCCCGAATGGCCTTTGGACCAGGTGGCAGTGATCGATCGTAACATTTTGAGGTTGGCTTTATGGGAAGTGGCAGTTTACCGGAAAACCCCTCTTAAAGTTGGGATCAATGAAGCGGTTGAGCTGGCGAAAGCCTTTGGCACGGATAGCTCCGCTCGTTTCGTAAATGGTGTTTTAGGAAGCCTTGCAGACAATATCGAGACAATTACACAGACTCTAAACAAGTAGCAGGTTGCCATGCCCACAATAAAAAACCAAATAGCCATCCGACTGACCTTGAGTTTGTTGGTCGCAAGTTTTTTGTTTGGATGCGCTATTCGCATCGACCCTACTGATAAACCAATTTCCACCAAAAGCCCTGACATCCCCGGAAAAGTTACCTCACCGGACTTGATTCCACAGGAATTCTCCGTAGTGCTGCGTACTCCAGTCACTTCCGACACCCAAGTGGCAATTGACATCTTCGATGAAGTAAGCGGCATGCTTTATAACATCGAACGTTACCCGCTTACATACCAGCCCGATGGCAGTTTTGCGGGCATGTTAATGCTCCCCGAGAATTCCGTCCTGCGGTATCGCTATGTGATGACGGCTCCGATTGAGGATATGGAACGAAAGGCAGATGGAACCCCCGTTGGGTACAGGATCGCTTTTGTTCAAAAGAATGCGGTGTTTAACGATGTTGTCTCCGGCTGGTCCACTTCTCCTTATGTTGGCCAAACCGCGAAACTAAACGGCATTGTCCACGACAGCACCAGCAACCAACCCCTACCGGATGTTCTGATCAATATCGCCGGTTATCAAACTTTTACGGATATGACTGGTAGGTTTGTGCTGAACGATCTGCCTGTCGGAGTGCACGTGCTCAGCGCGGTTTCGATTGACGGCAGCCATATGACTTTCCAGCAGCAGGCAAACCTGGTGGCTGACCTCTCGACCCCTGCTGTAATCCAAATGAGCCCCCTGCCAAAAATTACCGTTACTTTTAACCTCGAACCCCCAACCGAAGCGATTGGCGCGCCGATCAGGATTGCCGGTAACTACGCGCAAACAGGGGGAATATACGCTGATACCTCCCAGGGTTCTTTCGCCTCGCGCATGCCTCTGCTGACTCGTAATGAAGACGGAACCTACTCCATCCAACTCAGCCTCTACGCCGGTAGTGTTTTCCGGTACAAGTACACCTTGGGAAATGGTTTTATAAATGCCGAGCGGGATAAAAACAGCGGGCTGGTTTTGCGTTCCATCGTCCTTCCGGACCAAGATGTAACCATCAAGGATAAAGTCGATACCTGGCGCGTAGAGGGTCAGAACCCCACCACCATTATTGCCCAGACGCCTGAGTCAACACCTCCTGGGGATAGTGTCAGTATCCAGTTTATTACCAATCATGCGCATCAACCAATTCCCATGTGGCCTATGGGTGAACACCAATGGATGTTTATTTTCTTTGGCAGTTCCAGCATGGGCACTGCAACCTATCGTTTCGCCCGTAACGATCAGGTCAGCTTATCGGTTGACCCCGTCAGCAGCGCTGATCCATACCGGGTCGATTACACATCTGACGCCCCTCAAACCATCCAGATCGAACGATGGACATCCTGGAATGACGAAGGCACCCTCCCCCAGCAAATTGGCACCGCAACGACAGAACGCCTGGTTGGAGTGGAATTGCTCCCCGGTTACAATCCTGGGTTTCTACCCAGATACCGCCAACTTCCAGCGGAGTTAAAAAATTATGGTTTCAACTGGCTGATCTTCACCCCCACCTGGACTGTTGTCGAGCGCCAGGGGCTGCCGGCTCTCGAATTTGACAACAACAGCTCGATCCTTTTATCCGAGTTGGCAGAAATTACATCCCTCGCGAAAGCCAACGGCTACACAGTTGCTCTCTATCCGCAGATAATCTTCCCCGGTTCATCCCCTGATAGTTGGTGGGAATCTTCCCAGAAAAGCCAGGTTTGGTGGCAACAATGGTATGCTGAGTATGAGCGTTTCGTCATGAATTTCAGTCAATTTTCGAATGTGAATGGAATTGATCAACTTATCCTGGGAGGTGCAGGGGTTGAAGCAAGCCTTCCCGGCGCGTTGAAGACCAGCGGCTCGAATTTTGGCACGCCGAAAACCGCTGAGCAGCTTTGGACGGATCTCCTGAAAAAAGTAAAAACCTATTACACAGGTCAATTGCTTTTCAGCCTCTCGGCGGACAATGGAAATATTCCCTCTTATAGTTTCTATGATCAGATTGACGCGTTTTACCTCACATTGAGCGATGAGGATCTGCCTGCTTACACCTACGATTTGTACTCTGTTGGAACCTACATCGACGGATCTGTTCAAGCGTTTTATGATCAAACATCAAAACCGCTTTTCTTCGGCATCGGAGCAGCCTCACTGACGAGTAGTCGAATCGATTCCGGGTCAACTTCGGGCTCACTTGTCAGCCCGTTTTCAGTAGAATATGGCACGGGCAATGTGGACCTTGACTCGCAGGATTACTTCTACCAGGTTTACACTGCAGCTCTGGCTGAGCGGGGAAGGGTCAGCGGAATCAGTACCCGCGGGTTCTTCCCTGTGCTTACATTAACGGACTTTTCATCGTCGGTTTACGGAAAGCCAGCGATGAATTCTTTCATTAGTCTCACCACACAAAATAACTAAGAGGAAGGTACATGAAAACATTGAACGAAGCAATAAGATCTGAGTTGAACAAAATTGGGTTATCTGATGCTGTAGAAATTCGCTACAACCTCAACAAGGCTGAGCTGATCACGCAGGCAGTTCTGGATGGCGAAGGCGTGCTGAGCGATTCTGGCGCGTTGGTAGTCAACACCTCGCCTTTCACGGGCCGGTCTCCGAACGACAAATACCTGATCAACAATGGTGACCCGGATCTTTGGTATGCTTCTGGCACTGAGTCACTTACGGACAAGCAGTTTGCCAACCTTCAAGCCAAACTTCTGAAAAAGATGAACACCGAAAGGTTGTATGTCCGCGATGTCTACGCTGGCGCCGACCCGGCGAACACCGCCCGCGTGCGTGTGATCACAGACCTTGCCTGGCAAAGTCTGGCAGCTTCCAATATGTTCATCGAATCTGACTCGGATGAGCCTCATGTTGACCCGGATTTCACTCTCCTGGTGTCCTCACAGTTTTCCGCGGACCCCCAGGCTGACTCTTTACGATCGCCAGCGATGGTTATCCTCAATTTCGATGCCAAGCAGGTCCTTATTGGCAACACCCGTTATGCCGGCGAAATTAAAAAATCCGTCTTCACTTTTATGAATTACCTTTTGCCCAAAAAAGGAGTTCTGCCGCTGCATTGTTCAGCAAATAAAGGTCATGATGGCAGCGTCGCTCTGTTCTTTGGGCTGAGTGGAACCGGAAAGACCACGCTTTCTTCCGACCCCGAACGCGCCCTGATAGGCGACGATGAACACGGCTGGAGTGAGACGGGCATGTTCAATTTTGAGGGTGGATGCTACGCTAAAACCATCCGCATCAATCCGAATTACGAACCCCTGGTCTGGTCGGCTATCAATCGTTTTGGCTGCCTGATTGAAAACGTGCCCCTTGATGAGAACCATCATCCTGACTTTGATTCGAGCGAGATCACCGAAAACACCCGCGCGTCCTACCCACTCGAATTCATTTCAAACTACGAGCCATCGGGTATGGGCGGACATCCCAACCACATTTTCTTTTTGACTGCCGACGCGTTTGGCGTTATGCCCCCGCTCGCAAAGCTGAGCAATGCTCAGGCGATGTATTACTTCCTGAGCGGTTACACCTCCAAATTGGCAGGCACAGAACGTGGTCTTGGCGATAAACCCCAGGCAACTTTCTCAACCTGCTTTGGCGCGCCTTTCCTGCCCCTCAAGCCCACTGTATACGCTGAGTTACTTTCCAAAAAACTGACCCAGCATGGAACTCAGGTTTGGCTGCTTAACACCGGTTGGTCGGGCGGCGCGTTCGGCACTGGCAAGCGTATTTCGCTGCCTTTGACCCGTGCGATGATTTCTGCAGTCCTGAGCGGCGAGTTGGATCAGACTCCTACCCACACCCACCCCATTTTCGGCGTGGAAATTCCCGACGATGTTCCCGGAGTGCCGCAGGAAGTTCTTAATCCGGAGCGATCCTGGAGCGATCAGGATGCATACCAGGAAGAAGCATCCTCGTTGGCGAAGCAATTTGCCAGGAATTTCGAGAAATACCGCGATTCAGTTTCGCCTTCAGTGGCTGAAGCAGGACCCAAAACTGATTAATCTTTCTGCATGATTGGAGGTTTAATGGACAAGTTTGTAATCAACGGGGGAAGACCGCTATACGGAACAATGCAGCCTTCGGGCAATAAGAATGCCGCATTACCGATGATGGCTGCCTGCCTTCTGACTGAGGAGCCTGTCATCCTGCATAACATGCCCAATATCAAAGACACGCAAACAATGCGAAAACTTCTCGAGAGCCTGGGTATGGAAATTGAAGTGATGGAGAACTCCTCTTCCTGGAGATTGCAGGCGAAGAATATTACCCCTTCTGATCTCGACCCCGACCTATGCCGCCAGATCCGCGCCTCTATCCTGATCGCGGGACCGATGATCGCTCGCTTTGGTGACCTGGAACTGCCCCCACCTGGTGGTGATGTAATCGGTCGCCGCCGGGTGGACACGCACGTGCTCGCCCTCGAAAAACTTGGCGCGAAATTCCGATTTAATGGCGTTTTTGATTTCAAGGCAGAGAAACTCCAGGGTGCTGATATCCTCCTTGATGAGGCAAGTGTTACCGCAACTGAGAACACAATCATGGCGGCGGTGCTTGCCAAAGGTACAACCACCATTCGCAATGCAGCATCTGAACCGCACATTCAGGAGTTATGCAAGATGCTCAACGCGATGGGCGCAGGGATCCAAAATATCGGCTCCAACACACTCGTTATCGAGGGAAAAGACCGGCTCCACGGTGCCGAAGTTACGATTGGCCCGGACTATCTCGAAGTAATCAGCTTTGTTGGCGCTGCTGTGGTGACCCATGGAGAAATTCGCATCAAAAACGCGGGTGTTGAGCACCTTTCCATGATAAAAATGGTCCTCAGGCGGCTTGGTGTAGATATGACCTTTGTCGGCGATGACATTCTCGTCGGTGCAAACCAGCGACTTGTGATTGAACCAGACCTCGGCAATGCCATTCCGGAAATCAGTGTCATGCCCTGGCCCGCCTTTCCCACAGACCTGATGAGCATAGCGATTGTGATAGCCACCCAGTCGACCGGAACCATCCTCTTCCACGACTGGATGTACCCGAGCCGGATGTTCTTCACAGACAAGCTGGTTTCGATGGGAGCCCAAATCGTCTTGTGCGATCCACACCGCTGCATCGTCAACGGACCGACGCGATTAAACGCGGAAAAGCTGGATAGCCCCGATATTCGGGCTGGAATTGCGTTGGTGCTTGCCGCGCTTTCCGCCAATGGCAGGTCAACCATCCGAAACGTTTCCCAGATCGATCGAGGGTATGAAAGGATAGAACAAAAACTGCGCGAACTCGGCGCGGATATAAGCCGGGAAGTTGCGTGAGATGACGAAAAAGGGACAGCCAATAAGCTGTCCCTTTTTTCTCAGGCAGCTTTGGCAGACTGCTTGACAAGCGGTATGCAAGTAGTATTATTTGATTCACCTTTGTAAACTGAGAAAGAGTAGAATATGATGACGACTCCGGTGTCTGCCGGTTTTAATGATGTAAAACAAAAGCTGACGAATGAGCAGCTTTTTGAATCCCTCGAAACCGGGCTTCAGGGGCTGGCCAGCCAGGAAGCCGCGGAAAGGCTTTCCCAAATTGGGAAGAATGAGCTTCAGGAAGTGAAAGGCAAACCGCTCATCCTGAAGTTCGTAGCACAGTTCACACACGTCATGGCGATCATGCTTTGGGTAGCCGGTATCGGCGCGATTATCGCTCAAATGCCTGAGCTGGCAATTGCGGTTTGGGCTGTTAATATCATCAACGGACTTTTTAGTTTTTGGCAGGAATTCCAGGCTGAAAAAGCCACTGAAGCATTGAAAAAAATCCTCCCTTCGTATTCCCGTGTCATGCGCGATGGTGAGGTCCAAAAGATCCTTAGCGTGGATATCGTTCCAGGCGACTTGCTCTTTCTGGAGGAAGGAGAGAGCATCTCCGCGGACGCCAGGCTCATAAATACCGCTGAATTGCGCGTCAATCAGTCAACCCTAACCGGCGAGTCTCGCCCTGTGAACCGTTCCGCGGAACCGGTTTCAGGTGAGGGTTTGACCGAAGCTGAAATGTCTAACCTGATTTTTGCCGGGACGTTCGTTGCCGCTGGTTCAGGAAAGGCAATTGTTTATGCCACGGGCATGAACACTGCGTTTGGTCGTATCGCCCGCCTCACCCAGGAAGTTGGCGACGACCTCAGCCCTTTGCAAAAAGAGATGCAGTCCGTCACCAAGATTGTTACACTGCTGGCGGTGAGTGTCGGTGTTGTCTTCTTTTTGTTGGCAAAGTTCTTTGGACACATTGATTGGGTGAAAAGTTTTATTCTTGCGCTCGGGATGATTGTCGCGTTTGTCCCTGAGGGGCTCGAACCAACCGTTACGCTTTCGTTGGCAATGGCTACCAAACGAATGGCAAAACGCAACGCCCTGATCAAAAAACTAAGCGCTGTGGAAACGTTAGGCTGCACGACGGTTATTTGCACTGACAAAACCGGCACCCTGACCCAAAACGAGATGACCGTGCAATCTGTTTGGCTGCCCACACTCGAAAATGGGAACCTGCTCGGGCGTGAGATCATGGTTGCCGGAACTGGTTACGAACCGCTTGGCGAGTTGTCAGAAAAAAAGGAACCGGTTATCGCCAGAAATGACCCCTCACTCTTGCGCCTCTTTCTGACGATGGCACGCTGTAATACCGCGAAACTTGTTGCTCCAAACGCGGAAAGCCCGCGTTGGGGAGTTATTGGCGATCCGACTGAGGCAGCTCTTTTGGTAGTTGCCGGAAAAGCTGGGTTAGCGAAGGATGAAATTCAAGGTGATATCGTCGCCGAACTTCCCTTCGAATCCCGCAGGAAAAGAATGAGTATTGTCCAGCTCGAGCGGACCTCCCAGGGGTTCGATCGCATCGTCAACACAAAAGGCGGCATCCGTGAAGTCCTTGATATCTGCAACTCCGTCCAAATTGGATCCGAAACAGCTCCTCTGACTGATGAGTTGATCGAAAAGATCATGCAGGTCAATGACGGCTACGCGCTTTGTGGTTTGCGTGTTCTGGCAGCCTCACAAAAAAGGATGGAGCCGGATGACTTGGATTACAGCGTGGATGCCATTGAAAAGGGGCAGACTTTTCTCGGTCTGATGGCACTTATGGACCCGCCGCGCCCGGATGTGTCCAAAGCGGTGGAGGTTTGTCACAGAGCCGGCATTCGCATCATCATGATCACCGGAGATTACAGCCTGACCGCGGAGACAATTGCCAGAAACATCGGGATTGTAAAAGGCGATCAGGTTAGAGTGGTTACCGGTGTTGAGCTGGAGAGCATGGATGAAGCTGCCCTTAATGAGGCTGTCAGCGGAGAAGTCATTTTTGCCCGTGTCGCGCCGGAACATAAACTGCGCGTGGTTTCGGCTTTGCAGAAGCTCGGCCAGGTTGTCGCGGTCACTGGGGACGGCGTGAATGACGCCCCTGCCCTAAAAAAGGCAAATATTGGCGTTGCTATGGGTATAACGGGTTCGGATGTCGCAAAAGAAGCCGCGGACATGATTCTGACGGATGATAATTTTCACTCGATCGTCAATGCCATCGAAGAAGGTCGCGCGGTTTACGAGAACATCAAGCGCTTCACAACCTACATTTTCACCAGTAACGCGCCTGAGGCGATTCCCTTTATGCTTTTTGCGCTTTCTGGCGGTCGGATACCAATTGCCCTCCCGATCATGCACGTATTGGCTGTGGACTTGGGCACTGATATCGTCCCTGCGTTGGGATTGGGGGCGGAGCCGCCTGAAGAAGGTGTGATGGACGTTCCTCCCCGGAAACTGAGCGATCATCTCATCACAGGTCAGCTTTTATCACGGGCATATCTCATCCTCGGTCCGGTTCAGGCTGTCGTAGCCATGTTGGCATTCTATTTTTATTACTGGACGAATGGGTACCCCGGTCAGTGGCTCGACCTTCCAAATTCCGGTGAAATTTACCTTGCCGCAACCGCAATGGCGTTCAGCGGGGTTGTGGTTACGCAAATAGGCAACCTTTTTACGCAAAGAGCTACACACCGCTCCATCCTGAAGGTTCCGTTATTTAACAACCGGTTCATCTGGTTTGGCGTAATCACCGAGGTGCTTTTGATGCTTGGAATTGTCTACGTGCCATTCCTTCAGCGCTTCATCGGCACTGCGTCATTTGATCCGGTTTATTGGCTGTTTTTTGCGGTTTGGATCCCTGTTTTGCCTCTGGTAGACGCAGTTTACAAGCACATCAGGAACAGACATGTTTCCGTTCAGGAAGGGCTCACTCAGAAAGGAGAGTCTATATGAAAATCATCATAGTTGGGTGTGGGCGTGTTGGCACCGGTTTGGCAAAAAACCTCAGTATCCATGGGCTTGATGTCACTGTCATCGACAAAAACAAATCAGCCTTTGAATCCCTGGGGTCCGCCTTTAAAGGCAAAACTGTTGAAGGGATTGGCTTCGACCAGATGGTTCTTTCGAAAGCAGGTATTGCTAAGGCGGACGCGCTGGCTGCCGTCACCGCCTCCGATGAAGCGAATATCGTGGCTGCCCGGATGGCAAGGTCGTTCTTTAAGGTGCCTTTTGTCGCGGCTCGTGTTTATGAACCGCAAAAGGCGAAAATATATCGACGACTGGGTATTCAGACCATCTCCCCTGTAACCCTTGGGATTGATCGCCTAACCAGCATCCTGATCAATCCCAACCTCAACATCGAGCGAACCATTGGCGCGGGTCAGGTAAACCTTGTGGATTTGGAAGTGAATCAGATGCTCGCCACAAAAAGGGGCAAGGATATTGGAATCCCTGGTGAGCTTGAGCTCGTTGCTCTCACTCGTAACGGAAAGACCAGCCTGCCAAACGATGCTACAGTTTTTCAACTGGGGGATATTTTGCACTTGTTTGTAACATCTTCCGCAAGCAGCAAAGTCAACCAATTATCCTTAATGTAAAGGTTCGGTGAATGATGAGAGTTCTTATTATTGGCGGTGGAAAAGTAGGTACATACCTGGCTGAAAGACTCCTGCGCGAGAAGCATGATGTCCGATTGATTGAGTTGAGGGAAGAAGAAAAGGAACGGATTCTGCTTGATATTCCTGCGGAAGCGCTTTATTTTGGTAGCGGCACCGACCCCGACGTGTTGGAAGCCGCGGGCATCCGCAAAGCGAACGCGGTTGCCGCTGTTACCGGCAGCGATGAGGTAAACCTGGTGGTGACCACATTGGCACGTTACGAGTTTTTGAACCCGAGGATTATTGCCCGGGTAAATCACCCAAAAAACGCCTGGCTCTTTACCAAAGAAATGGGAGTGGATGTTGCCATCAATCAGGCTGACCTCCTGGCTGATTTAATCTCCGAAGAGATGTCCATGGGAGATATGATGACCATGCATGTCCTGCGCCACGGAAAATTCAGGTTGGTGGAAGAAAAGATAGCGCCTGCCGCGCTTGCGGACGGAAAACATCTCTCTGAATTGAGCTTACCAGAAAACTGCAACATAGTTTCAGTTATTCGGGATGGCAACTTGCTTTCCCTGAAGACAGACCCGGTTTTACAGACTGGGGATGAAGTCCTGGCAGTTGTAAAGGAAAATCAGAAAAAAGCCTTGGCAAGTTTTTTTAATCTACCTAAGACGGCTTAAGAACCAAAAAAAGGTGCGTTCAAAAACTGAACGCACCTGACGTAACCTGATTGTGCCGGTCTCCCGACCGAGCACACGACCTAGCAGAAGGCTTCATCCTTCAAAGCAAATAACTGAACCCTAACGGTCAAATCCCTTAATCGGCGAGGATGCTACCCATCCGCCTCTCGGTGGGCACAAGCGTTATAATCAGAAAAAGTAGGGTGTGATCTTCTGTTGATCGCACCAATAATGCCGCGTCACATTCCCTACGAAAACAGATTGTGCTGGTCTCCCGACCGAGCACACGACCTAACCGAAGGCTTCATCCTTCAAAGCAAATAATTGAGCCCTAACGGTCAAATTCCGTAATCGGCGAGGACGCTACTCATCCGCTTCTCGGTGGGCACAAGCGTTACGATCAGATGCGGCGACACAGGCCCGTTGGTGCGTTCAAAAACGGAACGCACCGAAGCTACTTAGAACCAAAAAAGAGGTTGGCAGTGATGCCAACCTCTTGCCTTACGGTAAAAAAATCTACTTCTGTGCTTCGCAGACTTCAAGGAACTGCTTGACAGTTTCCTTCAGCATCGGCTCGGGCAAAGCGCCAACCTGGCGGTGAACAATTTTGC
>ERZ1645192.1030-NODE-1030-length-23527-cov-8.814247_pt1 | contig 23527 bp, 17 predicted proteins | sample MGYA00575354_ERZ1645192 | MGnify/ENA primary metagenome ERZ1645192 (study PRJEB40844, sample SAMN11349763) | freshwater sediment metagenome | isolation source: river sediment | host: Sediment | place: India: Faizupur Khadar , New Delhi | collected 2017-02-21 ... | reverse complement strand
AAATTGAAGATCGTTCAGGAACAGATATTGTAACAAGGTTCTATGCGAATCTTAAGAAGGGAATGTCGAAGAGCAAAGCATTAAGAAAGTCAAGGAATGATTATCTTAAAAGTGCAAACCAGGTGCGCTCACATCCTTACTTCTGGTCGACACTTGTTGTCTTTGGCGATGACAGCCCTGTATATTTTTCATGGAAAAGATTTGGATTGATATCCCTTGCCGTTGTAATTCCTGTTGTACTCTTAATAATCTATTTCCGGAAACGAAGGTACTCCTGATATTCAGGATCCTGTTTGATCTTTTCAACAAGCGCCTCCTTGCTAAGGTATTTTTTTCTTCTTGCATAATTCTCATTCTTCATTTCCATTACCTTCGCTATCTCTTCATACGAATTTCCCTCGGAGTAAAGAATGAGTATCTTCTGCGAATCCGGATCAAGCTTCTCGAAAGCTTTACTCATGATCCTTTCAAACATCACATCATTTGAGTCCTCATGATATGATTCATCTTCTATATCAGCAACAATTTCATGAGTGTCCTTTTTTAACCTCAGCTGATTGTTCCAGGTATTCCGTGCTATTCCGAAAAAGTAACCTTTGAGATCAGAGGTCAGGACAAGGGTATTATCGCAGATCTGGTTATACAGGGTGATTATTGAATCCTGGAAAACATCCGATACATCATCCGATGTGCCACTGTTTTTGAGGATGTGATTTTTGACAACCTGGTAATAATTATCATATAACCAGTTAAGGATCTTGTCATCCTGTTTCCTGATTCCTTCAATTATTGTTTTATCTGATATTTTTTTAAACAACCCCGTGCCGATAGCGAATCAAACCGCAAATATAAATATCTTTACTCATTAATCTTCCGCAGAGCCCAAATGTCATTTCCCTTTGTCAAACAACCTGATGCCATGGATTGCGGTCCATCTTGTCTGAAAATGGTCGCAGGTTACTACGGAAAAAATTTTACTCTCGAAACAATCCGGAAGAAATGCTACATCACAAGGGAGGGAGTGTCATTCCTTGGACTGTCGGAAGCTGCTGATTCCCTTGGCTTCCGAACAATAGGGGTCCGTATTCATTTTAAAATGCTTGAATCTGATGTTCCCCTGCCGGCAATTGTACACTGGCGGCAGAAGCATTTCGTGGTAGTGTACCGGATTAAAGGAGAAACGGTATGGATAGCGGATCCTGCTGCAGGACTTCTTAAAATCAAAAAGAGCGAGTTCCTGCAGAACTGGGCTTCAACAACCGTTGAAGACAAACCGGCAGGACTTGTGCTTATCATTGAACCTACACCCGAACTGCAGACACAAGCAGGAGAACAGGAAAAGAAAGGTGGATTCCGTTTTCTTCTTAAATATTTCAGCCTTTACAGGAAATATATTTTTCAGCTTACACTAGGTCTTCTGCTCGGAAGCATCATTCAGCTGATTCTTCCTTTTCTTACCCGGGCCTTAATCGATACAGGAATAGCCGACGCTGATCCCTCCTTTATTTACCTGATACTTTTTGCCCAGCTCGCTCTTGTGGCTGGCAGAATGGCTGTTGAATTCATCAGAGGATGGCTCCTTCTTCACATAGGAACACGGGTTAACATTTCTGTTATTTCGGGATTCCTCCAGAAGCTGATGGCGCTGCCTGTCGCTTTCTTCGACACACGTCTGACAGGAGACATCCTTCAGCGTATCGATGATAATAACCGGATCGAAGAGTTTCTAACATCGACAAGCCTGAACATGTTGTTTTCACTGTTCAACCTGGTTATTTTTGGACTGGTCCTCGCAGTCTACAGCCTTAAAATATTCTTTCTCTTCCTTATAGGTGCAATGCTATATGTTCTCTGGGTGTCGGTCTTTATGCGTAAGCGTGAGCGGCTCGACCAGGAGAGGTTCCATCAGATGTCTGCAGCCGGCACAAAAATGATAACAATCATCAACGGTATGCAGGAGATAAAATTAACCCGTACCGAAACAAGCATGAGATGGGACTGGGAAAATATACAGGCCTCGTTGTTCGGTTTAAAAACCAGGGCACTGGGACTGATACAGTACCAGTCGGCCGGGGCAACGCTGATTAATGAGGTCACAAATATCGGGATCACAATTATTGCAGCCACTTCAGTAATAAATGGAGAGCTGACACTTGGTACCATGCTCGCTGTACAGTTTATCATAGGTCAGTTGAATGTGCCATTAAGCCAGGTTATTGGTTTCTTCCGTGTTTCTCAGGATGCAAGGATAAGTCTCGACAGGCTTGCAGAGGTACATCAAATGGATGATGAAGAACCTGAGCCGGAAGTGAAGATCAGAAAGATGCCCGACCGTATGGAAATCTTTCTGAACAACATCTCTTACCAGTATGAAGGACCCCGGTCGCCATTTGTTCTAAAGGATATCGACCTGGTTATCGAAGAGAAAAAGACAACTGCAATTGTTGGTGCAAGCGGAAGCGGAAAAACAACGCTTCTTAAGTTACTCCTTGGTTTCTACAACCCTGTAAGCGGTGAAATAATGGTAGGAGATACCAGCCTTTCCAATATCAGCCTTAAACTCTGGAGGGAAAAAACAGGAGCCGTAATGCAGGATGGATTCCTTTTTCCCGAGACGATCACTTATAACATTGCACCTGGTAACAGCCCTGTTGACGAGGAAAAACTTGTCAGGGCTGTAGAGGTCGCAAACATAAAATCATTTATTGAATCACTTCCTTCAGGATATAACACCAGGATAGGGATGAACGGTCATGGTCTGAGCGAGGGACAAAAACAAAGATTGCTTATTGCAAGAGCTGTGTACAAGGATCCCTCGATAATTATTTTCGACGAAGCCACTAATTCCCTCGATGCCGGAACTGAAAAAGTCATTGTTGAAAACCTTGCAGGATTCTTCGCGGGCCGTACAGTGATTATTGTGGCACACAGGCTCAGCACTGTCCGCAATGCCGATAAAATTGTTGTCCTTGATTCCGGCCGCATAGCCGAAACCGGCACCCATGACTCACTGATCCGGAACGGCGGCGTATATTTCCGGCTCGTGAAAAATCAGCTGGAACTGGGAAACTGAACTATCTGCCATGAAAAAGAAGCAAGAAATAATATACTCCGACACAGTCAACGAAATAATTTCGAAGCCGCCGAAAAGTATTGTCAGGTGGGGAAACATGATAGTGTTCGCAGTATTCTTGCTTTTAATACTTCTTTCCTGGTTTTTTGTATACCCTGAAAAAACAGAAGCTTCAGCCGTTATTGTCCGTAACGATATTGCCACCTCTGATAGCTTGCCGGGTGAATACATGGGCATACTAACAACCGATATTGCGAATTTCGGTAAAGTGACTTCCGGTCAGCCGGTTAATATCAGATTGACTGCTTATCCATATCAGGAATACGGAATCATCAGGGGATCAGTTATTTCGAAGACTATTACTGAATCAGGAAGTTCAGTTGAATTAACTGTAAAACTGACCAATGGCCTCGTCACAAATTATGACAGGAAGCTTGAATATTTCCGGAATATGCAGGGAGATGCAGATATTATTACCGGTAAGCAACGGTTATTGCAGATTGTAATCGATCCGTTAATACGTCTGTTTGCGAAAAAGGGCTGATGACACTTCAGCTTTTATTACCTGAGTATGGCTCATAATCATCATCCTTCGAAGATGCCGAAGTAATCGATCCCGTACCTGTTGATTGCTGTCCTCCGCTGCCTGTAGCCTTATTCTTCATATATTTCCTGTACAGGCTGAAGCCAGCCGCCAGCAGACATGCCGCTAAAATGATAATATCCTTGGTTTCCATTTATCTGGTTCTAAAAAACTGTTTAAAGATAAATAATTTTTCGTCTCAGTATGGTGTATTATTCCAATTGCCTGTGATGCTCAATTATTTTACTGAAACTTTGAGTTTTAATAATATTTCAATATTTTCGTACCTTTAAAAATTATGCCGGAAATACCGGTAAATATTGTGTAATGAGAGCGAAACAAGAAAGGATTGGAAATGACAACAATGAATCCGGATGACTCTGTTCGTAATGAACAATCCGGGGCATCTGACAATGCTTCCGGAACTGAGAATGAAACACATGCTGAGAAAGCGCTTGAAAATGAATCACCAGAAACAGTCGAAAAAGCGGAAGAGGCTGCCGGTGAAACAGAAGTCAAAGTAAAGAAAAGGCCAAGGAAGGTACGTACTGAAGCTGCCGAAGTAGTTGCAGAGGACACCTTCGCAGGTGAAGATCACGATCTGGACGGAATAGAGCTTCCTCCTGTTGATTATTCGGGATATTCAAAGACCGAGCTGGTTGATACACTTACCCTGATAGTCGAAAACCGTCCGCCGGCAGAGATCAGGAACGATATAGAAAGAATCAAAGTTCTCTTCTATAAAAAGCTCAGACAGGAAGCTGAAGAAAGAAAAAACAAGTTCCTTGAGGGAGGCGGAAAGATCGAAGAGTACCGTGTGTGGATCGACCCTGTTGAAGCACATGTCAAAAACCTTCTCGAAAAATATAAGGAAAAGAAATCAGACTTTAATAAGGTTCAGGAAGCGGAAAAGTATGAGAACCTGAAACGAAAATATGAGATAATTGACAAGATCAAGGAGCTCGTAAACCGCGAAGAATCGATTAATAAGACATTTCACGAATTCAGGTCACTGCAGAACGAGTGGCACTCGACAGGTATCGTCCCGCAAAGCTCCCTGAAAGACCTCTGGGAAAACTACCACCATAACGTCGAGATATTTTACGACTATATTAAGATAAACAAGGAACTGCGCGACCTCGACCTTAAGAAAAACCTTGAGGCGAAAGTCGTACTGTGCGAAAAGGCCGAAGAGCTGCTGCTTGAACCTAACCCTGTTAATGCATTCAGGTTTCTCCAGGACTTTCATAACCAGTGGAGAGAAATAGGGCCTGTCCCCCAGGAATCAAAAAATGAGATATGGGAGAGGTTCCGTGAAGCAACATCGCAGATAAACAAGCGGCACCATGAATATTTCGAGAAGCAGAAAGATGAACAGCACAAGAACCTCGACGCTAAGGTAGCACTATGCGAGGAGGTCGAGGCCATCAATCAGCTCGAAATAAAGAATTTCAAGGATTTCGACGAAAAAGCTGAGAAAATTGTTGCTCTGCAGAAATTGTGGAGAACAATCGGCTTTGCACCGAAAAAGCAAAACAACAAGATTTATCAGCGTTTCCGCGATGCCTGCGACGCATTCTTCGAGAAGAAAAGAACCTTCTACTCTGAAAATAAAGAGGTACAGCAGAACAATCTCCAGAAAAAGATCGACCTGTGCATGCAGGCCGAAGCTCTCCAGGAAAGCTCAGACTGGAAAGCAACTTCCGACGCACTTATCAGGCTCCAGAAAGAATGGAAAGAGGTAGGGCCTGTCCCAAGAAAACAATCGGAAAAATGCTGGAAACGGTTCAGGAAAGCCTGCGACCACTTCTTCGAACGTAAAACAGCACATTTCTCCGACCTGGATACTTCTTATGAAGATAACCTGAAGGCAAAAATGGCTGTCATTGAAGAACTCGAAAAATTCGACCCGGGAACCGATGTACAGGCAGCATTTGAGAGGCTGAAGGAACTGCAGAGGAAATGGACTGAAATAGGATTTGTTCCTTTTAATAAGAAGGAAGAAATAACCAACAGGTACAGGATCGCCCTGAACAAGGAGTTTGATAAGCTCAAAATCGGCGATGAAGATAAGAGCATCCTGAAATACAGGAACAAACTCGATAACCTGAAGACAAATCCCAAAGCTCCCCGTAAGCTCAGAAATGAACGAGATAAATTCTTTACAAAAATAAAGCAGCTCGAGAGCGATATAGTCTTGTGGGAGAATAATATAGGATTCTTTGCAAAATCAACCAACGCTGAAACGATGATCCGTGAGGTGGAAGAGAAAATTGAGAATGCAAAGAAAATGATTAAGATGCTTGAGGAAAAGGTCAAAATGATCGACCAGTCAGGCCTCGATGAGTAATACCTTGTTCAGCACTATAATATAAAAGTGATTTTGCCATGGCAGAAGTGAAATACATATTTGTTACCGGAGGAGTTACTTCCTCCCTGGGGAAAGGAATTCTTTCAGCTTCCCTGGCAAAGCTTCTCCAGGCACGTGGGTACTCAGTTACAATTCAGAAGCTCGACCCTTATATTAATGTCGATCCGGGAACACTCAATCCCTATGAACATGGCGAATGCTATGTTACCATCGACGGAGCAGAAACAGACCTCGACCTGGGTCATTATGAACGGTTTCTTAACGTTCACACAAGCCAGGCTAATAATATCACTACGGGAAGGATCTATCAGACTGTTATTGAAAAAGAAAGAAGAGGCGACTACCTCGGAAAAACAGTCCAGGTAATTCCTCATATCACCGACGAAATAAAAAGAAGAATCAAACTGGTAGCATCCGGGGGTAAGTACGATATTGTGATCACAGAGATAGGTGGAACTGTAGGTGACATAGAATCACTGCCATATATCGAATCGGTGAGACAGCTTAAATGGGAGATGGGTTCACAGAATTGTATAGTGATACATCTCACTCTCGTGCCTTATCTGTCTGCTACCGGCGAATCAAAAACAAAACCTACACAGCACTCGGTGAAGGACCTTCTCGAAGAAGGTATACAACCAGATATCCTCGTACTCAGAACACAGAGATCTCTTCCCGGTGAAGTAAAAAGAAAAGTTGCTCTCTTCTGCAACGTCGAAGAAAATGCAGTCGTTGAAACTATCGATGTTTCTACCATCTATGAGGTTCCTGTAAACATGCTTTCAGAAAAACTCGACCAGACGGTTCTGAAAAAACTGAACCTTCCTGTCGGAGATGAACCGGCACTAACTGAATGGCGGGACTTTCTTACAAGGCTTAAAAATCCTGAGTCCTCAACAAGAATCGGACTGGTCGGAAAGTATGTTGAACTTCCGGATGCCTATAAATCGATTGCAGAATCGATTATCCATGCCGGTGCAGTAAATAAATGCAAGGTAAAGATTGAATATATTCATTCTGAAGAAATAAACGATAAGAATGTTCAAGAGGTGCTGAAAGATCTCAACGGCATTCTTGTGGCTCCCGGTTTTGGCTCCAGGGGTATTGAGGGTAAAATAGCAGCTGTAAACTATGCAAGAGTCAATAATATACCTTTCCTTGGAATTTGCCTAGGAATGCAATGCGCGGTAATAGAATTTGCCCGGAATATTCTTGGACTCGATGGCGCCAACTCAACGGAGATTGACCGTAAGACAAAACATCCAGTTATTGATCTTATGGAAGAACAAAAAAGCATCACCAACAAAGGAGGTACGATGAGGCTGGGTGGCTATAAATGCATCATAAGCCGTAACTCAAAAACCTATGAAGCCTACGGCAGATCAGAGATTATTGAGCGGCACAGGCACAGGTTTGAATTCAATGATAAATATTTTGAAAATTTCAGGGAGAAGGGGATGATACCTGTAGGTATTAACCCCGATTCCAACCTCGTAGAGATAATTGAAATACCGGAACATAAATGGTTTGTGGGAGTACAGTTTCATCCTGAATACAGCAGCACCGTCGAAAATCCTCATCCGCTGTTTGTTCAGTTTGTCAGGGCCGGTTTGAAATAATATGATTTGTAATTTGTAAATAGCTGGGAAAGAATGGATAAGAATACAATAATCGGAATAGCACTGATTTTACTCATTTTCTTGGGCTTCAGCCTGTTCAATACATCACGGCTGAATAAAGGATACGAGAAAGCGGTTGAGAAAGCTAAAACAGAAATTTCGGCCGGTAACCTTGAAATGGCAAGATCAGAATATATTAACGCACTAAGGTTTAAACCTAACGATCCTAATGCCCTGCAGGAGATCAGCAAGCTTGACCTTCAGCTGGGAATAACAAGAGAAGAACCTAAAACAGATTCACTGCCGCAGGCTGAAGGAAATGTCGCTCCGACGGCTCTGCCTGAGTCTGCAGCACTCACCGACACAGGATCATATGGACCTTTTGCCGGCGCTGCCAGGGGTGTGAATGACATGATCGTTCTGGAAAATAATAAAATAAAGCTCGAGATATCCAAAAAAGGCGGCAGGGTCTATTCTGCGCTGATAAAAGATTACGTCACCCACGATTCCCGTCCGCTCATTCTTTTCTCTGGAGACTCGACTGTTTTCGGATTTAATTTTTATACGGTCGATAACATGGTTATCAGGACAAATAACCTGTTCTTCGAACCTGTAAATGAGGAGAATCATATCGTAGTTAAAGATTCTCCGCAATCTCTGATTATGAGATTGTACGCCTCCGCTGAGAAATATATCGAATATAAATATACTCTTGCTCCCGATAAGTACAGCCTCGATTATGATGTGACATTTAAAAATATGGAGGGTATACTGCCCTCAAACCAGACCTATATCTCACTCGACTGGAAAATGTACATACCTCAGCAGGAGAAGGGCAGGGATAATGAAAATAATTATACCACCATTAAGTACAAGTATTTCGAAGATGAAGTCGACGGACTGAGGCTGAGATCACAGAAGGAGACAGACCAGGAGGATATCGCCTCCAAGCTAAGCTGGGTTGCATTCCAGGATCAGTTCTTTTCATCTGTAGTTATGACAGACAAGTTTTTCCAGAGCGGATCAGTGACCTCGACCAGGCTGGTGACTTCGCCAAAGTATTTAAGGTATTTTACCAGTGAGCTCTATGTGCCCTACACCTCCGGAAATGAATCACAGGTTAAACTGAGGCTGTATTATGGTCCAAATCACATCTCTACCTTGAGAAAGGAGGGTATGCAGTTAGAAAAACTTGTTTTCCTCGGTAAGAACATTATAGGATGGATCAGCCGCTTTATAATTATCCCTGTATTCAACTGGCTCGAGCGTTATATTTCAAGCTATGGTCTGATCATTCTTATACTTACGATCCTGATAAAAATAGTCCTTTTCCCGCTCACTTATAAATCATACCAGTCAACGGCAAAAATGGCTATTCTTAAGCCAATGGTTGATGAAATAGGCAAGAAATATCCGAAGCAGGAAGATGCTATGAAGAAGCAGCAGGCCACTATGGACCTGTATAAACGGGCAGGCATAAATCCTATGGGCGGCTGCCTGCCGATGCTGCTTCAGTTCCCCATACTTTTTGCCATGTTCAGGTTTTTCCCGGTGTCGATTGAGCTCAGGCAGGAGCATTTCCTATGGGCAACAGACCTCTCAACTTATGATGCCATTGTATCATGGTCAGCCAATATACCCCTGCTGAGCAATTTCTACGGTAACCATATAAGCCTTTTCACCCTTTTAATGACCGCATCGTCAATACTCACAATGAAGATGAGCGGTACATCACCGGGAAGCGACCAGCCAGGGATGAAAGTCATGATGTGGATGATGCCAATAATGTTCCTTTTTGTTATGAACAGGTTCTCTGCAGGGCTAACTTATTATTACTTCCTCGCAAATATGCTTACCTGGGTCCAGAACGTTGTGATGAAGAGGTATATAAATGCCGACAAGGTGCTTGAGACTCTCGAGGCGAACAAAAAGAAACCTTTACCCAAATCGAAATGGCAGCAGCGTCTTGAAGCAGCTGCAAAACAGCGCGGCATTAATCCGCCTAAACGATAAACTGAAATTATTTTGTTAAAAATATTTAAAGCAATTTTCAATCTTGAAAATTGCTTTATTTTTAACATTCTTTCAAACCGGGGAAATGTCGAAAAAAATTAAGAGCAAGGACCTTGCTGCCAAATTAGGTGTATCTGGTACACTTGTATCATTGGTATTAAATAACAAAGCTGATCTGCATGGCATAAGCAAAGAGACTCAGGAAAGAGTTCTGATGATGGCCAGGCAGATGGGGTATTTTAGTTATCTCGAGGAGAAAGGCGTAACAGCACCTGTCGAAGAGTCTCCCGGCGTTATCGGAATGGTTGTCGTCTCAGCCTGCGATAATTTTATCTATGGCATTACTCCATACCTTCAGACTGCCTTTGCAAGCATCGGAACAGGATTCTCAATCATTACAAAAGATCCGGATGACCAGAGATTTGACCGGATGATTAACTCATTCAGAAAATTTTACAGCGGCCTCATTCTCGTGGGCAGCGCTGCCGATGACCAGACAGTAAGATCGCTGCGCTCCACCGATTATCCTTTTATCCTTCTGGAAAGCAATAACCTGCAGGGAAAAATAAACAGTGTTAATTTAGATACTGTGGCATCTGCAAACCTTATTTCAAACCATATCAGGAAACTGGGATATAAAAACGTCGTAATTGCCACCGAAAAACAGCTGCGGAAATCATATAACGATCAGATATCTCAGGTCGAGGATTCCCTTTCACAAATCGACAGCAGCATGAAACCTGTAATCATGGAGATCGACAGGCTGAGCTCCGGGAATGATTTTAATTTCATGCAGATCGAGACATTCCTGAGACCCCCATTCCGTGCCGATATCATTATTACAATGCAGTCGCGGCTGGTGTATCCTTTAATGTCACTTCTTAGAAAAAAGAAACTCAGAGTCCCACAGGATATAGCTCTGATCTCTGCAGAGGAAGGTGTCGGTTTCGATGTTATGTACACCCCGGTAACAAGTATTGGCAGACCTTTCCCTGCTATGGCAACAAAGGTCGCAAACATGGTGTGGACAGAAATCAGAAATTCAGGAAAAGGCAAATTCAAACGACAGGTGACTGTCACTCCCGAACTTATTGTCCGGAACTCCTGCGGAACTATTTAAACATCCTATTCTTCAGGCAATTCATTATATTTGACATCTTCTGTCATTTATTTACATTTTGTCATGAGAGTAAAAATTTACAGCCTCCTTGCGATTCTCCTGTTTATCATAACCGGTTGCGAAGAAAAACATCTTATAACAGATGTTAGTTACCGGGTAACTGTCGACTCAGCCTTTCACTCTGTGCTCAGCCTGGCCAGTAACAGGAATAACGATCTTTTCTCAGTTTTTGATCATGACCTGCCACTTGAACAGCAGGAGGCTCTGAAATTCCTCTATGCTTTCATGCCGCTGAACGATCTTGCCGACTATGATGGGGAATTTTTTCTTGCAAATGTCGGGAGAACTCTCTCCACACGGCAGCTGATGCCATGGGGAACTGAAATACCAGAAGAATTGTTCCTTCACTATGTATTGCCTGTCAGGGTGAACAACGAGAACCTTGATTCTTTCCGTATCATCTTCCACGACGAGATCGCCGGTCGCATAAAAGGAAAATCGATGCTTGAGGCTGCCCTCGAAATAAACCACTGGTGTCACGAAAAAGTAACTTACCAGCCATCCGATTCCAGGACTTCTTCGCCGGTATTTACAATCCTTTCTGCGCGTGGACGTTGCGGCGAAGAATCCACATTCACTGTTGCAGCCCTCAGAACCGCCGGAATACCTGCACGACAGGTATATACGCCCCGCTGGGCTCACAGCGACGATAACCATGCATGGGTTGAATTCTGGGCAGGAGGGAGATGGTACTACATGGGCGCCTGCGAGCCTGAACCGGTACCTGACCGCGGATGGTTCACCGAACCCGCCCGACGTGCAATGATGGTCCATACAAAATCATTCGGCGCATTCAGCGGAGATGAAAACATCCTGAAGAGGTCTGAAAAGTACACCGAGATAAATAACCTGTCAAAATATGCCATTACGAAAAAGATCTTCGTAAGGACTCTCTCCGCAGATCATAAAACTCTGAAAGATGCGATGGTAGAATATCAGCTTTACAACTATGCCGAATTCTATCCAATCGCTGCTGTGCCTTCCGGAGAAAACGGCCTCAGCACCCTTGAGACAGGACTGGGCGACCTGCTTATCTGGGGATATAAAGATGATTGTTTTGGTTTCAGGAAGATATCTGTTGCAGAGACAGACACTATCGATCTGATCCTTGAAAACAGGCAGCCCGGAAACATAAGCCTCGACCTCGATCTGGATGTACCGGTTAAGAGATCCCCTCTGCCGGATATCACTGGAGAAATAATTTCATCCAATAATGCCAGGCTGGATGACGAAAACAGGATAAGAGAGGCGTATATCAACACATGGATAACACGAAAGGAAGCGGTGGCTCTTGCCGTGAGACTCAAAACCGATACAGGTGCAATAGCTGATCTGCTTTCCAGGAGCATGGGTAACTATAACCAGATAGTTGAACTTCTCGGGAATGTGCCTGATACAATGATCGATGAAACGATAAGCATGTTACAGGTGGTCAGCGAAAAAGACCTGAGAGATACACGCGCATCAGTATTCCTCGATCACCTGAAAAACACATCCTATGTTGAACTGAAGGATACCGACAGGAAGCTCTTCGTAAATTATATTCTCAATCCAAGGATTTCCAGTGAGATCCTTTCGCCATGGAGGAGCTGGTTCCTTGAGAAGCTTACAGCTGATTTCCGCAAAGATGCCTTCAACGATCCTGAAATTATTGCCGGACTCCTCGACTCACTGCTGGTTCTGGCTGATAAGGAGAATTATTCACGTACACCGCTGACCCCAACCGGTACCTGGTCGCTGAAAGTAACCGATTCACGATCACGGGCAATTTGTTATGTTGCAATCTGCAGATCGCTTGGAATTGCCTCACGTCTTGATCCCGGCAGAAATATTCCCCAGTTCCTGAAAGATGGTGTATGGCATGATGTCTATTTTAAAGATCAGAAGGCGCCGTCGCCTGAAAAAGGATTTGTCAGATTCTCTTCATCCGATAAGAATCCCGTACCACAATATTATATTCACTTTACCCTGGCAAGGTTCGAAAACGGAAGGTACAATACACTGGAATACAACGAGAACACCGGTGTGAATGATTTCAGCGAAGAACTGCAGCTTCCGCCAGGTTATTATATGCTTGTGACAGGAAACAGGCTCGATGACAGCAGGATACTGGCAAGCCTTACATTCTTTAACCTGAATGAAGGTGAACACAGGAATATTGAAATCAGGTTAAGGCAGAATATGTCGCCACCCGTAAGTTACGGACATGCCGAACTTAGTGATCTGGCCCCGGTTATTTCCAGTGACAATGAGATGCAGCGATCATTGTCAGAAGCCGGAGCAGTACTCCTCTGGACAGAGCCCGACAGGGAACCCACTAAACATGTCCTGAACGACCTTCGTTCATTAAGCGAGGAACTCAATCGATGGCCGGGATGCTTTATCTTCCTGAATGTTTCCGGAAGCAATACAAATGATTTAAGAGATCCAGCCTCATTTGCCGGCCTGCCTGAGCGGACAGTTTTTACAAACGATCTTAACCTCTCCTTGCTCAAAAAAATGGTCCGTGATTCTTCAGTTAGTGACATCTCATTTCCTGTTGTGATAATGGTTAAGAGCAACGGAAATATCATCCTTCATTCTTCCGGCTACAGGATCGGCATCGGCGAACAGATTCTCAGGCTTACCTCAAACACCCAGTAACTAGCCCCCAGCACCCAGCACCCAGTACCCAGCACCCAGCCCCCAGCACCCACTTTTCAACACCTGTTAATATATTAGTTTGCATCTCCGGGGCAGCCCTGTATTATTAATTGTATATTTGTAAAGTATTGGTGTTACGGAAATATAAGCCGTAATGAAAAGGGAATGCGGTTAGAATCCGCAACAGTACCCGCTGCTGTGATGCCCGGTCACGCTTCAGGCGTGACGAAGGAGTTATGATCCCCTGCCACTGTCGCGTTTCAGGCGTGATGGGAAGGCTTCATAAGTCCGGGACAAGTCAGAAGACCTGCCAGACAAAGCCATATTCTCAGCTTTCGGGAAAAAAAGCGCCGGAAATCCCACGATTTCTCCCCACATTTCCTGCAACTGGTAATGGCTGAAAAAATTTTAAACTGTTACCATGATGAAATTCAAAAATTCAAGACGACTGCAGCACGGGATCTTGCTCATTGTATTTATGTCATTTCTTGCCATAAATGCTTATTGCCAGGATATTATGGAAGATGATACACTCAGTATCCCAGAAGTTGTTATCACCCGTAAGCAGATAAGCTCTGAACAGCCCGGGTTTAAATTCTATTCCATTGATTCATCCAGGCTCCGTACTTATGGTAACTATATGCTTAATGACATCCTCAGAACAGAAACGCCACTGTTTATTAAAGAGTATGGAGCTGGTCTGACATCAACTGCGTCATTCCGCGGAACATCGGCCGGGCATACACGTATTGCCTGGAACGGGATAAATATCAACGATCCAATGCTCGGGCAAACTGACTTTTCACTTATACCGGCAGCGATGATTGATAACATAATGGTAAGTTTCGGCGGTGCCTCAATGGATCTCGGAAGCGGTGCTATCGGGGGAATTATTAACCTGTCAACAGAGCCTGTTTGGAAAAAAGAAACGGTGATCGACCTCGAACCAGGTATCGGGAGTTTCGGAAGGTACTCTGTCTCCGCTAAAATAAGTACCGGGAGTGAAAGGTTCCAGTCTGTAACAAGGGCATATTATAATCAGGCAACGAACAATTTCAGGTATCTCGATTCACAACCCGAAGAACCGGCCTGGAAGACCAGGGAACATAATAGCACCGACCAGAGGAACCTGATGCAGGAGTTTTATTTCAGAAAGTCAAAAGATGTTTTCTCTGCCCGCTTCTGGTTCCAGGAAACAAACCGTAATTTGCCGGGATCGATATTATATGGTTATTCAGGTGAAAAACAGTCTGATCAATCTCTGAGAAGCGTAATTAGCTATGATACACAGCGGAACAGGATTGAATTTTCATCATCTGCAGCCTGGATGATGACAAACATGCACTATAAAAGTTATTGGGATACAGCTGGTTCAGTGAATAAGGTAAATACTCTGGTCATAAAGGGCGGACTTAATTTTAAGCTTGATGACGCCACAACTGTGAAGGTCGTTCTTAACGATGAGCTCAGCATGGTGGAATCGAACTATTACAGCAGTCAGGTAAAAAATAATAATGCTTCGCTGACTATTTCAGCTGAACGTAAAAAGGGCAAATGGCTGGGAGCCGCACTTCTGATCCGCGAAACCCTTAACGACAAGAAATTCCTGATACCCGACTTTTCTGCCGGACTTGAACTGAGAACAGTGAGAGGAGAGGAACATTATCTTAAATTTAACGTGTCAAGAAACTCAAGGATACCCTCCCTGAACGACCGGTTCTGGAATCCCGGCGGAAACCCGGACCTGAAAAACGAATACGCATATTCCCTTGAAGCAGGATATAAATTGTCACATACGATGAAATCCGGGTTCAGCCTCTCATCAGAATTGAATTACTTTAATAATTATATCAGGAATCTTATCCAATGGTATCCTGAAACCGAATATATATGGGTGGCAGGTAACATCGGAAGTGTAAATACATCAGGAATCGAGGCAATGGCAGCATTTAATTATTCAATAAAGAGGTTTAATGCTTCATGGAACACTGCATACTCATATACAAATGCGGTGGATATGTCTGATGGAAGTAAGGGTTTGAAGCTGATATATATACCTGAACATCAGGTTAATAGCTCTGTTAATATATCATTTGACGATTTTTATACCACATGGACCACACATTTCACCGACAGGGTCTATACCATAGCCGATAATACAGGTTATTTAAAAGGATATTCTATTAACAGCCTGTCGGGTGGTTACAAGCTTAAATACGGTCATGGCTGGGCTGACCTGAGAATAAAGATTGATAATATCCTGAACACAAGATATCAGACAATTGAATGGTATCCCCAGCCAGGGAGAACATGGATGATCTTGCTTTCACTCAGGTTCAAAGGATAAAAATGGGATCGAGAGCAGTTACTATAATACTATTGTGTGTCATTTCCGGAATCTCCTGTAATGCTCCCGGCAGGAAGAAGGATCGATCCTTCAAAGCTTCCACTGATTCAGTAACTGCTGGTGCCCAACGGTTCCGGATTGAACGAAACGACAGTTGTACAATTCTGACTATTACAGATCCGTGGCAGGGTGCAGAAGGTGTGAACCATGTCTTCTACCTGGTTGGCAGGGACCAGGAACCTCTTCACAATGACTCACTCTCCATAATAAATGTTCCGGTGGAAAAAATCATCTGCATGTCGTCGACACATGTGGCAATGATAAAAGCTCTTGGGATGGAGAAGACCATCTGCGGGATATCCGGAACAGGTTTTATCTACGACAGTGTGCTAGCTGCCAGGGCTGCAAATGGGATTATACCTGAAATAGGATACGACGCCGCCATTAATACCGAGTTGATCATAAGCCTTAATCCCGACCTGATGATGATGTATGGAGTAGGCAGCGAATCGATGAGCTATGTGAGCCGTTTATCAGGGCTTGGAATAAAAGTAGTGTATAATGCAGACTATCTCGAAACGGATCCGCTTGCAAAAGCAGGATGGATAAGGGTTTTCGGCGCTCTTTATGGACTGGAGGATCGTGCTGATTCTATATATGATTCCATCGCATCGGAGTACGCGAGGATCAGGCGTACAGTGAATGAGTCATCACGGAGACGACCATCTGTTTTACTCGGTCTGCCATACAGGGATACATGGTATATTTCTCCCGGTAATTCATATATAAGCACACTTATTCATGATGCCGGAGGAGAGTACCTGTGGGAGAATACAACGTCAGGTTTCTCAATGCCATATAGTATTGAGTCTGTATATATAAAGGCTTTGAAGGCTGATTTCTGGCTTAACATTGGAACTGTCAGCACTAAAGGTGAAATCGAATCTTTTGACTCCAGACTGAAGAATCTTCCGGCCTATATAAATGGAAACCTCTATAATAATACCGGACGGATGTCGGCCGGCGGAGGTAACGACTACTGGGAAAGCGGCACATTGAATCCACATATCCTGCTGAAAGATATTGCCTCAATTCTGAATCCGGGAATATTTGGAGATTACAGTCTTATTTATTACAAAAAGATCAAATAAATCGGGCTGTGGCACTAACTCAGACAATTATACGAAACAGTAAATCTACAGGCAGCAGGGTGACGATATTTGTTTTAATGTCGTTATTCCTCATAATATTATTTATTCTCGATCTGTTTCTGGGCTCGGTAAGCCTGGAAGTCAGTGATGTGCTTAAAGTCTTATCGGGCGATTCGGCAAACGTTGCAGGATCGATAATACTGGATTTCAGGCTTCCAAAGGCACTTACTGCCCTTCTCGTAGGAGTTGCCCTGTCGTTAAGCGGGTTGCAGATGCAGACACTCTTCAGGAATCCGTTAGCAGGTCCTTACGTTCTTGGCGTGAGCTCAGGCGCAAGTCTTGGTGTGGCATTGGTAATACTTGGTTTCTCATCAGGCATCTCCTTCCTGAACCTTCAGCAGACAGGAAACTGGATCCTGGTTATTTCTGCCTGGTTAGGCTCAGGAATTGTTATGCTGCTCATCCTGTTCATCTCTGTAAGGGTCAGGGATATAATGACAATTCTCATCCTCGGGATGATGCTTGCCAGCGGTCTTTCAGCTGTGGTAAGCATTATGCAGTATTTCAGCAATGAAACAATGCTTAAAGCTTATGTTATCTGGACTATGGGCAGCCTGGGCAATTTGTCTCCGGGTCAGCTGAAGATACTAACCCTTTCGGTGATTGCCGGTTCACTCCTCACAATATTGTCAGTTAAAATTCTGAATGCACTTCTGATAGGGGAGAACTATGCCGGAAGCATGGGCCTTAATATAAAATGGTCACGGGTGCTGATATTTACCTGTACCACAATACTTGCCGGAAGTGTGACAGCCTTCTGCGGACCGATAGGTTTTATAGGAATTGCAGTGCCGCATATTGTGCGAAACCTTTTCAAAACTTCTGATCATGCTGTTCTGGTCCCCGGAACAATACTCTGTGGCGCCATTATTATGTCACTGAGTGATATTGTCTCACAGCTGCCCGGATCAGAAATTGTTCTTCCGGTAAATTCTGTCACATCACTCATTGGTATCCCGGTGGTGATCTGGGTAATAGTGAAAAACAAAAACAGCTCAGGTATATTCTAATGAGGAACGAAACCGCTGAAATACTGACCTTCGAATCACTTGAGATTGGATACGGAAAAGGATTCCGGAGGAAGATATTGCTTCCTCCTCTTTCAGGCTCAGCAAAAAAGAATGAACTGGTGGCCCTGATAGGCCGGAATGGAATTGGCAAGAGTACCCTGCTGAGAACTATTGCAGGATTGCAGAGGCCATTTTCCGGAAATATTAATGTTAACGGGAATGAGATCTCCCGCTATTCACGTCTCGGTCTTGCGAGAATTACCGGATATATCTCTACCGAAATCATCAGGGCATATCACATGACTGTCTATGACCTGGTGTCCCTGGGACGCTTCCCGCACACAAACTGGATAGGAACCATTGACGATCAAAGCAGGAAGGCCATTGACGATGCAATATTTAAAAGCGGACTCGAACACCTTTCAAAAAGGAATATTTCCGAGTTGTCGGACGGCGAACGTCAGAGGGCCATGATCGCCAGGGTACTGGCGCAGGACACCCTGCTTATGATTATGGATGAGCCCCTTGCATTCCTTGATATGCCCGGAAAATTCGAAATTGTCAACCTTATAAGGAGCCTGTCCGAAAGGGGCAAAACAGTTGTCTTTTCAACACACGACCTTGGCCTGGCAATTAAAAATGCAGACAGGATATGGCTTCTTCAAAATAATGGTATAATTGAAGGTACACCCGAAGAACTAATAGAAAAGGATGCTTTCGACCTGATGTTCGGGGCCACTGCAAGCGAAACAGATAGATTTTCTGGTAAACAATTAAAGGATTACCTGAAAAACTTCCTGTAGTTTTCGAGGAAGCCTTCTATATCTTCAACAGCAATCTTCTTGGCAATGATCTTTTTGTTCCTGTCGAGGATATATACAATCGGAGTTGACTGTACATTATAATAATAGTCATAATGTGTTGTCCTGTCCGGATCCCAGCCGTTTATCCAGGTAAGACCATTCTCTTCAATATAATTACTCCAGAGTTTTTTATCGCTTATGGTACACACTGCAAAGACCTCGAGGCTGTAATCTTTTGGTTTGTTGTAATATTCTTTCAATTTTGGTGTTGCCTCCTTGCAGTGTCCGCAATTAGGCTCCCAGAAATAAAGTATGGTGTAATCCTTCTCAATATCGTGGAGCGAAACGAAGATACCCCGGAATGAGTCCATTACAAGGTCCTGTCCTTTCATTCCGAGCTGGTTGAATCTCAGCAGTTCAACATCTTTTCTGAGCTTATCCTTGAACTCCTCAGTAACCCAGTCGGCCTTCCCGGAGAGATAAACTTCATCGGCTATCTTCAGCAGAACACCATCGTGTCCCATAATTTCACTTTCGCGGAAATGATTGAAAAGATAAGCGGAGATATACTGGTACATTGTATGATCAGGTTCACACATTTTAAGAATCTTGGCAACCTGCGGATTAAGTGAATCAGGAGACTGAAGCACCACATTTGTAAAGAAAGCCTCCAGTCGTGCCTGCAGAATTGGTGTCCTCAGCAGCCTTTCATCTGTCAGATCGAGATTATCAAAAAAATGATCTTTGTTGTAATTGTACTTCTTTACCCATTTTACCGAATCAGCATTACGGATGTTTGCAGGTACCTCAAATTCCGGCACCTCTACCGGAAGCATAGATCGTACCAGCATGGCCAGGAGGTTTCCCTGGTTGTCATCAATTACCTTATGAAGATAGGCTGTTTTAGAAGCCTCAATCGCTTTCTGCTTTGCACCAAGCAATTTCAATGAATCACTGTTCTGCCTATTTGCCTGCAAACGGCGTGCAATTGAGGCAGATTCCTGCTGCATTGCCACCCACTTCCTCTGATAGTCGATAAAATATGTGTTTTCTTCAGAACCTTTGAATGCCAGGGTATTGTAGAAATCTTTATAAGTGCATGTTACGCTGAATACCTGATCGTCAGAGATTAAAATCTCAAAATATTTCCTTCCTGGAAGGACGATCATATAAATCCCGTGAGGAAGGCTTTCCGTTCCGCTGAAGATCCCGGCTCCCCTGGAATCCAGGAAAACTGAATCGCTCAGGTACTGCTTATCGCCGAAGTGATGTGCGAGGTACAGGGTTGTATCTCTGAGGCCTGAAACCGAAACCGAAACAGAATAGCCAGCCTTGTTCTGGCCCTGGGCAAGCGAAGCTGCGAGAATGAGCAAGAGTAATGAAAAAGATTTCTTCATAAATATCATATTCCTGGTGTGACAAAAATACATAATGCAATTTCTTTGCCAAAGCTATAACGATACTATATTGGAAATATGTTGTATTTTTGAATGTTAATTCATGGGTATATAAAATGACAATATCGTTGCTGGTTCCGGTGTGCGATTATGACATACATGCAATAATCCACAGCATGAAGAAATGTATCGGAACAATACCGGAATTTGTGGAAATAATTATTGGTGACGATGGCTCTTCACCCGAAAATAAAGAAAAATACAGGTCTCTTGAGGGTGATGGAGTAAGGCTGATCAGCCTCGAGAAAAATATAGGACGGTCGGCAATTCGAAACCGCCTTGCCCTCGAAGCTAAGGGCGATCATCTTCTCTTTATCGATGCCGATGCCATGATCCCCGGAACTGCTGAAACATTTATTCAGAACTGGATCAGCTCTGCAGACCTTTCACGGGTCATTTCAGGAGGGATACTTTACCACGAATCACCTCCAGGAGATCCTGACAAAATGCTGCGCTGGAAATACGGAAGAAAACGCGAACAGAAGAAAGCTTCCTACCGAAACAAGCATCCATATTCCTCTTTTTCAACTTTTAACGTTCTGATCGAAAAATCGGTCTTCGAGAAGCTCCGTTTTAACGAGGAGATTAAACATTACGGGCACGAGGATACTCTCTTCAGCTATCAGCTTCACAAAGCCGGGATAATGATCGCTCATATCGACAACGGACTGATACACGAAGGAATCGAACCGAACAGGGAATACCTTAATAAGGTAAAGCTGGGAATAGAAAACCTCAGCATGCTTTACGATTTTGTCACTGACAAACATCTGTTTGCAACAACCGTTAAGCTTGTTCGCGATTACAGAATGATGAGCATTTTCAGGCTTACACTCATACTGGCAGGGCTCTTTATCCGCTTCAGGGAACGTATGGAACTTCGTATCGACAGTGCAAAACCGCCTCTGTGGCTCTTCGATGCCTATAAAATTGCAATGTTCAGTACATACCGTGAAATACACAGACGGAAGAAAGTGGTTCCTTCCTTTGTTCTATAGGTCGATTTTTACAAGGTCGATATTTCCATCAGTCCTCCTCTCACCCTTCAGGATAAAATCAAACCGGTTATACATCGTACATAGGAAATAATCAGTAGGAGGGGAGAAATCAATATTTTCAGGATCGAAAAACCTCTTTCCGGCCCCGTGACGGAGCCCATTAATTGAACCGGTGAAATCTTTTCCTTCGCCGTTAAGGCCGGCCTTAATTATTTCAGCACATAACAGATCCTCATCAGCATGCATACTTGCCCTGTAACCCATCGCAACAAGCGATACCGATGGTGGATCCAGTACTTTCAGATAGTTTATAATAGCACCTGCATTCACCAGGCTGCCGGCAAGCAGGGTGTCTGCATTTATTGCAGCAAGCAGACCGTTGGTTCCGGCAGTGGTTGTCTGAATTACCGTGTATCCGGTGAGATCATGTTTAATTATTTCGGTCGGACTGTTGCCAAAATCGAATCCTTCAATCTTTTTTTCATCTCTCTCGCCGGTCAGTACTGACTGACGGTAGCTCTTCTTTAGCCGGAAGGCTTTTTCAGGTTCATTTGTTGCAATAAACCGGACAGCCCCTGCGTCGAAGGCATAGCATGCCGTCGAGAAGGCCCTGAAGACATCAATTATTACAGCAGCACCACAGGACTGCCTGGCTCCCTCAATAAATTCAAGTATCTCTACCTTCATTCCCCTCTTTTTAGATGTTAAAATAGTAATTATATGAAAACCTGAAGCTTTTTGTATATTTGAATACTGAAAGAGATATCCTGAAATGGCAAATCCGGTCACCTGGGCATTCAATAAAGTAAAGCAATGGAATGATGCAATATGGCATACTCCACTTTCCGATATTTCACGAAGGAAAGGATTTTTTATTAAACAGCTGAGAATTATCGTGCTTGCCACCCGTGGCTTCTTAAACGATAAAGTCCAGATCAGGGCCACAGCGCTGACCCTCTATACGCTGCTCTCAATAATACCGGTTATTGCTATAGCGTTTGCAATTGCAAAAGGATTCGGCCTCGATCAGACTCTCGAGTCGGTTATCCTTAATGCAAAGGAGTTCCAGGCTTATCGTGGTTTCTTTCAACCTCTTCTTGAGAAAGCAAAAGAGACAATTGCATCTACAAGCGGCGGTTATATAGCCGGGGTGGGAGTAATAATCCTGTTCTGGTCGGTGGTATCACTGCTTAATCAGATTGAAATATCATTTAACCATATCTGGCAGGTTTCAGCTTCGAGGGTATGGTACCGAAAATTCACCGATTACCTTACCATTATGCTCCTTTCTCCCGTTCTCATCATTCTTTCGAGCAGCATAACGGTTTTTATCAGCACCGAGCTGGCTGAGTATATGAATAAAGCGCCTATCCTTGCTTTCTTCAAGCCGATCGTAAGCTTCCTTATAAAATTCACTCCCTATTTTCTGATGTGGACAATGCTTACCCTGCTGTTTATTGTAATGCCTAATGCAAGGGTCAAGTTCCTTCCTGCCCTGGTCTCAGGGGTTATTACAGGAACGGCAATAATTGTTGTCCAGTGGCTATATCTCGACCTTCAGATAGGAATAACAAAACTGAGCGCTATCTATGGTACACTTGCTTTTATACCCTTGTTTATTATATTTCTTCAGACAATATGGATAATAATACTTATTGGTGCCGAGCTCAGTTTTGCTAATCAGAATATCTCACGGTATGAATTTGAATCGGGAGCATTAAACATCAGCCATTTTCAGAAGAGGGCCCTTGTTCTGATGATTATGCATATGATCGTCAGAAATTTTTCTGTTGGCGAGAAACCGGTGAGCGCCGAAAAGATCAGCCGTACACTTAAGATCCCTGTAAGGCTTGTCCGCGACATACTGATGGATCTGAGCAATACGAACCTTGTTTCGGTGATACATGAAAATGAACAAAAGGAAAACTTCTATCAGCCGGCCCTTGATATAAATAAGATCACAGTGAACTTTGTACTTTCCAAACTTGACCGCAAAGGGACCGACCAGAAAATAATTGCAAAGAATGAAGAATATAACCGCATCGTAGGGATGCTTGACAGGTTCGAGAAACTGGCGTCAAAGTCTGATTCAAATATACTTATCAAAGACTTTTAGGATCGGAAGGAGGAAGCTGATTTTTTGTATTTGCTCTTTTCTTCCTGTGGCTTTGAACAAACCTGAGAAATTCGGCATAGTCTTTCCAGTTATGAAAGAAATA
>ERZ1645192.1029-NODE-1029-length-23539-cov-13.324647_pt1 | contig 23539 bp, 25 predicted proteins | sample MGYA00575354_ERZ1645192 | MGnify/ENA primary metagenome ERZ1645192 (study PRJEB40844, sample SAMN11349763) | freshwater sediment metagenome | isolation source: river sediment | host: Sediment | place: India: Faizupur Khadar , New Delhi | collected 2017-02-21 ... | reverse complement strand
CTGGCTGAAAGGCCCCTCCACAGGCAATGCCTGGAAGGTGGTGCAGGACTGGTCCTACAGCAATCAGTGGACATGGATGAGCACGGGCAGTGATGCAGGAGCCTACATGGTCTATGTCTATGCCCGGGACGGCAAGCACTCTGCTGCCAATAGCTACGATAGCGCCCTGGGAGCGCAGTTCCAGCTTTCAGTCAATGATCCGCCCGTCCTGTCGGCACTGAAATCCGATAGGGCCAGCCCGCAGAGCGCGGGGACGGTCATAAAATGGACGGCCACAGCGACCGACGCCAATAAGGATCAGGTGCTCTATCAGTTCTGGCTGAGGGGCCCGTCCACAGGCAATGCCTGGAAGGTGGTGCAGGACTGGTCCACCAGGAATCAGTGGACCTGGTTGAATGCGCCAACCGACGGCGGAAGCTACAGGATCTATGTCTATGCCAGAGATGGCTGGCACAATCCCGCCACAGGCTATGACAGCGCCATGGGCCAGGACTTCACCCTGAAGAGCAGCATCACCATGACCAGAACTGTGGTCAACATAGGCAGAGTCAGGTGAAATGAAGAGACGAGATGAGCAGAGAATTAAGCAGATATAACATCTGCGAGGGGCCCGCTTCGTGATTGAAGGGGCCTCTTCATTTTGATTTTTATTCGCAGAAAGTTTTATATTATCAGAGCGCTTAAGACAATTGGGGATTCTGTGATGGCGAAAACATTTGCAGTAGCATTGCTGTTGGCCGTTCTCTTTATTCCGGGCACAGCCTCAGCCGATGAGGAGAGCACAGACGTACCGTACTGGGACTGGCTGGGAGTGGGACCGATATTCTCCTACGGAAGCTTCTATAATCCGTCCTTTGCCTACTATCCGGTCTATGCTCCGTCACAGCCCGCCCCCCAGATCTATGCCGGGCCCTATTTCTATTATAAGCCGACATATGCTCAATCCTGGTGGGTCGGCGAGCACAGAGACATGGAAAAGGTGTTGCAGAGAGCCAGATCCGGCTCATCCATGCGCATATTTTCGGGGGGCATGTGGATGGCTCCCTAGAGCCGGCAGCTCTTGCAGAGAGAGATAGGTTTAAATGCAACGGGCGAATGGGGTGGAAAATATGATGAAATACATAACTGCAATAGCATTGCTTCTTATGCTGGCCGCAAGCGGTGCGGCAACCATGTGGCTCTATGACGACCCCCAGTTCTTCCAGATCGGCTCGTCCTCCCAATTGGCATCAAACCAGATCGCCAGCCTGTCCAACCTGGAAATCATAAATTCCCCCTACTTCACCCTCCTGGGCCAGAGCTTCTACAACAGCGCCATACCCTACATGCTGGTCAATAACAGCAACGCAGTGCAGATCGGAAGCAAGGGTACTACCTCCATGTCGCCCCTGCCGGTAACATTCGGCGGTCACCTGGAGAACAACATGAAGTATGCCCAGAGCAAATCATCTCTGAGGATAGGCCAGCAGGGCACCTGGGGCACAGTCAGCGCCGCCGGAGCCCTCTAGATCCGCGCCTACTTTAGTCATTCAATTTCTCCTTTTTATTGCTCTTCACCATTTCCTAAAGTCACCCATGCACATGAAAATCAATTTTTCGTTCTTTGTGCGTCTTTGTGGCTTTGTGCCTTTGTGCCTTTGTGGTAGAGGCGTTTGCTCCGGGTCCAGCCCGGTGGTCTCCCGGATTTTGACTACAAAGAGCACGAAGCGCACAAAGGACTCACAGAGGCAAGTTCATATTGGCATCGTTTCCCCTGAGTCCTTCACGAGCAGAGCCGCCAGGGTTATGACTGCTGCCAAAACAGCGAAAACGGCCACAGCCCCTCCCACGCCGTGCATGTCCGCCGCCACTCCTGCCAGGAGCGGCCCGGCCACAACTCCGGCCATGCGGGAGGTGTTGAATATTCCGTAGACCTCACCCCTCCGCTCGGCGCAGGTGGTATCGGCGATCAGAGCTGCTGCGGCGGGACCGGCCATGCCTAGGCCCATGCCCAGGCCGGCAAAGAGAAGCGCCACCAAAGAGAGGCTTTCGGCTGCATCGAGCATGGCGAAGCATACTGCACCGGCCAGGCAGCCGGCGAAGATGAGCCACCTCCTCGAGCCCCGGTCCGACTGGCGGCCGAAGTAGATATTGAATAGAGCAGTGCTGCCCCCGTAAACCAGATAGATCAGGCCCACGTCCGTGGCCGTAAACCCAAGCCCTGCGGCGAAACTGGGAAGCATTGTGAAGTTGAAGCCGCCCACAACCCCGGACCACAGAACAACTGAGCAGCAGGCTAAGAATGTGACTCCGTATCCGGTCGCAATCAACTGGCCTTCCTTTCGGGGCAGATCGAGCCCCACCTGCAATCTGATCTTCTCAGGCTCTGCCACCTGCCAGTAAACTATGATAAGCGATGCTGCCCCCAGGAGAGACCAGAGATAAAAGGGCGCATACAATCCTAGCTGTTCGTAGAGATATCCCCCCATCAGCGGCCCTAAAGCCAGGGCTGAGAAGAACGAGGCATTGTACCAGCCCATAGCCGCCCCTCTGCTCTTGCTGTCCGCCCGGTCCACGATCAGGGCCATGGCAATGGGCCAGACGGCGGATGCGCCGAGACCCCCCAGGGAGCGGACGGCCAGCAGAAAGTAGGCGTTATCTGCGTGGATATAGAGCGGGGGAAGAATGGTGAATGCGGCCAGGCCCAGCAGCATAATCCTCTTCCTGCCGGTGCGGTCTGAGAGGCGGCCTACAGGAACCTGGGTGATGAGCTGAACCGCACCGTAGATGGATACGATTACGCCCAGCATGGTGTAGGATGCGCCAAGGTTCATGGCATAGGCGGGAAAGATGGGCGCCACCAGAGAGAACCCCAGCACGGCGACGAATACCGCGAGGTAGAGTGGATAAAGCTCTCGCATTATCGGGCTAAAACTTCAGCTCCATTCCCAGGATGGTCTGAGTATATGTGACGCCATTGATCTCCCTCACACTGAGGACTGCCCGGTTGAGGTCGGATATGCCCTCCACATCGGCTATGGCTATGAAGTCCCTCTCCCCATAGACCGGCACAACCTCACGAATTCCCTTGATCCGCTCCAGGCCGTCGTGAACCGCCTTCTCAGTTCCCGGTTCAACATTTATCATGATGAAGCCCTTCAAGAACTCTCGCCTCCATTCTTTTCCATCAATCCCTTAACCATACCGATTTCATCTTCAATGCGCTCCAGTGGCAGGGTATTCTTGGCCAGCATGAGGCAGTTCAATGCTTCCTCCAGACGGCCAAGGCCCGTGAGCACGGCGGCGGCTGCCTCCAAATCATATCCGTCGCCTCCCTTCTCCAGCACTCTGTCGTAGAGAGCTAAAGCCTCCTGTAGCCTTCTGCTGCTCCTCAGCGAAAAGGCCTTGTTGCGCATGGCATCCAGGTTCTCAGGATCTAATGACAGGCAGCGGTCATAGCTCCCCAGGGCCTCCTCCAGCCGCCCCAGGGCGAAGAGGGCCACACCGCGATTATTCCAGGCATCGGAGAGCTGATCGTTCTCTGCCAGCAACTGATCGAAGAGAGCAACTGCCTCTTCATACCTCTTCTGCCTGACTCTGTCCATGCCGCGATGAAGCATTACCTTCTCTTTGCTGTTCATAGTAGCCTCACTGTCTTTGACTTACATGTAACCTTGAATGGGCGCTGATTGCCCCTCTTTTCCCGAATTGGCGGAACCGGGCTGGCCCGACTGCCCCGGCCTCTTGACCTCTCCGAAGACCCTCTCATAGTCCTTGATATGCTCGCCCAGCCAGTTGTAAAGCTCCTTGGCGGCCAGCGGGGAGAGTATGATCTCCGTCTCCATCTTTCTCTCCATGACCGTCACACTCTTTCCGCCTTCGTTAACTGATTTTGGGGAATCGTTGTAAAAGGCTATGCGAAAGTCATAGGGGCTGTGGCCCCCGATAGCGCCGATGGCATAGACCTGCTTGAAATCTGGACTTTTGATGCTCTCAACTTTTATTTCCATGTCAAACCAAATAATGCTCCCGCTTAAAAAAGATAATGATTCCTGCAAAGGCAATCTTTATAGGGAAGAAAATCCCAGATGGCCTGCGGCGGAGCGGCCTTGCCTGCCTGTACGGGCCATGAAAGCCACATCTCTTCCGACCGTCAAAGGTTTAAATTAGATCGACGCAGTTGTTGGACGCCCAATTGATTTGCCAAGGTGGCGGAGCGGCTACGCAAATGCCTGCAGAGCATTACCACTCCGGTTCGAATCCGGACCTTGGCTTATATTCTTCTAATATTTCGCAATTGTCATGGCAGCTTTTAGAGGGGCCCTTTCTCTGACCACCTCATTTCCGCTCTCTCGAATAAATCCGATTATTCAGGATTTAGCGTTGCATCAGATCTTTTAATAAAAATTTTTGATATATTTCAGGGAAAAGCTTATATCGTCTCAGGTCATTTAGTTACAGTCCTAATTATTCAGGAGGCTTAATCAGTTTTGAGCGAAGTGACAGGCTACGACGCAAGCCAGATTCAGGTTCTGGAGGGGCTTGAGGCGGTCAGACGCAGGCCGGCCATGTACATCGGCAGCACAGATACCCTGGGCCTGCACCATCTGGTCTACGAAGTAGTGGACAACAGCGTGGACGAAGCCCTGGGAGGCTATGCCAGGAGGATCGATGTGGTCCTCCACACGGACGGCAGCGTCTCCGTTGCAGATGACGGCCGCGGCATTCCCGTGGATACCCATCCCCAGTACAACCGCCCCGCTCTGGAGATAGTTATGACTGTGCTTCATGCCGGAGGCAAGTTCGACCACGCCTCATACAGCGTCTCCGGCGGCCTGCACGGCGTGGGCGTATCCGTGGTCAATGCCCTCTCCCTCTGGATGGAGGTTGAGGTGAGAAGGAACGGGCGGGTATACCGGCAGCGCTATGAGCGCGGCGATATCGCCTCACCGGTAGAAGTGGTGGGCCACAGCGAGCACACCGGGACCACTGTCACCTTCCAGCCGGACGGCTCTATATTCGAGGACACCGATTACAATTTCGATACACTCTCATCCAGGCTGCGGGAGCTGGCCTTCCTCAATCGGGGCCTTTCCATCAGCATAAAGGATGAGCGCTCGGAAAAAGAGAACGAATTCTGCTATGAGGGCGGCATCATCTCCTTCGTCGAGTACCTCAATGCCAATAAAGAGGCTCTGCACAAACCCCCGCTCTATTTCTCGCGCAGCAAGAACGGCACTTCAGTCGAGGTGGCCCTGCAGTACAACAACACCTACAACGAGAATATCTTCTCCTATGCCAACAACATCAACACCCGCGAGGGCGGAACCCATCTGATGGGCTTTAGGGCAGCCCTCACCAAGACCGTCAATGAGTATGCCAGGGAGAACAAAATTTTTAAGAATGAAGTGAAGCTGGGCGGCGAAGACCTGCGGGAGGGGCTGGTGGCAGTGGTAAGTGTGAAGCTGCCCGATCCCCAGTTCGAGGGCCAGACCAAGACGCGCCTCGGCAACAGCTCCATCCGGGGGCTGATTGAGTCCCTGGTCTCGGAGGGGCTCGCCGAGTACTTTGAAGAGAATCCCATTGTGGCCACCACCATCGTGGAGAAGGCTGGTGAAGCCCTGCGCGCTCGCGAGGCGGCCAGAAAGGCCAAGGAGCTGACCCGCCGGAAGAATGCCCTGGGCTCAGGAGGCCTGCCCGGAAAATTGGCCGACTGCTCTGACAACGACCCGTCCAAATGCGAGATCTACCTGGTGGAGGGCGAGTCTGCAGGGGGAAGCGCGAAGCAGGGCAGGAACCGTCACTTTCAGGCCATCCTGCCGCTGCGGGGCAAGATCCTCAATGTGGAGAGGGCGAGGCTGGACAAGATCCTCAAGAACGCAGAGATCCGCAATATGATCGTGGCCTTCGGCACGGGCATCGGCGACGACTTCGACATCAGCAAAGCCCGCTACCACAAAGTGGTCATAATGACCGATGCCGATGTGGACGGCTCGCACATTCGCACACTCCTGCTCACATTCATCTACCGCTATATGAAGCCCCTGATCGATGCGGGCTACGTCTTCATAGCCCAGCCGCCCCTCTACATGGTCAGGAAGGGAAAGCAGATCAGCTATGCCTACACAGACGAGCAGCTTGATAAACTGGTCCAGTCCCTGGCCAAGCCGGCCATACAGAGGTACAAAGGCCTGGGAGAGATGAATCCTGAGCAACTGTGGGAGACCACCATGAACCCGGATAAGAGGACCATGCTCAAGGTGACCCTTGAGGACGCTGTGGAAGCTGACCGCATCTTCACCATACTCATGGGAGATCAGGTGGAGCCGCGCCGGGAGTTCATAGAGAAGCATGCCAGGTATGTGAAGAACCTTGACGTATGATATTTGATAAATTTTATTTATGAGGTGGCTTTGACGGAAGTACAGGTCAATCTAACTGAGGAGATGAAGTCCTCTTACATCGATTATGCCATGAGCGTCATCGTGGGCAGGGCACTGCCGGATGTAAGGGACGGCCTCAAGCCGGTTCACCGGCGCATCCTTTATGCCATGTATGAGCAGGGCATGACCCACGACCAGCCATACAAGAAATCGGCACGCGTGGTGGGAGATGTCATGGGCAAGTACCACCCCCACGGGGATGCGGCCATTTACGAGACCATGGTGCGCATGGCTCAGAACTTCTCCATGCGCTATCCTCTCATCGACGGCCAGGGCAACTTCGGATCGGTGGACGGCGATCCGGCTGCGGCCATGCGCTACACCGAGGTGAGGCTGACCAGGATGGCCGAGGAGCTCCTGGCGGACATCGAAAAGAATACCGTAGACTTCATACCCAATTACGATGGCTCCCTCAAGGAGCCCACTGTCCTGCCCGGCAAGCTTCCCAACCTCCTCCTCAATGGCTCCACCGGCATTGCCGTGGGTATGGCCACCAACATGCCGCCACATAACCTCAGAGAGCTTTCGGCAGCCATCATCTATCTCATCGACCAGCCTGCTGCCACAGTGGGCGAACTGATGCTTCTGCTGCCCGGCCCTGACTTTCCCACAGGCGGCTACATCGTGGGCCGGTTGGGAATTGAGGCCGCCTATGCCAGCGGCCGGGGCAGCATTATGATGCAGGCCAAATCCGAGATCGAGGAGGGCACAAGGAGCACCAGGATCATCTTTACAGAGCTGCCCTATCAGGTCAACAAGGCCAAGCTGATTGAGGACATGGCGGAGATGGTCAAGGGAGGCCGGCTGGAGGGCATATCCGACCTGCGGGATGAGTCGGACAAAGATGGCATCCGCATGGTGGTGGAGGTCAAGGCCGGCTTCAATGCCAGTGTAGTGCTGAATCAGCTGCACAAGCATACGGCTCTGCAGAGCAGCTACGGCATCAACAACATGGTGCTGGTGGACGGCCTGCCCAGGACCGTCTCCCTCAAGGAGATGCTGGAGCAGTTCATACACTACCGCTCAACTGTCATTGAGAGGCGCACCCGGTTCGACCTGGATGCAGCCGAGAAGAGGGCCCACATCCTGGCCGGCCTGCTCATCGCTCTGAAAAATATCGATGAGATAATAAGAATAATAAAGGCTGCCCCCTCGCCCAACGAAGCGAAGGATGCGTTGATGCAGGCCTTCACCCTCTCCGAGGAGCAGGCGCGGGCTATTCTGGACATGAGGCTGCAGAGGCTCACGGGGCTCGAGCAGGAGAAGATTGTCTCTGAGGCGGCGGAACTGGAAAAGCTCATCGCCAGGCTGCGGCAGATCCTCTCCAGCAATCTGGAGATTTTAGCCATCATCAAACAGGAGATGGCCGAGCTGGCTGAAAAATACGGCGACGAGAGGCGCACCGTCATCATCGATGCCAATGGCGAGGTCACCCACGAGGACCTGATTCAGGAGGAAGAGGTGGCTGTGACCATCACCTCCTCTGGCTACATCAAGAGGCAGCCGCTCACCGCCTACCGGGCCCAGAGGCGGGGAGGCAAGGGGGTCATCGGCGCCGAGACCAAGAGCGAGGAGTTTGTGACCGATGTCTTCACCGCCTCCACCAAGGATTACCTGCTCTTCTTCACAGACAAGGGCAAAGCCCACTGGCTCAAGGTCTACGAGGTTCCCTCTCTGGGCCGGGTGGCGCGGGGCAAGTCGATCGTCAACCTGCTGCAACTGGAGCCTGATGAGAGGATCACGGGGGCCATACCTGTGAAGAGCTTTGAGTCGGGATTCATAGTGCTGGTCACCAGGAGCGGCAGCATAGTCAAGATGCCCCTGCAAGCTTTTTCCAATCCCAGAAAGGGCGGCATCAAGGCCGTGAACCTGAAGGGAGACAGCCTGGTCTCGGCCAGGCTCACTGACGGCAGCCGGGAGCTTCTCATAGCCACCCGGTTCGGCAAAGCCATTCGCTTCAAGGAGTCGGATGTGCGGGCCTCCAATCGCGGCACCATGGGGGTCAAAGCCATCAGCCTGAACATGGGCGACGAGCTGATCAGCATGGATGTGATCAGGGAGGGGGCCGGCTACACTCTGCTCACCATCACCAACCAGGGCTATGGCAAGAGGACGGAGATGAGCGAGTACCCGCCGCAGAAGCGGGGCGGCATGGGCGTCAAGAACATCGATGCCAGGAAGGGCTTCGTCTGCTGCACCACCACCATTTCAGAGGACGATGAATTGCTGGTGACGACCAAAGAGGGAGTGATCATCAGGATTCCGGCCAGCGAGGTCCGGGTGCAGGGACGGGCCACTCAGGGCGTGCGCATCATGAATGTCAAGCCGGGAGACGAGGTGGCGGCGGTGGCCAGGATAACGTGATGTGATGGCTATTGCTGCCCGGCGGCCTGACGAAGTAAGGAATAAATTCCAGCAGAAAGTCAGGATCCCTCTATGAAGAGATTGCTGATAGCTGCGATATGCCTTGCATTTCTTGCAGCGGGCTGCATAGAGGAGAAGGGCTCCGGCGGCAGCACTGCCGCGAAGACGGCAGGAGACGGCGAGGATAAACTGACTGCGACCATAAATTCTCCCAGCCCAGGGGAGATACTGCAGGGGGATAATGGCGTTTCCTTCGATAGCAGCATTAGTGGCGGCAAGAGCCCGTATACCTTCCGGTGGAGTTCGAACATCGACGGAAAATTATCGGATAAAAAATCCTACCAGCAGAATCCGTCGAAGCTGAGCAAGGGAGAGCATAACCTCATCATGGCAGTAACTGACGCCGCCGGCAGATCGGCCCAGGCTACAGTCATCATTCAGGTGATGTAAAAAATTGGGCATAACAGTATTTTTCTCAAATAATATTTTTATGATTCTAAAGAACCATTTGCAGCAATCTCTTGAACTGCTGTAGCATTCACGGTTGCGTTCTCCGTGGAATTGTCCGCACTGGCCTCGCTGGCCTCCCTCAGATTCCTCTTGAACTCCGCCCTGACCGGATCAATGGCCACTGCCCTCTCAAAGCAACTGACTGCCTGGGATAGTTGATTTTTCTCCTTGTAGATCAGCCCCTTGACATTCCAGGCTTCCGCGTTCTCGCCATTGAGCTGGATAGCTCTGTCCAGATAGGAGAGGGCCTGCTCGTAGCTGCCCATTTTGGCGAAGACCAGACCCATCCGGTACCAGGTCTTATCGTGGGTGGCGTCCAGGACTGCCGATTGGTTGTAAGCTGAGACGGCCTCATCGTACCTCTGCAGATCCTCCAGAATCACTCCCCGGTTGAACCAGGCGCTGGCGCTTCCTGGATCTATCTGCAATGCCATGTCTATCGATTCGAGGGCCTCTTCGTGCCTGCGCAGCCCGCCGGAGAGAATCAGTGCCCGGTCATTGTAGGCCTGAGCATTGCTGCCGTCCAGGCTGATGACCTGATCAAAGCTGTCCGCGGCCTCGCTGTATCTCTTCATCTTTATAGCCATATTTGCGCGGAAGTTCCAGGCCCAAACATCAGTAGAATTAAGCTCCAGATATTCGTCGATATCATCCAGTGCCATGGAATACGATCCCTGATTGTAGTCGCTCTCCGCTTGAGAGAGCCAGTAGCTGGCATCTTTCTCGGAATCCTGGCACAGGGCGCACGAAGCCGCCAGAGAGAGGGCCAGGATGGTGAAGGCTAAACGCGCTGCAAATCTCATGCTTCCTAATCTATTCTATTAAGTGATATATGTTTCGGTTGCATAACTGAATTAATATCATTAGATAATAGCCACGGGGCGGAAGGCAGAGAAACATTCACGACTTCCCGTCACCATGTGCATGAAAATGAGCCTCATTTTCTTTGTGCGACAATTTACTTCCTAATAATTGACGCAAAGAGCACAAAGCGCACAACGAACTCACAAGAATGGAGGGGGCGGAAGAGCCATGCCCCAGCCCACCTATCCAGGCCGCTAAACTGAACCTAAAGCGCAACCTTTGCCGCCTCTTCTGGCGTGTAGCCCTCATGAACGATAGAGCAGAGCCTCTTGACCAGGAGGGTGGGATTGTCCGCCTGGAAGATGTTTCTGCCGAAGGCAACTCCCATCCCGCCCACATTAACTGCATCGTAGACCATCTGCAACAGGTCCGTTTCCGTGTCCATCTTGGGGCCTCCGGCGATGACCACAGGCACGCTGCAGCCCTTCACCACCTCTTTGAAGGTATCGGGCGAGCCGGTGTAATTGGTCTTGACGATATCCGCCCCCAGTTCCGAGCCGATCCTGGCGGCCAGCTTGACGTACTCCACGCCATGCTCCTCCTTGACCTTCGGGCCGCGGGGATACATCATCGCTATGAGGGGCATGCCCCACAGATCGCAGGTTCGGGCCACCCGGCCCAGGTCGTGCAGCATCTCCGCCTCATCGTCAGCCCCGACGTTGACGTGAATGCTGACCGCATCGGCGCCGATGCGGATGGCATCCTCCACCTCGGTGACAAGCACCTTGTGATTGGGATCGGGGCCCAGAGAGCTCGATGCCGAGAGATGGATGATCAGGCCGATATCCCGGCCGTAGCCCCGGTGGCCGTGCAGCGGCAGGCCCATGTGTCCCAAAACGGCATTGGCACCGCCCTCTGCCACCCGGTCCACTGTGGCCGGCATGTCGGTGAGGCCGGCGATGGGGCCGACGGATATGCCGTGATCCATGGGAACTATGACCGTCCTCTTTGTCTTTCGATCCAAAATCCTCTCCAGTCTGATCGCCTTGCCGATTTTGCTCATGTGTAAGTCACATGGCAATTCTTAAATTAAAGATAATGGTCGACGGGGATCATTGTACAGGCACCTGAGACGTATTCGCATCCCTTCCCTGCTCCTGGACCGACCCGGCGCCATCCATGTAAAGAAGCGTGGCCAGGGCATAGATATAGGGCAGGGAGAGAAGGCTTGCCAGAGGGCCGATGAGGGGAATGGCGGGCAGCACAGCTCCCAGAGCCAGGGAGACGACGATTACTATCAGTGCGTCCGCCAGATTGGCCTCCACGAACCTGTAGCTGGCCCGCAGGGCCTGCACCCCGGATCTGCCATCGATCATCACTGCCTGGGCCACGAAGTAAAAGGCAAAGCTGAGGATGAGGCCGGGAATGACGAATAGCATATATCCCAAAGCCACGATTATGCCGGCCAGAAGCGAGGATAGTATGAGAGGCTCCATGCGGGGCTTTGAGGACTGCCAGGCGGCGGAGATGTCCGACCTGCCGCCGGAGGTGGCCTGCTTTATCATCTCAATGGTCAGACCCTCCGCCAGGAAGAAGAGGGCGAACATGGCTATCAGGAAGAGGAAGAAGACGGCTACAGCCGAGAATGCGGCAAATTCATCTCCGCTGAAGACTGCCAGAAGCCCCACCGATCCGATCAGGACGATCATTCCCAAAGCTGCCGCGGCGACGGGAATCAGCGAGGGGACGATGAGTATGAGATTGTCCCGGTAGATGTCCAGGGCCTTCGAGAATATTTCACTCAGAGACCGCCTCCTTCTAGCACCTGCCCCACCTGCAGAGCCTGTCGGCCCGTCTCCTTTTTCAGCGCCGCTGTTCGAGCTATTGTCTGCCGTAACCGCAATAATCTGCCCCGCACTGTCCACGTCCGGTCCGGACGCCTGACCGGTCTGCAGGCCGGGCTGCGCTTTTTCCCCTTCCAAATCCGAATTCAATAAATCACCTTCTCAAATGTGATGAGATGATATATGATTTGCAGTTCAATTCTATATAAAATTTCTTCAAAATTAACCGATAGGAGAGCGTTTAGGATAGCTTTCAGGATAGCTTTTATATCCGGGAAGGCTATTGCATACGGGGGATTAAAATGAAGTGGAATGCAATAATTTGCAGCGCTCTGATTGCCGCGTCTCTGCTGGTCACGGCAGCGTGTGCTGTTCCCATTACCGTTTTTGGAGAAGGAAAGGTAGCAGCTCCCGCAGACACTGCCATAATCACTCTCTCCGTGGAGAGCAGCCAGGAGAACAGGACGGCCGCCCAGGCTGAGGCAGCAGCAAGGATGAATGAGGTGATAAAGGCCGTTAAGGGAGCCGGCGTGGCAGACGAGGAGATCGCCCCCGGTCAGTCCAGCGGCGTCTCCAGCTTTCAGTCCGAGAGCCGAATCTGCCGCAGGGTCAACAACAGCACCATATGCGAGAATACCACTCAAACGGCATCCTCTCTGCAGAGGTCCACCACACTGCGGCTCAAGGGCACCGATCAGTCCAGGATAGACCGGGTCATCGATGCCGCCCGCTCCGCCGGGGCGGAGGCTGAAGTCGCAGGATACGGCCTTGACAACTCCACCAAGGCCGCAAATCAGGCCCGCCAGAATGCAGTGGTCAATGCCAGGGAGAATGCGGAGGAGATGGCGGATGCCTACGGGGGGCGGCTGGGAGATCTGATTGAGGTATCCGATTACGGCTATCCCGCGGCTCGAACGGAAGACTCTGAAAATTCAGCTCAGGCAGGAATGGTCGAGGTTGTAGCCTATGTCGTGGCAATATACGACCTGAAGATCTGAACCGCAAACCTGGAAATGGAAAAGAGATAAAAAGATAAAAAATTTGATGGCGTCAATCACGTGCCAGGTAATCGTAGATGAAGGCTGCCGCCAGGGCTCCGGCCACCGGCCCCACGATGTAGATGGGCAGGAACTGCCAGAGGCTGCTGCCGCCCAGGATATGGTCTGCCAGGTAGGGGCCGAAGGTTCTGGCCGGATTGAGGGAGGCTCCGGCAATGTTGCCAGTGGTGGTGATGATGCCTCCCACCGTCAGGCCGATGATCAGCCCGGCGAATCCCGGCGGGGCCCTCTCGTCCACCGCCACGCCCATGATGGTGAGCATGAGCAGGAAGGTGCCTATGGCTTCTGCCAGGATGGCCTGCCCGTAGCTGATCCCCGGAAAGGGAGCCGTTGCTCCCAGGCCGCCCACCGTCACAGCCGCCATTCCCGCCGTGGCCGCGAAGAGGAAGCTGGCCAGTGAGGCCCCGGCGAACTGGGCGACTATGTACGGCAGCACATCAGCCGCCGGAAAGCGGCGGGTGGCAAAGAGGGAAATGGTGACCGCCGGATTGAGGTGAGCCCCGGATATTCTGCCCAGAGCATAGATGGCGGCGGCAATGGCTATGGCGAAGGCCATGCCAATGGCCAGCCAGTCTGCCAGGCCGCCCAGAGCGCCGATACCTATGTTGAAGGTATTGGGCGGGGCGGCTCCCCGGCTGATCATGAGGGTTATGGCTGCCGATCCGGCTCCGAAGTAGACCAGCAGGAATGTCCCCAGCAGCTCGGCAATGGAACGCTTCAATAGCGACATATCTCATTCCTCAAATTGGCCCCTCATTTGTCATGGTAGACGGAGTAGCAGGGCTTGCACAGTATTCTGGGCAGCTTTCGCTTGAGCTTCTTGGCCGGGAAGGGATAGCCACCCTCCCAGACCTCCACCTCCTCTCTCACCAGGTGGTCCATGCAGACCCCCATTCCGCAGACGATGCATATGGCAACGGCTTGGGTGTCCTTTTTGTCCAGGGCACAGAGGTAGCACAGCATGTTGTCATCATCCTCCTATCTTGATATCCTCATCTTCTGCCCCAGCTACACAGCCTCTCTGTACTGGCAGTAGGAGTGCCTGAAGTCGATCAGAGATGCTGCTGCGCAGTCCTTGCAGACTCTGGCCGGCGACGCAGCCGACTCCTTGTGCAGGGCGATGATGTTGGTCATGATGGTGGCAGTCACCGGCTCGGATGTGAGCAGGCAGGGATAGTCGGCCAGCCTCATGAGAGCCGAGAAGCGAACGGTGATGGCGCAGGCCGGGTAGGCGTAGCGCTGCGGATTCATGAGCACCTCGTTATTATGAATGGGCTCAAGGTCAATGTCAAATCCGGACACCCTGGGGACCAGCCTGCCGGAGAGGCCGTTTCTCTGCCGCATGGCCCGGTCTAGCAGCTTCCAGCCGCGGTAGATCATGTCCATGAAGTCGCAGTTATGCAGCTCAGCGGCAGCGCCGCGCGCCGGATAGAGCTGAACGAAGTTGTGGAACCTCTTGGTGAGCAGGTCGACGACCATTATGGCATTGAAGCCGTCCAGCTCCAGGATGTACTCGACGGCAGCCGCCGAGGAGCCGGTGGCCAGGCTGAGGAGCTGGTACTCGCTCTTGAACCTGTCCGCCGCTCTGTTCAATGTCGAGTCCATGACCTCGGTGGTGGCCTCAATCACCGCCATGATCACATCGTCCTTGCACATGTTGAATGTGGACTGGGCGATGTGATGGGAGATGTCTCCCACGCAGTAGGCGGGAACCGTCAGGATGTTGCCGTAATGAACCCCATCGTTCATGGCCTCTTTTACAACAGGAGCCATCTTTTTCTTGTACTCGGCCATGTAGGCTCTCACATCGAAGGACTGGTGGCCCAGGGCATCCATCAGCCTGGCCTGGGCATCGATGGGGCTTTTGTAGATGTATTTGACCTCATCGATCTCCTTTTTCACAGCCTCGGCCAATGTCGCGCCCTTCTCCACCTGGGAGGCGAAGACCTCGCCTATGCCGTAGGAGGTGTTCATGCCCCAGGACTTGGCGGCCAGTATGGCCTGTTTGTGGGCATCGGGAATGTCCACGGTCTGAAGTATGCGGTTGACCACATTGCTGGTGCTGCCCGGTATGAGGGCGAAGTCCACCACGCAGGTGGGGCCGTAAAAGCCGCCGTACCTCCTGGCCGCCTCCAGGCCCACCAGGGCCTCAGCTTTGCCCACCGCACCGATGAACGCCTCCAGGCTCTTTTTGAACGAATCATCCTCCTCACAGAGGATCTCCAGAATGGCCGGAGTCTGGTAGTGCTCTACAAATGGATCGTCTTCGGGGCGGATGGTCTTGGTCAGTTTGGACAGTATATTGAAGTGATTGTTAACAGAGTCCACGTGCAGCTTGAAGACCGATTTGGACTGACTCTCGATGGGCTTCATCCTGTTTACGACGTCCAGGTAGGCTTTGGTGTCCGCAATTGAAAAGGTGCTGCCCCTCTTTTTCTTGACGGTCTCTACATCGGCGTGCTGGGCCATCAGGGCCTCATTTATGATCTTTCTGTACAATTCCGACATATATTTCACCCTCAGAACTTTCTGCCAGGCAGAATCAACAAAATGATGATCATGATAATGATTTAGAGGATTATGCTGTGCTGGCGGACTTTTTAAATTCGAATATTATATGCCAGTCTTCAGGCATAAGTTTTTCGGTTGATTTGATCCGCATGGGTTTGGGGAGAAAGATTCAAGATCAGGCAAGTCTCATCAATAACGAATTCGAATTGGGGGAAATGTCATGGCAGAGACACAGATAGGCTACTCCAAGAAGGTCATGGACCACTTCATGAATCCCAGGAACGTAGGGGTTATCGAAAATCCGGACGGGTACGGCAATGTGGGCAATCCCGTCTGTGGCGACCTCATGGAGATCTTCATCACCGTCAAGGACGGCAGGATAGACGACATCAAGTTTCGCACCTTCGGCTGTGGATCGGCCATCGCCGTATCCAGCATGGTGACAGAGATGGCCAGGGGAAGGACGCTGGAGGAGGCCATGAAGATCACCAGAAATGATGTGGCCGAGGAGCTGGGGGGGCTGCCGCCCCAGAAGATGCACTGCTCGAACCTTGGAGCTGACGCCCTGCACGCCGCCATCAAGAACTACTGGGTGAAGACGGGCAGGATCAGGCCGGAGGAGGCGGAGCCTGCGAGGCACGAAGGAGAAGAGGGGGAGGGCAGCCACGAGGGGGAGAGCTGCGGGACGTAGACTGCATATGTCTTTGGCGCAATTGGAAAAGAAAATTTCAGGCTCCTCTCTATTTATTTGTGGTGGAGGCGTTTGCGCCAGGGCCAGCCCAGTGGTCTCCGGACTTCACCACAGGCATTTTCGTACCAAATTTCATTCAACTGCTTTAATTCGGTTCAGGCTCAGTATGACTTGGCGGCCATATCATTCAAGAAGTCGCATATCTCTTTGAGCACCACCGGATCGCTAACCAGAAGGCCGCTCTCAAAATTGCCCTCCGTGCCCCCTCTGGTGAGATTGGCAGAGGTGATGATTGCCTCCCTCCGGTCAGCCATGTAGATCTTGGCGTGCAGCCTGGGAACGATCACGACCTCGCCGCCGAGAGAGGAGATCTCTTCGTAGAGGTCGTCGGCAAGCCCCAGGGAGTAGTCGGAGGCGCATCCTCTGGTAAATACCCTCATCCGGCCACCCTTTTTTGTGAACATCTTTAGCGCTACTGCTATCCTGTTCCAGGTCTGCCTCTTGATCCAGGGGGATACTATCACCACCTCAAAATCAGCCTCCTCCAGCATTCTCTCCAGGCTATCCTCGAAGCTTTTGCTGCAAAATGAGGGGTTTGAGCAAAGACGGGAGCCGGACAGTCCTGACGGGATGGTGGCCAGGAATTGGATTGACGGCTCTCCCTCGCGGGAAGCCAAAGAGTCCTCCAGGAAATGCAGCCTTGCCGCAGAGGCGTAATCCTGAGACTGCTTGGCGGCCTTCAGCTCACCCTCCAGATCCGCTGCCCGTGCCCGCCATCTCAGCAATTGGGCCAAGCGGCGGTCGAGACCGTCAAGGCTCGTCTCCTTCTCTCGCAGCCTCCTCCGCAGGCGATCGATCTCAGACTGCAGCCTCCGGCAATCGTCTGCCAGCCTGTGCTTCGCCCTGGCCTGCATCTGCATGATGCTGGCGGAGAATATGGCCAGGGCCAGAAGGATCAGCCAGAACAAATACCCCTGCATGTTGGTTACCTAATCAAACTTATTTTATATAAAGATAACTTAATCGAATAAAAGTCTCAGCTATGGTGACAAGGTGCGGTTTTTGGCTCCTCTATGCGCTTCTAGTTTCTCTGTGATGGCAGTCAGCGCCGGCCATAACCAGTTGCTAACGACGTTTTCACCACAGAGACACAGAGGACACAGAGTACGCACAAAGAAATCACAAAGAAGGCATTTTCGTACCAAGAGCTAACAACAGAAGCGACAGAGTAACTTCGGTTTAGCCATAGGAAATAGCGAAGAACAGAAAATTAAAGGATGTTTAGGCCGCCGAGCCTAGAACATCCCTGGGGGCATACCACCCATGCCACCCATACCACCCATACCACCCATACCACCCATACCGCCCATTCCGGGAGGCATTCCCATGCCGCCGGGCATTCCGCCAGGAGCGCGCTCTGGGGGCTTCTTGGTTGATGCCAGGACATCGTCAATGCGCAGAATGAGGCAGGCGGCGTCGGTTGCCGATAGTATGGCCTGCACCTTGACCCGCAGCGGCTCGACCACACCCTCCTCCAGCATGTCCTTAACATCTCCTGAGTAGGCATTGAGGCCCGCATTCTTGCTCTTCTCGTGCCTGTTCTTCAGCTCCACCGCCTTATCGATGGCGTCAAAGCCGGCGTTCTCGGCCAGGGTCTTGGGCACGATCTCCAGGGCCTCGGCGAACTTGGTGACTGCCAGTTGCTCCCTGCCTCGCAGAGTTGCCGCGTACTCCCTCAGCCGCAGGGACAGTTCAATCTCCGGAGCTCCGCCGCCGGGGACCAGCTTTCCGTCCTCAACCACATCGGCCACCGCATGCAGGGCGTCGTCCAGGGCCCTCTCCAGTCCGTCCAAGACCTGCTTGGTGCCGCCCCGCAGGAGCAGTGTGGAGGATGTGTTCTTTGTGCCTGATACGAAGGTCATGATGCCGTTTCCTATCCTCCTCTCTTCAACCAGGGCCGCCGTTCCCAGGTCCTCCGGCTTGAGCTCATCAAGGCCGGTGACGATGCTCGCCCCCGTGGCCCTGGCCAGCTTGTCCAGGTCCTTCTTGATGACCCGGCGCAGGGCCAGGATTCCGGCGTTGGCCAGGTGATGCTGGGCCAGGTCGTCGATGCCCTTCTGGCAGAAGACGACTGTCGCCCCGCTGGCGATGACCTTGTCGGCTGCCTCTTTGACCCGGGCCTTCTCATGCTCCATGAACTGCTGGAACTGGGTGGAGGAGGTGATCTGCACCTCGGTCTTGGTCTCGGTGTCTTTGGACTCGATGGGCGTGGAGAGCAGTGCCACTTTGGCGTTGACCACCCGGCGGGGCATGTTCTGGTGGACGATCTCCTTGTCGATTGCAATGCCGTCGATGATGGCCGAGTCTGCAGTGCTCTCGCCCACCTTCTTCTCCACATTCACCCGGTCCATGTCGAACTTCTTTTTGCCGTTATAGGTCTCCAGGGCGTTCAGGACCAGCTCCACGGCATAGGCGGACATCTTGCTGTCCGGGGATTCGGAGAGCTTTCCGGTCATGGCAGTCCTGGCGATCTTCTCCAGCAGTGCTCTGTCGCCCTCTCCGGCATTGACGGCCATGGACTTGACGATCTCTATGGCCCTGTCCGCGGCCAGGCGGTAGCCCTGCACAATCATGGTGGGGTGGACCTTCTGGTCCAAGAGGACCTCAGCCTTCTTGAGCAGCTCGCCGGCCAGGACGGCCACAGTGGTGGTGCCGTCGCCTACTTCCTTGTCCTGGGTCTTGGCAGCCTCAATCAGCATCTTGGCAGCAGGGTGCTGCACATCCATCTCCTTTAAAATGGTCACACCGTCATTGGTGATGGTGACCTCTCCGATAGAGTCCACCAGCAATTTGTCCATGCCCTTGGGGCCCATGGTGCTCCTCACCGCATTGGCGACAGCCCGGGCTGCCATGATGTTGTTCGACATGGCATCCTTGCCCGTCTCTCTCCTGGTATCTTTTAAAATGATGATCGGCGTTCCGCTCATTCCTGCCATTTGAATTAATCCTCCGGTAAATGCATATTTGCTAGGCGCTTTGTCTCAGGATCACAGTATTTGATCTTCTATAAAATGGTTTCCCTTTCTGGGGCTTTGCACGTAAAAGGGCAATTTAATCCTATTTTACGTGCAGCCTTCAGACTTTACGTGCAGAGAGTACAAAAATAGGTACTTATTTATAAATTTAGTATTTATTATTTAGTATGCAAAAGAAAATTTATTGAAAAGTAATTCTTGGTCTCAGGACTCCTCCACTTTTCCCGGTAATCTACCAGATTGCCTTTCAAGCTTTTTCTCTTCCGACTTTACCCGGCGTTCCAATTTCTTAATGTCCTCTTCAGCCGGGAGTTCTTCTGGTTTAATTCTCCGACTTCCAAGCATATTCCGAACGCTTGTATTATTCTGAACATGCTCGTTAGTGATAGGCCGTTCTCCATGCAAATCAGCCTGTGATACATTATGATTAGTCATTTCAGTAGCCAAACTCTTTGCGGCCACCGTCAAGGTGGGTAGAAAATCGGCCAGAGGGCGGCCTTTTTGGGTAATCCCCAATTTGGCTTTCATCATCCCGGTTGTATACCCTCCAAATAATGCCTCATCTCCCTTTGATCGAATGCGACCGAATCCATCATTATCTACGCCCCTTTCATAGATATTTTGCGAAAGCAACCTCTCAGATGCTTTTAGGCGATCTCTAACTTCAAAACGTGCTTGTAAGCGCATCCTTTCTTCTATCAGTTCCAGCTTACGAGTTTGGACTGCAAAATAACTTTGGGCAAATGCAATAGGTTCCTTAGTGGGATCGCCATTCTGGGCAATCAGGTAGCAGGCATAGCGGGTGAGAGCGAAATCTTCTATCTTTCGCTGGCTTCCACTTCCAAGGTTAACCATTTTCGTGACGTCACGAAAATGGTCATTGCTATCAAATTTTGCTGTTTCGCACGACTCCACCGCTCGCTTGATAGCTGTGAGAAAGTTCTCCCATCGCGCATATCCTAACGGTTCCTGTAATTCCCTAGCTAACCAGTATTCGGTACCGTCATCCAATTTATGTACAGTAAATCAAATCGACTTTGCATTTGCTGAATAAGTTCTTTATTCATAGGCATTCATCCATATCCAAGGCGCTTTATGCAGATGGCAAATGTTCTTATCTGTCTATATACTTAACTCTAAGTCCTTTAGATGGGTGTTTTAGATAAAGAGATTTTTTAGGAGATGGGATCGGGATTTATCTGCAAGAAATTTGGGTCTATCCCGTTCTCATACATCTCATGAATCACAACCGTCAGGTTGTAGGCTATGATCTTAGCCAATAACTCATTTACCTGCGCAACAGGATTCTTGGACTTCAAGGTCTCTCCGAACTTGCGTTTGATGGCAGCGTTCGTGGCCTCGATATTGCTCCTCTTGTGGTAATGCTCCATGAACTCATCGCGGTTAAGCTGGAAATAGTGAAACATCTTGCCCCAAAGAGTCGTACCTTTGGATTTACCAGTAGCGTTTTTCCTAAAGGGGATGTATGCTTTGCCCCCTTCGTTGGCTACCAACTGAAGGTTAAGGCGTGAGGAATACGCCATATCGGCAGAGATCTCATTGATGGTGAATCCCTCTGCGGTCTTTTTAACCAAAGGCCCAAATTGTGGTGAATCGTTGCTATAAGCATCTGTGATGGCAACAGCCGCTACGACATTAGTCTTGACACCGGCGCAGAGATGAGCCTTCACCCATTGATGCTCTTTCTTTTGGCCGTGCTTCTCTCCATTATAGGCATTGAATTGTGTGGTCCTAAATCCTGTTGAATCTACCGAGAACTCAACTTCGATTCCAGCTACAGGCAGAGCGGAGAGTGTAACCAGGCTTTGCAGTATTGGCGTTGTCTCTGGATTATTGAAGAAAGCAGACGGCGCATTGAAGTAGGGCGCGTGGTCGATTTGCCGCCTTTCCTTCGCGTTCTGGAAGAGGCTATGGGCGCGGCGGCTGGAGAGCTGGGAATATACCTTCTGTATCGCGCAGAATAGGTTTTCTTGTATTGATAAGCGCGGTCTACCCCTCGTCTGCTCCGGCTCTGGAATCGCCTTAACCAAATCCTTCAGCAGCTCATCGAATAGCTTGACCTCTGCTTTCTGCGCCGCGTTATAGGCTTCCCATGCCTGTTTATAGGTCAGATGGACCTTTTCGGTTACTGTGCCTTGTGGGGTGTCCTTTTCGATCTCTAAATAGTATCGCGTCGCCGCTATGTGCTTGCACTTCCCACCGCGATAAACAAAATCCGGACAGGTGCAGGTCATGCCGGTTGGTGTAGATTTAACTTCATAAACACCGTTTCCTGATTGGGATTTTACTCTAATGGAGTGGTCATTGACCTTTTTGACGTTGCCTTGATTTAACCGATATATCGAGCATGGTAATCCAAACGAAGGTCAAACTTAACGGCAGCAAATCGCGACACAGCGTCAATTTACCGAGTGATTTTGTAAGGGATAGTGCATTTTCCGTTTAAGGTGGGAGACGAGTTGGTGGCGAGAATCGAGGATGGAAAAGTTGTGATTGAGAAGGCCAAACAGGTATAATAATAAATCTAGGAGAACTTAAAATACACGCTCAAATTTTTAATTTTACAACATCCCTTATAAACTCTTTTGATTTATTTAAAGACTTTTCTGCCATACCTCGAGTTATATTATGGGATAATCTATAATCAGCGTTTTTCCTCTTTTTCTTAAGATTTAATAATCTTCCACTCAATTCATCGTCGCCATATCCATTATCAAAATCCTTTAGGCGCTCAATTACCTCTTCGTGCTCGGCATATTCATCCATTTGAAGATGTTGTTTAGCAACATGAAAAGCCGCATAATACGCTCTACTAATTGAGCATCTGTATCCTATTTCTTTCTCGCATAGATCTGGCTTATGAATCCATTCGGCAAATTCTAAAAAGTTTTTTGCGCTTACTGGCATTCTTCGCACCCTAATCTATAATGATATATATAAACTTATGAATCCTCTTGAGATCTTCGCCCGACATTATTTTATTATTTTCTGCATGCATGTAGAACTTCTTAGCTTCTGTGCTAGATCTTTTCCATATCTCGGACCCGACTGAATCATCGTTCAATTTCACAGTGATATCCGCGTGCTTCCAGCGGGGATTATCCTCATCTATTTCTAACGTCACTTCAACACAGTAATTTATTAAATATTCCTGAATGATACTGTCTATAATTCTCAATATATTAAATATGACGTATTTAAATTTTGGATCGGCCAAGATGATTTCATCGATCTCCTCCGATATAATCAAATTTTGTTTAAACTTGTTTGATAACTCTGGGATATCCAACCTGCTAATATACGAACTTTTAGGTTTAAATGTGGTGATAACGCCATGGACGGCATCTAAAAAATCCGAATACATTTGATCTAAATTGCTGCCGTCGTTTGAATTATTACTAGGCACGATGATTTGCAGATGATTCACTGCTTCACTCATTTCTTACACACCCGCCTCGCCCAACTCATTTTTGAATAATTCTATAATATATACTACAGAGCTTGCAACATCCCTCATACTGTTGCTCAGTCTATCCTCTGTCAAATTATCATAACATATCTCTCTGGATAATTGAATCCCTTGCGGATAGCCCTTGGTTTTGAAGGTTGGATCTAAGGCAAAAGAAGTAGGTCCAAATACAAGATCCTTCTGCAAATTAAATATGAATTCTTTGCGGTCTGTTTGCCTCATTGATTCCAATATCTTTGAATGTTGTTCGCTGATCGTGACCTCAGCCATTATTAGCACCGAAGTATCCCAAATCCTAGGCTGCATAACTGAAAAGCCTATGCCACCCTCTGATTTACCAGCAAATTGGAAATATAAATTTCCCGGAGTTGGATCAATTTCAATATCAAATACCTTCCGATGATCCATCCAATCCTTAACAAATTTTTTGGCGGAAGTTACATCATTTACAGGCATGAAGGCAACCTCGAATTATAGGTACTTAACCTTCTTGGATTTACATATAAAGGTTTTGGAGGCGATTTCGCATTAAAATTATAATTTATATTATATAAAGCTTGCACCAAATTTATATTTTTAATAAGTTAAATCTATTTGTGTACTGAAGAATATAATCAATCCATTGCTACAGTATGTCATTTTACGTGCAAGCCCGCGACTTTACGTGCAGAAGGGCTTTTACGTGCAAAGCCCCTTTCTGCAATTTGAAAAGCAGGATTCTCAAGGGTAGAAACGGACCCCTCATCATATTTTATTGATTAACTTTTATAGCAGCATACAGACAGCATCACTGCCACAAGAGAGATTAAC
>ERZ1645192.1027-NODE-1027-length-23599-cov-7.239806_pt1 | contig 23599 bp, 20 predicted proteins | sample MGYA00575354_ERZ1645192 | MGnify/ENA primary metagenome ERZ1645192 (study PRJEB40844, sample SAMN11349763) | freshwater sediment metagenome | isolation source: river sediment | host: Sediment | place: India: Faizupur Khadar , New Delhi | collected 2017-02-21 ... | reverse complement strand
GGTTATGCTATTTAGCCGCCTTGGCGCAATGGCAATAACATCCAAGCATCGCCAATACTAATGGGTATTCGCCGCTATCGCATGTTTCACCCGGCGGGAAAAATCAACCGCTAATTTAAAATTTAAAGCATTGGTTCTTTTATTTTTACAACAAACCGCACCCCGGACTCCGATAATATCCACTCCGGATTGACGCACAATATCTATCTCCGGCAAGGTTAGTCCTCCAGCCAGGGCGGCCATTAACCGATATTTATGGCACTGGTCAATAAACCTTTTTATTTCCGCCAGCGGCATAATTTCAAGAATCGAGCGGCCATTTTTATTAAACGTATCTACCATGGCTACCCTGGCCCCGGTCTCAAAAGCTATCTTAGGGATAAGGACAGGCGGGATACTGCCAATTTCATCATATTCTGCATAACCAGCCGCTACTAATTTTGCAGCAGGGGCAGGCGAACAGGCTGTGGTTTTTACTAAATTCGACAATAATTGCTTGGTTTGAAGTTTACTTTTTACGCCTTTGAGCCCGACTTTTAAATAATCGGGCTTAAACTGAGCTGCGCCCAGAACGGCTAACGCTATCGTCCCGGGCAGGTAAAAAATATCCCCGAGAGCGATACTAAGCCGGGTGCTTGCCGGAACCGACCGCTTAATCCCGCTGATCACCCAAGGCAAAGCCGCGCCCAAAGATCCCTCTTTGGGGTTTTTTATATCTAAAATATCGCAGCCGGCCCGCAAAGCATTGAAACACTCGGATTTATCGATCACGGTAAGCAATAGTTTCATAAATAAAATAATAACAAACCGGGATAATTAAGTCAATGCAAAAACAGCCAATCTGGCTATGAATGCCCGCAGTGCCAAATCCTAAAGTTCATCCAATCCAGGTTTTTGGAATAAATGGATAGTTTCGGTAAAAAATTTGTTCTTGTCCTGGTACTCCCATACAAGCTTTTTGTCTTTTTCTTGAACAAGCATAATTTGCAATAATTGATTATCACTATGTTTATATTCTGGCCGGCTAGCTGTATCCTGATAAATAGAATTATTGATATATAAAATATAATTAGCCTGCTTGAAGAAAGTTTGGATTAATTTTTCCTTTTCTGCCCCACTTAACCCGCTGTGCCAAGCACTAACTGCTAACCGCATTGCGCTTTGTATCTCGATATTTAATTTAGAATTAAACAAGGCCCCATAAATAAGCTCCAGTACTAAAGGGGCGGGGTCGGCATCGTTGGCAAAAACCACAATGATCTTAAACTGAGAATCAGTGTTTTGGTGCCGATGTAAGTAAGAAACTAATTCTTGGCCTGGATTAGACTGCGAAAATATATGCAACATGCCAAAGGCCCAGCGTGAACTACACAATTCCGCTGAATTTTTCGGATAAGGATGCTCTTTAAAAAAACAGCTCAAATTTAGCCCGCCGTAAACACAAGCACATACTAAAGCTAAGCCGGCAATTTTTTCGGGAAATCGTTTTTTGACCGAATTAAATATCTTAACGGCCAAGCCAGATATCAACACCGCAACAGATGGAAGAATAGGTACAATAAATCTTGATTCCACCGCCGGCCAGGCACTAATTAGCAACCAAGTAATTAGAAACCACCCAAAAAATATAATCTTGTTGCCAGGCTGAAATATTTGTTTTTTTAGGGCTATTATCGAAACTATAAAAAGCATTAAATTACAGGTCAGAACCTGCTTTCTCATAACTTGTAGAAATTCAAAGACACGATGAAAAAACGCATTAAGGTCGAAGTGCTGAATTGCCCAAATGGGGGCGTAAGATTTAAAATTCGAAATATCCAAAAGGCAAAACCGGGAGGCGGCATAATAATATGGTCCAGTTATGAGCATTACGGGTACGAAAAATAGTAAGGAATTAATTAAGATCTCTTTTAAGAAACCCTTTTGTCTGTATCTGGGCAATGCTTGCGCCAAACAAATAAAATAAGGACCAGTTAAATAAACCCAAAATTCGGAATTAAATAGCAAGCCTACCCCGGTTAGGAGCCCCGCTAAAACGGATGTTCTTTTTTGATTAAAATTGTCAGATTTAATTAACATATAAACCGACAGCGAGAGAACCGCGGTTACCGCGATAGTAGAATGAGTTAATCTCGTAAAACCTAAAACACTGGGAAAGAACAAAAGCGGGATCACGCTCAACGCCCCCGCAGGTTTACCATAAACAAGATCGCTAATTTTGTGCACAGCGTAAATCAAAATAGCCAAATACAGCAAATTAACCATAGCCATTACATCCGCTGATGCCTCAGCTAAGATATAAAAAGGCAGGGGTACAAGCATATAAAGCGGGGGATAAAAATTTATATTATGGAATAGGGAATAAAAAAAACGCTCGGGACACAATTGCGGTATTAAATTGTCGTAATAATGCCGGCTATTCAAAAAGCAAATACTGGCATCATAGATAGGTGTGATAACATCTCGGATTAAAAAATAATAATTACTTATACCAACGGCCACTATTACCAACAGAAGGGCTAATGCCGGCCTAATTCTTAATTTCATATTTAGAATTCCTGTGCATATCTAACTTTTAAAGCTAAGAGTAGTAGACGAAATGCCACTAACTAGAGAAAATTTAACTCTTCTTCTCTAAATTATAGCAAACCACAAAAAAAGCAACTAATTTATCAAGCTGCCGGACAAAGCCGCCCTTGTAAATGGACCTAAAAAAATGTATACTTTATTGGCAAGCTTGAGGCGCAGGAGGAAATAGGAAGACGGCCCCACGTCTTGCTTTTTTAATCTTAAAATTGTGAGCAGCAATTAAAAAGCCGGGCTTGCCCGGCTTTTTAATTAATCGCCTTACCTGATTTTTCTAAACGGCTTACCAGATATTCCGCTTAACCCAATCATCCGTTTCTTTAACGGCATTTATAATTTTATCGCCTGCGTTACCGCCGGACTTGCCCGCCTTTTGCTTAGCGGAATTATTCGGACAACAACCGTCTGTATATACCGTGACACAACCGCTGGCGCAGAATATAAAAGCAAAAAGTATCGCCCACAAAAATGATCTTTTTACCATCTTTCCCCCTTTGGCTTAATTTACTCACCCGGAAATACTTATAAATAATTACATTTTAAGTATTATAATATCAGATTTTAATAATTTAGCAAGCTTTCCTGTAAAATTTATCAGGCATAAAAAAAGCGCCGGGCTTAAAAATAGCGGAGCGCTTTTAGGTAGCGAGGCATAAAAAGAGGCAAGGGGAAATTCTCTCGGCCTTGTTTTCTGGGCATTGCCTGCCCGCTGGTAGTTTACCCCTTGCCTTGACCATTAAAACCTTGCACATAAAATATAACACAAATCACCGGGCTTTTTCAAGGAGGAAAAAAATAGCTAATTTTACGCCTTTTGCTTGACCCAATTTAACAGCCGCTGGCAGCTGCGCTCTTTGCCCAGATAATAAATGACTTCGAAGAGACCTGGGCCGATGGTCTTGCCGGTCAAGGCGACCCGCACCGGATGGATCAATTGCTTAGCCTCAATGCCTAATTCTGCCACGAGCTGCCGAAAGCTTTCTTCGATGCCGGCGACCTCAAAATTCTTTAGAGCATCCAGGCGTTTAGCAAACAGGCTAAATTCTTTAGACCAATCCGCGGCCAAATACTTAGCCTGGGCTGCCGGATCAACCAGGGGCTTGACTAAAAAGAAAAAATCCGCCCAATCCAGAAAATCGTTAAGGCGGGGCAGCCTGGCTTGGAACAATTTGACGATCGCCAATAAATATTGCCGGTCATAACCGGCAGCGGGAATATAGTTTTTTTGCACCAAAAGCGGGATCAGCTCCTCCATGAGGGTTTCGGGAGCCGCGGTTTTAAGATACTGGTTATTAATCCAATCTAATTTTTTCAGGTCAAAGGTCGCAGAAGTCCTGTTCACATTTTTAATATTAAACAGCTTAACCGCTTCTTGAATGCTGATCAATTCGCGGTTGTCCCCGGGTGACCAGCTTAAAAGTAACAGGTAATTTAACAGGGCCGCCGATAAATACCCCATTTTGCGGTAATCGCTGATCGCAGTCGCCCCGGTGCGCTTGGAAAGCCTGCCTCCGTCTACCCCCATGATTAACGGCAGGTGGGCGAATTTAGGCAAGTTAAATCCTAACGCCTCGTATAAAAGGACCTGCTTAGGGGTATTAGAGATGTGGTCATCCCCGCGGATAATATGGGTGATTGCCATCTCGGCGTCATCGACTACGCAGGCAAAGTTATAAGTCGGGGTCCCGTCGGATTTAATCAACACCTGGTCTTTAATTAAGGCAGCATCAAATTCAATTTCCCCGCGGATCAGGTCCTGGACCCGGATCTTTTTGGGCAGCACTTTATAAATAATTGCCTCTTTCCCCTCCGGGGATTTTTCAATGTAAGCTGCGCCTTTTTCAAGCAGCATCCGGGCGTGTGTCTGATAGCGCTGGAAACGCTGGCTCTGATAGTAGATCTCATCCCAGTTAAAACCCAGCCACTTCAGGCTGTATAATATTTCATCGACAAACTCCTGGCGGGAACGCTCCTGATCCGTATCTTCGATCCTCAAAATAAATTTTCCCTGCTGGGATTGGGCAAACAGCCAGTTAAACAACGCCGTCCGGCCGCCGCCGATGTGCAAATTCCCCGTGGGACTGGGCGCAAACCTTACTCTAACCATGGATTAATTTCATTCCTTCCTCTAAAGCCCGCCGGTTAATTTCTAGAATTCCGGGATTCCCGGCCGGCGCCATAGCTTTAAACACTTTGATGACATTATTTGACTTAACAATATTTTCCCCTGCCACTAAACACCCCAAGGCGACCATATTGGCCACTTTAATGTTGCCTAGTTTTAAGGCGATATCGGAAAATGGAAACTCTAAGATCCTGGTTTTGCCACACCCCTTTAACCTGACCAAAGAAGAATTGATGATCAATAATCCCCCAGGCTTTAGGAGGTCTTTAAACTTCCCCAGAGAAGGCTGATTTAAAATTATCAAAATATCGGCCTGGCTGACATAGGGAGAGCCAATCTCGCGATCCGCGATGGTTACCATGCAATAACTGGTCCCGCCGCGCACCTCGGCTCCGTAAGCGGGAAACCAGGTAACTTGCTTGGCTTCCAGCATCGCGCTTTGCGCTAACACTTTCCCCAAGAGCATAACCCCCTGGCCGCCGCTGCCGGCAATCACCATCTGCTGGATCATTTGATCCTCCCCAAAGGAAATTCTTTTTGCATAATATTTTCGATCCAGGCAATGGCCTCTTGCGGGCTAAGGCCCCAATAGGTCGGGCAGGGAGACAAAACCTCCACCAGAGAAAATCCCCGGTGATCAAGCTGGTTCTGGAATGCCTGCTTGATCGCCCGCTTGGCCCTCAATACCTCAGCCGGGCTGACCAAGGCAACCCGCTCCAAATAATAAACACCGGGCAAGATCGCCAGCATCTCTGAAATTTTTAAAGGATAACCGTGCAATGCTTTTTGCCTACCCATTAAGGAAGTAGCGGTTTTTTGGCCCAAGAGCGTCGTAGGGGCAAGCTGACCTCCGGTCATACCGTAAACTGCGTTGTTAATAAATACCACCGAAAGATTTTCCCCCCGGTTAGCGGCATGAACGGTTTCATTGGTGCCAATTGCTGCCAGGTCGCCATCCCCCTGGTAGGTAAAGACCAGTTTTTGCGGATGCACCCTTTTAATCGCTGTCGCCACTGCCAGTGCCCGGCCGTGCGCCGCTTCCGAACAATCAAAATTCCAATAATCATATGCCACGACCGCGCATCCCACCGGGGCAACCGCGATCGTATTTTCACGCAAGCCAAGTTCATCTACGCATTCAGCCACTAACCGGTGCGCGATCCCGTGGCCGCAACCCGGACAATAGTGGGTTGGTAAATCAGTTAACGCTTGGCTGCGCCCGAATATTTTTTCCATTAAAACATCCTTTTAATCCGCTGGATGATCTGTTCTTCGCTGGGTATCCCGCCCCCGGAACGCCCTAGAAACTCAACCGTTGAGCAGGAGGCTGCCGCCAGCCGCACATCATCCAATAGCTGTCCGTAAGACATCTCGACTACCAGATATTTCACTTTATCATTTTTAATACTAAACGGTTGGCGTGGAAAAGGCCAGAGGCTGATCGGGCGCAGCAAGCCTATTTTTTTCCCCGCTGCCCGGAGCTTGCCGACCGCCCCCTTAGCAATCCTGGCCATGGTGCCGTAAGCTACGACGATAACCCTGGCATCGGATAAAAACAATCCTTCAAAGCGCGCACAGGAACGCTTGATAATACGGTAGTTCTGTTGCAACTTGAGATTAGCTTGCTCTAATTCCCCTTCGTGCATAAAAAAAGATTTGACGATATTGGGTTTCCTCCCGCGGCAGCCGGTAAGCGCCCAGCGCTTGGGCAAGGCCGGCTTATTTTTTTTAACGGACAATTTAACCGGTTCCATCATCTGTCCTAGCAAGCCATCTCCTAAAACCATAACCGGGACCCGGTATTTATCCGCCAAATCAAAAGCCTGGCGGCTAAGATTATAGGCCTCTTGGACACTGGCCGGGGCCAGAACAATCAAATGATAATCACCGTGCCCGCCTCCCCGCACAGCCTGAAAATAATCCGCTTGCGCCGGAGCAATATTACCTAAACCCGGGCCGCCGCGCATAATATTGACGATCAGCGCCGGCAGCCGGGCGCCGGCAAGATAAGATATCCCCTCCTGCATCAAGCTAATCCCGGGGCTGGAGGAGGAGGTCATCGCCCTGGCCCCGGCAGCCGCCGCGCCATACACCATACTAATCGCCGCTAACTCCGACTCCGCTTGGATAAAAACATTTTTTTGGTATCTGCCTTTGCCCATCTGCTTAGCCATATAGGCAATTAACTCATTCTGGGGCGTAATCGGATAGCCGGCGTAAAAATTACAGCCGGCATCAAGCGCCCCCTGGGCAATTGCTTCGTTACCGCTTAATAAAGTTTTCATGCTATTTATACACCTCAATACAGCATTCCGGACAAATAAGCGCGCACTTTAAACACCCCAAACACTCGCCCGCTAAATCAAACTCCACAAAGTTTAAGCCCTGCCGGTTTAGCTGCTGGCTTTTTTTCAGCAGTCCCCGGGGGCAAAAATTCACGCACAACAAACACCCTTTGCATTTTTCGGAGTCAATTTTAACCTTAGCCATTGCCTTTGATCGCGCGCCGGATGCTTGCGGCAATCCCGGCAGCGTCTAGTTGGTATTTTGACAAAAGTATTTTGCGGCAGCCATGGGGAATAAATGCTAAAGGCAGCCCTAACCGCACCACCGGGCGGTTTAATCTTTGGGCCACGTCGCTGCCAAACCCCGCATCTTTGATCCCTTCTTCAACCGTAAAAATAAATTCCGTTTGAGCGCAGGTCCGCTCGATCAAGTCCATGTCCAGAGGCGCGGCAAAGCGGGCATTGATCAAATTGCCGGTCAACCCCTGCTGCCTTAAAACCCCCAGCGCTTCCCGGGCGCCAGAAACTACACTGCCTAAAGCAATTACCGTAAAATCATTGCCGCTGGCCAATAACTGCCCTTTACCCAGTTCTACAGGAACAGTTGCCTCTTGGCCCAAATCCGCCGCTCCCCGCGGATAGCGGATGGCCGTGGGCCGGCCAAGCTTTAAAGCAAAATCCAGCATCTCCTCCAGCTCCCGCCCACTTTGCGGAGCCATGATTACCAAATTCGGCACGGTCTTAAGGTAAGCCAGATCGAATATCCCCTGGTGGGTAACCCCATCCTCTCCGACGATTCCCGCCCGGTCAACCGCTAAAATTACCGGCAGCTCCTGTAAGGCTACCTCCTGCATAATCTGATCGTATGAGCGCTGTAAAAAAGTGGAATATATCGCCACCACCGGCTTAAATCCCTGTTTAGCCAGACCGGCGGCGAAACAAATAGCATGCGGCTCGGCGATCCCGCAATCAAAAAACCTGTCTGGAAAACAATCCCGGAATTTATCTAATCCTGATCCTTCCGGCATCGCCGCAGTAATCGCGATAATCCGCTGGTCGGCTTGTGCGGCTTGGGTTATTTTTTCGCGGAAGACCGCGGTATAACTGGCTGGCTGCCGGGTATTATCGGTTAGTGGCGGCTCTCCGGTATTAATATCGAAAGTGCTGATACCATGGAACCGCACCGGATCGTTTTCGGCAAAAGAAAAACCTTTGCCTTTTTTGGTCACCACGTGTAAAATCCGCGGCCCTTTAATTTCCAGGATATTCTTTAGCGTGGCGGTCAGAATATTCAAATCGTGCCCGTCGATAGGGCCAAAATAGCGGAACCCCATCTCTTCAAAGAAAATCCCGGGGATAAATAAACCTTTTAAGCCCTCCTCGAATTTAGACATCAGCTTGAGCAGGCGGCTGCCGCGAGGAACCCGGGCTTTTAAAAATTGCTCTAGATTGTGATGGAAGCGGTTATAAACCGGTAAAGAAATAATTTTATTAATATAATTACTGACCGCACCCACATTGGGAGCAATGCTTAATTCATTAGTATTTAAGATAACCAGGATGTCTTTTTTTAAGTGCCCGGCGTTGTTCAAGCCTTCAAAACAAAGCCCTCCGCTTAAGGAACCGTCGCCGATCACGCAAATGACTTTGAACTGTTGGGCTAAAGGCAACAAATCCCTGGCGCAGGCCAGGCCCAGCCCCAGGGACACTGCATTTGAACTGTGTCCGCTGGTAAAAGTATCATACGCCGATTCATCCTTGGAAGGAAAACCGCTTAAACCCTGGTACTGCCTAAGCGTAGAAAAAGCCTCGTTACGCCCGGTTATAATTTTATGCGCGTAAGCCTGGTGGCCGACATCAAAAATAATTTTATCGCGCGGGGCATCAAGGCAATAATGCAGGGCGACGATCAATTCCACCGCCCCCAGGCTAGAAGCAAGATGCCCACCGGTTTGCGCTACCACCTGGATCAGGCGGCGGCGGATCTCCTGGCTTAAGCCGCCCAGCTGCTCTAAGCTTAAAGTTTTTAAATCCTGGGGTGATTTTATCTTTTCCAGCCACATAGTTTATTTTTCTTCCGCGTCAGCATCATCAAACGCCTCCAGAGCAAGCTTGTTCTCTTTCTTCATTAACTGCTCGACTTTACGCTGCGCCTCAGCCAGGGTCTGCGCGCAGGACTGGGCGATCTTAACCCCCTCTTCATATTTTTTAAGCGATTCTCCCAGGGTGATTTTACCGCCTGAAAGCTCCTCTACTATTTTTTGCAATCTTTTAAGATCTTCCTCAAACAAGGCTTTTTCTTTCACCGCATACCTCCTGCACTAAACTGATCAATTCCCCTTTTTTGAAAACCGTTTTGAGCCTGTCCCCGACTTTAAGCGCGCCAGCATCTTTAACCACTTCTCCTGCCGGCAAACGCAGGGTCAAACTATAACCCCGGGACAACACCGCCAGCGGGCTTAAAGCCTCCATCCTCTGAACCAGGCCGCTAAAACGCTGCTCTGCCAACTCCAAGACATGCTGCATATTAAATTTCAAGCCCGATAATAATTCATCGACCTGTTGCTGTTTTTCCAACAGATGGTCGCGCGGACTTTTAAGCGCATGGCTACAGGCCGTTAACTGGTTTTTAAGATCGCTGATACTCTGGTTAATGGCCAGATCCAATTCATACCGCAGGCCGGCTAACCGGGCTAAGAGTGCATTTTTCTTATCCACAATGATTTTCGCCGCTGCCGAAGGGGTCTCGACAAAAACATCCGCCACCAGATCCGACAAGGTTGTATCGATTTGATGCCCCACCGCAGAAATCACCGGCAGTCGGGAGTGATAAATTGCCCGCGCCACCATCTCTTCGTTAAAAGACCAGAGATCTTCGCTGGACCCTCCGCCGCGGCTCACAATAATCAAGTCCAAATTAGTCAGGCTGTTTAAATCCGCGATGCCTTCGGCGATCTCGCCGGCAGAAGTTTCTCCCTGGACACGTACGGAACGCAAAACCACATCCACCCCGGGCGCGCCTTTTTTAAGGATCTGCAGGATATCGCGGACTGCCGCTCCTTTGGCAGAAGTAACAATGCCTACCGCGAATGGCATTAGCGGTAGCTCTCGTTTACGCGCCGGGTCGAACAAACCCTCCTGATCCAATTTTTTTTTAAGCTGTTCAAAGGCCAACTGCCGGGCGCCAATCCCCTTGGGCTCAATTCTTTCCACAACGATCTGGTATCTACCGTGCGGCCCGTAAACATTGATCTTGCCAAAACAGATAACTTTTTGCCCGTTTTCCAGTTTGAATTTTAATCCTTTATTCGCATAAGCGAACATTGCCCCGCTAATAATCGCCTGCTGGTCTTTAAGCGAAAAATAAAAATGCCCGTTCGGACCGATGCTAAAATTTGAGATCTCACCTTCCAGCCAAATTTCTCCCAGCTTCTCCTCAAGCAATCCCTTGATCGCCTGGGTGATTTCTGAGACGGTATAAATATGCTTATTGGGTTTCTGCATTATTTGCATCTTTAGGCGCGGATTTTTCCGGCGGCTGGACTGATCCTGCGGCCGGCGCGGTTGCCGGCTGGCTTAAATCACTTCCCTGCCCGGAAGCAACCGGTGTTTTATCCACGGACTTATCATCGGCCTTGGGTATCGTTTCAGATTGCATCGCTGGCGCCCCTTCGGGTTTGGTTTCCGCAGACTTACTTTCAGCCGGCAGCGGCGCAACAGGAGATACTGGCATAACAGCCTCCGGCTTGGTTTCCGCCAAAGACGGTTTAACCTCAGGCTGGGCTGCTAGAGGCTTGGCTTCAGCCGGCGCTTCTGGCAGAGCCGCGGGCGATGGCGCAGGAACAGCGCTCGGTGCCGCTTGGGGCTTTTTCTTCAAAACCAACAACTGCACTGCATACGGTGTAAGCTCAATCGTTTCGGTATAGCCTTGGCTCAAATCCACCTCTTTCTCGGCTTGAGGCTTAAATTCGCAACTGGCTGCGCAATTACTATCCACGACATACTGGACCAGGGCGTAAATATCTTTGCTCCCTTTCAAAGTAATTTTGAGCTTGCGGCTAACGGTAGAGAATTTGCTGGTTAATGCCTGCAGCTCAACCGCGCGGGCAAAGAGATTTTTGGTTTTAGCGCTTAAGCGCAGGGTAGTTAAATTAAGCTGCCCGGTGAGAATCTTTTTCATGCGGTCAGATTTAACAATACCCAAAATTGATTTTTGTTCCGCACTATTGAATTGCACGATATTACGGGAAATATAATTCATCGCCGCCTGAGGGTCGATGTAATTATAAATCAGCAGGGCCAGATAATCCTTGGATTGGGTCGGGATAATGCCCACAAAATCGTCGTTCAACTTAGCCCTAAACAAATCCTGGCCCAAAAAACTAAACATCCGCCAAACATTATAAATAGATTTCGGATACCCCTTTTCCGGTCGGGCGGGATCAAAGGCAAAAATACCCACATTCCGAATGGCCCCGCTTTGACTATTCCCGAAATCCTCCAGGCAAAAATAGGTTTGGCCATCGATCCCGGCTTCATACATATTCTTGAGCCTGGCCGGAATATAGCTGGCCGCCATGAAAGCCTGCTTGCCCCTTTCCACTAAGGTATTGGCGGAGCCGTCAAAATTCCATTCGGTAATAAAAAGCGGTAAGTTGCTGTCAAACTTAAAATATGTCAGCCATGCGCGGATCAGCTCAACAAAAGGTTTATTATAAATAGTGTTTTGTTTTTCTTCTCCCGGATCGCTTGAATAAGCGTGCCATGAGATAAAATCCAATGGCAAGCGGTAGCTATAACAGTATTTTATCAATTCATAGATCAGGCTGCGTTCAGGAGAAAGCGCGTTATTAGGGTCGATATTCCTAAACCAGGCGCTGACCGAGGGGCCGCCTAAACGGATCGGGATCTTCGTCTCTGCCTGCAGCTCCTTAACCGCCTCACCGATGACCCGGTATAAATTTAAATACTCCGCTCTTTGCCCGATAAAAAAATCGTCGATATCCGGGGCATTCCAGACTTCATACCAAATGTTATATTTCTTTTCGCAGCTTAAACGGCGGATAGTTTGCTTAACCAGGTTTTTGTATTCTTTTAAATTATGGGGAGCGCTATTTTTATCCAGCACCGTGCCCAGGCCGCTGGGAGTGCCAAAAATATCTAAAATGACCGTGCCTCCGCTGTCACTGACATTTCTCACCGCCTCTTCGTAATTATTAAGAAGTTTTTGCTGGGCCTCTGGGTCATTGGCCAGCTGCTGGACCTCCCAAAGATTATATTGCAGCCGGTAAAAATTACGGAAACCCAAATCCTCCTTCCAGGCGGCCCGGGTAGCTTCCCCGGCCAGGGTTTGCGGCAAGGTTTTATCACGCTGCTGCCCCCGGCCGCTTAAGTCAATGCTGGTCCTGTAGATTTTGGGCAGGCTGACCACCGGCGATTTTAAATCCAGAACAAACTCCAGCTCCTCCTGAACTTGCGCTTCAGCCACAAACACCGGGCAACAGATAAAACACAAAAACGCAGCGGCGATCAAATTAATTTTCTTATTTTTATTCATTTAGCTTTCTCTGGATACGCACGATCGAACGCGCCTTGCCGGTAGCTTCATCGATCTCGACCAACGCGCCGTGCAACTGAATATTGCCTTGCGCCACTTCGAACCTCACCGGAATTAAGCTTAAAAAACGGGTTAACACATCCTCGACTTTCCTGCCGATCACCGAATCATACGGACCGGTCATACCGACATCGCTGATATAGGCTGACCCTTGGGCAAGAATTTTTTCATCTGCCGTCTGGATGTGTGTGTGGGTGCCTAAAACCGCCGAGACCTTGCCATCGAGATAATAGCCTAAAGCCACTTTTTCCGAGGTTGCTTCCGCATGTATATCGACAATAATGCTGCGGGTTTCCCCGGCCAGCTCCTGGGCGGCAGCGAGGGCCGTTCTAAACGGACATTCAAGCGGTTCCATAAAAACCCGGCCGTTTACATTAATCACCCCTATTTTAATCCCGCTGCCGGGAATCTTAAAAACCCCCGCCCCTCTGCCCGGCGCGCCGGCAGGAAAATTTAACGGCCGCAGGATCCTTGGTTCACGGGCGATTAACTCAAAAATTTCCGGTTTTTTCCAAATATGGTCTCCGGCGGTAATAACATTGACCCCGGCACTAAAAAGTTCTTCAGCCACTGCCACCGTAATCCCCGAACCACCGGAGGCATTTTCAGCGTTGGCCACTACAAAATCGATTGGCTGCTCTTCTTTAAGGCGGGGGACGATTTTTTTAATCGCTTCCCGGCCGGGGGAACCAACAATATCACCAATAAACAATATTTTTATCATCGCCGTTTAGAGCCGATAGCCATCAGGCAACCGGCGGTTATTTAGCATACTCGATCGTGCGCACTTCCCGGATAACCGTAACCTTGATCTGTCCGGGATACTCCATGCCTTCCTCGATCTTTTTGCGGATATCTCTGGCCAAAGTCACTGCTTCGCCATCATTGATCTTTTCCGGCTGCACGATCACCCGGATCTCCCGGCCAGCCTGGATGGCAAAAGACTTTTCCACCCCTTTAAATAGATTAGCGATCGATTCTAGTTTATCCAACCGCTTGACATAAACCTCCAGCGTTTCTCTTCTGGCTCCCGGGCGGGCGGCACTTACCGCATCGGCCGCAATCGCCAAGACCGCGTAAATGCTTTGCGGAGCCGTTTCCTCATGGTGCGCCTCGATCGCGGCGATCACCTCCGGGCTTTCATTATACTTTTTGGCTAAATCCGCACCCAGTTTGGCATGTGTCCCCTCTATCTGGTGGTCCACCGCCTTGCCGATATCATGCAGTAATCCGACCCGGCGGCCCAGCTTAAAATCCATGCCCATCTCCGAAGCCATGATCCCCAGGATGAAGGAAACTTCTTTGGAGTGCTGCAAGGCATTCTGCCCGTAACTGGTGCGGTATTTTAAGCGGCCCAGCAGCTTAATAATCTCCGGATGCAAGCCGTTAATTCCTGCCTCAAAAGCGGCCCGCTCACCTTCCTCCTTGATCTTTTCATCCATCTCCTTTTTGGTTTTTTCCACGATTTCTTCGATCCGGCCCGGATGGATCCTGCCATCGGCAATTAGTTTTTCCAGGCTCAACCGGGCGATCTCCCGGCGCACGGCATCGAATCCAGACAAGGTCACCGCTCCCGGCGTGTCATCGATAATCACATCTACCCCGGTGGCCATTTCCAGGGCCCGGATATTACGGCCTTCCCTGCCAATGATCCTGCCTTTCATCTCATCGTTAGGCAAGGTTACTACGCTGACCGTTGATTCAACCGTATGCTCTGCCGCGCAACGCTGGATCGCCAGGCTGATAATTTCGCGGGCCTTCTTTTCCGCTACGCTGCGCGTCTCCTCTTCCTGGCGCCGGATAAAAACCGCTTTTTCATTGCTCAATTCGTCATTTAAACGGCTCAACAATATCTGTTTGGCCTCTTCCGCCGACAATGAGGAAATTTTTTGCAAACGCTCTTTTTCCTCGCCGATCAAAGCATGTAATTGGGTTTCTTTCGTTTTTAAAGAATCTTCATGTTTTTTAAGGTTATCGCTGCGGCCCTCGAATTCCTTTTCTTTCTTCTCCACCAGGTCCAGGCGCCGGTCGATATTCTCTTCTTTCTGGGTCAGTCTTTTTTCCGAATTCACCATCTCTTGTTTGCGGTCTTTTATTTCGCGCTCAAAATCCTGCCGCATCCGGTACAACAGGTCCTTGGCCTCCAGCTCCGCCTCCCGGCGCTTGTCCAGAACGTCTTTTTTAGCCTGTTCCAGGATGTATTCGGCTTGCGCCTCGGCGTTCTTGATCCGTTTTTCGGCAACGTACCTTCTTAAAAAATAACCGCAGTAGACGGCCACCAGGCCGACAAACATGGGTACTAATATATTAAGAATCATTGTGTTTACCTCCCTTTAACCTAATGCTGAGCGTTGCTTTTTAGTGTGGCAGCGAGGAGTATTTTTAGGAAAAGATAACCTGCTTGACGCCTACATCATGGCAGGCGGTGGGAATGACGGGAAGAACCTGAAAATCAAAAGCTAGGCCTAAGGCAACAGTCTTGGCAGAAAGCGTGCTTAAGAAACGGTCATAACAGCCTTTTCCTCTGCCCAGCCGGTTCCCTTTTTTATCAAAGGCTAACCCGGGGACAATGACCAAATCCAGGTCCTGGGGCTCAACCTGATTTTGTGTGGCAGGCTCAAGCACCCCGTAAGGACCTTTAATTAATTTAGCATGATCGTCTAATATGGCCGGCTGCATCGTTTCTCTATCTTTTCTGCAAACGGGCACGCAAACAATCTTGCCCGTTTTCTTAGCTTCCCTAATCATTTCTTCAGTATTAACCTCACCGCCAAAAGCGATGTAAAACATCACTATCTTGGCCTGTTTAAAAACCTTGTTCCTTAAAAGTTTACGCGTGATCAGCTTACTTTTTCGGCTTCGGTCTTCCTCCTTCTGATTTTTTAATCTTAAAAGGATTTTACTACGTATCCGGGACTTTGTCAATTGCCCTGGCGGCTGCACCCCCGCCTTTGTATAGCGTCGGGAAAGCATCCCGACCGGTGTGGGAGAAATTAAATCCGCCCCGCATTTTAGATTAACCGCGATATGCATTACTCGTTCAATATTTTAAACGGTTTACAAACAGGTTTCCCCTGCGTGCGTATGCCCTTTATCTTCAAAAGGCCAAGGTTGTCCCTGCTTTTTATAATAATCTTTGAGGGCCGAACGCAATGCCTCTTCGGCCAGGACCGAACAATGCATTTTTTTGGGAGGCAGGCCGCCTAAAGCCTGGGCGACTGCCTGATTGGTGATCTCCAAGGCCTCTTTGATCGTTTTGCCCTTGACCATTTCGGTCACCATGGAGCTGGTAGCGACTGCCGCCCCGCAGCCGAAGGTCTTGAACTTCACATCCGTGATCAGTTCGCCCTCGATCTTTAAATACATCTTCATCACATCGCCGCACACGGGGTTGCCGACCGTGCCAATACCGCTGGCATCGGGGATCTCTCCGACATTGCGCGGGTGGTTAAAATGATCCATCACTTTTTCGCTATATGGAAGCTGTTCTGCCATGTTTATTTTAAAATTAGTTTATGCGGCCGGGATGATTTTTTGAAATCCTTGGGCTGGCGGATAACCTTTAATTCCTCCAGCTTATGCTTTTTTTCTAATTCCCGGTAAATCAATACCCAGGCACAATCCCTTTGATTGTCAACTTCACATTTGCCCTGGTTTACTCCTCCGCAGGGGCCGTTGAGCAACCCCTTAGGGCAGAGGGTGACCGGGCAAACCCCCCCCGGTTACTGCCAATACGCACTCTGCGCACATAGAGCATTTTTCAAAAAAATTACCCTGCGCATCCATCGTGGCGCCAAACAAAGAATCACAGGCAGGAAAAACTGCTAAATTGAAACGGTCATTTTCCTTAAATGACTGGACCCCCAACCCGCAGGCCAACACTAAAACCGCTTCTGATTGACGCAAAGCATTAAGGTGTTTGGCCAGCTCGGCCTTAAGCTTTGCGGCTACACAAGGTGCCGAAGGAACGCAGGAGCCGGTAATGGTTTTGCCGGACTGCTTGAGGAGTTGGCCCATCACTGCTACCTCATGCTCACCTCCGCTTTGGCAGGCGGTGGCGCACTCCCCGCAACCTACCAAGAATATGCGGTTAAATCCTTCGAGTGAGGTTAATATTTCCGCTGACGGCTTCTGCTGGCTGATGATCATAACTGAAATTCTAACACACTTTTTCCGCTAGCTCAAGGCAAAAAGGGCTCATGAGCAAACTACTCTTCGCGAAAATAATCCTCCAGGGATTCCAGAAATTCCTTGTTCTTGCCTGGGTTTTCGCCCAAAAGATCCTCCACCCCCAAAAGATCCAACGCCTCACTCATGCCGCCCTCCTGCACCTCCAGCAGCTTGCCTAAAATTTTACCTTCCTCTAAGAAGCGTGAAACCTGAGTGAACACCGATCCCCCGCTATCCATAAACCCACGTGGAGAACGGTCAATATGCGGTTTGAGCAAGAATAAATTCTCTTTGGCACGGGTGGCGGCAACATAAAACAGGCGCCGCTCCTCTTCGACCTGCTCCATCGTTTCTAATGACAAATAGGAAGGCAGGTGTCCTTCCGCCAGATAAATGATAAAAACAGTATGCCACTCCAGCCCCTTGGCCGAATGGATCGTCGATAAGGTTAGTGGCAGATCCTCCTGGTCTTTACGGGACGGCTCCCATAACGCCCGCTCCGGAGGCTCAAGTGCCAAATCCACGAGAAATTGCTCGCAGGTTTTATACCGCTGGGCGATCCTTAAAAGCGAATCCAGATCATTCAAGCGTTTGTTAAAATCATCGTATTTGAGTTTTAATAAAGGCTGGTAATAAACGAAGAATTTCTCGATCAACTCATGCGGAGTGTTATGCCCCAAGTTCACCTCTTGCAGTAAAGCCAGCAACTGTTTTAATTCGGCGTGATTTTTTTCAAACGGCGCTAATTTGCCAGGCTCGGCGATAGCATCGATGATTTTGGCCGCAGTTTTGGGGCCGATCTTGGGAATCAACAACAGCGCGCGCAGCCAGCTCACCTGGTCATGCTGATTATAAGCAATCCGTAAATAACTGACCAGGTCTTTAATGTGGGCGGCCTCCACGAATTTTTGCCCCCCGTATTTGGCAAAGGGAATATTACGGCTGGCGAGCTCGATCTCTAAATCGTTAGAATGCCAACCCGACCTAAACAGCACCGCCATCTCACTTAAAGGCACCCCTTCCTCTCTAAGCTCCAGGATCTTCTGGGCCACCCATACGGATTGCGCATTTTCATCCGGACAATCGATAAACACCGGCAGTGACCCGCCTTTTTTTTTGGTGTAGAGATTTTTTTCAAACTTTTCTTTAGCTTGGGCAATAACGGCATTGGTTAAATTTAAGATCGGCTGAGTAGAACGGTAGTTTTCCTCCAGGGTGATAATTTTAACGTTTTTAAAAATTTTGGGGAAATCCATGATGTTCTTGAAGTTGGCCCCGCGAAAAGAGTAAATGCTTTGCGCGTCATCCCCTACCACCATCAAATTGGCATGTTCAGCCGCCAATAGGCAGGCAATGTGCGCCTGCAGTTTATTCGTATCCTGATATTCATCGACCATGATATACTGATACTTCCGGCCCAAGGCCTGGCGCACCGCATCATGTTCCACCAACAGATTTTTTAAATAAATCAACAGATCATCATAATCCAACAGGGATTTCTGGCGTTTGTATTTATTATACTCATCCCGGATCTGTTTAATCTCCTGGCTGAATTCGATAAATTGCGGGTACTCATCCAGCAGGACGCTGGAGATTTCTATAGCCTTATTGACGCTTTTGGAAATTACTTCTAAAATCGCGTGCTTGCGCGGGAAACGCTTTTCGGATTTATGAAAATTAAGCTGGGTGCGGACCAGATTAATGACATCTTCGGCGTCTGCCTGATCGAGAATAGTAAAATTATTATTCAGCTCGAGCAGCTTGGCGTATTTCCTCAAAATACTATTAGCGAAAGAATGAAATGTCCCGCCGCTCACCCGCTGGCAGCGATCATCTAAAAGCAGCGTGGCCCGGCGCAGCATTTCTTCGGCTGCCCGGCGGGTAAAGGTCAGCAAAAGAATGCTGTCCGGGGCCAGGCCTTTTTCCACCAGATACGCTACCCGGTGTACCAGCACCCTGGTCTTACCGCTCCCAGCCCCGGCGATCACTAAATGCGGGCCAGAAATTGATTCTACGGCTTGCCGCTGGGTCGGGTTTAATTCCCGGTGATAATCTATTTTTTTCATCCCGCACCTTCTTGTAATGAATTAAAAATCCAAATCCTAGTGATTAAACAATACGGTGCGGGATTCCTGGCTCCGTCGCACCTTCAGCAGTTTGGTGCTGTTGCACGCTTTTCTGACCGTTGCGGCTGGATATTTTAGGCGCCAGGTTTTAGATACGCGCGGATTATTTTCTGCGGATTGAGCGGACGATCGTCTGCACCAGTAGGAGTATTTTCTATTTTTTGAACCGTTTCCAGACCTGCGATAACTTCGCCGAAAATCGTATGCCGCATGTTTAACCAGGGGGTTTTAGCACAAGTGATAAAAAACTGGCTGCCGTTAGTATCGGGCCCGGCGTTAGCCATGGCCAGAATCCCCGGCCCATCAAATTTAACCTGCGGGGTCACTTCGTCGGCAAAAGGCTTGCCCCAAATAGACTCGCCCCCCATGCCGGTACCCGTAGGATCGCCCCCCTGGATCATAAATCCCTTGATCACCCGGTGAAAGATTAAACCGTTATAGTACCCTTTTTCCGTTAATTTGATAAAGTTTTCACAAGCCTTGGGCGCAATATCATTTTTTAATTTAATTTCAATATTACCTTGGTTGGTTTCCAAAACAACGATGGTATTATCCATAGCCGATACTCCTTTTGCATAAAAGATTAAACTTAAAGATACCAATACCGTAAATATTATTCTTTTCATAGCTTGCATTCCCTTTCTTGCTTATGGTGACGCAGGCTGATCAGGCGCCTGTTGCTCTTGCGCCGGGGGCTCTGTTTTTTCCGAAGCTGTCTTTGGCGCGGCGGGAGGCGGCAGCGATCCAGGTTCAGGTTCAGGTTGAGGTTCCGCCAAAACCTTCATATTTTCCGCCGCATCTTGCTTGGTCTCTAAAGCAGCGGCCTCTTGACCGGTGGCCGGGGGCTCTTGCGCAGCTTGCGGCGGCACGATCTCTTCTGCCGCTGCCGGCGGAATTTTCGCGTTATCCTGCGCAGCACGTAAATGCGTAATTTCAACAGCAAAATTTTTTAATCTCTCCTGCGCAGCCTCCAGCTCTTTTTCTAATTTAGTGTACTCTTCGTTAAGCTGGTTAAATTCGGATTTGGGAACCCATTCGCTGATTTTTTCCTTCCGGGAATATTCCGCGATGACAGCCGTATGCTCCTTGATCGCCTTGGCTTGAGTTTCAATCTGGCATTTCTGCGCCTGCACCTGATCATCTTTTAAGCGGCAGGCCATTTCTTTAGTTTCTAGAGCAGCTTTTATTTCGCGGACCTCCCGGACCAAGTTTACGTTTTTGGTAAATTCCTCCTCCAGCTCTTTTTCCTTGGCCGTAAACCTATTTGTTAACTCCGTATTTTCAGCCTTGATTTTAGCCAGTTCGGCTTCGGCTTTCGCTACCCATTCTTCCCGGCGCTTCAACTCCGCATTAAATCCCGCCTCCTTGTCTTTCAGCGCGGAAAATTCGGATTTTTCTTGCAAGGCGGCCGCTTTAGTTTCAGTCAGCTCATTTTCCAATTGCGCGACCTGGCTAAGCAAACGCTGGAGCTTCTGTTCTTTGCCGGGGTCCTCCGCGGGTGCCGGGCCCGGGGCATTAATTTTAGCTGGGCCGGATTGATTGCCAAGAGCAAAGATCCCGTAGACGGCATAAATAATCAGGGCTGCCCCAAAAACGATTAAAATTTGAGTAACTAACGTCATGCCGTTTTATCCTGTTGACGCAGCCTTTCTAAGCGTTCTTTGATTTTAGCTTCATGCCCAAGGCTGGTAGGCTCATAATAGCATACTTTTTTAGCGGTGTATTGCTGTTTTACATAATGCTCAGGATAATCGTGGCTGTATTTATACCCTTGGCCATGGCCTAATTTTTTGGCTCCCCGGTAAGAAGCGTCTTTCAAATAGTCCGGGACCTCCTGCACCTTGTTTTCTTTAATCTCCTGCGTGGCTCTTTCAATCGCTAAGTAACTGGCGTTGGATTTAGGGGCGCAGGCGACATAAATTGCTGCCTGGGCCAGAGGAATCCTGGCTTCTGGCATACCGACAAATTCGGCAATCTGCAAGGCGGCATTAGCCAACACTAACGCCAATGGATCGGCATTGCCTACGTCTTCGGCAGCCAAAATACAAATGCGGCGGGCGATAAAACGCGGATCCTCTCCGGCATAAAGCATTTTAGCCATCCAATAAATGGCCGCATCCGGGTCAGAGCCGCGCATGGACTTAATAAAAGCGGAAGCCGTATCATAATGGCCGTCTTCATCATGGTCATAAACTACTGCTTTTTTTTGGATCGATTCCTGCGCGATCTCTAAGTCAAAACGCATATAACCGTCTGGGCCGGCGGGAGTGGTTAAAACTCCCAACTCTAATGCTAAGAGGGCCCGACGGGCATCTCCCTCGCAGGTTTTCGCCAGAAAATTAAGCGCTTTTTTATCAAGCTTAACCTTAAAATTTCCTAATCCTTTAGCTTTATCTTTGAGTGCCAAGTTAAGAATTTTTTGCACATCCTCTTGCGCCAGCGGTTTTAATTCGCAGACGATCGAACGGGAAAGCAGCGCTGAGGTCAGCGAAAAATACGGATTATGCACCGTAGCGCCGATCAACACAAGATGCCCTTCTTCTACGTCGGGCAAAAGCACGTCCTGCTGGGCCTTATTAAACCGGTGGATCTCATCGATAAACAACACGGTTTTTTTGCCCTGCTGGCGGCTTTTAAGCTTTGCGGCGGCAATAACTTTTCTTAATTCATCGACATTGGAGGTCGTGGCATTGATCGCTACATAATTAGCCTGGGTGAGCTGGGCAATACACCAGGCCAGCGAGGTTTTACCGGTGCCCGGGGGCCCGAATAAAATCAGTGAAGTTAAACGGTCCGCCAGAATGGCCCGGCGCAACAATTTGTTTTTGCCTAGAATATGCTCTTGGCCGATTATTTGATCCAGATTAGTCGGGCGCAGGCGGACGGGTAAAGGAAGATTGTGGTTTTGAGGGTTAGTATTTTCGGAGGTAAATAAGTCCATCGGTCGGGAAGTATGCGAATTCTTGATGGGCTTAATGCCGCGTGGTTTAAAGTAAGGCGGCATTATTTCGCGGACGCTCCACCCATCTTCGGAGCTATAACTTACGCCGTCCTTAAGGACGGCGTAAGTTATCCGCTACAGCACCCGACGCTTAAAGGTATTGCGTCGGTGTTGCCTTGTGGCAAATAAAAAATCCCCGCAGAAGTGCCGTTGGAAAGACATCTGAACCGATTTGGTTTCAGGTGGGTGCCCTATCTTGCGGCACACGTGCCGGAAGAATATTGAGGCTCCCATGAAAATAGTGTTGGTTCAACAATTATCAAATTTCCAACGCGCACCGCAGGGATATCTAAAAGAGCGTCCTGATTCTAAAAAAGTATAGCATATATTTTTCCCGGAATCAATCCGGGAATTTTTTTAGCTATTGCCCCGGGGCGTTAGCGTAATTTAACTTGGAATTTTTCCGTCAACAAAGAACAAATACCGTGGTGCACAGGGGCTACCTCTTCTTCGGTAAGGGTGCGGTTGTCCTGGCGGTAAAGACAGGATAAGGTAAGCCCTTGGAAGCCTGCAGGTATCTGCTTACCCTGGTAATAATCCACGATACTTGCCTGCTGCAATAGCGGTCGCCCCTGAGATTGGACTGCTTCCAGAATATCCTTGACCGCGATATCCTGGCTTGCCACAAAACTGATATCCCGCGTAACTGCCGGGAATTTGGGGATCTCCTGGAATCTCTTCTTTTCACCGGAGCTGGCCCATAATTTCTCCAGGCTTATTTGTGCCACTACCACCTGGTGATTTTTAATGTCAAATTTCTGCAAAACCGCTGGCGACAGATCCAACATGAAGCCGGCCGGCTGTTGGTCCACCAAAATATCTACGGCGCCACTGTCCTTCTGGATAAACTCAAACGCTTTAATCCCCAGGACAGCGAACACCGCTTCAAAAATACCTTTTAAATACAACAGGTTGAATTCATCTTGCAGGAGTCCATTTTTGGTCAACCAAGATTTAGCGCCGCTTAAAGCAACTCCCAACAAAGGTTCTTCTTTGACTCCTGACCCCTGGCTTTGAAAACCGCTGGCGATCTCAAAAATGCTGATCGGCTCTTGCTGCTGATTTAAGTTGTATGCTACTGCGCGCGCCAGGCTGGGCCAAAGTAAGGGACGTAAAATCTCCTGGTCTTTACTTAAAGGGTTGGCAATATACACTGCCCCGGTATCGGTATTAATCCCGGCCTGCTCCAGCAAGTTTTGGTCAATTAAACTGTAGGTAATAACTTCATTTAAACCTAAACCTTGTAAGGTCGCTTTAATTAAATGCTCTGCCTCCCATTGCCCTGGGCAGTGAACCGCCGGCTTGACTGCCGGAAGAGTTTGCGGAATTTTGTCGTAGCCGTAAATCCTGGCCACCTCCTCCACCAGGTCTACCGGCTGTTTTAAATCCTGGCGAAAACACGGGACGCCAACGATCAGAAGATTTTTCCCTTGAGCCGACACCCAAAGGCCCAGGTTTTTTAAAATGGCTTTGACCTTGGGGCTTGAAAGCTGTGTGCCCAACAGCCGGTTTAAATACTCCATGTCCAGGCTGATCTTGCGTTTGGCCGCCCGATCTGTGCCGACGTTTTTTACGCCGGCAGGCTTACCGCCGGCCAGGCTTAGAATCATCCTTTGGGCTTCGCGCGCGGTAGAGCTGGGGGGGGGGGGGGGGGGGGGGGGGGGGGGGGGGGGGGGGGGGGGGGGGGGG
>ERZ1645192.1026-NODE-1026-length-23624-cov-4.982816_pt1 | contig 23624 bp, 14 predicted proteins | sample MGYA00575354_ERZ1645192 | MGnify/ENA primary metagenome ERZ1645192 (study PRJEB40844, sample SAMN11349763) | freshwater sediment metagenome | isolation source: river sediment | host: Sediment | place: India: Faizupur Khadar , New Delhi | collected 2017-02-21 ... | reverse complement strand
TTGCGGGAGCTGTTTTCCCGGATGAGTCCAAGCAGAGCCTGATCGTGGTCCGGCTCCGCGTTCTCTGCGTCTCCGTGGCTGATCTGGTTAGAAGAAAAAGTGCCGGTCTTTCAAAAAGTGGGATTTTTTGGAGGGATGGGTTTGGGTGGGTTCTTAAGGTGAACTAAACTTTGAGAGTCATTTATGGGTTGAAAGACCGGCAACTAATTAGATGACCAATTTCATAAAAAGTTTTCTCAATTTCTAAATACGTATTTCCCCTCGCCAAGTTTCCGGGGATAGAAGATTTTTCTGCGGCCTCTCTTGTTTTGGCGGGAGTCTTTTGCTACCTTTAAGTTTCGGATTTCCGGAGGCCGCTTGACCGAGCACCATCTCAAAGAACTGCTGGAATCCCTGCGCCGGGGCGAGACGGATGCCGATTCCGTCCTGGAGCGGATCCGCCACTTGCCGTTCGAGGACCTGGGCTATGCCCGGGTGGACCATCACCGGGCGCTGCGGCACGGGTTTCCCGAGGTGATCTTCGGCCGGGGCAAGACCCCCGAACAGGTCCTGGGCATCGCCCAGCGGATCCTGGCGCGGTCGCCCAACCTCCTCATCACCCGGGCCTCGCCGGAACTGTTCCAGTTTCTCGAAGGCGCCATCCCGGACTTGCGCTACCACCCCGAGGCCGCCTGCATCACCTGCCGGCGGGATGAGACCATCACCGGCCGGGGCACGATCTTCATCGTGACGGCGGGCACGTCCGACCTGCCGGTGGCCGAGGAAGCCCGGGTGACCGCCGAGATGATGGGCAACCGGGTGGAACTCATCGCCGACGTCGGCGTCGCCGGGATCCATCGCTTGCTGGAAGTGCGGGAAAAGCTCCAATCGGCGCGGGTGATCGTCGTGGCGGCCGGCATGGAAGGCGCTCTGCCGAGCGTGGTGGGCGGTCTGGTCGGCTGCCCGGTGATCGCAGTCCCCACGAGCGTGGGCTACGGCGCCTCGTTCGGCGGGATCGCCGCCCTGCTCGGGATGCTCAATTCCTGCGCCTCCAACGTGACCGTGGTCAACATCGACAACGGCTTCGGGGCCGGCTACGTGGCGGCCCTGATCAACCGGGCCTGAACCGGCGCCCGGCCGGACCGGCTGGAACGCCGCCTCGCCCGGCGCAATCTGTCTCCAGGAGTGAATTATGAGCGACACCTTCGATCTGTCCCAAAGCACCCTCGTGGACCGTTTCCTGCGCTACGCGCGCGTCCACACCACCTCCGCGGAGGATTCGGAGACGTTCCCCTCGACTGTCTGCCAACTCGATCTGGCCCGGCTGCTGGTCGATGAGCTAAAGCAACTCGGCCTCCAGGACGCGGAGGTGGACGGCTACGGCTACGTCATGGCCACCTTGCCGTCAAACCTGCCGCCGGAGGAGGCGGCCCGGGTCCCCGTGATCGGGCTGCTCGCGCACTTGGACACCTACCATGGCGTGACCGGGGAGAACGTCAACCCGGTGATCCACCGCAATTACCAGGGCGGCGACCTGGCCCTGCCGGGAGATCCGGACCAGGTCCTGAAGGTGTCCGACAATCCGGAGCTGAAGGACTTCGTGGGCGACGACATCATCACCTCGGACGGCACCACCCTGCTCGGGGCCGACGACAAGGCCGGGGTGGCCGAGATCCTGGCCGCCGTAGAGTACATGGTCCAGCATCCGGAGTACAAACACGGCCCGGTCCGGATCGGGATCACCCCGGACGAAGAAGTCGGCAACGGCACGAAATACTTTGACGTGGCCAAGTTCGGGGCCGACTACGCCTACACTCTCGATGGCGGTTACCCCGGGGAGGTGGAAAACGAGACCTTTTGCGCCGATACCGCCATCGTCCGCATCACCGGCCGGGACGTGCACCCCGGCTACGCCAAGGGCAAGATGACGAACGCGGTGCGGGTGGCGTCCCACTTCATCTCCCTGTTTCGCGAGGACGCCCTGCCCGAGACCACCGAGGCGCGCCAGGGGTATCTCCACCCCTACCAGTTGGAGGGCAATGTCAGCGCCGCCAAGATCACGATTCTGCTGCGCGACTTCGAAGTGGAGGGCCTGGAGCGCCACCGCCTCTGGCTGGAGCAAGCCGCCGAGCTGACTCGCGGCCGCTTCCCCGGCGCCAAAGTCGAGATGGAGATCAAGGAATCCTACCGCAACATGGTCTATAAGCTCCAGGAAGAGCCGCAAGTGATGGGCTTCGCCCTCGAGGCGGTTCAGCGCGCCGGAATCAAGCCGTTGCTCAGGGCCATCCGGGGCGGCACCGACGGCGCCCGGCTGTCGTACATGGGGCTTTTGACCCCGAACCTGTTCGCCGGGGGGATGAATTTCCACAGCAAACAGGAATGGGTCGCCGTGGGGTCTCTGTACAAGGCGGTGCAGACCGTGCTGCATCTGCTCCGGATCTGGTGCGAACGCGCCGGCCGCTGAAACGCCCGGCGTCTCTGAGAGCGGTGGGGGTCGCGGGGGAGGCCTGGCGGTGACACGAATCTATACCAAGACGGGAGACGGCGGATCCACGAGCCTGTTCGATGGCCGGCGGGTGCCGAAGGACCACCTGCGGCTGCACGTGTACGGCACCCTGGACGAGTGCAACACCGTCATCGGCCTTGCCCGCGCCCATAACGCCAATTTGTTCCTGGAGCAACTCTGCAGCCGCCTGCAGACGTTGCTGTTCATCCTCTGCTCCGACCTGGCCACGCCGCTGCCGGCGCCCGGCGCACCTGACCTGGTGGACCGCGTCGACTCACGCCACGTCCGCTACCTGGAGACCGGCATCGACCGGCTGACCGCCGAGCTGGCGCCGCTTGGCAAATTCATCCTGCCCGGCGGCTGCCCGGCGTCCGCTTTCCTGCACCAGGCCCGGACGGTCTGCCGCCGGGCGGAGCGGTTCCTGATCGAGCTTCAGGCGCAGGAAAAGCTGGGGCCGCACGTGCCAATCCTGGTCAACCGGCTGAGCGATTACCTCTTCACCCTGGCCCGGTACGCCAACCATGTCTCCGGCCGCCCCGACGAGGTGCTCGACCGCAGCTTCCCCGAACTGACCGCCCCTCCTCCGCCCGAGTAACCCCCGGGCCGCAGGCGAGACTTGATGGCAGCCACCGCGACAAAGCAGCGCGTCCTGATCACCGGGGCGGGCTCCGGTCTCGGCCGGGCCCTGGCCCTGGAGTTCGCCCGCCTGGGCTGGCGCGTCGCATTGGCCGAGATCGACCCGGGGCGGTCCCGGGAATCGGCCGCGGCGGTTCAGGCGGCCGGCGGCCAGGCCCTGGAAATTCCCTGTGACGTCACCCGTCCCGGAGACCTGGAACAGGCGGCCCGGATCGTATTGCGTGACTGGGGCGGGCTTGACGTCCTGGTGAACAATGCCGGCGTGGCGGCCGCCGGATTCTTCGAGAAAATTCCTCTGGACGATTGGGAGCGGATCATCGCGGTCAACCTGAAGGGCGTGATCCACGGTTGCCGCGCCTTTATTCCCATTTTCCAGCAGCAGGGAAACGGTTACATCGTCAACGTGGCCTCCTGCGCCGGGATCGCCTCGTTGCCCGAGATGGCCGGCTACAACATGACCAAGGCCGGCGTCATCTCGCTCTCCGAGACCCTTCGCGTGGAGTTGGCGGCCCATCGCATCGGGGTGTCCGTGGTGTGCCCCATGTTCTTCAAGTCCGGCATCATGGCTGGATTCACTTGCACCGACGCGCATCAGCGGAGATTGGCGGAAATCTTTTTCGCCCGGTCCCGGGCCAGCGCCACCGGCATCGCCCGGCGCGTGGTCCGGGCCATCCGTCGCCGGCGCTTTTACGTGGTCGCCCCGCTGGGGGGAAAGCTCCTCTGGATCTGCAAGCGGCTGTTCCCCGGTTTGTATCTCTTCTGCCTGCGCGAATTTTACGTCAGCGCGTTTTTCAGGAAAAGCGGCCTTGTTCCGAAAGAACCCCGCCCGCCGGCGGCGCCGGAGGACTGAGTTTCCCGCAGGGGTCGGCGCAGCCGTTGACAATCTGATTTTACTCCCGTTACAATATGGCCAATGTGACATCAAGTGCGCGAGTCAGTCAGAAGATTGTCCCCTGACGGGAGCCTGAGCGGAGGGTACGTCGTATGTCCAAAAACAACCTGACTTGGTTCCAGGCCGGCATGCTGCTGGTGCTGGTGGTGGTGGCGGGAAACCGGGGCTTCAGCCGGCCCGGGGGAGACTGGGAGACCGGCTTTCCTCCCGCCAGCCGGGATTATGGCAAGAGCGTTTGGGTCGGCGACCCCGTCACTGCCTCCGCCGGCAGCTATTTCTGGGAACTGCCCCTCCTGAATTCCGGGGGGCCGTTTGACCTGGGCTTCCGGCTGCTGTACCGCTCCGAGTGGTTCCGTTTCAACCAGGGGCTGCGCTACCCGTTCTGGTGGTATCCGTTTTGCGCCGCCGAGTCGGAGGTCCCTTACGGCGACGACCGCTACGCCTCGGTGTATTTGCCCGATGGCGGAATGGTTTCGTTCGTTAAGGACGCGCAGGGACTCTACCATCTGGCCGGACCGGATGTGGACATCGAGTACTTCGTTTACGAGGACAACTTCCCCCGCTTCAAACACCAACTGGTCGAGGCCGGTGATTATCTGTACTTTCTGGACGCCGTCCTGGAGCGGGTATACGTCTTCGAGACGTGGCGCGTATCCCAATACGACGGCCACGCCTATTGGCGGCCGCTCTGCTGGCTGGATCGCAACGGCCACGTGCTCAACTTCTCCTACAACCAGGCCACCGATTTCCTGCCCGCGGCGGTCAACGACGGGTTGGGACACGCCCTGACCTTCACCTATCAGGGGTCTACGCTCCAGTCGGTGATCGACCAGTGCGGGCGGACGATCACGATCAATTTCGAGGCCGCCGGAGCGGACAACAATGGCTGGCCCACCGTGCGTTCGGTCACCAATGCCCAGGGAGACCCCATCACCTTCAGCTACGCCGGCCAAATCAGCTTCAAGTCGGACCTGATCGCCGGCATCACCTATCCGGAGGGCAACACCCCCTTCCAGCAGACCTATGGGCTGGCCCCCCTTTATAATCTGATGGCCGTGAGGATGCTCTCGCAAACAGACGCCTACGGCAATCAGACGAATTTCGGTTACAATCCCGAGGCGAACACGTTTACGGCGGCCTTTCCGGACGGGACCACTCAAATTTACAAACATCACAGCAGCCACGGTTTCCCGGAGAGCATCACTGACGAGGCGGGGCAGGCGACGACGTTCACGAAGAGCGAAACCGAGTCGCTCACCGGGGTGACGGGCAAGGACGGGGCGGTGACGACGTTCGGGGCGCACCCGGAGAGCGGACGGCCGGCCCTGGTGACGGACGCGCTGGGCGGGACGACGGCCTTCACCTACGCGGCGGTGGAGCAGACCTTTATCAACCCGGTCAACGGGGACCAGGTCGTCTTCACGTTCTACGACCTGGTCCGGGTGGACTTTCCGGACGGTGCTTGGGAGAGCTTCGCGTACGACGGCCGGGGCAACCTGACCGTCTGGACGGACCGGGGCGGGGCGGCGTGGACCTACCAGGTGGGGGCGCACGGGGAGACTGTGGCCTTGACGACGCCGGGCGGAGGCGTGTTCAGCTACGGCTACGACGGCTCGGAACGGTTGGTGAGCCGGCAGGACGGCGGCACGGGCGTGACCACGTACGAATATGACGCCTGCCACCGCCTGGTGCGGCTGACGCACCCGGACGGGACCTTCGTGGCGATCGCCTACAGCCCGCTCGACCTGATCACTTCCATCACCGACGAGAACGGGCACACCCACGCATACGGCTACGACCGGAACGGTCGGCTGCTTTCGGTGACGGACGCGGCGGGGGGGACGACCCAGTACGGGTATGACCTGATGGACCGGGTGGTGGCGGTGAGCAACCGGACGGGCCACACGCACAGTTTCACCTACGATGTCCGGGGGCGGCTGGCGCAGTCGACGGACCCGTCGGGGGTGGCGGCGACGCTCGGCTACGAAGCGCGGGGGTGGCTGGACCGGCTGACGGTCGGGGGGCAGACGTGGCAGACGGATTACAACGACGAAGGCGTCACGACGCGGCGGACGACGCCGCTGGGGCGGCCGACGAGGCTCCAGAGCGACGCGCTGGGGCGGTTGCGGGGAGTGCTCGATCCGATGGACCAGGCGCTGAGCATCGGGCGGGACGCGCTCGGACGGTACACGGAGGTGACGGACCCGCTGTCGGCCACGACGCGCTACGCCTACGACGGGCGGGGGCTGCTGACGGGGGTGACCCTGCCGGACGGGACCGCGGTCGACTACCTCTACACCAGCCAGGGATTGCTGGACTCGATCACCGACCTGGACGGGGCGAGCTGGGAGTTCGGCTACACCCCGGAAGGCCGCCTGGCGGAGTCGCGGGACCCGCTGGGGCGGAGCAGCACGTTCGCGTATGACAGCCGGGGGCGGCTTGGCGGGCTGATGCGGCCGGGGGGCGAGCAGGTGCAACTGACCCGGGACGGGACCGGCAACATCACCGGGGTGGCCACTCCGGGCAAGGCGCTGGTGGAGTTCAGCTACGACGCCAACGGCCGGTTGACCGGCACGCTGCACCTGGCCCTGGAGCGAGACGCGGAAGGGCGGGTGACCTCTACCCGGGACGGGACGATGGCGTTTGGCGCCGCCTACGATCCGGCGGGAAGGCTGGCCGCGGTGACGTATGCCAACGGGGCGTTTACGGTGAACTACGGCTATGACGCGCAGTCCGGGCTGCTGAAGTCGGTCACGGACACGTTGACGGGGACGGCGGTGGAGTTCTTCTACGACGGGGAGTTCCGGCTGACTCGGCTGGAGCTGCCAGAGGGGGAGGAGATTCTCTACACCCGGGACGTGGCCGGCCGGCTGACGCGGCTCCGCTCGGGGCGGTGGGTGGATTTTGAGTACACTTTGGACGCGGCGGGAAGGATGTCGAGGGTGGCGGCGGTGACGCCGCTTTCGGGAGAGGAGTGGTTGGAACCGGGGGTGGAGGCGCAGAGCTTCGACGCGGCCGGGCAGGCGGCCGGGGCGGGCTGGACGTACACGCCCATGGGACGGCCGGCCGCCTCGCCGGGGCATGCGTACGCCTGGGACGCGGCTGCCGGGCTGACCGGCCTGGACGGGGACACGCTGGAGTACAACGGGCTGGGCGGGCTGCGGCGGCGCATCCGGGGGCAAGAAGTTGAGCATTATTACTACAACCACGCTATCGTCCGACAGCCGCTGGTGGCGGAGGCGGACGGGCAGACGGGCCAGGTCCGGCGATACTACGTCTGGACGCCGGACGGGCGCCTGCTCTATCTCATCGACGCGGCGGCCGGGAACGCGGTGCGGTTCTACCATTTTGACGCCACTGGCCACACTCTGGCCCTGACTGACGTAGACGGCGCGTGCACGGACGCCTACGCCTATGATCCCTACGGGCGGCTGCTGGCCCGGGCGGGCGGGAGTGAACAGCCGTTCACCTACGCGGGACAGTGGGGGGTGCGCCGGCTGGACGAGGCGGGGACGCATTACCTGATGGGCGCCCGGCCGTACGACGCGATGAGCGGGCGGTTTCTGAGCCGGGAACCCCTGTGGCCGCAACTGGCCGACGCGCGGCAGCTCAATCCGTACCTCTACGCCAAGGCGAACCCGGTCTCCTGGGTGGATGCCTCGGGGCTGGAGCCAAACCTGGTGCTGAACGGGCTGGCCGACTGGTGGGGGGAGCAGATCTCCCGGGAGATCAATACCGGCATGTACTCGGAATCGCTTCGCCAGTTGATGCCTCAGACCACGCCCTTCGTGAACAACACCTATTCGTTCCAGAAAGCGTGGTTCCAGTTTGCCGAACCTGGCAAATGCTCATCCTGCTGCAAGGAGTGCGTCGACTCGGTGGAATCGAACCTGGCCGATGGCCGCTCCACACAGGACCCCACCGCCAACGGATCTCAAACCGCCAAAGCCGACGGGACCACGGTCTCGGACGTCCTGCACACCGTCAACGTGATCGCCCAGCAGGGCAGCACGGCGTCGGGCTTGATTTCCGGAACTGTGTCCCACAGCGGAGTGGTCAACTACGCCGTGAACAAGGCCAAGCTGCCCCAGGCCGTTTGGAAGGCGACCCCGCTCAAGAACCTGAGCGTCTGCAACAAGATCAACGTCTGGCAAGGGGCCAAGGTCGCCGGGAAGAGCTGCACCATCGTTGCCGGAGTCATCTCCTGGTACGAAGTCGGCGAACATTTCACCAAAACGCCGGCCGAGATCTCCAAGGAAGTGGGCGAAAACGGAAAGTCCTGGAATCCGCTGGTCCGCGTGCCCCACGAGATCGGCTACTGGATCGGCGAGTGGTTGTACGGCGACTGACCGGCCGGGTCACCTCCGGTCCGCTAGGTCCGCGCGCTGGCCCTCACCGCAAGTCCAATTGTGAATGCCGCCTGAAACCTTGGCGCGTGCCATTCGGATACTATGAAGCGCCAGGGACCGGCTGAGAAACGCTCCGTCCTGCCGGAGGGGCGTGAAAAGCGGATACAAATGAAAAAAATGTCTTGATATTGTGAATATTTTGAATATAATCCGGCTGTCTGCAATCTTCTGATACCCTCCCCAAGCCACCTTATGGTGACAGGCTGCTCTGAGAAGTCAGAGCAGTTATTTTCTGTGACCCAACCCGGCGGCCGGAACCACAGCTCAAATCCCGGACTCAACACAAAGAAACAAAGGACACCAAGTCCACCCAAAGATCGTCCCAAGACCGGACCGTTTTGGAACTTCGTGCCCTTCGTGGCTTCGTGGTGATATTTGATCTTTAAGTCCGGCAGTTCGAAAATTTTTATAATGTATAGATAAACTGACTGTTACCACTATCGTACGAAAAATCCTGGCCGAAAAGGCAAGAATTTGCAAACAAGGATCCTAATCGCCAAGAGCTTCCGGCCAGCTGATAGCTGATAGCTGATAGCTGATAGCTGCCAGCTCCGGAGCTATTTTAGGGTTGCGGGCGGAGGGGAGGCTGGGGTACATTGGGGACATGATCGTAACCGCAATCGTGATCTCGTTGTTCGGCCTCGTCATCGGCAGCTTTCTCAACGTCTGCATCCACCGCATCCCGGAGGGGCGCTCCATCGTCACCCCGCGCTCGGCCTGCCCGAAGTGCGCTCAGCCTATCGCCGCGTACGACAACGTCCCCATCCTGAGCTATCTCGTCCTGGGCGGCCGCGGCCGGTGCTGCAAGGCGCCCATCTCGCCCATGTACCCGGCCGTCGAGGCGGTCAACGGCCTCCTCTGGGTGGCGGTCTACCTGGTCTACGGGCTGACGCTCTCCGCCCTCGTCTACGCCGCCTTCGCCAGCGCCATGGTGGTGTTGGCCGTCATCGACGCGAAACATCGAATCCTGCCTCACGAAATCACCTTCGGGGGCCTCGTGGTGGCCCTGCTGAGTTCCCCCTGGCAGGCGATCCACCAACAGCACCAGCCCGGCCTGGCCCGGCTGGCCTACCTGCTCGGGGCCGACTTCACGGCGGCCCCTTGGGTGCTGAATCTCTGCAGCGCCCTGCTGGGGATGGCCGTCGGAGCCGGCATGCTCCTGGTCGTGGCGGTGGGGTATTACCTGGTCAAAAAGCGGGAGGGCATGGGCCATGGCGACATCGTCATGATGGGATTCGTCGGCGCCGTGCTGGGGTGGCCGCTGACGCTGCTGACCATTTTCCTGGGTTCCTTCCTGGGCGCCCTGGTCGGCACCGTGCTCATCCACCGGGCCGGCGGCGACCGCGCCTACGAGATCCCCTTCGGCACCTTCCTGGGGGCGGCGGCGGTGATCGCGCTGCTTTGCGGCGACACGTTGCTCGGCTGGTACTGGAATCTCCTATGAGCGCCGGAACGCCCCGCAAAGGCCAGGTGGTCGTGCTGGCCGTGCTCGGGTCCCTGGCCATTCTGGCCATGGTGGCCGTGAACTTGTTCCTGTCGGCCGAGATCAAGAACCTCCGGGTGGAGCGCGGCGAGGCGCTTGGCTTGGCCGCGGCCGAGCGGGTGTACGCCCAGCTCTACCTGGTCTTGAACACCCCGGGCAGCCGGCAGGAAACGCTTGGCCGGCTCAAGGACGTCTATGAACGGGAAGGCCTGATCGGCCTGCAGATCGGCGACGCGCAAGGGCAAACCAGCTTTGCCCGGTCGGCCTACCCCCTGTCGGAGGAAATCGTCCGCGACCTCGCGCCGCAGACGCTCCTGGCCCAGCGCCCGGCGGCCCATCAACTGCTGTTGGGCCGCCACCGGCTGTCGACCCCCAAGGGGGAGCACCACCTGGTGCTCGCCCGGACGATCATCTACGCGCCGGGACTCCGGCCGGCCCACTTTGTCTTTTACCTGCTGCCGGACCCCCGGCCGCCCCTGATGAGCACCTTCGAGCAGATGGCCCTGCTTTGTCAGACGGTGCTCGTGCTCACCGCGCTGGCCCTGGTCTGGCACCTGATCCGGCGGTGGCTGCGGCCGTATGAGTCGCTGGTCCGGGAGATCAAGCAGACCGCCGCCGGAAGCCCGCCGACGGCGCCCGCCTACCCGGACGAGATGTCCTTTCTGGTAGGCTCGTTCAAGGATGTGATCCGGCAGCTCAAGGAAAAGGAGAAGCTGCTGGAAGAGATGAACCAGCAATCCCGGGCGAGGGCCGATTCCTCCGAGCAATTCGCCCGCGACATCCTGGCGGGCCTGCCCATGGCGATTCTGTCGCTTGACCGGGACGGCCGGTTTCTGGACGCCAATCCCGCCCTGGAGCAGTGGTTCGGGCGGAAGAAAGTGGCGTTGGCCAACCAGGATTTCCGGCGGATTTTTGCCGGCAGCGATGAACTGGCCAGCCTGCTGGAGCGGTTTTTCCGTGACCGGCAGCCGGTCTCCGGCCAGACGCTCCGGATGGAGCCGGAGGGGGCCGCAGAGCGGGTGGTCAACCTGACGCTCGCCCCGCTCTCCGCCCCGGGCGGGGAGTTTGACGGCGCGGTCTGCGTCATGGAGGACGTCACCCTGCCCCAGCAGTTGCGTCAGCGGCTCAAAGCGCAGGAAAACCTGGCCGCGCTGGGCGAAATGTCGGCCGGCATCGCCCACGAGCTGAAAAATTCGCTCTCCACCATCAGCGGGTATGCCCAGATGCTGCTCGGCAATGCCCGGCCCGGCGCCGAACAGAACCGGGCCAAGGCGCTTGTCGCGGAGGTGGAGGCCATGGCGCGGGTGATTTCGGATTTCCTGGAATACGCCCGGCCCATGCCGATGGACCAGCGTCCGGTCGCCCTCGATGAGCTCCTGGAAAAGCTCCTGGCCGATTTCCGGGAAAAACATCCCGGCATCGGCTTTGCCAGCCAGTTTCCGCCCGCCGTGATCCGGGGCGAGGAGCACCTGCTCAAGACCGCCTTTCAGAACCTGTTGCTGAACGCGGTGCAGTCCCTGGAGGGGGCCCGGGAAAAACAGGTGGAACTGGGGCTGGAAATCCTGTCCAAGGGGATTACGCGGGTGTGGATCGCCGACAGCGGCGCCGGCATGGACAGCCGCACCCTGGCCCGGATCTTCACGCCCTTCTTCACCACCCGCCCCGCCGGGACCGGCATGGGACTGGCCGTGGTGCAGAAGATCGTCACCCTGCACGAGGGGGTCATCCGGGTGCAGTCCGAACCCGGCCGCGGCACCCGGGTGGAGATCGATCTGCCGATGAAGGCCTGACCGCTCCGGAGACACGGACAGACTGTCTGCACCACGAAGGGCCCAGAGCAGCAAAGCCGCAACCAAAACATAACCACGAATGACACGAATCCGGACACGAATGATTCACCACGGAACACACTGAAAACACGGAATTTCACATCGATGCTCAGGATGCACAGGATAGGGGAAACCGCTTCAAGCAAAGATGCTTGCCGGAAATTACCCGCATGCTGCGACGATTTTCAGAGCTCTGCTTGGCGGGGCTTGGATTAAAGTAGCCCGTCCGTTTACGGACGGGTCGGCTGCCACTGCGGTTCTATTCCAGCCCGGTTCAGCGGGCTGGAAGTGTTTCCCGGATCCCGTTCAATCGGGGTCCGGCGGATCCAAGCCCTCTGAAGAGGGCTAAATAATTTCTGGCGGACCGTGACCCGTCGCTGAAGCGACGGGCTAGCCCAGTCCAAGGCCGCTCGAACGGCCTGAAAATCCTAACCTCTGTTCGTCAAAGACCAGATCCTGTCCATCCTGTGCATCGATGTGAGATTCATTTTTCAGTGTGTTCCGTGGTGAATCATTCGTGGCCATTCGTGCCCGAATTCGTGTGATTCGTGGTTGTGTTTTGTTGCGGCTCTGCTGAGCTGGGTCCTTCGTGGTGAAATACTCGCTATTCCTGGAACTTGTAGGAGCGTTTGTCGGACTTTTGGCCGTTGCCTGAGGGGCGGCCGTGGACATTGCTGTCCCACCAGGACTGGCGCCGGCCGAAATCGTTGTAAAAGTCGCCCGGGAAGAACTGGATCCCGTCCAGCCCGGTGTAGAGGTTGCAAGCCGAGGGGATCGGCCCCGAGACCATGAAGAAATCGAGGCAGCCGTCCCGGCCGTAGCCGTCCCAACCGTTGTTCCAGCCCCGGGAGGGGTAGACCATCAATGGCCGGTAGCCGTTGTAGTAGTACCACGGCGACGGCCGCAGCCCGGTCTCATCCGCCTCCATGAAGGCATAGTCGCGCCGGCCGCCGGCCGCCTCGCTCTCTCCCTCGGCGTTGGTCAGCTCGAAGTGGTTCCCGGTCACCGCGAGGCCGGAACCCAAGGTCACCCGGACCGGGCCGGAAGTGGCGTGATCCGGCACGGCGACGACGATCAGGGTGTCCTGCCACAGCTTGAGGTCGGCCCGGGCCCCGTTGAACTCCACGCACCCGGGCGCCGGCTTGCCGGGCAGGTTGCTGGCCCAGACCATCCGATCGTCGCCCAGGGCGAATCCGCGGCCCTTCAGGATCACCGTGGTTCCCGGCGGTCCCGAATCGGGGAACAGCCCCTCGATTGCCACCGGCGCCTGGGCCTGTCCCGGGATTCCCGCCAGCCATAGAGTGATCAGGGTGAACAGCGCTTTCCTCATGCATGTGCCTCCTCAAATTGAATCCCTCTAATTATCGCCGATTTCGGCCCGAAGTTGCCAAAAAAAAGCCCGCCCCCTTAGGGGCGGGCTGTTGACGTCGGTATCAGGAACGCCGGGAGGCGTCCCCGATCGGGTTGTTACGGAGTGGGCCAAACGCGAATTTGAACAGTGTCCTCGCCCGTGGCGCCCTTGCTGTCGGTAACCTGGATTCTCAATGCGTAGAAGCCAGGCAGGTCCGCCCTGAAGGTCGGCTGAGCGATGGAGGTGCTGCTCATGGTCACGTTGGAGCCGGTCGGCTGATCGACGATGGTCCAGAGGATGGTGATCGGGTCACCGTCCGGATCTTCGGCGAAGCCTTCCAGCGCGATGGTGGTGTTAATGGTGGTAGCCGTATCGGGGCCGGCGTAAGCCACCGGCGGCCGGTTCAGGCCCACCGTGACCGTGACGGACGCGGTGATCGGTCCACCGGCGCCTTCAGCGGTCAGGATGTAGGTCGTGGTGTCGGTCGGGGAGACCACCATGCTGCCTTCAAACTGATTGGCCGGAACGCCAAGGTCAGGATTGAAGGAGATGGAGGTCGCGTCCACCACCGCCCAGCGGAGCAGCGTCGAAGCCCCGGCCGGGATCTCGAGCGGTTCCGCGGTGAAGTACAGGATCCTCACCTTGGCGATGGTGACGGTGACGGTCGCGGTCACGACCTGCGTTCCCTGCATCGCGGTCAGGGTATAGGTGGTGTCTTCGGTCGGCGACACGTAGGTGTTGCCAGCCAGGGACACCGGGCCCACGCCCGTGATCTCGACGGAGTCGGCGTTAACCACTTCCCAGCTCAGGCGGGCCTGGGCGCCGGGCTTGATCTCGGCCGGTTCCACGTTGAAGTACAGGATCTCGGCCACCGCGATGTGCACGGTAACCGTCGCGGTCACCTGCTGGCCTCCGCCCGAGGCGATGAGGGTGTAAATGGTCGTCTCGGTGGGCGACACGGCCACGGAGCCCTCGGCCTGGACGGCGCCGATGCCGACGATTTCGACGGAGTCGGCGTTCTCGACCTTCCACGACAGGGTGGAGCTTTCGCCCAGCCCGATGGTGTCAGGATCGGCGGTGAAGTACGCGATGCGCACGTTGATCACGGTGATCACCACCGTAGCGGTCACGATCTGGCCGTTGCGGGTGGCGGTCAAGGTGTAGGTGGTGGTGACGGTCGGGTTGACGACCGTTTCGCCTTCGAACTGCTGCACGAATCCGATGCTGCTGATCTCAACGGAATCGGCATTGATCACCTTCCAGCGCAACCGGGCGGTGTCGCCCAGGCTGATCTCGGAAGGATCGGCGATGAAGTACTCGATCCGGACCGGGTTGACCGTGACGATCACGTCCTTGGTCACCGGGCCGCCCGGACCCTGGGCCACCAAAGTGTAGGTGGTCGTTTCCAGCGGGCTGACCACGAGTTCGCCGGTGGGCGAAACCGTGGCGCCCTGCAGCGTCACGCTGCTGGCGTTGATCACGTTCCACTTCAGAGTGGCTTGCCCGTCGCGGTCGATGGTGTTGGGGGACGCCTCAAAGGAGATGATCTCCACGGCGTTCACCGTCACCGTCACCGTCTGGCTCACCGTCACGCCGCGGCCGACCGCAATCAGCTTGTAGGTGGTGGTGACAGGCGGAGTCACGACGAGTTCACCCTCATCCTGCACGGTGCCGTATCCTTCGATGGAGACGGAGTCGGCGCTGGTGACCTTCCAGCTCAGGCGGGAAGACTCACCGAGCCCGATCACCTCGGGCGAGGCCACGAAGAACTCGATCTTGGCGGGGGTCACCTGCACGGTTACCTGCGCGATCACTTCCGCGGTGCCTCTCTTGGCGGTCAGGGTGTACTGGGTGGTGGCGAGTGGCGCCACGTAGGTGCTGCCTTCGTTGTCGACAACACCGATGCCGCTGATGGTTACGCCATTCGGCTCGGCGTTGATGACCCTCCAGCTCAGGCGAGACTGCTCGCCGAGCGTGATCGCGGTCGGTTCGGCGATGAAGAATTCAATCTTCACCGGCTCCACCGTCACGGTCACGGTCGCCGTCGTCTGGTAAGAGCCGCGGCTGGCGGTCAAGGTGTAGGTGGTGGTCTCGGTGGGCGCCACCACGGTGGTGCCGGTCGCATCCACGGCGCCGATGCCCGTGATGGTCACGGTTTCGGCGTTGTAGACCTTCCAGCTCAGCGTGGACTGCTCACCGAGCGCGATGGCGAGCGGTTCGGCGATGAAGAACTCGATCTTCACGGGCTGAACCGATACCATCACCTGGGCGGTCACCTGCTGAGCGCCCTTCTTGGCGGTCATGGTGTAGGTGGTCGTCTCAGTCGGCGACACCACGGTGGTGCCCTCGCTGACGTTGACGGCGCCGATGCCGTTGTTGATGGTCACGGAGTCGGCGTTCACGACCTTCCAGCTCAGGGTGGACTGCTGACCGAGGCCGATGGCCGCGGGTTCAGCCACGAAGAATTGGATGGCCACATCGGACACGACCACCGTCTGCTGCGCCGTCACCGTGGTGCCGCCCTTGGTGGCGGTCAGGGTGTAGGTCGTAGTGACGGTCGGAGCCACTTCGGTCGAGCCGGTGAGCTGCACCGTGCCGATGCCATTGTTGATGGTCACGGAGTCGGCGTTGACCACCTTCCAGGTCAAGGTGGAGTGCTGACCGAGCGCGATGTGGGCCGGATCGGCCACAAAGTACTCGATCTCGACCGGTTCCACAGTCACGGTCACGGTGGCGGTCACGGCGGGCAGCGAGCCCCGCTTGGCCGTCAGGGTGTACGTGGTGGTGGAGGTCGGGTTCACGATGGCCGAACCTTCCGGATCCTGGCTGCCGAGACCGCTGATGGTCACGGAGTCCGCGTTGCGGACCTTCCAGCTCAACCGGGAGGTGTCGCCGAGACCGATCACGGCGGGTTCAGCGACAAAGTAGTCGATGACCACGTCGGCCACGGTCACGGTCAGGCTGCTCGTGACAACCACGCCGCCCTTGTGCGCGGACAGGGTGTAGGTGGTTGTGACAGTCGGGGAGACGCTCAGGGAGCCTTCGTCGGAAACACTTTCGCCGTTGATGTCAACGGAGTCGGCGTTGGCGACCTTCCACCGCAGCGTCGTGGACTGGCCCGGAGTGATGTTCATCGCGTCAGCAGTGAAGTACTCGATGATCACTTCGGCCACCGTCACGGTCGCCGTGGCGTGCACAACCTGGTTGTCTTCACCGTAGGCGGTCATGGTGTAGACCGCCGTCTCGGTCGGGTTCACGAAGGTGTTGCCCTCGACCGGCACGGTGCCGATGCCAGCGATTTCCACGTTGGTGGCGTTGGTGGTCTTCCACAGCAGGCGGGATTCGCCGCCGAGCGGGATGACCGCCGGATCGCTCAGGAAGTAATCGATCTTGACTTCCTTGCGCGGCCGGATCGCTACGACCACGTCATCCACCGAGTAGGCGCCGTAAGGATCGGTGACCTTCAGGCGGAACACGTAGATCGCGCCGAACACAGCGCCTTCAAAGTAGGGCGTGGCCGTGTCGGCCCCGATGAGGGTGACCGGCGGGCCCTGATGCTGGGTCCACTCGTAAGTGATGGGATCGCCGTCGGCGTCATGCGAGGCGGTACCATCGAGATGGATCGTGCCGGGGTCGACCAGGTGCTGGTCGGGACCGGCGTTGGCCACCGGCGCGTCGTTGCCTTCGCGGACCAGGCGGGTGCGCACGTCGTACTTGATGCGCGGCACTTCCACCGGTTCCACTTCGGCCGTCTCGCCGCGGGTCGGGTGCTTCCACTTGCCGTAACGGAGACCGCCGGCGAAGCGGCCGGTGCCTTCATCGCCGATGAGGGTCTCGTTCCAGCCGCCTTCCACGAACCACGACCAGTTGTCGCCCAACGGACGGACGATGCGGACCACGCCGCCGGCCTTGCTGGCGGCATCGCCGCGGTTCATGTAGCCGACATTACCTTCGACCATGAACTCCGCGGGGAGTCCCAACTGCCACATGATACCGTACTGATCGATGTTGCGGAGGTAGGTTTCGCGAACGATGTTGTTGCCAATCATCTCGCGGTTGACGACGCTCTCCCGCAGCAGTCCATGGGTGGCGAAGCCGCCGATGGAGCCCTGGGGGAAGAGGTACTCGGCCACGAGGCTACCCTGAGCCAGGGTGCCGCCATCCGGGTAGAGGTCCATTTCGATGCGCTTCAACGAAGAGAAGGCACCGGCCTGGATCATCTTGTACCGGTAGACGAAACCGAGGTCAAACTGGAACTCCTGACGCTCGGGGTACATGACGTACTGGCCTTCGGTCTGGATGCCGAAGCTGTCGGTGAACCGGTGGAACCAACGGGCGCTGGCGCTGCCGGTCAGGTCGCCGTCTTCGGTGGCGCCGATGTCAAAGCCCAGCAAGGAGAAATCCTTGGGTTTTTCCGGGGCTTTTTCTTCGACGTAAGCCAGCTTCTCGGGCGGAGTCGGCGGCACTTCGGGAGCCTTCATCTGGTCCTTCATGGCAGCCAGTTCCGCTTCCAGCTTGGCGTTCTTCTCTTCCAGCGATTTCATGCTGGCCAGAATGGTGTCCAAGCCGGCCAATTTGTCCAGGATGGCATCCTGTTTCTTGGCCAACTCGTCCAACTTGTCGACCTTGCCCTGATTGTCCAGCTCGGTCAGGATGCCGGAGATGCTGCTCTCAGACTTGACGGGGACTTTCTGCCCGTCAACGATCTTGTAGAGAGAAAACACCACCCGGCGGTTCATGAACCGGCCTTCAGGGGTTTCGTTTTCGGACCTGGGGTCGTTTTTACCTTTTCCGGATACCTCGATCTGTTCCAATCTGGCCCCGTATTTGACCAGAAAGTCGCGGACGGCTTCCGCGCGCTTGAGGGCGAGTTTGTCATTGTAGTCCTGACCGCCCACATAGTCGCAGTGGCCTTCCACAAAGAGGAAAAGCTCCGGGTGCCGATTCAGCACGTCCGCCAGTTGCAGCATGGACGGGAATCCGTCCACGAGGACGACTGAATTGAACTCGAAGTTCACCTCCTCCAGATCATTTTTGTCCAGAGGCAAGGCAAAGACCGTGAGACCGAAAAGCGCGAGCAACAGAATCAGTGTGCGTCTCACTGCTCCTCCTTATTTAAGAGATTAATAAGATAGATAGACTCATAACATAGTAATCCCAAAATTTGGCTTGTTTACAGATGCACAAGCCCGTCGAAAGTGGCAAAATCAAGCCTGTCTTAATTAAATAATCCCTCCGTTGATTGCGTGCTCCAGTTTCGATATGATGTATCTTACTTCAAGCGCATGAGTAAATTCAAATTTTTTTGTGATGAAAAGGAAAAATTCATGATCAAAGAAAAAATGACCCAGTCGTTCCAGATCCTGGCCGAGACGGGCGCCGACATGTGGCTGGTGTTCGGCCGGGAGTCCCACACTTCGGCGGACCCGTGCGCCGAACTGGTCGTCGGCGCCAACTACACCTGGTCTTCCGCGTTCGTCTTCACCCGGAGCGGCCGCTCCATCGCCATCGTGGGCAACCTGGACGCGGCCGAATTCCGGAAGCGAGGCGATTTTCAGGAGGTCATCGACTACGTGGGCGGCATCGGCGAGAGCCTCCGCCGGGTGCTCCGGGAGATCGATCCCGCCACCATCGCCATCAACTACTCGGTTGATGACGTCATGTCGGATGGCCTGACCCACGGGATGTACCTGCAGCTCTGCCGGTTTCTGGAAGGGACGCCCTACCCGGCGCGGTTCATTTCCTCCGAGCGGATCGTGGCCGCCCTCAGGGGCCGCAAGTCGGCCGAGGAGGTCCGGCGGATCCGCCAGGCCATCGCCGACACGGAAGCCCTTTTCGCCGAAGTCTCCCGGTTTATCCAGCCCGGGCGGACCGAACGGGAGATCAACGCCTGGATGCTCGGCCGGGTGCGGGAGAAGGGCTTGGAAACGGCCTGGACGCCGGCCCAGTGCCCGTCCGTCTTCACCGGCGTGCCCGAGGCGGGCGAGGCCCACACCGGGCCGACCGGCAAGAAAGTCGAACGGGGTCATGTCATCAACATGGATTTCGGGTTGCGCCATGACGGCTACTGCTCCGACCTGCAGCGGACCTGGTACGTGCTCCGGGAGGGTGAAACCGAGGCGCCGCCGGAGGTCCAGCGGGGATTCCAGGCGGTCGTGGACGCCATCGCCAAGGCGGCCGAGGCGATCCGGCCGGGCGTGGAAGGCTGGACGATCGATGACATCGCCCGCCGGCATATCGTCGGTTGCGGCTTCGAGGAGTACAAGCACGCCCTGGGGCACCAGGTGGGCCGCTCCCCGCATGACGGGGCCGGCGTCCTCTGCCCGGTCTGGGAACGCTACGGCCAGTTGCCTTACTTGAAGGTGGAGGAGGGCCAGGTCTACACTCTGGAACCGCGGGTGCACATCGCCGGCTTCGGCGTGGCCACCGTGGAGGAGATCATCCAGGTGACCCCGGCCGGGGGGAAGTTCCTGTCCTCGTTCCAGCGGGAGCTGTGGCTCATCCGGTAACCAGCCCGGCCAACCGGGGCATGAGTTCGCCGAACGGGCCGGCCAGGAAGAGAGTTTCGAGCTCTCCGGTCAGGAGGGTCGGGGCGAGGTTGAGTTCGATCACCGTCGCTCCGTGGGAAACCGCTTCATAGGGAATGAGGCTGGCGGGCGCCACCTCGGCCGAGGTCCCGGCGACCAGCAGGACCCGGCACGAAGTGGCCCAGCGCCGGGAAGTCTGCAGCGCCTCCGCCGGAATCGCCTCGCCGAAGAAGATGAAATCCGGTTTCAGGGCGGCGCCGCAACCGCATCGGGGCGGTCGCCGGCACAGGTGTTCATCCCGGCGGAAGGGGACCTTCCGATGGCAGCGCAGGCAGACCAGTTGGCGCATGCTGCCGTGGAATTCCACCACCTGGCGGCTGCCGGCCTGGTGGTGCAGTCCGTCGATGTTCTGGGTGATCACGCCGCGCAGGAAACCGGCCGCTTCGAGCCGGGCCAGGGCCAGGTGGCCGGGATTCGGCGCGGCGTCGCCGAACTCGGCCACCAGGTCGCGGATGAAGGTCCAGACCTTGGCCGGGTCGGCCAAGAACGCGTCGATGGTGGCGTATTCGGCCACGCTGTACCGGCTCCAGATTCCGCCCGGGGATCGGAAATCGGGCACGCCCGACTCCACCGAGACTCCCGCCCCGGTGAGCGCCACCGTCGCGCCGGCCGCCGCCCGGATCCGCCCGGCCGCTCGCGTGAGTTGCGATGTCAGGTCCATGCAGCACCTCGATGAAACAGATGATAACCCGAAATGGCAGAAACGCAAAGACGCAACCAAAAGATCAACCACGAAGGGCATAGAGCAGCAGAGCCGCAACCAAAGACATAACCACGAATGGCACGAATGAAGACAAAAATGGACACGAATGATGACTTAAACTACAGAATACCCAGCGCAGCAGAGCCGCAGCCAATAATGTGACTACGGAACTCACGGAAGACACTGAAAAAAATTTCACATCGATGCACAGGATGAACGGGATCTGGTCTTGGAAGAAAAATGGTCAGGGTTTTCAGGCCGTTTCAACGGCCTTGGACTGGGATAGCCCGTCGCTTCAGCGACGGGTAACGGTCCGCCAGAAATTTTTAGCCCTCTTCAGAGGGCTTGGATCCGCCGGATCCCGTTTGAACGGGATCCGGGAAAGACTCCAAATGGATAGACGGGATTAACAGGATATTGCAGGAAATCAAGTCAGGCTTTGAGATTGTCTCGCAATCAACAGATTAATCGATGTTGATTCTTAAGTGTGTTCGGTGGTTGATCAGTGTCCATCCGTATCCATCCGTGGTAAATTATTTGATTGCGGTTCTGCTGCTCCAGGTACTTCAGTTTCTTTGCATTGGGTCATGAGGATGGAGAGGGAGGATTGGCCCTGAAATCTGATCGATGGAGGGTGCTGAAAATGAATTTTCCGGATGACCTCAGCAGGATCGAGTGGGTGGACATCAGCCGGCCGCTGGGACCGGGGGCGCCCGTCTGGCCGGGAGACGCGCCGACCCGGTTCGAAGTGGCGCGCCACTCGAGCAAAGACCTCGACATCGTGACGACCACCCTCCGGATGTCCCTCCATGCCGGCACGCACCTGGACGCTCCCTGCCACTTTTTGGCGGACGGCATGACGATCGACCGGTTTCCGGTGCCGCTCGTTCTCGGATCCGCCCTCGTGGTGGACGCTGCCGGAGTCTCCTCGATTGGCCCGGAAATTTTGCCGCCGCTGGGAAGCGGCCGCCGGATCTTGTTCAGGACAACGGTGGCGCCACCGGAAACCTCCTTTCCGGAACATTATGCTTTTATCGAGCCGGAGGCGGCCGCCAGGCTCCGGGACGCCGGCGCGGCGCTGGTGGGGTTGGACGCCCCGTCCGTGGATCCGTTTGACTCGACGGACTATCCCGCGCACCGGATCCTGCTCGGCGGCGGAATCTTCCTGCTGGAGAACCTGCGGCTGGACCATGTGTCTCCGGGAGAGTACCTGCTGCTGCTGGCCCCGTTGCCGCTCCAGGGCGCCGAGGCCTCACCGGTCCGGCCGTTCCTCGGAAGAATTTACCGCTAAGACGCTGAGGCGCGGAACTTTTCTGACTGAACGGTTCATCGCCCGTAATCCATGACATTCTCGGCGACTCTGCGCCTCTGCGGTGAGAAAGCCCACGGTACCGTCTACTTGCGCCGGTGAGGGCAATCCTGTATACTCTCCCTCCTGGAGATAGCCCCATGCAAGACGCCCGTCCCGCCCTGTCGGACAATTTCAACCGCCGGATCAACTACCTGCGCATCTCCGTGACCGACCGCTGCAACCTGCGCTGCGTCTACTGCATGCCGGCCGAGGGCGTGACGCCCATCGCCCATTCCGAGATCCTCTCCTACGAAGAAATCCTGCGCCTGGCCCGGGTGGGCGTCTCGCTCGGCATCCGCAAGATCCGGGTCACCGGAGGCGAGCCGCTGGTGCGCAAGGGCATCGTCCCGTTCGTCCGGCAGTTGGCCGCCCTGGATGGATTGGCCGACCTCAGCCTGACCACCAATGGCACCCTGCTGGAGGCTTTCGCCGCCCCGCTCCGGGAGGCGGGCCTCCACCGGGTCAACGTGAGTCTGGATACGCTGCGGGAAGACCGCTTCCGGGAGATGACCCGCCTGGGCCGTCTCTCCGATTGCCTGGCCGGGCTGGCGGAAGCGGACCGGGCCGGCCTGCGGCCGGTCAAGATCAACCTGGTGACGTTGCGGGACTGGAATTTCGACGAGGTGGCCGACTTTGCCCGGCTGACCCTGGAACGGCCGTACCAGGTGCGGTTCATCGAGTTCATGCCGATCGGCGAGCACGGGTTCTGGTCGGCCAGCCGGCTGGTGACGGGGCAGGAAATTCTGACCGAGCTCCGGCGGCAGTTCGTGCTCGAACCGTTGCCGGAGGACGCGCGCACGTCCGTGACCGGCCCTGTCTACCGCCTGGCCGGCGGGGCCGGCTCGGAGGCGTTCATCAATCCCATGACCGAACATTTCTGCGAGCGCTGCAACCGGCTCCGCCTGACGCCGGACGGTTTCCTGCGCAGTTGCCTGTTCGACGACCGGATGGTGGATGTCAAGGGTCCGTTGCGGGCCGGGGCCGGCGACGAGGCGCTGTCCGGGCTGATCCGGGCCGTGGTGGAACGGAAGCCGGCCGCCGCCGCCGCGATTTCGCCGTTCCAGAAACGCTGCACCTCCAACATGTCCAGAGTGGGCGGGTGAGCCATGCCGTACCTGGGCGAGGCGCTGCAGAAGGCGCTGGAGCTGTTGGCCAGCGGCGCCCCGGAGCTGTATGAGGCGGTTTGGATTTCCCTCAAGGTCAGCCTGATCGCCATTGTCTCGGCATTCGCGCTGGCGCTGCCGGCAAGCCTTGCCCTGGCTACCCTGTCCTTTCCCGGCCGGCGGCTGCTCATCTCCCTCAGCCAAACCCTCATGGCCGTGCCCACGGTGGTGGTGGGCCTGCTGGTGTACGCCATGATCTACCGCAAGGGGCCGCTGGGGGAGTGGCAACTCCTCTTCACGCCCACGGCCATGGTGATCGGCCAGGCCGTCCTGGTGCTGCCGCTGCTCATCTCGCTCCTGACGGCGGCCCTGCAACAGCTCGATCCCCGCTTGCGCGAGGAGGCCTGGCTGCTTGGGGCCCGCTTCCGCCACATGCTTCCGCTGATGTTGCACCACTGCCGCGTGCCGCTGGCGGTGGCGCTTTTTTCCGGGTTCAGCCGGGCGATCTCGGAGGTCGGCTGCGCCATGATGGTCGGGGGCAACATCCTCGGATACACCCGCAACATCACCACCACCATCGCCCTGGAGACCAGCAAAGGCGAGTTCGCCCTGGGGATCGCCCAAGGCGTCGTGCTGGTGGTCCTGGCCCTGGTGCTCAACCAGGCCGGGCTCCTGCTCAGACGGAGAGAGCATGTCCGATAGAATCTTGCTTGAAAACGTCCGGGTCGGCCGCGCGGGCCGTGTTCTCTTCCGGGTGGAAAATCTGGAACTCGTGCCCGGGCGGCTGGTCGTCAT
>ERZ1645192.1025-NODE-1025-length-23629-cov-6.820268_pt1 | contig 23629 bp, 20 predicted proteins | sample MGYA00575354_ERZ1645192 | MGnify/ENA primary metagenome ERZ1645192 (study PRJEB40844, sample SAMN11349763) | freshwater sediment metagenome | isolation source: river sediment | host: Sediment | place: India: Faizupur Khadar , New Delhi | collected 2017-02-21 ... | reverse complement strand
CTATGTTGAAATTAAGAGGGTGTGTTATAATTTATAGGAAGTTTTAATAGTTAATAATTTTGTATTACTATTGTCCGATAGTAGTCAACAGATTCTTCGCTTCACTTCGTTATGCTCAGAATCTTTAACAATATCGGAATGTATATCGGACAATACTGAAATAATACATAATAAAACGTAAGTACCAAGAATATTTAGTTGAAATACTTTACTTTTAATAAGGTGTTATTTTTTACTTTTAAACAACAATTGAAAAATTCACACGTTTTATTACGTACAATAAATCACTATAGTATGAGAAAAATTTTTTTCTTAGTTTTTTTCTTCATTTTCCTTGTAATAAATTCCGTATTATCTCAAAAGAAATATACAATAAGTGGTTATGTCAATGATGCTTCTAACGGGGAAGCCATGACAGGTGCTACTGTTTACGCCAAAGAAAACTACAAAGGTACAACTGCCAACAACTATGGATTTTACTCCTTAACGTTAGAAGCAGGCACTTATACGTTTCAAGTATCATTTATCGGTTATGAAACTTTTATAAAAACAATTGAGCTAAAATCAAATATAAGTTTAAATGTCGAACTTAAACTATCAAGTATAGAAACGGAGGCTGTAATTATTACCGATATTCGTAAAAATGAAAATATTAAAACTACAGATATGGGAAAAACCGAAATACGAATTGAAACGGTAAAAAAAATGCCGATGTTTTTTGGAGAAGTTGATTTAATAAAAACCATTCAACTGCTTCCCGGAATACAAAGCTCAGGAGAAGGAAATTCCGGTTACTATGTGCGAGGAGGAAGTCTTGATCAAAATTTAGTGCTCTTAGATGGTGCAACTATCTATAACGTAGGCCATTTATTTGGATTTTTCTCTATTTTCAACACTGATGCCATACGCTCTGCTGAAATGACAAAAGCCGGGATTCCTGCTAATTTCGGCGGACGATTGGCCTCTGTACTTGATGTAAGTATGAAAGAAGGAAATATGAAAAAGTACGAGGCAGACGGTGGCATCGGACTAATTTATTCCCGCATCAACCTACAAGGTCCTATTGTAAAAAATAAAGCTTCTTTTTTAATCTCCGGACGCAGAACTTATGTAGATTTAATCATTCAACCTTTTTTAAAAGAAGATTCTGATTTGAAAGGAATGAGATTTTACTTTTATGATCTAAATGGAAAAATAAATTGGATAATTAATGACAAACACCATATATTTCTTAGTGGGTATTACGGTTCCGATATTTACGGTTTTAATTATTCCAGCAGCAGTTCCAGTGACCTTAAATTCACTTTTAAATGGAACAATGCTTCGGCTGCTTTACGTTGGAATTATATGATAAGCAACCAATTGTTTTTAAACACTTCCATTTTATTCAGTGATTACAACTTTAATACTGATGTTATGCTTGACATCTACAATTTTACCATACTTTCAAGCATTAGGGATTATACTGCAAAAACAGAATTAAGCTATCATCCCAGGCCCGAACATCTTTTTAAATTTGGCGCCAATTATATTTATCATACATTTACGCCAAACACATATTCTGCAATTTCCGGTGATGTGGATATGAATGTACAATCTCCAGGAATTTATTATGCAAACGAAGCTGCTGTATATGCTTTAGATGAATTTGAAATCGGCAAAAAATTAAAATTTAATGTAGGCTTACGTGCTTCTTATTTTGAACATATTGGGTCCTATACAGCTTATAAATTAGATGAATTGGGACGGGTTACCGATTCTATATTTTACAAACAAGGCGAACGCATCAAAGGATATTGGGGAGTAGAACCCCGTTTTTCGGTACGTTTTGCTATTGATTCACTTACCTCTCTTAAAGCATCTTATACACACAATTATCAATATATTCATCAAGTAGCTTTATCTACTATTTCTCTTCCCACAGATGCTTGGATTATCTCTAATGAATTGGTAAAACCTCAAATTGGGAATCAATATTCACTTGGAGTATATAGAAATTTCCTTAATAATATGCTAGAAACATCCATCGAAGTATATTTCAAGAACATGAAGAATCTCACAGAATATAGAGAAGGATATTCGCCCTTTACGGAAATAACATCAGGCCTTGAATATCAATATACACAAGGTACCGGATATGGATACGGCATTGAACTATTTTTAAATAAAACAAAAGGGAAATTCACAGGGTGGATTGGCTATACTTTGTCTTGGGCAAAAAGAAAATTTCCGGAAATAAACGGTGGTAAAGAATTTTTTGCCAAAAACGATAGACGACATGATATATCCATAATGCTATCCTACGAAATTATTCCTAACGTAAATACTTCTTTAGTTTGGGTATATGCTACCGGAAACACTATGACGATACCCGTAGGCTTTTATTTCTTAGGATACAATTTAATTACAGAATACAGCGAAAAGAACGCTTATCGTATTGCTCCCTATCATCGTTTAGATATTTCTGTAAATTGGATTATCAAACGTACTCCTAGATTTGAACATGCACTTAACTTTTCGGTTTATAATGTCTATAATCGCCGCAATCCTTTCTTTATATCTATTAACACACAAATGAATAATGAATCATTCTCATTAAACAACACTGCTTATCAAATGTCTTTATTCCCTATTATGCCCTCCATCTCATGGAATTTTAAATTTAAATAATCACGCGAAATTTATTTAAGCCAAATTTCAAAATTTCTATCTTAATAAATAAAATATTTTAAAAGAATATCTCGTTAAAAATTAAATCTATTTAGAAACTAACAACAGAATGATAATAATAAAAAATACTGTAAAACATATTTTTATATTTGCTTTTTGCTTGATGACGGTATTAGTAAACGCTCAAGAATATCATGCTGAAGCCAGATTAGACTCAAATCGCATTCTCATCGGTGACCATGTAAATCTACATCTTTATTATTCTGGCAACATTAATTCAAAGGTATTGTTCCCTATTATCCATGACACCTCATTTCATGGTCTAGAAATAATTGAATATTATAAACCTCGATTAGACACTATTAACAATACGATTATCTTTAAGCAACAATTCACACTTACATCATTCGATTCAGGTACATATAGTATTCCCTCCATACTTTTTTATGACAATGATTCTACATTGTTAGCAACTACACAAGCATTGAAAATACAAGTTAACACATTAACCATCGACACTGCATTAGCAATCAAAGACATTAAGCCCCCCCTCAACGCACCTTTAACTTTAAAAGAAGTATTAACACTCGCACTAATAAGTGTTTCCATTATTGCCTTTTTAGTATTGATTATAGTATCCATTCGACGCTTTAAAAAGAAAAAAATAAAATCTTTCACACAAAAAACAATCCCCCTTGAACCCGCACATTGTATAGCTTTACGAAATTTAGAAGCCTTACGATTAAAAAAGCTTTGGCAACAAGGAGAATATAAGCTCTATTATTCTGAATTAACAGATATATTACGTATATATCTGGAAAACAGATGGGGGATTCAAGCCATGGAAATGGTAAGTGATGAAATTATTCATGCCCTACTTCAACATAAGATTGCAGAAAATCTCATACAAAAAGTAACTTACACTTTATATCATTCCGATATGGTTAAATTTGCCAAAGGGCAACCTCTTTCTGATGAAAATCAGTTATGTTTTGATAATATTGTTATTTTTGTCAAAGAGACAAAAGTTATAGAAGAAAAAGCTTAACATCCAAATGTAATATATCATGCGTTTTTTTTATTACATCATCAACTATTTAAAAGACATAGAGTTTATATATCCAAAACTCCTTTTCTTGCTTTTAATTATACCTGCTTTATTAGCTTTTTATGTTTGGAAAAGAAAAAAATCAGAAATTTCACTGACCGTATCGACAGATATCCCATTCACGAATAGTTCAAAAAATCTAAGACAAAAACTTTATTTTATCCCTTTTGTTTTACGTATGTTGGTGCTAACATTTATCATAATATCCCTAGCGCGTCCACAATCTTCCATTTCACACAAAACAGTAGATGTTGAGGGTATTGATATCGTTATTGCATTGGATATATCGGCAAGCATGATGGCTATGGATTTTAAACCCAACCGTTTGGAAGCATCAAAAAATGTTATTAAAACCTTCATCGAAAATCGTCCCAACGACAGAATCGGCTTAGTCGTTTATAGTGGAGAGTCTTATACTAAATGCCCGATAACGAGTGACCACAACACTTTACAACTTGCTTTAGAAAACACCAAATTCGGATATGGTATCATTGATGATGGCACCGCCATCGGTGATGGATTAGGAACGGCTATCAATAGAATTCGCGAAAGCAAAGCAAAAAGCAAAATCATAATTTTACTATCTGACGGCGTAAATAACACCGGGTATATGGATCCTATTTCTGCAGCAGAAATAGCAAAAGAATATGGAATACGTGTTTATACTATTGGATGTGGATCTTTAGGACAGGCGCCCATGAATATTCCAAATTATGGAATCATTTACACAGAGGTCGAAATCGATGAAGATTTACTTAAAAAAATTGCCAATAAAACAAACGGCAAATATTTCAGAGCACAAAACAAATCAAGACTGCAAGAAATTTATAAAGAAATTGATATTATGGAAAAAACTCGTATCAATGAAACTTTATTTACAAATAAATCAGAAGAATTTTTTCCGTTTTTACTTGCAGCTATAGTACTTTTTATCATAGAAATCGTTCTAAGGTATACGATTTTTCGTATAAATCCTTAGTTGCGATTTACTCCCACGTATTTCGCCAGACCAAATAACTCATGCAGCGAAAAGCAAATTGCTGAAAGTGTATATTCTCCTTGCCAAACTCTGTCCAATGATTAAAAAGTTCTTCTTTATTAATAATATTCTCTTTATCCGGCATAGCACTAATACGGTTTTTGATTTGATTAGATATAGCTTGTAACCATTGGCTTTCAGGAGTATAAAAACCCAGTTTTTGTTTTCGCATACGAACCTCATCAGGCACTATTCCCTCCATTGCATTTCTTAACAAATATTTTCCCCATCCTTTATGAATTTTATAAATAGAAGGTATATTAAAAACGTATTCTGTTAATAACCGATTATCCGCAAACGGCATCAAACAATCCAAGCCTGAGCTTGCCGCTGAATGCTCCCCCCAACGTAATATATGAGGAAGAAATTTAGTATAACTTTCGTTTAAATAATCATTTAATGTTTCTTTCCTTTCAATTTTTTCTCGCTTAGCATGAAAATATGTTTGAAGAATGTCAGGATTCAAACTTTGCAGTAATGATTTTCTTTTCATGGTTGCAAAAAGTCTTTCGTTAAGGATTCCTTCTTTTAAAAACTGTTTCAAAGATAGTACCCCTATCATCTTGAACGAAAGATTTGAATTTTTTAAATTTTTAGCTTCTTTAATCCCTTCCAAAAATAGGTATTCAAAAAACAGTTCATTAATAAATTTTTGGAAATATGCAGTATAGCCTGCAAACATTTCATCGCTCCCTTGACCATCAATTATATTTGTAAATCCATATTCCCCTGCCGACTTCATAACACGATATTGTGCAAAAGAGCTGGTATTGAAAATTGGAATTGACTGAAAAAAATTTATGTGTTCGATTTCATCAAGCAGTTGTTGAGGCGTACAGGAAACTTTGATCCATTGAGCATTAACGTGTTTTACAATTTTTGCAGCCCACAATGTTTCTCCGTCATCTACATCATTCACTGCAGTAAAAGCTGTAATAGATATATCCTTACGTAATTCTCTTGCCGAACAACAAATCGAAGAACTATCCAAGCCTCCACTTAATCCAACAGCAATTTGCGTTTTATTGTCCAAATGGAAACCTAAGCCTTTCAAAAATAAATATTTTATCGTTTCAATCAACTCAGGCACCTTATCAGGGTCATATTTTCCCAAACAACTTTTATAAGATAACGTATAATATGCTTTTTTTTCTAGTAATGACTCTTGATATGAATAAGAAATAAAATGTCCTGTTTGCAATTCATGTATATCAGCAAAGAAATCTTGGTTATGTTTAACTATGTCTCCCCATAGCAGATAGGCTGTTATTGCATTGAGATTTTTCGCTCTAACCGAGGGAAACAATTGATACAAAGGTCTTATTTCTGAAGAAAAAGCAAAACAATCCTCAGTTTGACAATAAAAAAGAGATTTATTTCCAAAAGGATCACGTAAAGCGTAGAGTTTTTCTTTCTTCGTATCGACTAATATCAAACTCCAATACCCATACAATAGGGAAAAAGCTTTTTCTCCCAATAACTGATAAGCATGTGCAATGAACTCTTCCTCAGTCAAACAATGTTTTAATTCCGGATATGTTTCTTTAACGACATCAACATTATTTAATTTTCCATCAAATATAACATAAATATAATCCAGATAACATATTTGATTTGTTTCTAAAGCAACATGGGAGCAGATTCCCAAGCCAACACGCGGATTACTGTTCAGGTCATTAGAGCATAATACTTGTTTTTTATTATTTCCTCTATGCGATAAAAAACTTAACCCTTCTTCTATTGTATTTTCAGATAGAAATACCGAAGATTGCGTTTTTTTTATAATCGCAAATAATCCTTTCATGAAATAAAAACTATAAATATATAGCTAATGTAAAAAACAACGTTTTGTGTAATTTTACTGAACATTCTGTTTTAACCAAACGGTTTGCTCAACGACTTCACCCGCTTTTAAACTTATCATTCCAAGCCCTGTAAAATTACCTTGAACCGCTCTTATGGTTAAATTTGCCTCACTTCTCCACGTATGTTTTATTTGTCCTTTGGCATCAGTGGTATCAATGTGATAGACATCTTTTGCATAATCACTTTCACCTACAAATACAATACAACCGGGAACAGGAGTTCCGGATGCCATACTACCATCTGTAGATTTCATGACCGTAATAATACCTGTACAATCTGTATAATGCTCACAAGAAGCGAAAATAAAAATTGTAATTAAGGCAATTACAATGAATAAACTATTTTTTCTAGGTTCCATAGTGCCAAATTTTAAAAATTTTATACTAAAACAAGTCTTCATTCATGATTTTTTAGTAATATTGCTTTTTTATAAAATGCAAAAATACATCTATTTTTTATATAAAATCATTTAAAAAAAAAAATAATAATAAATTATAAAATTTATGCATAAAATATTTATTGTCATATTATTAACATTGCCATGTATTCTGCAAACCAACACAACATATGCCCAGAAAGCTAAAATTATAATTAATGAAAATATTGAAACAATGGTGCAAATTGAAACAACAAAAGGAAAAATGATTGTAAAATTATACAATGAAACGCCTCTTCACCGTGATAATTTTGTTAAACTAGTCAAAGAAAAATACTATGATAGTTTACTATTTCATCGAGTCATTGCTGATTTTATGATTCAAGGTGGGGATCCAGACTCAAAAAATGCGCCACAGGGGCAAATGTTGGGTAACGGAGGCCCGAATTATACCATCCCAGCCGAATTCAAAAGCACATTAATTCATAAAAAAGGCGTTTTAGCTGCAGCACGTACTGCCGACAACATTAATCCAAAGAAGGAATCATCAGGATCACAATTTTATATCGTACAAGGAAAAATATTTGATGAAAAGCAATTAGAATATATATGTTCAAAAACAGGTATAGTTTATACATATGAACAAAAAGAAATATATAAAACAATTGGGGGAACTCCTCATTTAGACGGTGCTTATACTGTTTTTGGAGAAGTAATAGAAGGCTTAGATGTAATCGACAAAATTGCTGCTGTAAAAACCGATCAAGCAAATCGTCCGATTGAAGATATAATCATAATTTCAATGACTATTTTACCATAAAAAATGATTGAAAATTTAAATATTTATAAAAACGAGATTGAAAAGTTCTCAACCACGAGTCTTCAGGAATTGGATCAATTCCGTTTAAAATTTTTAGGGAAAAAAGGAGTTTTAATCGAGTTATTTGACAAGATTAAAGACATTCCTAAAGACAACAGAAAAAATTTCGGTATGGAAATCAATATTTTAAAATCAATAGTTTTAGATAAAGTTACTATGCTGAAGAATCAAATTGAAAGTTCAGAAGTAAGTTTGGAAGAAAATCTTGATTTAAGCCGTCCTTCAAACTTACTATCCTTAGGGGCTCGGCATCCAATTTCTGTTGTTACGAAAAAAATATGTGATGTATTTCAAAAAATCGGGTATAGTATTGCCGAAGGTCCGGAAATAGAAGATGATTGGCATAATTTCGGGGCTTTAAATTTTGCTCCTGAACATCCTGCCCGTGATATGCAAGATACTTTTTTTATAGATGAGGATGTTTTATTACGTACACATACGTCTCCTGTTCAAGTAAGAATAATGGAAAAGCATCAACCTCCTTTTCGTGTTATATGTCCGGGAAGAGTATTTCGCAATGAGGTTATTACTGCTCGATCACATTGTATATTTCATCAAATAGAATTATTATGTATCGACACACACGTTTCTTTTTCGGATATGCGACAAACTTTGTATTATTTTGTTAAAGAAATATTTGGTCCTGATAGAAAAATACGATTGCGACCCTCTTATTTTCCTTTTACTGAACCTTCTGCTGAAATGGATATTTCTTGTGATATATGTAGTGGAAAAGGTTGTAATATTTGCAAAAATACAGGTTGGGTAGAAATCTTGGGATGTGGTATGGTTGATCCAAATGTGTTAACTTATGTCAACATAGACCCTATGAAATATAGCGGGTTTGCCGTAGGAATTGGCATTGAACGCCTTACTCAACAAATATATAAAACCAAAGATATTCGTTTATTCTTTGAAAATGACATTGAGTTTTTAAAACAATTTGAAAGCTTATAACAATAAAATTAAAATTAAAAAGTTACATTATTAATTTGAAAATCATAAAACATAATAAAAAATGGTCAGTAAATATAAATTGATAAATAATTTGCTCGGGTGGATGGTGTGTGTTATTGCTTGTAGTGTATATATATTCACTGCTGAGCCAACAGTAAGTTTTTGGGATTGTGGAGAATACATTGCAACAGCATATAAATTGCAAGTTGGGCACCCTCCCGGAGCACCAACCTTTCAACTTTTTGGTCGCATTTTTACTATGTTCGCTGGAGATGATGTTACAAAAGTTGCTTTTTGTATCAACACCATGTCTGCTCTTTGTAGTGGTTTTACGATTTTATTTCTATTTTGGTCTATTACTATTTTTACTAAAAAATTAGCGTTATCAAAACCAGGAAGTGAACTTACTATTTCAAAAACAATTGCTATTTTTGGTAGTGGATTAGTTGGAGCATTAGCCTATACTTTTACGGATACTTTTTGGTTTTCAGCTGTAGAAGGTGAGGTATATGCTATGTCATCTTTCTTTACCGCCCTTGTATTTTGGGCTATATTAAAATGGGAAAGCATTGCTGATAAAAATTATTCATATCGTTGGATTATATTAATTGCATTTTTAATTGGCTTATCTATTGGTGTTCACCTTTTAAATTTACTTACTGTAACTGCAATGGTGCTTGTTATTTATTTTAAAAAATATACTCCTTCAACCAAAGGCATGATTTACGCTATTTTGATTTCTTTTGTTGTAATTGGTTTTATCATGTGGGGACTTGTTCCTGGTATTGTAAAATATTCCAGCGTTTTTGAGCGTATGTTTGTAAATTCATTTAAATTACCTTTCAATGTAGGTACGATTTTCTATTTCTTGGTAATTGCTGCATTGTTGGTTTGGGGACTTATTTATTCTGAAAAACGAAAGAAAAAATTATTAAACATTATACTTTTATCTTTAACATTTATAATAATAGGTTATTCTACTTTTTTTATTTTAGTAATTCGTTCCAATGCCAACACACCTATAGATGAAAATAACCCTGAAGACGCTGTTGCATTATTGTCTTACTTAAACCGCGAACAATACGGAAGCAATCCTTTAGTTTACGGAGAATATTATAATTCTCCTATTTTACGAGCTGAAGATGGAAAACCTGTTTATGTTAAAAATTATGTTGTACGTTATAATGATTATCCTGTCGGCTCCTTCTTCCATAAAATTGATGCTGAAAATTTCATGAAAGAAAATGCATCTAAGTATAACAATATGAATATGAGAGGAGAATATGTAATTGGGGATCCCAAAAAGAATACAAAATATATCTTTGACGGAAATTATTGTACTATTTTCCCACGTATGTGGAACAGAGAAGGTGCCCGGATTAATCAATATAAACAATGGGCAGGAATAACTGAAGACTATGAATACATTAATGGGCAACAAGTTCCAAGAAAACCAAGTTTTGGAGAAAACTTAAGGTTCTTTTTTCGCTATCAGTTAGGTTATATGTATGGTCGTTATTTTATGTGGAATTTTGTAGGTAGACAAAATATAAATCAAGGATTTGGCGGAAAAACATCAGGGGCTTGGATTTCAGGTATTTCATTTATTGATGAAGCTCGCTTAGGACCTCAAGATGTTCCGGAACATATGAAAACCAATGGAAGAAACACCTACTTTTTCTTACCTTTAATTCTGGGATTGATAGGCATGATTTTCCAATTTCGTAAAGATTTTCCCAATGCATTTATTATTTTATGTTTATTTTTAATGACAGGAATTGCCATCAGTGTTTACTTGAATATGTATGCATATCAACCCCGTGAGCGAGATTACGCATTTGCAGCGTCATTTTTTGCTTTTTCCATGTGGATAGGCTTGGGCGTTTATTCAATTTATGAGATGATTAAGAAATATTTTAATAAAACTGCTGCTGCCATTGTTTCAACGACAGTTTGTTTAAGTGTTCCAAGCCTTTTGGCAGCACAAAACTGGGATGACCATAATCGTTCAAATAGATTCTTAACGAAAGATATTGCCAAAGCATATTTAGATTCTTGCGCTCCAAACGCCATACTATTTGCCAATGGTGATAACGATACTTTCCCACTTTGGTATTTACAAGAAGTGGAAGGATATCGTACCGATGTACGTATATGCAATCTAAGTCTCATGGGAACAGATTGGTATATAGATCAAATGAAAAGACAAGCTTACGATGGATTACCGGTGCCAATGAAAATGACGAAAGAAATGTATCAAATGGGCCGTAGAGATATGTTGGTTGCACTAAATGTTATTAAAGAACCTCAAGATTTAAGTAAGGTTATGAATAATATTATGTACAATCCAAATAATAATGTTAGAGAGCCAAGAATTAATACCATTACTTTTTCTTTACCCGTTGATAAAGATATCGTTCTAAGAAATGGAACTGTGCATTTAAAAGATTCTGCACGTATAGTCAATCAACTTATATGGAGAATGCCAAATGAGAATATATATCAGGTTAATGGAAATGACACTGTAATGGTAGTTAGTAAAGCTTATATTGCAATGATGGATATTTTGGCGAATAACAATTGGGAACGTCCAATTTATTATGTGTCAACAACAGGTAGTGAATCATTTTTTGGATTAGATAAATATTTTCAAGTAGAAGGATTAGCCTATCGTTTGGTTCCTGTGGAACCTTATACTACTGAACAAAGAGGATTTTTCTATGGAAGTGTAAACACTGATATTCTCTACAATAACATAATTAAAAAATTCAATTTCAGTGAATTTTCAAATCCGAATATTTATTTAAGTGAAGATTATACTCGTACTGTACAAAATTTAAAAATTTTCTTATTCCGATTAGCAGAATCTTTAGTCTTAGAAAACGATTTAGCCAGAGCCGATGAAGTAATGGAAAAGTATTATTCTTGGTTTCCACAACAAACAATTCCATATGACTTTTTAGATTTCTATATGGCAGAAACATATATTAAATTCGCTAACAAAGAAGGGATAACAAAAGGGATTAATATATATAACGATTATGTAGATCAGTTAAACATTGAAACAGAATATTACTTAAAATTCAGAGGCAAACATACTGAGATTGTTAGCAATAATTTGAATAGAAACAGAAGCATTCTAAATCAAATAGCTAATAATTCGAGCCATTATGCTTCTACATATACTGATTTTGCAGAAAAATTTAACTCTCTTAGTGAAAAAGCACGAATACATTTATAAAACATAAAATTTATAAACAAAAAAAAGAGGTATCTGCGTTATGCATGATACCTTTTTTTTTAAATTTAATGAGAATTTATTCTTCATTTTCAAAAAATAATAATTGAGGATTGTAAATAACATATTTACTTAAGGATTCATCTGATTCAAATTTCTTTCCAATATATATTGAACCATCGGATTTTGTTTGCTTAATTTGTGTATTAGAATATATCAATTTTTTTTTCACATCCCAAATCAGATGCTCCGTTTCAATAATCTCTCCAGTTTCATAATTTGTAATTACTACATTACGTTTTGCCTCCATCATTTTATCAGTTTCATAATTAACACCATATAGCGCTGTTAATTTTGAGAGTCTATGCTTATTTTCTCCATAGGTGATAATCTCTACTCCTTTGGGACATTCTTGATAGGTTTCCGGAGAATGAAAAGTGTATAAAAGAGGTGCTTTAAATTCATGTGTTACTACTCCACTTTGACTTATAAACAAGTGAATATTTTTTGCAATTTCACCAGGAATGGTATCATTTTTAAAGATATTATTTACTACAGCAATGTCATTCCTACAAGCACCAAAAATTAGGATTACTATTATTAATACACCTATTGTTCGTATATATGAGAATGTTACTTTCATACATGATTTATCGAACAGTTGTAGTTTCACCTATCCAACATTCAACACGATATGACTGTCCTTTTTGTAAGCCTAATTGGAAATATGTTTCAATTTTAGGGAATGCTCTAGCTACGCTATTTAATTTGGTTTGTGCATCGTTATATATTTTAGCTTGACTTTCATCATTTTTACCGGATGTCATAGCCATTGCTTTACTATATTTATCTGCAGCAGCCCAATAAACAGCAGCAGGGAGCTCAAGAGATCCACAAGTAGAACCGGATGATGCATATAAATCGCCCATTAAAACATATGCACGAGCTTCATTAGGATTAAGCTTTAATATATTGTATGCATTTTCTCTAGCAATGGAATATTGTCCGACTTTATTATAACTTTCCGCAAGCATTATATAGGTTTTAATTTTGTCAGAAACTTTTTCAAACATGGTAATAGCTTCTTTAAAATAATTGATAGCATCTTGATACTTTTCTTTTTTAAAGCTGATTAATCCCATATAAAAAGCCGTATTTGCATTTGGTTGGATTTTATGAATTTCTTCTACAGCTGTAACATAAATATCGTTATTTGTACAACCCTCTTTATTGAAAAATTTAATGATTTGTCTCAAAATTCGTTCATCTTTGTTTTGTTCTAATTTTTTACCGTAAATCTGGACCAAATCATCACAATTAGCATATTGTGAGAAACGAATATCCATGTTTTTTGCAACTCTTTGATATTGTTCAAATACATTTTCCGTTCTTACAGAATCCTTAGCAAAATCTTCATAGGTAACATCGAATTCTTCTTTAGAAATCAAACCACTATCTAATTTCGATTGTAAGTCATAGATTTTTCGCATTGACTTGTCAAATTCTATTTCGCTTTCGTCTAATTTATAATCTAAAATTTCTGTAATTTTATCATACGCATCAATCATAACTTCAGAAGTTAATTGTTTATTATTCATGTAACGTTCTGCTGTAATGAAAAACACATCCAATACTTGAGGAGAAGTAGAAGTTCCTCCGAGTTCAATAGCTTTATTAAAAAGTTGGTATGCTTTTTCCCACTCATAAGCTCTAAATCTCATCATATTAACAGCTATTTGACCCAATGCATACGCTTCATCTGAAGGATAACATTGAATACGTAATTCATACAAATCAAACAATTCCTGAATATAACCAGCTTTTTTTGAAGAATCTTTTTCAATTTTTATTAAATTTTCTATTATTATTGGACCATTTGTAAAATTATTTTTGTTTGACATTGGACAATTTTGAATGGTTTGTTTCCAATACTTATAAGCTTCTAAATAATTTCCTTGTTTGTACGCTTCCCTATATAAAGAAATATTCGTAATACATGCAATACTATCTTCTCCGTATTTCGGTCCATTCCATTGTGCCGTAGCTGTATAAGTAAAAGCTATCGTAAAAATTGTTAATAATATTTTTATTCTTTTTTCCATTACTAAAATTTATAATTTATGTTATTACTCTAATTTTCTTCTTTGGTACCATCGTTCATGTAACTTAATGTTAAACGAAACGATAAAATAACTTTCTTGTAACAATTTATTTTTCAATGTCCCCCATTGTCCATATTCGGCATTTACATTAAATCGCGTTTTATTTTTCTTCATTGGAAAAGACATTCCAAAATTTATGCCAAATCTATCTATTTGATTTTCTTTAATATAAAGAGACGTCAATTCATAAAAAGCCCCTAAGCTAAACATAACTTTTGGAAAATATTTCGAACTTAATGGATTAGGGGTGAAATTTCCTCCCAAAGAAAATTTATAGGAATCTTTCAATGTATCTTTTATTTCTCCCATCTTAAAATTACTCCATTCGCTCCAACTAAAGTCAAATCCGATAAAATATTTTTCGGAAGAAAATGAAATTCCACCTCCAATGGTTTGGGGTAATGTAATTTCCAATTTTTCTTTTCCTTCCCAATACAAAGAATCAACAATTGATTCTCCCGAAGTACTATTTATATAACTTAACTTAAAGATTGATTGATTTCCATAAACAGTTGGAATAGAAGGTGTGTAAATTAGGCCCAATCCTATTTTCGATTTTTTAATAGGAATAAAATATTGTGTTCCGAATGAAAACAGGACACCATTTACATAAACATTTTGGTCGTTTTTAAAATTTAAAAAAGTATTATTTGAAAATTGAATTTTTTGAATTTTATCATAATTTCCAAACAAGTAGGAAATATTACATCCTAAAGAAAAATTCTTGAATAATTGAAATGCATTCCCCCAATAAAATTCATAAATTCCTCCCGTCCCAATATAGGCAAAATTAACATCTACAGAATCTTGATATTTGGAATTTTCATTTATAGAATAATTTATAAAGCTATATGGTTGAAACCCGATTGCTGTTTTCCAATATTGAACGACTGAGAAACCCAATGAAAGATAATCAAATGTTATAGTTGACCCTTTTTGGCTGACATTAGCTTCCTGGAGTACGTGATATTTATAGGAAAAAGCAGCATCAATTAAACATGATAAGGAATCAAAAGCTATATAGGAAGCAGGATTTGAAAAATTAACAGTAGTTGGATGTTGATATGCATTGGATACTCCCCCCATAGATATGTTAGTATAAGAAGTTCGTCGCGACATTTCACCGAATCCAAAACGGGAATAAGGCGAGCTGAGCTGATTCTGAGCAAATGTTTCGTTACATATTAACAGCATCAAAAAAAACGAAAATAATAATTTTATTTTTTTATTTAACATTATAGTTTAATATTAAAGATAAACCAAAGAGTACTAAATTTGGATAGGCAACAACTTCATCTGATAATTCTTTTTCAAATTTTGACATATCGCCTCCTGTTACTATAATTTTTAATTCTTTATATTCATTCTTATATTTTTTTATAAATCCATTGGATTCATTGATAATTCCATGTATTACTCCTGATAAAATAGAATTATCGGTTGTATCTCCAATTAAAAATGAGATTGGTTTATAGGTAATAAGAGGTAATTTTTCTGTATAAAAATGCAATGTTTTAAATCTCATTAATAACCCGGGAGAAATACCACCACCAAGATAGGTTCCCTTTTTATTAATAAAATCATAGGTAATGCAACTTCCCATTTGAATAACTAAGCAATGAGAATCGGGGAAAAGATGATGAGCTGCAACAGCACAAGCTATACGATCATACCCAAGTGTGAGTGTTGTTTTATAGTCGTTACGGATTGGGATGGGTGTTGTATAAGACAATTTAATAACTTTATAATTTGATTGCAAATAATTTTCTAATTCCTCATCAATATCAATTACAGAAGAAATGATAATATTCTGAAATTCATATTTTTTTTTTAATTTAAAAATAACAGAAACATTTAATATTTCCTTTGTTGAAAAATAAAGTTGCTCTGTATTATTCACAATAGCAATCTTTACATTTGTATTTCCAAAATCTAATATTAAATTATTCAAAATATATTTATTAAATAATTAGCATGGCATCCCCATAGGTTAAAAACTTATATTTTTCATTAATCGCTTCTTTATAGGCTTTCATTACTAAATCAAAACCTCCAAAGGCACAAACTAACATGAGCATAGATGACTGCGATGGATGAAAGTTAGTTATCATAGCATTTGCTGATTTAAAATCATAGGGAGGAAAAATAAATTTATTTGTCCATCCTTTATATGGTTTTATTAGACCTGATATATATACCGATGATTCCAATGCTTTTAAACAAGTTGTACCTACAGCACATACTTTATTGCCCTTAGATTTAGCTTCATTGATTATATTAGCTGATAATTCAGTAATTTCCATTTCTTCTGAATCCATTTTATGCTTTGCCAAATCCTCTACATCTATCGTTTTAAAGTTTCCAATTCCTGCATGTAAAGTGATTTCTGAAATGTTTAATCCTTTCAACTCTAACATTTTAATCATTTCTCGACTTAAATGAAGCCCGGCAGCGGGGGCAACAACTGCTCCTTCATTTTTAGCATAAATAGTTTGGTAATAATCTGCATCTTGGTCACTTACATCCCTTAATTTTTGGATTGATTCCGGAATTGGCATTTGTCCGATGGAAAATAATTTTCTTTTAAACTCTTCGTATGAACCATCAAACAAAAATCTCAATGTACGACCTCTGGATGTTGTATTATCAATTACTTCTGCAATTAAAGCCCCATTATCAAAATAAATTTTATTTCCGATTCTGATTTTTCTGGCGGGATCAACTAACACATCCCAAAGTCTACTTTCTTTGTCTAACTCCCTCAATAAAAAAACATTGATACTTGCTTTTGTTTTTTCTTTTTCTCCTTGTAACATAGCAGGAAACACCTTCGTATTGTTAATCACAAATACATCCCCTTCATCGAAATAATTAATGATGTCTTTGAATATTTTGTGTTCAATTGTTTTTTTTGCACGATTTAAAACAATTAATCTCGCCTCATTTCGCTCTTCATGAGGATAGATAGCAACAAGGTCTTGTGGTAAAAAGTATTTAAATTGCGATAATTTCATAATTTTTAATATATAATAACAATATTATCAACGAATAATATTTTTTTTGAGTAAGATACAAAGGTAATTTATTTTTTCTAAAAAACGACATTTTTTAATAATTATTTTAATATAATTATTTTTTCTAAGAATCTGATAATTTCAATATAATTTTTTCTAAGAATCTATCAAAAGGTATACCCTTAATATTTTGTTCGTTTTTATTAAATATTTGAATATCCGTATTGTATAAATATTAAAAAAATATTCAAAAATATGTAATTTAAAACGATATTTTTAGTTAATTTGTAATTTAATTTTTACAATTCGCATTTTTTACAAATGCATAATTTTCAAATATATGAAGAATAATAATAAAGCAATAGGAAAAATTTCACAAGTAATTGGTGCTGTTGTAGACGTTGTATTCGAACGGCAAGAGGATCTACCAAGCATTTACGATGCGTTGGAAGTTATTAAAGAAAATGGGAATAAAATAGTGTTCGAATGTGAACAAGACATTGGAGAAAACACAATGCGTTGCATTGCTATGGATTCAACGGACGGTTTATGCAGAGGAATGGATGTTATTTCAACAGGTAAAACGATAAGTATGCCTGCAGCTAATATTAATGGACGTCTTTTAAATGTAATTGGAGAATCCATTGACGGTATGGAAGAAATACAAACTGACACCTATAGAAGTATACACCGAGATCCACCTACATTTGAAAACCTTTCAACCTCAAGTGAAGTATTATATACCGGGATTAAAGTTATTGATTTAATTGAACCATATATGAAAGGAGGTAAAATCGGATTATTTGGAGGAGCCGGTGTTGGAAAAACGGTTATCATCATGGAAATGATAAATAACATTGCAAAGAAATATTCAGGTATGTCTGTTTTTGCCGGTGTAGGAGAACGTACACGTGAAGGCAATGATTTATTAAGAGAAATGATTGAATCCGGCGTTATACGTTATGGAGATAAGTTTCTTGAAAACATGGAAAAAGGAAGTTGGGATTTGAGTCTAGTCGATAAAGAAGAATTAAAAAAATCACAAGCTACATTGGTATTCGGACAAATGAATGAACCTCCCGGCGCTCGTGCACGGGTGGCATTATCCGGATTAACTGTTGCTGAATATTATCGTGACGGTGATGATCAAAACAGAGGGAGAGATATATTATTTTTCGTTGATAACATTTTCCGTTTTACACAAGCCGGATCTGAAGTATCCGCTTTGCTTGGTCGTATGCCTTCTGCAGTAGGATATCAACCTACTTTAGCCACTGAAATGGGTATTATGCAAGAGAGAATTACCTCTACCAAACGAGGCTCTATTACTTCGGTACAAGCAATTTATGTTCCTGCAGACGATTTAACGGACCCTGCTCCCGCAACAACTTTTTCTCACTTGGATGCAACAACTGTTTTAAGTCGTAAAATAGCTGCTTTAGGTATCTATCCGGCTGTGGATCCATTAGATTCTACTTCTCGTATTTTAACTCCTGAAATTGTAGGTGAAACTCACTATAAAACAGCTCAAAGAGTAAAAGAAACTTTACAACGCTATAACGAATTACAAGATATCATCGCCATTTTAGGTATGGAAGAGTTAAATGAAGATGATAAATTAACTGTTCATAGAGCCCGTCGTATTCAACGTTTCCTTTCACAGCCTTTTCATGTTGCTGAACAATTTACAGGACTTAAAGGGGTTTTCGTTTCTATCGAAGATACCATCAAAGGTTTTAACATGATTATGGATGGGAAAGTGGATCAATATCCTGAAGCTGCGTTCAATCTTGTAGGAACTATTGAAGAAGCTATTGAAAAAGGGAAAAAGATGTTAGCTGAAACTAAAAACTAAATTCAATATTATGAAAGTTCAAATTATAAGCCCGCAACGTCAAGAAATCATCGAAGATGTTTCCTTAATTCAATTGCCCGGATTAGACGGACTATTTGAGATACTTAGCAATCACGCTCCTTTAATAGCATCGTTATCAAACGGCAAAGCAAAATTAATCAATAAAAAAAATGAAACTTGTTTTTATCCTATCGATGGTGGAGTTGTGGAAGTGTTAAAAAATAAAATTATAATTTTAACTGAAAAATTTTAAGATTCTAGATGTATATTTTTTATCATAAAGGATTGTGAATTACTAGCTTTTTTTTAAAAAGCATTAAGAATTTAGATAAAATAGAAATTATTAAATATAACTTATACATTTCTAAAACACTTAAGATTTCACTCATATAAAACTTCTTTTTAAGTTTTTTTAATTTGAAATAGAATAAAAAAAGGATAATGTCTTACACTATCCTTTTAATATTGTTAGTACAGTAAAATATTTACACTCCTAATTGCAAACGATAAAAACCTTCACAACGTAATTCTTTATCAGCTTCAGCCATATACTGAGCCACTGTTTTTTTACTATCACGAATAAAATCTTGATAAATAAGTGTATTTTCTTTAAAGAATTTATTAAGTTTCCCTTGTGCTATTTTTTCAACCATATTTTCAGGTTTACCTTCATTTCGCACTTGTTCGCGTGCTATTTCGAGTTCATGTTCAATGACATCTTTTGGAACATCATTTTCGTTAATACTGATGGGACTCATAGCAGCAATTTGCATGGCTATTTCGTGTCCTATTGTTGTTAAATTATCCACTTTTTTATTAAACCCAACAATAGAAGCTAAGCGATTCCCATTATGATTATAAAAAGAAACAAATTGTTTTTCTAATATTTCAAATCGATTTAACTCGATTTTTTCACCGGTTTTACCGGTCATTTCAGTTAAAAGGGACTCAATAGTATGCCCGTTTAGTGTACTTTGCTTTAATTGATTCAGATTTTGTATGCGATTAGCAACAGCAAAATCTATAATAGTATTTGCTAAAGCAATAAAATCAGCTGTTTTCCCCACAAAATCTGTTTCGCAATTAAGCATAATCACGGCTCCATAGGTATTATCATCAGTAGATTTAGCAACAACAAATCCTTCATTTGCATTACGATCTGCGCGTTTTGCTGCAACTTTCTGTCCTTTTTTCCTTAGTATATCTATTGCTTTGTCAAAATCACCATCGGCTTCAACCAATGCATTTTTGCAATCCATCATTCCCGATCCGGTGATTTGTCTTAATTTATTTACATCTGCTGCTGTAATTGCCATTTTTTTAATATTTTTATTTTACAATTTATTTTTTAGAAATTGGACGACGACTTGCCGGACGTTTTTTCTTATCTTCCATCGATTCTGTTCCTGATGTTTCACCTAATCGCCTTCTTCGTCCGGTTCTTTCTGTTTTCTCTTCTTCCACAGTTTTAAATACTTCTTCTTCAACAACAATTTCTTCTTCTTCGATTTTATCATTGCTTAATGCTTTTTCATTCAATCCTTCTCGAATAGCATAACACATTGATTTTATAATCACTGCTATTGATTTGGATGCATCATCGTTTGCCGGGATAGGAAAATCCACAAGAGTAGGATCCGAATTTGTATCTACAATAGCAAATATAGGAATATTTAATTTTCTTGCTTCCGCAACTGCTATATGTTCTTTCATGATATCAACCACAAAAACAGCGGCTGGTAATCTTGATAAATCAGAGATTGAACCTAAATTCTTCTCTAATTTAGCTCTTTCTCGTTGAATTTGGAGTCTTTCTCTTTTTGAAATACTATCCCACTGAGGACTAGACATTAAACTATCAATAGAAGACATTTTCTTTACAGCTTTTCGTATAGTATTGAAATTAGTGAGCATTCCTCCTGCCCATCTTTCGGTTACGAAAGGCATGTTAACTTCTTTTACATATTCTGATAAAATTTCTTTTGCTTGTTTCTTTGTAGATACAAACAATATTTTCTTACCTGATTTTGCAAATTGTTTAATAGCCATGCCGGCTTCATCAATTTTTTTAACTGTTTTATGAAGATCGATGATATGAATACCATTTTTTTCCATAAAAATGTAGGGAGCCATATTTGGATTCCATTTTCTCTTTAAATGTCCAAAATGAGCTCCTGCTTCCAATAATTGGTCAAAATTTACACTTGTCATTGATTTTTTTTTAATGTTTACTTTCTTTATTATTTAAGCAACTGCAGAGTAGTTTTGTATATGCAAAAGTCTCTGCAATTTAGATACTAAACATTCACTGATGCTTTGTATTCTACTGCTAACGTTTACTAAATTGAAATCTTTTTCTTGCTTTAGGTTGACCCGGTTTCTTACGCTCAACCATTCGAGGATCTCTTCTCATCAAACCTTCGGCTTTTAATTCGGAGCGATTTTCAGGATTTATTTCGCAAAGCGCTTTTGAAATAGCTAACCGTACAGCTTCTGCTTGACCCTTAATGCCTCCACCGGTTAGATTAACTTTAACATCGTATTGTCCTTCCACTTTTGCGATAGCAAAAGCTTGATTAACTACATATTGCAAAGTTCCTGTCGGGAAATATTCCTTATAATCACGTCCATTTACAGTGATATTACCATTTCCCGCTTTCATATAAATACGGGCAATCGCTGTTTTTCTTCTACCAGATTTATTTATAATATTCATAATTATTTAATGTCTTTAATATTAATTTGTTTTGGTTTTTGAGCTTCGTGTATATGTTCGTTTCCTGCAAAAACATGTAAATTTCTAAATAATTCACTTCCCAATTTATTTTTTGGAAGCATACCTTTTACAGCATGTTCAATAACGGCAATGGGTTTCTTTTCCAATAATTTTTTAGGTGTAGTAAAACGTTGTCCTCCGGGGTAACCTGTATGACGTACATATACTTTATCTGTTAATTTATTCCCTGTTAACCGAATCTTATCTGCATTGATAACAATAACATAATCTCCGCAATCCATATGAGGAGTGAAATTTGTTTTATATTTTCCTCTTAACATTTTAGCAACTACAGTTGCTAAACGACCTAAAATTTCACCTTCTGCATCAACTAACAACCATTGTTTATCAACTGTCGTTTTTTTAGCCGAAATCGTTTTATAACTTAATGTATCCATCTTAATTCTTAATCTTAATGTTTTTAATCTTATTTAACAAACAAATATTTCACCTTCTTTGTTTGTGGATAATATCGGACTTTTTCGAGCCTGCAAAATTACAATTTTTTTTAATATAACACCACTTTAATTTACATTATTCTTATTTTTTTTATTGCATATTATTTTTTAATTCCACTTTTTTTTATATAAAAAACAGTTGACTCCTATTATTTTCATAAAATCAATCTATTAACTTCACATATCCTTGTTATATTTATTAAATTTTATTTGTGTTTTATGACATGAATATAATAAAGACTCTCTTAGCAAAAGCCAAAAGAGTCTTTATTGCTACACCATTCACTATTTAAAGAACAATAACAGTTCCTTTTATGATATGCTTATTGCCATTTTCTTCAAATTTAATAGTATAATTAAACGTATTATCATGTGCTATTGAACCGTTTGCAGTTGTACCATACCATTTAAAGTACAAATCTTTGGATGTAAATACTCTATTTCCCCATCGGTCAAATATATTGATTTCAAATGAAGTTATACCATGATTTTCCGGTAATACCAATTCAAAGCAATCATTTAGATTATTATTATCAGTTGGGGTTATTGCATTTGGAATAAACAATCTGAACTCACATGAATCAATAATATAAAAATCTGATACATGACACCCTTTTTCAGATGCAACAACAGAATATATTCCAAATTTATTTACCTCAATATCTGTTGATGTTTCTCCCGTATTCCAAACAACCTCCGATGCCATCGTATTTGCAACAAGAATCGTCATTCGTTTTTCACAGAAATCATATAAACTTTCAATTCTCACATATAAATCGGTTAAATCGAAAATTTCAATAGTATCAGAATTAAAACAATGATGTTGATTTTCAACTCTAACATAATAAGTCCCTTGTTGCATTACACTTAGAGTCTGTGAAGAAGCGCCTACGTTCCACAAATAACTACTATAGCCTTCACCCGGATCTAATACTACAGGGAAAATACTATCATGACATACTGCAATGTCTTCACCTAATGAAACTTCAGGAATTGGATTAACATACAATGTTAACATTGTTGTACTATCACATCCTTCAATATTGACCGTTTTATTTGTGTCATAGATTACATAACCTTCATATGTTGCTATTGTTTTTATATTAAACCCATTCAATTTATAATCATTACCTGCACATATTGAATCTATAATCAAGATGGAGTCTACAGGGCGCACCCACAAGGTCAGCATCGTCGTGCTGTCGCAGCCGTATCGATTTACCGTCTCGT
>ERZ1645192.1024-NODE-1024-length-23632-cov-9.405141_pt1 | contig 23632 bp, 22 predicted proteins | sample MGYA00575354_ERZ1645192 | MGnify/ENA primary metagenome ERZ1645192 (study PRJEB40844, sample SAMN11349763) | freshwater sediment metagenome | isolation source: river sediment | host: Sediment | place: India: Faizupur Khadar , New Delhi | collected 2017-02-21 ... | reverse complement strand
GAGCGCGGCGGCGAGGGCGTGGCGGGTGCCGGCCTCCTCGCGCGGGGCGATCCGTTGCGGGGACAGCGCCAGCAGGCGCCAGCCGGCGCGCGCGGCGGCATCGCGCAGGCCCGCATGCTGGCCCGCCGGCCGCAGCGACAGCACGGTCCAGGCGGTGGGCGGCTCGGGCGGCGCAAGCGTCGGCATCCCCGCCAGCTTGGCACAGGGCCATCGGCTCCGGCACGCTGTGCGGATGACGACGACTCCATCGCTCGCCGCGCTCGCGGCACACTTCGCCGGGATGCCGCCGGTCGCGGCCATGCAGCCCCGCCTCGACGCCTGGGACGCCGGCGTGCTGCGCCTGCGCGCCCCGCTGGCGGCCAACATCAACGACAAGGGCTGCGCGTTCGGCGGCAGCCTGACCTCGCTGATGACCATCGCCGGCTGGGGCATCGTCTCGCTGACCTTGGCCGAGGCCGGGCTGGACGCGGACATCTACGTGGCCGACAGCCGCGTGCGTTACCTGAAGCCGGTGTTCGAGGACCTGGTGGTGGATGCCGGCTTCGACGATCCGCTCGAGGCCGCCGGCCTCGTTGACGTCCTGCGCCAGCAAGGCCGCGCCAGCGTGCGCATCCAGGCGCGGACGCTGCTCGCCGACGGCGGCGTCGCGGCCACCCTGGTCGCGCGTTACGTGGCCATCGCCAAGGGCTGACGCGGCCGCGGGCCGCGCACGCGGTAGGATGCGGCATCCCCCGAGGAGCGTCGCGATGTCCCGCCTGCTGTTGCGCTGCCTGTTGCTGTGCTGCCTGGCCCTGGTGGCCGGCTGTCCCAAGTCCGCCAGCAAGGGAACGGCGCTTGAGGAGCTGCAGTACGCCTATTCCGCCGCGGTGCGCTGGGGCGACTTCGAGGGTGCCTGGAACCTGGTCGACCCCAAGGTGCGCGAGGAGCATCCGCTCACCGACATCGACTTCTCGCGCTACAAGCAGGTGCAGATCTCGGGTTACCGCGACCTGGGCGGTACCACGCTCGGCAACGGCGAGGTCGTCCGCGACATCGAGATCGGGGTGGTGAACCGGCACACCCTCGCCGAGCGGACCGTCCGCTACCGCGAGCGTTGGCGCTACGACGAGGCCGCGAAGACCTGGTGGCTGGTTGGCGGACTGCCCGACCTCTGGGATGAGCGCTGAGCGGGGCTTCGCGTCCGCCGCGCTACAATCCGCGCCCCGATCCCGCCCCGAGCGACCCGCGTGACCCTTGCTGAACTCATGGCCTTCGCCGGCCGGCACCCTTACCTGTCGCTGGCCCTGGGCGGCCTGACCGTGGCCATCGTCTACAACGAGATCGCCGGGCGCCTGTCCGGCATCCGCCGCCTCGGCCCCGCCGAGGTCACCGCGCTGATCAACCACGGCAATGCCTTGCTGGTCGACGTGCGCGGCGCCTCGGACTTCGAGAAGGGCCATATCGCCGGCTCCAAGAACGTGCAGATGACCCAGTTCGACCCCGAGAACAAGCAGCTGGCGCCGGCGAAATCGTTGCCGGTGGTGATGGTCTGCAAGGTCGGCCAGACCGCCAGTTTCGCGGCCAGGCGCCTGCGCAAGGCCGGCTTCACCGACGTGGCCGTGCTCGAGGGCGGCATCCAGGCCTGGCAGGCCGCGGACCTGCCGCTGGTCAAGGGCAAGCGCTGAGCGGACGGGGCTTGGCAAGCGCGGTACGCAGCCCCACATCCGGTCTTGCACGGCCCGCCGTGCGATAATCCTTGGTTTCCCGCCTTCCATGCGCCGAACGGGCGCATCTCCTGGAGTCACCGATGTCCGATGAAACCCTGAATGGCGCGGCCCCGGCCGCCGATGCCCAACCGCAGCAGACGGGCCCGGCCTTCGCGGTCGAGAAGCTGTACATGAAGGACCTGTCCTTCGAAGCCCCGAACGCGCCGCAGGTGTTCAACGAACCGGGCCAGCCCGACCTGCAGATGAAGCTTGCGCAGAAGGTGCAGCGCCTGGCCGAGAATGCCTTCGAAGTCAGCCTGGGCATCACCATGACCTGCACCATCAACGGCAAGACCGCCTACCTGGCGGAAGTCGAGCAGGCCGGCGTGTTCATGCTCGCGGGATTCGAGGAGCACATCCTCGACGCGATGCTCGGCATCCAGTGCCCGAACATCCTGTACCCGTACGCGACCGCCGCGGTCAGCCAGCTGATCACCTCGGGCGGCTTCCCGCCGTTCCCGCTGCAGCCGATCAACTTCGAGGGCCTGTACGGCGAGACCCTGCGCCAGCGCCAGGCGCAGCTGCAGGGCCAAGGCGCCGATGGCCTGGCCGATGCGGAAACCGCCGGCAACGCCTGACGCCACGACTGCATGACGCAGTCCACGCACCCGTCGGTCGCCGTCCTCGGCGCGGGCTCCTGGGGCACCGCGCTGGCGGCCTTGATCGCCCGCCACGGGCACGCCACCACCTTGTGGGGGCGCGACCCGGCGGTCGCCGCCGCGATCGAGGGCCAGGGCGAAAACCCGCGTTACCTGCCCGGCATTCCCCTGCCGGGCAACCTGCGCGCCACCACTGCGCTGCCCGAGGCGATGGCGGGCGCCGACCTGGTGCTGGTCGTGGTGCCCTCGCATGCGTTCGCCGAGACCCTGCGCGCACTGGCGCCCCTGCGTCCGCCGCATGCGGGCGTGGCCTGGGCGACCAAGGGCTTCGAGCCGGGCAGCGGGCGCTTCCTGCACGAGGTGGCCGGCGACATCCTCGGCAACCGCGGGCAGGACGACGACGTCCCGCTGGCGGTGGTGACCGGGCCGTCGTTCGCCAAGGAAGTGGCGCAGGGGCTGCCGACCGCGCTCACCGTGCATTCCGACGATCCGGCGTTCTGCCAGCAGGTGGCCGACGTGCTGCACGGCCCGGCGTTCCGCGCCTACACCGGCGACGACATGCTCGGGGCCGAGCTGGGCGGCGCGATGAAGAACGTGCTGGCGGTGGCCACCGGCGTCGCCGACGGCATGGGCCTGGGCCTGAATGCCCGCGCCGGCCTGATCACCCGCGGCCTCAACGAGATGCTGCGGCTCAACATCGCCATCGGCGGCCGCCCGGAGACCCTGATGGGCCTGGCCGGGCTGGGCGACCTGGTGCTGACCTGCACCGGCGACCTGTCGCGCAACCGCCGCCTGGGCCTGGCCCTGGGGCGCGGCTCCTCGATCGAGGATGCGGTGCGCGAGATCGGCCAGGTGGTGGAATCGATCCAGACCGCCGACGAGGTCATGCGCCAGGCCGAGCGCCATGGCGTGGAACTGCCGATCGCCAGCAACGTGCGCGATGTCCTGCATGGCGGCATCACCCCGGCCGAAGGGCTGCGCCGGCTGATGGCCCGCGAGCAGAAGGCCGAATACCCGCAGGCGCTGTTCGCGCCCTGATCGCGCGGCCCCCCACCGGGCGACGCGCACCCGTTGCGAATAAGACAACGCCCGGCAGGTGCCGGGCGTCGGGGTCGCGCAGGTGGGGGAGGTCCGGCGCGACCGGTGGCGACCGCCGCGACAGGCAGCGGCGGCCGCGTCCCTTCGGTGCAGGCCTTACCAGGTCAGGCGCGGGCCGACCATCCACTGGGTGTCGCCGCCATTGGCGACCTTGACGTCGGCCGCGACGCCCCAGTTCTGGTTGAACTTCACCTGCGCGCCGAGGCGGCCGTAGACATCGCCGTCGAACTGGTTGCCGTCCTCGTAGCCGAGCATCGCGTAGCCCTCGAACTTCGGGGCCAGGGCCGCGCGCACGCCGCCTTCGATGCTGTAGCCGTCGAAGTCCACGCCGCCGCCGGCGTCGTACTTGTCATAGGCCACGTTGGCGACGAAGTCGGCCTTCGGCGAGAACGCCTTGTTGTAGCCCACGCCGACGCGCCACTGGTCGAAGTCCGCGCTGGTGCCGTCGACCTTCTGGTTGGCGTAGCTGCCGAACAGGTGCACGTTCGGATGCACCGCGACCGAGCCGTTCAGGCCCCAGCCGTCGGCATCGCCGGCATCGGTGTTGGTGCGGACGTAGTTGCCCTGCACGAAGTTGTAGGACAGGCCGTCGGCCGCGGACGCGGCGAAGGGGAGGGCGGCCAGCAGGGTCAGGGCGGCGAGCTTGCTGAAGGCAGGGGAACGCTTCATGGGGGATACCTCGATGTTGTTATTGGTCACGCCGGGGCTGCCGGCGTGGGGCGCATTCTGGGCGGCGCATCACAACCCGGCCTGAATACAAAACCAAGCGGTACAGGAACTATTCGGGTTCGGGCGAGGTCGCCCGGCTCACGTCCCGCCGGGATAGCCCGCCTGCCGCCAGGCCTCGAACACGGTGACCGCGACCGCGTTGGACAGGTTGAGGCTGCGATTACCGGGGCGCATCGGCAGGCGCAGGCGCTGCGCGGGCGGGATCGCATCGAGCACATCGGCCGGCAGCCCGGCGGTCTCGCTGCCGAACAGGAACGCATCGCCGGGACGGTAGGCCGGGGTATCGAAGCGCACGCTGCCGCGAGTGGAGAACGCGAACACCCGCGGCGCAACGCCCTCGACCTCGGCGATGGCGGCGAGCGCGGCTGATAGGTCGTCGTGGACCTGCATCGCGGCGTACTCGTGGTAGTCGAGTCCCGCGCGGCGCAGTTGCCGGTCGTCGAGGTCGAAACCGAGCGGCCGCACCAGGTGCAGCCGGGCGCCGGTGTTGGCGCACAGGCGGATCACGTTGCCGGTGTTGGGCGGGATCTCAGGGCGATGGAGGACGACGTGGAACAACTTGTTCACCCCCTCCCTTGCAGGGCAGGGGAGGGTCGGGGTGGGGTGCGTGTGGCGACGCAGGAAACACCACCCCCTCCCAGCCTCCCCCTGCGCAGCGCGCAAGGGGAGGAGCGGATCCGGGTCACCACGGCAACGGTTCGCCGCGCCAATCGAGGAAGCGCCCGGACTGTCCGGGGCCGCTGCCTTCGATCACCCGCAGCAGGCCCTGCACCGCGTCGGGGACCGGCACGGTGGCCTGCCCGCCGCCCATCTCGGTCATCACCCAGCCGGGATGCAGGGCCAGCACCACGATCCCGCGCGGCTCCAGCGCCCGCGCCAGCTGGACGGTGAGCATGTTCTGCGCCGCCTTGCTGGCGCTGTAGCTGGGGGAGCGGAATTCGGTGCGGCTGGCGATCGAGGCCATGATCGTGGAGAGGTTGGCGATGCGCCCGCCGTCGGCCAGCATCGGCGCCAGCGCCTGCGCCAGCAGGAACGGCCCGATCGCGTTGACCCGCAGGCTGTCCTCGAGGATGGCCTCCTCGACATGGCCGAAGCGCTCGCCGGAGTGCAGCACCCCGGCGTTGTTGACCAGCCAGTCCAGGCGGGCATCGTCGCCCAGCACCAGCGGTAGTTCACGGACCAGTTCGGCGCGCGAGCGCGCGCTGGCGACGTCCAGCGGGAGCACGTGCAGGCGGCCGGGATGCTCGGCGGCCAGCGCGTTCATGGCGGTGGCCTTGCCGGGCTGGCGGCAGGCGGCGACCACGTGGTCGCCGCGCGCCAGCAGCTGGCGGGCGAGTTCGAGGCCGATCCCGCGGTTGGCACCGGTGACCAGGACGTTGCGCGGCATCGGGGGCTCCGAGGTGGCTTCCGGCCTAGTGTATCGGCCGCCGGCGGGGGCTAACATCGACGGTTTCGCCGCATCTGACTGGAGTCGTGCATGTCCGTGTTCCGTCCCGCCGCGCTCGCCCTTGCCCTCGCCGGCGCGCTGTCGACCGGCGCCTACGCCCCGCCGGCGCAGGCCGCCACCGCCCCCGCGGTCGACATCCCGTTCGAGCAGTTCACCCTGCCCAACGGCCTGCGCGTCATCGTGCACACCGACCGCAAGGCGCCGATCGTCGCGGTCAACGTCTGGTACCACGTCGGCAGCAAGGACGAGCCCGCCGGCCGCAGCGGCTTCGCCCATCTGTTCGAGCACCTGATGTTCAACGGCAGCGAGAACGCGCCGGGCGAGTTCTTCACCCCGTTCAAGGCGGTCGGCGCCACCGGCCAGAACGGCACCACCAATTCCGACCGCACCAACTACTTCGAGAACGTGCCGACCACCGCCCTCGACATGGCGCTGTGGATGGAATCCGACCGCATGGGCCACCTGCTCGGCGCGATCGACCAGGCCACCCTGGACGAGCAGCGCGGCGTGGTCCAGAACGAGAAGCGCCAGGGCGAGAACCAGCCCTATGGCCAGGTGTGGGACGCCATCGGCAAGGCGATGTACCCCAAGGGCCACCCGTACCACCACAGCACCATTGGCTCGATGAACGACCTCAACGCGGCCTCGCTGGAGGACGTGAAGACCTGGTTCCGCACCTGGTACGGCCCGAACAACGCGGTGCTGGTGCTGGCCGGCGACATCGACCTGGCCACCGCCAAGGAGAAGGCCGCGAAGTTCTTCGGCGACATCCCGGCCGGCCCGAGCATGGCGCAGCCGAAGGTGGACGTCGCCGCGCTCGCCGCGGACAGCCGCGCCGCGATGACCGACAACGTGCCGCAGGCGCGCGTCTACCGCGTGTGGAACGTCGCCGAGTACGGCCAGCCCGACCTCGACCGCCTGCAGCTGTTCGCGCAGGTGCTGGGCGGCGGCAAATCCTCGCGCCTCGACCGCCGCCTGGTCCACCAGGACAAGCTGGTCGACAACATCAGCGCCGGCGCCTACGGCTCGCAGCTGGGCAGCACGTTCATGGTGACGGCCAGCGTCAAGCAGGGCGTCGACCCGGCCAAGGTCGAGGCGGCGATCGATGCCGAGCTCAAGGCCCTGCTCAAGGACGGCCCGACCCGCGAGGAGCTCGACCGCGCGCGCACCAGCGTGCAGGCCGGCTGGATCCGCGGGGTGGAGCGCATCGGCGGGTTCGGCGGCAAGGCCGATGCGCTGGCCGAGTGCGCGGTCTACACCGGCGACCCGGGCTGCTTCCGCGACAGCCTGAAGACCCTGGCCGCGGCCAGCGTGGACAACGTGCGCGCCGCCGGCAACACCTGGCTCGGCGCCGGCAAGGGCAGCCACACCTTGGTGGTCTCGCCGGGCAAGCGCGAGGTGCTGGCCGAGGAACCGGCGGTGACCCCGGCGCCGTTCAAGGTCCCGGCGGTGGACCCGAAGTACAAGACGCTGGCCTCCACGGTGGATCGCAAGGCCGGGGTGCCGGTCACCACCTCCTTCCCGGACCTCAAGTTCCCGACCCTGCAGCGCGCCACCCTGAAGAACGGCACCCAGGTCATCCTGGCCGAGCGCCACGACATCCCGGTGGTGCAGATGAGCTACGAGTTCCGCGGCGGCAGCGCGGCGGATCCGGCCGGCAAGGCGGGCGCCGCGAGCTTCGCGATGGGCCTGCTCGACGAAGGCGCCGGCAACCTCGATGCGCTGGCCTTCGCCGACCGCATGGAATCGCTGGGCGCCAACATGGGCGCCAGCGCCGGCCTGGACAGCCAGAGCGCCTACCTGTCGGCGTTGAAGCAGAACCTCGAGCCGTCGGTGGCGCTGTATGCCGACATGCTGCGCAAGCCGCGCTTCGACCAGGCCGAGATCGACCGCGTGAAGGGCCAGTGGATCGCCGGCATCAAGCAGGAGAAGGCGAACCCGAACGGCATCATCCAGCGCGTGGTCCCCGGCCTGGTGTTCGGCGCGGGGCATCCGTACGCCGCGCCGCGCACCGGCAGCGGCACCGAAGCCTCGATCGCCGCGCTCACCCGCGACGACCTGGTGGGCTACCACGCCCGCGCCCTGCGCCCGCAGGACGCCACCCTGGTGGTGGTGGGCGACACCACGCTGAAGGAGATCGTGCCGGTGCTGGAGCGCCACTTCGGCGACTGGCAGGCGACCGGCAGCGCCGCCGCCGCGGCGACCATCCCGGCCGTGGCCGGGCAGAAGGCCGCGCGCGTGTTCCTGGTCGACCAGCCGGGCGCGGTGCAGGCCAACATCGTCGCCGCCGAGCTGGCGCCGTCGAGCAAGGACCCGGCATCGACCGCCTTCGACATGGCGAACATGGTGCTGGGCGGCGACTTCACCGCGCGCCTCAACATGAACCTGCGCGAGGAGAAGCACTGGTCCTACGGCGCCCGCAGCGGCGCCGCCGGCGCGGTGGGCCAGCGCCTGTGGACGGCCTCGGCGCCGGTGCAGATCGACAAGACCGCGGAGGCGGTGGCGGAGATCCAGCGCGAGATCGCCGAGTTCTCCAGCGGCAAGCGCGGCGCCAGCGCGGACGAGGTCTCGGGGATGCAGAAGATCCTCACCCTCAGCCTGCCCGGCGCGTACGAGACCGCGGCCTCGGTGATGGGCACGATCGGCAGCAACGTGCTGTACGGGCGCCCGGACGACTACGTGTTCAAGCGCAAGGCCGAGATCGAGGCGATGACCCCGGCGCAGGTCGATGCGGCCGCCAAGGCGCTGGACCCGAACGCGCTGACCTGGGTGATCGTGGGCGACCTGTCCAAGACCGAGCAGGCGGTGCGCGCGCTGAAGCTGGGCGAGGTGACCATCCTCGACGCCGACGGCAAGCCGGTCGGCAAGTAAGCGTTCCGTTCAGCCTCGCACGCACGATGGCCGCCACACTGGCGGCCATCGTGTTTTCGGGAGATGCGGCATGCGTTCGATCCTGTTGATGGCCGCGATGCTGGCGACGTCCGGCTGCACCTTCGTGCACCTGGCGCCGGGTGCCGGCAAGGTCTCGGTGCTGGCCACCGCGCCCTCCGGCTGCGCCAAGCGCGGCGAGGTGGAGGTGTCGGTGAAGGACCGGGTGGGCCCGTATGCGCGCAGCGAGGCGCAGGTCCGCGACGAACTGGAGACCCTGGCGCGCAATGAAGCCCCGGGCCTCGGCGCCGACACGATCAGCCCGCTGGCGCCGCCCCGCGATGGCGGCCAGCGCTGGGCGCTGTGGCGGTGCCGCGGCTGAGGCAGCCGGCGGAAACGTGAACGCGGTCGCCGGCGGCTGGCAGTACGCCAGCGTACGGGGCGGAAACCCGCTATCCTGCGCGGTCCTGCGCATGCCCGCGCCCGTATCGAGTGCCCCACCATGCTGTTCCAACACGTCGCCATCGCCGGCCTGGCCCATATCGATGCGCCGCGCCGGCTGTCGTCCGACGAGATCAACGCGCGCCTGAAGCCGACCCTGGACCGCCTCGGGATCAAGACCGACGTGCTTGGCGACATCGCCGGCATCCACGCGCGGCGCCTGTGGGACGGCGACGTGCAGGCCTCCGACGCCGCCACCTTGGCCGGCGTGAAGGCGCTGGGCGATGCCGGCATCGACCCGGACAAGGTCGGCCTGCTGGTGAACACCTCGGTCAGCCGCGACTACCTGGAGCCGTCGACCGCCTCGATCGTCTCCGGCAACCTCGGCCTGCCCGACACCTGCCAGAACTTCGACGTCGCCAACGCCTGCCTCGCCTTCATCAACGGCATGGACATCGCCAGCCGGATGATCGAGCGCGGCGAGATCGACTATGCGCTGATCGTGGACGGCGAGACCGCCAACCTGGCCTACGAGAAGACCCTCGACCGCATGACCCGCGCGGACGTCACCGAAGAGGACTTCCGCAACGAGCTGGCCACCCTGACCCTGGGCTCCGGCGCCGCGGCGATGGTCCTGGCCCGCGCCGAGCTGGCCCCGGGCGCACCGCGCTACAAGGGCGGGGTGACCCGCGCCGCCACCGAGTGGAACAAGCTGTGCCGTGGCAACCTGGACGGGATGATCACCGACACCCGCCTGCTGCTGATCGAGGGCATCAAGCTGGCGACCAAGACCTTCGACGTGGCCAAGCAGAAGCTGGGCTGGGTGGCGAACGAGCTGGACGAGTTCGTCATCCACCAGGTCAGCAAGGTCCACACCGCCGCCTTCACCAAGGCGATGGGCATCGACCCGAAGAAGGTCATGACCATCTTCAACGAGCACGGCAACATCGGCCCGGCCAGCGTGCCGATCGTGCTGAGCAAGCTGCGCGAGATGGGGCGCCTGAAGAAGGGCGACCGCGTCGCGTTGCTCGGCATCGGCTCCGGGCTGAACTGCTCGATGGCCGAAGTGGTGTGGTGAGCCCGCCACGTTGATCCCGAAGGGCCGGCCCGTCCGGCCCTTTTCATTGCCCAGCCCGATGCGCGACTTCCCCGACTACCCGTTCACCCCGCGCCGCTTCGAGGTGCGCCCCGGCATCGCGATGTCCTTCCTCGACGAAGGCCCGCGCGATGGCGAGGTCGTCGTGATGCTGCACGGCAATCCGTCGTGGAGCTTCTACTGGCGGCACCTGGTGTCCGGGTTGTCGGACCGGTACCGCTGCATCGTGCCCGACCACGTGGGCATGGGCCTGTCGGACCGGCCGGACGATGCGGCTTCGGCATCACCGCGGTACGACTACACCCTGCAGTCGCGCATCGACGACCTCGATGCCCTGCTGCGGCATCTCGGCATCGACGGCCCGGTGACCCTGGCGGTGCACGACTGGGGCGGGATGATCGGCTTCGGCTGGGCGCTGCGCGATCCGGCGCGGGTGCGGCGGCTGGTGATCACCAACACCGCTTCGTTCCCGCTGCCGCAGGCCAAGCGCTTCCCGGCACGGCTGGCGATGGGCCGCGATTCGAGGCTCGGCGGCTGGCTGATCCGTCGCTTCAACCTGTTCGCGCGCGGCGCGGCGTGGTTCGGCACCACCCGCTCGCTGCCGAAGGACGTGCGCGCGGCCTATGCCGGGGTGTACGACGGCTGGAACAACGCGATCAGCACGCTGCGCTTCATGCAGGACATCCCGCTGCACGCGGGCGACCGCGCGATGCCCGTGGTCCAGGCCGCCGAGGCCGCCTTGCCCGGCTACGCCGACCGTCCCGCCTTCATCGCCTGGGGCCTGAAGGACTTCGTGTTCGACCGGCACTTCCTCGCCGGCTTCCGCGCGGCGCTGCCGAACGCCGAGGTGCACGCGTTCGACGATGCCGGCCATTACGTGCTGGAAGACCGCCACGAGGTGCTGGTGCCGGCGATCCGCCGGTTCCTCGACAAGCACCCGCTGGAATCGCACCTGCTGCCGCCGGTGGCTTGACCCGCATCAAGGCCGCACCGGCAGGTTCCGGTAGCGTGGCGCCGTCCCCCACGGAGCCCACGCCATGCAATGCGAGATCGCGATCGTCGGCGCGGGGCCGGCCGGCCTGAGTTTCGCGCGCGCGCTCGCCGGCAGCGGGCTGCGCGTGGTGCTGGTGGAGCAGGCGCCGGCCGCCAGCCTGTCCAGCCCGGCCGACGACGGCCGCGAGATCGCGCTGACCCATCGCTCGCAGCAGCTGATGCGCCAGCTTGGCCTGTGGGATCGCTTGCGCGCCAGCGAGATCGGCCTGCTGCGCGATGCGCTGGTGCTGGATGGCGACGACCGCGAGGGCCTGTTGTTCTCGCACCGCGAAGCCGGGCGCGACAACCTGGGCTGGCTGGTGCCCAACCACGCGATCCGCCGCACGGCCTGGGAAGCGGTGGCGGGGCAGGCGGACCTGACCCTGCTCGACGGCGTGCGCGTCGCCGGCGTGTCCACCGATGCCGCGGGCGCGGTGCTGTCGCTGGCGGATGGCCGCAGCGTGCGCGCCGCCCTGCTGGTCGCCGCCGACAGCCGCTTCTCCGAAACCCGGCGCGCGGTCGGCATCCGTGCGCGCATGCACGATTTCGGCCGGACCATGCTGGTCTGCCGCATGCGCCACGACACGCCGCACCGGCAGACCGCGTGGGAATGGTTCCGCTATGGCCAGACCCTGGCGCTGCTGCCGCTCCACGATCCGCATGTCTCGTCCGCGGTGCTGACCCTGCCGCAGCAGGAGATCCAGCGCCTGCAGGCGCTCGACGAGGCCGCGTTCAACGCCGACATGCAGGCGCGCTTCGATGGCCGCCTGGGCACGATGGCGCGGCTCGCGCCGCCGGTCGCCTATCCGCTGGTCGGGGTGTACGCGGAGCGCTTCATCGCCCCACGCTTCGCGGCGATCGGCGATGCCGCGGTCGGCATGCATCCGGTCACCGCGCACGGCTTCAACTTCGGCCTGCATTCGGTGGAGGCGCTCTCCACTCGCCTGCTGCGCGCACGCCGGGCGGGCCAGGACTGCGCGACCGGTGCCGTCCTGCGCAGCTACGAACGCAGCCACCAGCGCGCCACCCGCCCGCTGTACGAGGCCACCCGCGCGATCGCCGGGCTGTACGGCGACGACCGCCCCGCCGCGCGCGCGCTGCGCAAGTTCGCGCTGGGCCTCGGCCGGCATGCCTCGCCGTTCCGGCGGCTGGTGATGGCCGGCCTCACCGACGACGTGGCGCCGGCGACGCGTCGCGATGCCGCTGCGCCGTTCGCGGGCTTGCCCGTGCGCTGAGGCTCAGGCCTCGGGCAGCGGGTTCTTCTCGGCCTCGTCCACCCCGCTCCAGTCGCCGGGGGTCAACGCCGGCAAGCCGTGCGCGATGCGCGCCTTGTCGCATTGCGCGCTGGCCGCGCCGAACTCCCAGCTTGCGGGCACCAGCGCGCACACCGACGGCCGGCGGTCGTGGATGCTGCAGCGCGAAAACCGGCCGATGTCGGCATCCAGCGCGATGCAGCGCGGTTGCGCCTGCGAGGTGCCCCGCATCACGCGTTCGTGGGTGCGCAGCGGTTCGGTCAGTTCGAACGGCACGCGACCGCCGAGCGCCGGGTCCGCCTCCGACCAGTGGAAGCTGACCCGGAAGAAGGCGCAGCAGGCGCCGCACATCAGGCAGGGGTGTTCGACAGGCATGCGGCCATTGTCGGCGACAATGGCGCCATGACGGAACCGTGCAACATCGCCGCCGCGCTGCCGCGGCTGGCGCGCGAACACCCCGGGCAGGTCGCGATGCGCTGCCCGGGCGCCGGCGGCCGCTACGAGGTGGCGATCACCTATGCCCAGCTGGATGCGCGCAGCGACGCGATCGCGGCGGGCCTGGCGCGGCGCGGCATCGTGCGCGGCACGCGCACGGTGGTGATGGTGCGGCCCACGCCGGAGTTCTTCCTGCTGATGTTCGCGCTGTTCAAGGCCGGCGCGGTGCCGGTGCTGGTGGACCCCGGCATCGACAAGCGCGCGCTGAAGCAGTGCCTGGACGAGGCGCAACCCGGAGCGTTCATCGGCATCCCGCTGGCGATGCTGGCGAAGGCCCTGCTCGGGTGGGCGAAGGCGGCGCGCGTGCGCATCACCACCGGCCGCCGCGCGTGGCTGGCCGATGCGACGCTGGCCGAGGTCGAGCGCGATGGCGCGGATGCCGGGCCGCAACTGGCGGACACCGGGCCGGACGAGGTCGCCGGCCTGCTGTTCACCAGCGGCAGCACCGGCGTGCCGAAGGGCGTGGTGTACCGGCATCGGCACTTCGTCGCGCAGATCGAGATGCTGCGCGCGGCATTCGGCATCGCGCCCGGCGGCATCGACCTGCCCACCTTCCCGCCATTCGCGCTGTTCGATCCGGCGCTGGGGCTGACCTCGATCATTCCCGACATGGATCCCACGCGCCCGGCCAAGGCCGATCCACGCAAGCTGCATGCGGCGATCGCACGCTTCGGCGCGACCCAGTTGTTCGGTTCGCCCGCGTTGATGCGGGTGCTGGCCGACCATGGCGAAGCGTTGCCAACGGTGAAGCGCGTGACCAGCGCCGGCGCGCCGGTGCCGCCGGACGTGGTCGCGAAGATGCTCGCGCTGCTGCCGCCGGATGGACAGCTGTGGACGCCGTACGGCGCCACCGAATGCCTGCCGGTGGCGGTGATCGAAGGCCGCGAGCTGCTGACCCTGCGCGCACGCACCGAGGCCGGCGCGGGGACCTGCGTCGGCCGCCCGGTCGCGCCGAACGAAGTGCGCCTGATCCGCATCGACGATGCGCCGATCGCCGACTGGGACGACGCCTTGCAGGTGCGCCCGGGCGATGTCGGCGAGATCACCGTGGCCGGCCCGAGCGCGACCGACAGCTACTTCAACCGCCCGGCGCAGACCGCCCTGGCGAAGATGCGCGAAGCCTTGCCGGACGGCAGCGAACGCATCGTCCATCGCATGGGCGACCTCGGCTGGTGCGACGGCGAGGGCCGGCTGTGGTTCTGCGGGCGCAAGTCGCAGCGCGTGGTCGTCGATGCGCGCACAACCCTGTGCACCGAACAGGTGGAACCGGTGTTCAACACCCATCCCGAGGTGGCGCGCACCGCGCTGGTCGGGGTCGGACCGCGTGGCGCGCAGGTGCCGGTGCTGTGCGTCGAGCTGGCGGCGGGCGTCGATGCGCGCGCGTGGCCGCGCATCGTCGGCGAGCTGCGCCACCTGGCCGACGGCCTGGTGCATACCGCCAAGGTGCAGGCGTTCCTGCGCCATCCGAAGCCGTTCCCGGTCGACATCCGCCACAACGCCAAGATCGGCCGCGAGCGGCTGGCGGCGTGGGCGGCCACGCAATCGCTGGAGGCCAACGCATGAAGATCCTCGTCACCGGGGGAGGCGGTTTCCTCGGCCAGGCGCTGTGCCGGGGCCTGGTCGAACGCGGGCATGCCGTGACCAGCTTCAACCGCGGCCATTACCCGGCGCTCGACGCCATCGGCGTGCGCCAGGTGGCGGGCGACCTGGCCGATCGCGAGGCGGTGATGGCGGCCTTCGCGGGCGGTTTCGATGCCGTGTTCCACAACGCGGCGAAAGCCGGTGCATGGGGCAGCTACGACAGCTACCACCAGGCCAATGTGGTCGGCACCCAGCACGTGCTCGATGCCTGCCGCGCGCACGGCATCGGCAGGCTGGTCTACACCTCCACGCCCAGCGTGACGCATCGCGCAACCCATCCGGTCGAGGGCGGCACCGCCGAGACCGTGCCCTACGGCGAGCATTTCCAGGCGCCGTATGCGACCACCAAGGCGATCGCCGAGAAAGCGGTGCTGGCGGCCAACGATGCGCAGCTCGCCACCGTCGCGTTGCGCCCGCGCCTCATCTGGGGCCCGGGCGACAACCAGATCCTGCCGCGGCTGGTCGAACGCGCGAAAGCCGGCCGCCTGCGCATCGTCGGCAGCGGCGACAACAAGGTCGACACGACCTTCATCGACAACGCCGCGCAGGCGCATTTCGATGCGTTCGCGCACCTGGCCCCGGGCGCGGCCTGCGCCGGCAAGGCCTACTTCATCAGCAACGGCGAGCCGTGGCCGATGCGCGAGGTGCTGAACGGGTTGCTGCGCGCGGCGGGCGCGCCGGAAGTCCACAAGCACCTGCCGTTCCGCGTTGCGTACGCCGTCGGCGTGGCCTGCGAGGGCCTGTGGTCGGTGTTGCCGCTGCAGGGCGAGCCGCCGATGACGCGCTTCCTGGCCGAGCAGCTGAGCACCAGCCACTGGTATTCGATGGCGCCGGCCACCCGCGATTTCGGCTATGTGCCGAAGGTGACGATGGCGGAGGGCTTGGAGCGGTTGCGGGCGTCGATTGCGGGATAGCCCGGCGAATCCCGCGCTGGCGGGGCGTGGGCGCAAGCAGGCCATGGATGGCCTGCGTCCGCGACTCAGTCCTGGACGACTGGATGGAGCGGTGCGCCACGCCTTGCCTGCACGGGCTCGCCATGGGGCGCGGGATAGAATGCCCGCATGACCGAGGCGCCGTTCAACTGGAAGCAGCCCGCCGGCAAGGCGCTGGAGTTTGCGCTCAACCGTGCGCTGGCGCTGGACGAGGACACCCGCGCCGCGCTGCGCGGCCTCGACGGGCAGCGCGTGGCGCTGCAGCTGGCGTCGCCGCCGCTGGCGCTGCAGGTCGAGGTCGCGGGCGAGGCGCTGCGGGTCGGGCCGGTGGATGCCGCGGTCGAACCCGACCTCGGCGTGCGCACCACGCTGGCCGGCCTGCTCGGCCAGCTCCCGATGTTCCGCCGCGACGATGCCCCGCCGGTCGGCAAGCTGCGCATCGAGGGCGATGCGGAGCTCGCGCGCCGCCTGCAGCAGCTCGCGCAGCGCTTCGATCCCGACTGGCAGCAGCCCTTCGTGCGGGTGTTCGGCGAGGTGCTGGGCGTGCAGGTCGCGAAGGCGGTGTCGGCGGGCCTGAAACAGGCGCAGGTGGCCGGCAGGAACCTTGCTGAAACCGCCGCCGAATACGTCACCGAGGAAAGCCGCGACGTGGTCCCGCACGCCGAGCTCGACGCCTTCCACGACGACGTGGATGCGCTGCGCGACGACGTCGAGCGCATCGCCGCGAAGATCGCGCGGCTGCGCCGCGAACGCGGGGTCGCGCCATGAAGTCCGCGTTGCGCGCCCTGCGCATCGGCCGCGTGCTGTTGCGCTACCGGCTCGACGACCTGTTGGACGGCACCCCCGCGGAGCGCTGGCTACGGCTGATGCGGCCGTTCGTGCCGCGCGCGGCCGAACCCAGCGTGGCGCACATGCCGCGCGGGGCGCGGCTGCGCCTCGCGTTGCAGGAGCTGGGCCCGATCTTCGTCAAGTTCGGGCAGATCCTGTCCACCCGGCGCGACCTGATCCCCGCCGACATCGCCGCCGAACTCACCCTGCTGCAGGACCGGGTGGCCCCGTTCGATGGCGAGATGGCGCGCAACATCGTCGAGCTGGCGCTGGGCCGCGGCATCGACGTCGCCTATGCCAGCTTCGACATCGTGCCGCTGGCCTCGGCCAGCATCGCCCAGGTGCATGCCGCGACCCTGCACGACGGCCGCGAGGTGGTGGTCAAGGTACTGCGCCCCGCCATCGGCAAGCAGATCGCCGCCGATGTCGCGCTGCTGGAAAGCGTCGCCGCGATCGTCGAGCGCGCGCACCCCAGCGCGGACAAAATCCGCCCGCGCGAGATCGTCGCCGAGATCGAGAACACCCTCTCCGCCGAGCTCGACCTGCAGCGCGAGGCCGGCAATGCCAGCCTGCTGCGCCGCAACTGGCTGGGATCGCCCGACCTGTACGTGCCCGAGGTCATCTGGAGCCATACCGCCGAGCAGGCGATGACGATGGAGCGCGTGCGCGGCATCCCCTCGGACGACATCGCCGCGCTCGACGCCGCCGGCATCGACCGCAAGGCGCTGGCGGCCAAGGGCGTGCGCCTGTTCTACCAGCAGGTGTTCCGCGACAACTTCTTCCACGCCGATGCGCACGCCGGCAACATCTGGGTGGACCCCGAACGCAAGGCGGACCCGCGCTTCATCGCGCTGGACTTCGGGATCATGGGCCAGCTCTCCAGCGACGACCAGTACTGGCTCGCGGAGAACTTCATGGCGATCTTCAACCGCGACTACCGCCGCATCGCCGAGCTGCACGTGCAGGCGGGCTGGATGCCGGCGCACATCCGCATCGACGAACTCGAGGCGGCCGCGCGCGCAGTGTGCGAGCCGTACTTCACCCGCCCGCTCAGCGAGATCTCCCTGGCCGAGGTGCTGGCCAAGCTGTTCCGCACCGCGCAGCGCTACGAACTCACCCTGCAGCCGCAGCTGATCCTGCTGCAGAAGACGCTGCTGAACATCGAGGGCGTGGGCCGCCAGCTGGACCCGGGCATCGACATCTGGGCGGTGGCGCGGCCGGTGCTGGAGAAGATCCTCGCCGAGCGCTACAGCCCGCAGCGACTGGGCGCCGAATTCCGCAAGCGGTTGCCGGAGATGATCACCCGCGCGCCGGAGATGCCGCGCCTGCTGCATGCCTGGCTGCAGCAGCAGGTCGAGGGTCGCCACGAGCTGCGCATGCGCTCCGCCGACGTGCGCGAGATCGCGGCCACGCTGGGCTCGCTGCAGCGCCGGATCGTGGCTTCGATCCTCGGCGTCGGCCTGCTGGTGGTGGCCGCGGTGCTGTACGCGTTGGAAGCCGGCGGCCCACAGCTGCTGGGGGTGCCGGTGTCGACCTGGATCGCCGCAGTCGGCGGCCTGTGGGCCCTGTTGGCGGCCTGGCCGCGGCGATGAGCGAAGAAGGCGCGGAGCCCCTTTCGCCCGCCCCGCTGCAGGTGCTGCACCTCGATCCGGCGTTCGCGGTGGTCGACAAGCCGGCCGGGCTGATGGTCCACGACAGCGCGTTGGCGCGCGGCGAGACCGACTTCGCCGCGGATCGCCTGCGCGCGCAGTTCGGGCGGCCGGTGTTCCTGGTGCATCGCCTGGACCGCGCCACCAGCGGCTGCCTGTTGCTGGCCTTCGACCGTGATGCCGCGTCCGCGCTGGGCAAGGCGCTGATGGGTGGCGAGGTGCGCAAGGACTACTGGGCGGTGTGCCGGGGCTGGCCCGCGGAGACCGCGTTCACGATCGACCATCCGCTGGACGGCGGCCCGGGCAAGCCGCAGAAGAAGCCGGCGATCACCGAATTCGAAGTGCTGGACCGCTGCGAGCTCGACCTGCCGTCGGCCGGCTTCCCCACCTCGCGCTACGCGCTGCTGCGGGCGACGCCGGTGACCGGCCGCTTCCGCCAGATCCGCAGGCACCTCAAGCATCTCTCGCACCACCTGATCGGCGACACCAGCCACGGCGATGGCCGCCACAACCGCGCGTTCCGCATGCTCGGCATCCATCGCATGCTGCTGCATGCCCGCCGGCTGGCCTTCCCGCACCCACTGAGCGGGTTGCCCGTGGAGGCGATCGCGCCGGTGGATGCCGAGTTCGCGCGCGCCATCGCCCTGTTCCGCCACGGCGACGACGACGCAAACGCCTAGAATCCGCGCATGCAGGTCGCTTCCCTCCACATCGACGACGACGAGCTGGTCGAGCGCTTCGTGCGTGCGTCCGGGCCGGGCGGACAGAACGTCAACAAGGTCGCCACCGCGGTCGAGCTGCGTTTCGACGTCGCCGGCTCGCCATCGTTGCCCGACGCGGTGCGCGCGCGCCTGCTCGCGCGCCGCGACCGCCGGGTGACCGCGGACGGCGTGCTGGTGATCGCCGCGCAGCGCTTCCGCACCCAGGAGCGCAACCGCGAGGATGCGCGCGAACGCCTGGCCCATTTCATCGAAGCCGGCCTGCACGCGCCGAAGCCGCGGATCGCCACCAAGCCCTCGCGCGGCGCCAAGGAGCGGCGCTTGGGCGAGAAGCGCAGCCGTGCGACGATCAAGCAGGGTCGCGGCGGACGGGGTTGGGAGTGAGTGCAGGTGCTGGCGGGGGCCGTGCGGGTCCGGTGGTCCCGGCGTTGCCGCCGAGCGCCCCGCGCATGCCGCCCAACGCGCTGCTCGAGGCCATAGGCCGCGGCCTGCTCCGCCTCGGCGGCTGGCGCATGGTCGGCGCGTTCCCCGACATCCCGCGCGCGGTGGTGATCGCCGCGCCGCATTCCTCGAACTGGGACGGCATCTGGGGCTTCGCCGCCAAGCTGGCGCTCGGCCTGCGCCTGTCGATCCTCGGCAAGCACAGCCTGTTCCGGATCCCGCTGGTGGCCCGGTTCCTGCGTTGGCAGGGGGTGATCCCGGTGGATCGCAGCGCCGCGCATGGCCTGGTCGAACAGGCGGTGGACGCGCTGCGCGGCGCCGACTGCATGTGGTACGCGATCGCGCCGGAAGGCACCCGCAAGTGGGTCGAGCAGTGGAAGCCCGGGTTCTGGCGCATCGCCCACGGCGCGGGCGTGCCGGTGATCCCGGCGTGGTTCGACTACGCCAACCGGCAGATCGGCATCGGCGAGCCCTTCCTCCTTGGCGACGACATGGACGCCGACATCGCGCGCATCCAGCGCTGGTACAAGCCCTACAAGGGCCGCAACCACGACGTGGTGCAACCGCGCGACTGACCGCATCGGCACCAAGGCGTGCAGGCCGCGGCAGCGGCGCAAGCCCAGGAAAAAAAACCCCGGCGCAGGGCCGGGGCAGGGGGAGGGTGGAGCGTGACGCGCGCGGTCAGTCCAGCGGCTTGCCGCCGAACTTGTAGGTCACCTGCAGGAAGTAGCTGCGGCCGAACGAGTCGAACCACGAGGTGTCGTAGTACGGATAGTTGGACCAGGTCGCGTCCTCGGGCGGCATCTCGTCGAGCAGGTTGTTGATCGACAGCGAGAGCCGCAGGTGGTCGTTGACGTCGTAGCGGGCGCCCGCGTTCACCCGCCAGGTGGCTTCGGTCCACGCGTCGTTGTTGTAGTTGGCGACGCGGCCCAGGTAGGTGCCGAACAGGCTGGCGCCCCAGGCTTCGCGCTCCCAGTTCACGCCGAGGTTCGACTTGACGCGCGGCAAGGTGGTGGCGGCGAAGCTCACGTCCAGCATGTCTTCGGTCGGGTCGCCGGGGTACAGCTGGCGGGTGTGCTCGTGCTGCCAGGTGTAGTTGCCGGTGAAGCGGAAATCGCCGGCGCTGGCGGTCTGCAGGCGGTAGTTGGCGGTGACGTCGACGCCCGAGGTCTTCTCGCGGGCGATGTTGATCGGGCTGAAGTGGACGCTGGTGATGGTGCCGTCGGTGTCGCGGATCACCCGCGAGATCGCGTCGACGCAGGTCGGCGAGTTGATGTCCACCGCGGTGCCGTCGTCGGTCACGCCCAGCCGGCAGTCGGCCTCGGTGGCGCGCAGGCGCTCGCGGTCCTGGGCCTGCACCTGGTTGCGCACCTCGATCCGGAAGTAGTCCACCGCGATGTCGAAGTTGGCGGTCGGCGACCACACGAAGCCCGCGGTCATCGACTTGCTGGTCTCCACGTCCAGCTCCATGTTGCCGGCGTAGACGTCGAAGGTGCTCACGTCCCAGCTGCCGTCGTCGTAGCACTCGGCGTCGGTGTAGCCGGGCTCGTCGGTGCGGCACTGGTAGTAGTCGGTGGCGAAGCGCGTGCGGTAGTAGTCGTTGCCGGCGAACAGGTAGTGCATGTCCGGCGCACGGAAGCCGGTGCCGTAGGAGCCGCGCACCAGCAGGCTGTCCAGCGGACGCCATTCCAGGCCCAGGCTGTAGGTGAACTTGCCCGGGTCCTTGTCGCCGTAGCTGTAGCGGTCGTAGCGGCCGGCCAGGCTGGCCTGCAGGTTGGACAGCAGCGGCATGCGCAACTCGCCCGCCGCGCTCCAGTGGTCGCGGCTGCCCTTGCCGTCGCCGTAGCGCGGGCCGTAGTACGCATCCTCGGTCAGCGCCAGCGGATCCGGGTTGATGTCGTAGCTCTGGCGGCCGTACTCGACGGCGGCGGCGAAGCCGACGTCGCCGGCCGGCAGGGTGAACAGCGAGGTGGTGTCGGTGGTGAAGCTGAGGTTGTCGTTCTTGGCCGCCGGGTGCCAGCTCGACATCACCCCGAAGGTCGCGAACTGCGCCGGGGTCAACGGGGTGAACAGGCGCGTCGGGTCGGCGTTGTAGATCGCATAACCATCGTCGTCGTAGCCCAGCCGCGGGCCCAGGAAGAATGCGTTCGCTGCCGCCGCGCTGATCCGCGGCATGTCCACGTCGGCCTTGTATTCGGAATGGTTGTAGGCGGCTTCCCAGCCCCAGTCCTCGCCGAAGCTGCCGTTGAAGCCGGTGGTCAGCGCCACCGTCTTCTGGGTGGTCTTGTTCATCCGGTTCTCGAGCCCGCCGATCTCTTCCGGCGTGAACTGCCGCGACCAGATCTCGTAATGCCCGGTGGCCTGGTTGAAGAACATCTTGCGGCGGTAGTTCGCGGTGGATGCCGGGTCGTGGAACTCCCAGCCCATGTGGTCGCTGGCGACGTCGTTGCCGTTGGTGCCGGTCAGCAGCTTCACGGTCTGCCGGGCCAGCTGCACGTCGGCGAACCAGGACAGGGTGTCGGAGATGCGGTACTCGAACGCGCCGTAGGCGCTGGCGCCCTTGCGCTGGTTCTGGATGGTCCGGTACGCGATCGCGCGGTCGCTGCCGCAGTAGGGCTCGCCGAAGCGGTCGTCCGCCAGCACCGTGGTGCCTTCGTTGAGGCCGGCGAGCGCGGCGCAACCATCCGCGGGCGCGATGTTGACGTCGTCGTCCCAGTCGTAGACCTGCGCGATCAGGCGCGGCAGGCGGCGGCGCGCGGTCGGCGCGTCGAGGGTGGAATCCTGCACGCCGCGCTCGTAGCCCCACAGCGGCTTCTTGTCGATCAGTTCCAGGCCGACGATGCCGCTGAAGCCGCCGCGCTCGAAGCCGGTGGACAGGGTCAGGTTGTGGGATTCGCCGCCGCCGCGCGAGGTGTCGCCGTAGCGGTAGTCGACGGTGATGCCGTCGGTGGACTTCTTCAGGATGAAGTTGATGACGCCGGCCATCGCGTCCGAACCGTAGACCGCCGACGCGCTGCCGGTCAGCACTTCGATGCGGTCGATCATCCCGAGCGGGATGTTGCCGATGTCGGTGAAGTTGCTGCGGCTGTTGAGCGGCAGCGGGAAGTCGGCGATGCGGCGGCCGTTGACCAGCACCAGGGTGTGGTTCGGGCCCATGCCGCGCAGGTCGACCGCCTGCGCGCCCGGCGTGGACTGCGCGCTGGTGGTGTTCTGCTGGCCCTGCACGCTGCCGCTGTTCTGGCTGAGCGAGCGCAGCACCTCGGGCACGGTGGTCAGGCCGGAGGCCTTGATCTGCTCGGCGGTGACCACGGTGATCGGCGCCGGGCCCTCGACCTGCGCGCGCGGGATGCGCGAGCCGGTGACCTGCACGGTCTCCAGGTTGGTCACTTGGGTGTCGCCGCTGGCCTGCGCCTTCGGCGTCGCCGCCGCACGCGGCGCGGGAGCCGGGGCGGGCGCCGCGGCCGCGGGCACGATCAGCACCGCGCCGGAGGCGTCGCGCTGGGCACGGAAGCCGCTGCCCTTCAGCAGCTGGTCGAGGCCGCCTTGGCTGGAGACCGCGCCGCGCACGCCGGCGCTGCGCGCGCCCTTGAGCTGGTCGGCGCGATACACGAGCTGGGTGCCGGACTGGCGGGAATAGGCATCCAGCGCGCTGGCGAGGTCGCCGGCGGGGATGTCGAGGGTGATGGTGGCGGTCTGCGCCTGCGCGGCCAGCGCGGCCGAACAGGCCAGCGACAGCAGCAGGGCGCGCAACGGGCGGTGCGAAGTCATGCAGGTGGTTCCCCCAGGGCGCTCGACGTGGCGCCGTCCGCCACCAAGACGAACGAACCCGCGAAATCCCCCCGGTGGCCGGGGAATCAGCGGCTGCGCAGGACGATGCGCTGGTCCTGGCGCTCGGCGCGGACCGGGAAGCCGGCTTCCAGCAGGCGCACGAAGCCGTCGGCGTTGTCGCCGCGGAAGTTGCCGCCGATCCGCAGCGCGGCCACCCCGGCGTCGCCGATCACCAGCTGGCGCGTGTTGTAGCGGTTGAACTCGGCCACCGCCTGCGACAGCGGGGTATCGCGGAACGCGAGCATGCCGTCGCGCCAGCCCAGCAGGTGGTCGGCCTCGCTGGCCGCCATGCTCTGCACCAGCACCCCGTCGGCGGTGACCAGGGCGACACTGCCGGCCGGCAACAGCGCCGAGGGGCGTGCGGCGTCGCCGGCGGCGGGGGACTGCAGGCGCACGGTGCCCTCGGTCACCACCACCCGCAGCCCGGGCTCGTCGCGGCGCACCGAGAAGCGGGTGCCCACCGCGACCACGTCGTAGCCATCGGTCGCGACCACGAACGGCCGTGATGGATCCTTGGCGACCGCGAAAATCGCCTCGCCGCGCAGCAGGTCCACCCGGCGCTCCCCGCGCGACAGGCGCACCTCGATCCGGCTGTCGCCGGCCAGGGTCGCGCTGGAGCCGTCGGCCAGGGCTTGCGTCGCGATTTCGCCGACCGCGGTGCGGAAGCTGGCGGCATCGACATGCTGGCGATCGCGCCAGGCCCAGCCGGCGAACAACGCGCAGGCGACCACGCCTGCGGCGGTCGCCAGCCGCCAGCGCGTGCCCGGCGCTTGGGGACGAGTCCGCGCGGG